>Ga0307435_1000546_pt1 | contig 16710 bp, 15 predicted proteins | sample SalMarWE160470MG_FD_202164 | JGI IMG/M metagenome (GOLD analysis project Ga0307435, IMG submission 202164) | Salt marsh sediment microbial communities from the Plum Island Ecosystem LTER, Massachusetts, United States - WE1604-70 | ecosystem: Environmental > Aquatic > Marine > Intertidal zone >... | reverse complement strand
TGGTCAAATTAAATTGAGGAGTCCTTAAAAAAGTAAACAAAATGCCAGCTGTAAATACAATAATAAAAGCTCCTATAAACCACCATTTTCTTCTAATGAAAACTTTTATCAGGTCTATTAACCTAATTTCAGCTACTTCATTTTTACTGTCTTTCTTTTTCATTTTTTAACTCCTGCTATTTTTTATCTATTTAAAATAATGGGATTTATAATTAAATCAATTATACATAAATGTTCGTTAAATTATATAAAATGTAATTTAAAATCACAATAAAAGAGTCCTGATGTAATATAAGTGAAAAAGCTTGAATTTATATATTTTTTATACTGATAGGGTACTTTAAATATACGGCTCCCACAGGTAAGGTTTATTAAAAAAACCTTTTTCACATTTCAGTTCACTGATTTTCTTTATAAACCTTGCAGGGCTTCCAACAAAGACTGAATCAGGAGGAACATCTTTAGTCACCACCGAGCCAGCGCCTATTAAAGAGTTTCTGCCTATTCTTACTCCTGGCAGTATGGTACAGTTCGCCCCGATTTTTACCAGATCTTCAAGAACAGGGCCGCCCCTGCATTCCTTATAACGCGGACATTTCATCGGATGAATGTTATCGGTAAAAACAACATTTGGTCCCACAAATACATTTTCCCCCACTTTTGTCATTTCCAGAAAACAACCGGAATGAATATGCGTTCCGTTGCCGATAATATTCTCAAATTCTATTGTAGATGAAGATCCTACAATTACGTTGTTTCCAATAATGTTATTCTCTCTTATAGAAACATTCTGACCGGTTGCAAATCCATTGCCGATCTTGTTTCCGGCATAGATTGTAGTAAATGACCTTATAACCGCATTGCTGCCGATTTCAAGCTTCAGTTCACCTTCACTTTTACCCAGTGGCGGTTTCCCTAGAATGACAAATGGACTGATGTCGCAACTCTTACCCAGTAAAACATTTTTATAAATTATTATCTTATCTGAATTAATTTCCATCACCTATAATAATCACTTTTCCATCTTCTTCAGATGACCTCTCAGCTGCTTCAAGAGCTCTTACCACCTTTAAACCGCAGTAGCCATCGGTTTTAGGCTTTGTATCATCACTAATGCAATCAAAAAAATGATTTACTTCGATCCTCAAGGGTTCTGTTGCCTCCAGTACGGGCGACATTATATCGCCTGTTCTATAGGTCAATTGGTATTCGCCAAAGCTATCCGGGTCCTTTAACAGATCCACTCCTTTATCAAATATCTTGATCTTCTCGTCACTTTTTGTATCATCATATACCAGCATTTTTTTACTCCCAATAATTATTGTCTCTCTTATTTTTTTGGGAGAAAGCCAGCTTACATTAATATTCACAATAATCCCGTTACTGTATTTTAAATTTATGAATGCCACATCTTTCAGGCCTTTTTTTACAAATGAATTCGAGACAGCAGATATCTTTTCAGGCATCCCGTCGATTAACCTGAACAGTATAGAAAAATCATGAGTTGCCAGATCCCAGATAACACTCACATCTTTTCTGTGTATACCAAGATTGATCCTTGTCATCAATACAAAGTAGACATCTCCTACTATACCATCTTCAATAATCTCTCTTATCTTCTCAACTGCGGGACTATACTCAAATGTGTGCCCTACCATCAGTTTTAACGATTTTTTACGGGAAATCTCTATTAACTCTTCCGCTTCTCTTGTACTGACAGTTATAGGTTTTTCTATTAATATATTTTTACCTGAAAACAATGCGTCTCTGGCAAGTTGATAGTGCGTTGCGGGGGGTGTGCATATAAAAACACAATTTATATCATCATTATTTATTATATCATCATAACTGCCGGCCAGTTTTATGGAAGGAAACCTTTTTTTATTCTTGTCTAGCTTAGACTGGTCTATATCATAACAATAAATATTTTTGGATCTATCCACATCAATTATATTTCTTAAGACATTTGGACCCCAATATCCCAGACCCACAATACCAACTGAAAAATCCTTCATCAGTAACCTCCAATTCCAAAAATCAATACCCTTATGGTATCAAAGGCAATTCTTATATCAAGGCTCAATGAACAGTTTGAATAATAATAATAATCAAGTAGGGACATACCTTCAAAATCAACTCTGGAGCGGCCGTATGCCTGCCACAGGCCGGTTATACCGGGCTGTATATTAAATCTGTACTTCTTCCATCCCTTAAAGTATTTTACTTCATAATCCATACAGGGCCTTGGGCCGATGATACTCATACTCCTCATGAAAATATTAATGAACTGGGGAAGCTCATCCAGGCTGTGTCTTCTCAAGAACTTTCCTACACTGGTAACCCTGTCTATGCTGTTATATTTCTTTATCTTTCCGCTTTTTTTTCCCGTATAAAACCGCTCTACACTTGCTTTATGAAATTCAATATTTTCGGCAACATTATGTTTCATCGACCTGAACTTAAATATCCTGAACCTCTTCTGGCCGGCTCCTATCCTTTCGCCAATAAAAAATGCCGGACCCGGTGAAGTCATTTTAATCAGTATAAGGAGAGCTATAAATAAAGGTGATATCATTATCAATAAAATAAATGCAAAAATATAATCAAGGATAACTTTCAGATATTTTTTATAATAAAGCCTGCTTATACCAAAATCCATAAATTTATATTCTGTTCCATAAACGTCAAAAAGCTTCAACTTAAACATCTCTTTAAGACTATCCGCACTTACATGCAGTAGGAAATTATAGTTTCTTAAATTTTCAATCAATTTAACAAGCTCAGTTGTGCTTAATCTATTATCTATTATAAAAACATCCTTAAAACCATATTTATTTGATAAATCTAAAATATCATTAACACATCCCAGAATGTTTCTCTTTTTTCTTTTAACTTCCCTTGATTGTGACAGCTCTATAAAACCAATGATATCGAGTCCGTTATTTCTTCTTACATCTTCCCTGTTATCATATATTTTCTTTGACTCCTCATTTATTCCCAGTATGACAGCATTTTTATTTAATACCCTTATTCTATTCAGACTTTTAAAGACTGCTTCAAAAATAATGACCCTTATGACAATCGAAGATGCAAGCAAGGCAAGAAAATAATATTTAAAAATATTAATGAATTTTACCTTGTCACCAAGGGGCGTGATGAATATAAATAAAGTTATAAGCCCAAAAATTATTATATTTACTATAATATTGCCGACTAAAAACTCTCTTATCAGTTTAAGGCTTTTATATTTATAATTCTCAAAATATAGATAGAATAATATAGTAAAAAAGTAAATTACAATTATATAACCGTAATTTTCACCCCAGTTGTAATTATTCAATAAAAGAGATAGGGAAAAAGAAACAATTATCAGTGCGGTATCTAAAATAAGAAGATAAATTTTGTAATTAAGATTTGTATTATTTTTACTTACCAAACTTTTCACAATAATTAACTCAGAAATCAGTTTATAAACAACTGCAAAATATCCGAAATATCAATTAAATATAAATTTAATAAATTTCAGAATAGAATTTTTTTATGGCATTGACCACATAATCGATTTCCTCTTCACTTAGTTCAGGATACATGGGTAGGGATATTATCTCATCCTGCAGCATCGATGAGACCGGGAAATCATTCGGTTTGTGACCCAAATATTCATAGGCTTTTAAATTCGGAAGCGCAATCGGATAATGAATCCCAGTGCCGATACCATTATTATTCAGAAATTCTATTAATTGATCCCTTTTTTTAGCCCTTATGACATACAAGTGAAATACATGTTCCATGTCCGTTGGAGTATTCGGAGTTATTATATTCCCAACTCCTTTCAATTTTACATTGTACAATTTTGCATTGTTTTTTCTCTTAATTAACCATTCTTCAAGATAATCAAGTTTTACATTTAAAATTGCTGCCTGAATTCCATCAAGACGGCTGTTAACTCCTTCAAACTTATGATTATATTTTTCTAATCTTCCATGATTTGCATACATTCGTATTATTTTCGCAATCTTTGAATCATTAGTGACTATAGCGCCGCCATCTCCATAGGCACCTAAATTTTTAGCAGGATAGAAACTAAAACAACCAATATTCCCTACTGAACCTACTCTTTTACCTTTATACCTGGCCCCGTGAGCCTGGGAGGCATCTTCAATAATGAACAGATCATACTTCTTGGCAATATTAATTATCTTATCCATATCAGCCGGCTGTCCAAAAAGATGAACGGGAATTATAGCTTTAGTCTTTTCTGTAATTTTTTCCTCTATCAGATCTGTATCTATATTATATGTATTTTCATTAACGTCACAAAACACAACCTTTGCACCTGTTAACGATATAGCCTCAGAAGTAGCTATAAAAGTGTTAGCAGCAGTGATCACTTCATCATTCTTCCCGATTCCAAGTGATTTCAGTGAAATGAATATTGCGTCTGTACCGTTTCCTACACCAATACAGTAATCTGCCTCACAAAATTTTGTAAAGTTTATTTCGAATTGCCTTAAAAAATCCCCTCCGATAAAAGCAGCGCTACCAAGAACTTTGTTAATGGCTTCTAAAATTTCATCTTTTATTCTATTATACTGCCCTTTTAAATCTACGAATGGTACTTTCATCCTGTTATCTCTTTTAGTATAGTAAATTTGATATGCTTTCTATTTATGATTATCCCAGGTAAAATTTTAAACCCAGGAATAAAAACATTTAATTGAATTCTTGTATTATTGTTTATTTTAAATACTCCTCTCATATCATAACTTCCGTTGATTTATTTTTTAATGACTGCATTGCAGACTCGATAATCTTTGTAACAATAAGTCCGTTTTCTCCGTTACTTATCGGTTCCTTTCCATTTTTAATACAATCTATAAAATGGATTGCTTCCGACTTTAATGGTTCGACATATTCAATCTTAGGTATATATATGTCACCTGCTCTTCTGATTAATTGGAATTTACCAAAATCATCGAATTTCCCCAAATATCCATCTTTGCCTTCCGTATCTATTCCTTTATCAAAGATCCGTATTTTATAGTCTGAAATATCATCATATATTACCATCTTTTTGCTTCCTATAATTGTCATTATACGAGTTTTGTTAGGATCTAACCAACTGACATGAAAATGAGCAATGGTGTCATCTTCAAATTTGAGACTCATAAAAACCACATCTTCAATACTTTCTTGAATAAATGACATCCCGGTTGCTGAAACAGAAATTGGATTTTTATCCAGCAAATACAAGACTATAGAAATGTCATGCGGAACTAAATTCCATAAAGCATTAACGTCAGTTCTGACTTTTCCCAGATTTAATCTTTGAGAATATATATAATAAACTCTCCCAAAATCACCTTTGCCAATACACCCTTTTAAATAATTTACAGCTGCATTATAAAGAAACACATGACCCACCATTAATATCAGGCCCCTTTCTTTTGCTATACCTACCAGCTCCTCAGCTTCTGTAGATTTCAAGGCTAATGGTTTCTCAACAAAACAATGTTTATCTGAAAGAAGTGTCTCTTTGACCATACTATAATGCAGTCCTGCCGGGGTCGCTATAATAACTGCATCAATATCTTTATCATTCAATATTTCAGCAATATCTTCACCCGTATTTACGGATTTATAATTCTGTCTAACATATTCTCTCCGGCCGGGGTCTATATCAATAACCTTTTTTACTGTTACATCCTTTATAGAATAAAAATTCCTCAGAAGATTCGGCCCCCAGTAACCTACTCCTATCTGTGCTACTTTTATCATTTATGAATCTCCTATTAGTTTTTTTATTAACAAAATATATTTTTTTTTCTCATTTGTCCAATTTAATATATCATTTAATTTTCTTTCATTGTTCTTTATTTCTTCAAGTCTCTTTTTATTTTCATATAAATATATTAATCTCTCTACAAAAGAATCTGAACTATCACCATCATAAAATTCGATTTCATTTTCTTTAATATAATACGATATAGCCTTATTTCTAACACATAAAACTGGCTTTTCCATTGCAATATACTCCATTAACTTCGTTGGAAGCATATATTTAGTAGCTTTTGAAGGTATAAATGAGACTATTCCTAAATCGATATCGGATATTATTTCAGGCAATTCACTTACCGGAACCATTTTATTTCTAAACTCAACTTCCTTCTCTAATTTATATCTTTCTATTAAACTAAATAAATCTTCGCTATAATCACCTTCACCCAGGATTAAAAACAATAAGCCCGGAATTCTATTTTTTACTTTAATTAGCCCCTTTAAAATAATATCAAGACCATATCTTTTTGAAATTGTACCGTGATACATTATTTTAAAATTTCGAGTTTTTTTAATATTCTTTTCAACTATATTTTTTTTATCAAGATTAAAAATTTTTTCATCACAAAAATTTGAAATCACAGTTATCTTTTCCTTACTTATTCCATGTTTTAATAGTATCTCATTCTTTTGGGGATAATGTACCGATATTACAGAATCAGCAAATTTCGCCGAAATACGTTCCTGGAACAAAAGTATTTTTTGTAAAAACAAAGCCGAGTTACTTCCAAATTTAGTAGAAAAGGTTTCAGGCATAGTATCATGAATATCAAGTATTAATTTTGCACCGAACAGTTTTGGAATAATTGCAGTAAAGACTATAAAATCAGGCATATTGTTTATATGTATTACTTTGTATTTTCTCTTAAAAAAGAAGAAAGAGAGTTTAAAAAATACTCTAATAAAAAATTCAATATAAGATAAAATATATTTAAAAGTAGAACTTCCCCTATATCGTTGCTGGTTCAAGTGATAAAGATTTACGCCATTTACAATTTCATATGACCTATCGTCATTCTTTTTTATAGCAAAAAAATCAATCAAAAAGCCGTTTTCTACCAATGCTTCAGCTTCTCTTTTTACTCTTGGGTCGCTATTGTAATTTGTATACGCAACCATTGCTACATAAGTATTGTAAATCTTTTTATATTTCATAAATAATACAAATCTAACAAAATGAAGTTACATTATTACTTTTAAAAATATTTTATTAATCTATTATATAATTTTTCAATTTTCTTTATCTGATTATAAGTACTATTTAATTTTGCAAATTTTAATCCCTCTTTTTTTATATAAGTAAAAGATTCATCCTTTTTATTCAAAACAAATATTATTTTTTCTGCAAGAGACTTCTCATCACTATGCTTTACAACATAGCCTGTTCTTTCATCTTTTATAATTTCTTTTAATCCTCCCACATTTGTTGTAATTGTAGGAATTCCGCATGCTATTGATTCTAACGCTACTAACCCAAAACCTTCTGTTAATGAGGGCAATATAAAAACATCTGCTGAATTCATCCAGTCAGGAATTATATTATGAGGCACTAGTCCAATAATTTTTACTTCCTTATTTAATTTTAGCAATGAAATCTTAATATTCAAGAAATTTAAAAAATCATAATCACTACTATTACCAATTAAAATGCATTTAACTTTTTTCCTCTTATAATAATTTTTAACATGTTTTAAAGCTTCAATTAAGTGTATAATTCCTTTAGCTTCTATCAAATTACCAACAAATAAAATTATTTTTTCATCAATATCTAAGCCTAATTTATTACGACATATTTTTTTATTTAGTGGCTTAAATAAATCTATATCAACACCCATATTAATAACCTGAATTTTATTTTTATTAATATAAAAATCTCTTACTAAAATATCTTTTATACTATTACTATTCGCAATAATATAATCAGCCTTTCTTAAAGACAACTTACATAAATTAAAATTAATTTTATTCCTTCTTGCAATATCATTTATATCTCCTCCATGTACAGATATTACAAATTTTTTTTTCTTAAAAATATTCGACATAAGGGCAATAAATCCTGTCGGAAATGCAAAATGAGCATGAATAATATCAAACTTTTTAAAAAATGAATAATATAATGATTTAATAATAAGTTTACTATACTTATTTAACAATCTAAAAAAACCTTTTCTGTTATCAGAATTAGCTACTATAAGCTGAACGACATCCGTATATTTTCTGAATCCGTCTATATGAGATTTTACAAAAATACCAAATGCAATATTATTATCATTAGGATACATATTTGAAATAGTTAACACTCTTATTCTTTGTTTCATAATCTAAATTTTTACTAAAATTATAATAAATACATACATTGTATACTAGAAATTTTTAAGTTAAAATAGTGTATAAAATCTCTATATCAAATTATAAAAATCTTTATTAGTAAAACAATAATTAATATTCTTTTATGTTGATATATAAAAAATGTCCATACTGTAAAAGCACAAAGCTTAGTATTTTTACAGTTAAAAATAATATTTCTCTTTCCAAATGCAAAAATTGTCAATTGGTTTTTATGAATCCAATGTTTGATAAACTTGAATTAAAGAAAATATATAAAAAATATTTCACATCAATGAATGAAATAGGACAAATTAGTTACGGTTACAAAGACTACGAACAATCGCGCTCTAAAAATAATATGAAAAAGTATTATTTTGATTGGTTTAAAAAATATGCAGTAATTGGTGGAGTTGTTTTGGATATAGGTTGCGGAACTGGGACTTTTTTAGAATGCTTAAAGCATGAATCTTATAAAGTATATGGACTGGAAGTAAGTAATCAAGCATGGAAATACCTTGAGGAAAAAAAGATTCCCTATTTTAAAGTTAGTACTAGTAAAGCTAATCTTAAAAAATATGATAATATTGTGTTAATTGATACTTTGGAACATTTAAATTCTCCCTTTAAAGATTTAAGTAAAATATATAAATCATTGAAATCTGGTGGTTTCCTGTTTATTGAAACAATAAATATTGATCCTATAAGCAAATATCCATCCTTAATAGATAAATGGACAGGCATTTCACCAGTTCATCTATTCTATTGGGGAGAAGATGTCTTAATAAATATACTAACTAAAATAGGTTTTCAAATAATTTCAATTAAAAAATCTCCAAAAATAACATTGAAGTTTTTTTCAGTTATCATCAATAATCTTAAAAAAATTCTTTTTCTATTATCAATAAGAAAAATATTTAATAAGAGAATTAACTTAAATAATAATATTTCATTTTCCAGGTTATTTGATATATCCAAAAATCTTCAAACTATAAGAATCATCGCTAAAAAAAACTAGCTAGTTTTTTTATTTACTAGTAATCTTAAAAATATATAATTAAATATATTAGCTACAGAATATTTTTTACAATGCTCTTAATATTTTTTTTCTTATTATAAACATATAACAACTCATTAACATATAGGATATAGTAGTAGTGAAAGCTGCACCAAATACTCCAAATCTGGGAATCAAAACAAAGTTAAGAATTATATTTATAGAAGCACCTATTGCTGTCCCAATCAGTATTATATTAGTTTTTTTAAGATAATAGATTGAATAACCAAGAAACCAAGATAATCCTAGAAAGATATAACCAAACAATATAAGTATAATATATTTATAAGATTGATAAAAACCTTCTCCAACAATGATTGGGAATATAGGTTTTAAAATAATGAATCCAATTGTGCATACAAAGATAGAAGATATTAAATAATATATAATAAAAATATTATTCTTTTTTTCGGTTTTTAAAATTCCATTCTTTTGATATTTCAAAAAAATATACGGGTTATAAGCTCTAGATATCGCCATCAAAATTAATATCTCAAACAAACTTCCAAACCTATATGCTAATGAATAAATTCCTATTTCCTCCGTAGAACGAAATATTAATAAAATCCACCTATCAGCTACTACCATAATCCATGACGTTAAAGACGCTAATACTAGAGGTAGACTGATTTTTAAATGAAATCCAATTTCTTTAATATTCAGTTTTATCCAACCTATTTTTATTTTTATTGGATTAAATAAGAAAATGGATATTATTATCAGAATTAAAACAATTAATTGAGCTATTATAATTCCATTAATACCTAACTTTAAATAATATATAAAATATAGATTAAGCCCAATACTTATTAAAGCTGCAACACCTTGAGTAATTGCTAGTTTTAAAGCCTTTTGCTGTTGCTTTAACACACTAAAATAAACAGCTCTAAAAAAGATTAAATATGCAATTATAAGTGCGATAATTACTAGAAATATTGGTATCTCTGATAAAAATAAATATATACTAATTATATTCGAAAATAATATTGATGCTACTATTATAGGTGTAGCTATTAATATATAGATCAAGGATATGCTTATTACCTCTTTTTTTCGATCTAAACCAGTGAAATGGAAGTAGTGGACTCCTATATATTGACATAATCCTAAACCTATTATTATTGATATAATATTTATAAAGGTATAAAGTAATTCAAGTTGTCCATAACTCTCAGTGGTTAGTTCTCTTGTGTAAACAGGTATTAAAAAAAAATCAATTCCTTTTAATAAAATAATTCCACCCAAGTATATACTAAAATTTTTTATAAGCTTTTTATTATTTCTTATATAACTAACAAATTTATATCTATCAGAATATAATTTTCTTAAATACTTATTAATCTTTATAAATGCATTTTTTAAGTTCATTTATTTTTTATAACTTCCTAATATATTGATTCAAATTTTGATTATTAGTAATAAAGAGTATAGAACAATTGAAAGACAGTTACTTTTTATAATATAAATAATTTTAGAAATTCTAATCCAATTAAAAAATTTTTTTTCAATTTTTAAAAATCAATTTGTTTCTAGGATTCTTTTTAATTCTTTTAGAAATTTTTCAATATCTTTATAATCAATATCTCCTATATTTGCTATCCTAAAAGTATCGCTATCAGTAATTTTTCCAGGGTATATAGTAAAGCCTTTTTCGTACAATCTATCATGTAACTCACTAAAGCTAAAATCAGAATTTTCAGGATATAATAATGTTATTAAAAGACGTGACTCATGTTCCTTTTTTGTTAATATTTTAAATCCCAGATCGCTTACTCCTCCTCTAAGGATCTCCCAGTTTTTTTTATACCTCTTATACCTGTTTGCAGCACCTTCATCAAGAAATTCATCAATTGCTTTTTGTAATGCATAAATAGTTTGCACAGGAGGTGTAAAACGCATCTGATAATCACTACTAAAATAACTATACTGATCATAAAGATCCAAATAAAAGGACCTTTTAGGATAATATTTTATTCTTTCTAATTCTTTCTTATTACATATAATAAAACAAATCCCAGCCATACCCTGTATACATTTATTTGAAGTAGATATCATAAAATCTATGTTGCTTTCTTTTACATTAATTGGAATGCCTGCAAAACTTGATATAGCATCGACTATAAAAATTTTATTATATTTTTTAACTAATTTGCCTATTAGCTTTACTTGGTTTAATAATCCTGAAGTAGTCTCATGATGGACCAATGTGACACAAGAAATTTCCTTATCGTCTCTTAACTTATTTTCTATTTGATTTAAATTAGGAATGGTATCCCAGTTAAATTTTAATTCTACAAAATCAATGTTATAAGTCTTTGCTATCTTAACCATTCTTTCTCCATAAGCACCGTTATTAATAATTAGAAGTTTTTTACTAGGAGGTGTTACTGATATAATTGCGACTTCCATACCAGCAGTTCCTGATCCTGAAAATAAAACACAAACATAATCTTCATCATTTCCACCAGCTATCTTTACTAAATTTTTACTTACTATCTCCATTATTACACCGAATTTTTTCTCTCTTGGACAGATATCTGATACTACTTGAGCATATTTAACTGAGTCAGTTGTAGTTGCAGGACCTGGAGTTAATAGAATATTTCTTTTAATAATAGGTTCTGTATCCATTAAAACATTAAATCTATCTTTATTATAAAAACCTTCTGATAAAACACCTTTAAAATCACTTCTTTTATATAAAAGGTGTTCTTTTCTATGAGATCTTTCTGGTAAATCTCCTATAAAGATTTTCCCTTTACATACTCTCTTTAATTCTTTAACAACATCACTAGCATATTTTTTATCTTCGAAATAATGAAATATACCATAAGCAAAGACTTTATCAAAATATTTATCTTTAAAGGGAATATTATTTGCTTCTGCTACCAAAACAGGATTATTTAATATCTTTATGTGTTTTTTAACTAGAGATTTCGAATAATCTATTCCTACATAATCACATTCAATGTATTGGGCTAACATACCAGCTCCACATCCAACTTCTAATATTTTATCTGTTTTTTCTATTTCAAGGATTTCCTTTATATTATCAGATACCTTTTTTGGGTCTATAGTTGTAGCTTCATAGCCATCTAATTCCTTCAAGTCTTTTATTTTAAGATTTCCCTTTTTTTCCCATACATTTTTCCAATAATTTTTCCTATTCATTTTCTATACTCCTTTTGATCTTTGGAAAAATAATCTTTTTTGCTTTGTCTAAATCTTTCATTTTATCTATTTCTATCCAAATCAAATCTCGAATAAATAAACATTTTATTGGATACATGCTTGAAAGATTAAAAATAACTTTCTCATAGTCCTTTTCCATTTTATTATTTCTGTAATCTTTTTTTGCTATTTTGAAAAGTTTTTTTAGAAAATTAAGTGATAATTTTGTTATACCTACTAACTCGCCCTTAGCTTCTTCTTTATTATGTATATCCTTACCTAAGTTTGTAATAAAATTAAAATCATCCATGCATATGAATACTTCATCATTTGACCCACTAATTGGAGCAACAAGTATTAAGTCAGGATGTGGCGATGAAATTAATTCAATAATTGCTTTAAGTTCATATAATAAATCTGATTCAAGCAAGAGGATATCGCTATCAATTAATCCTTCTGTTTGCGAGAGAGAGTGCATACTTCCTGTATTATTATAATTCTCATTTAACACATAATTTATATTAATGCCTTCGAAAGAGGGGCCTATTTCTTGTTTAAAAAAAGACCCCATATAACCTATTACAATCGTAACATCTTTTATTCCAGCCTTTTTAAGATTTTTTAATGAATAATGGATTATTGGTTTCCCATTTATCCTAATAAAAGCTTTTGGTGTTTTAATAGATGATCTAATTCTTTTTCCCATCCCAGCAGCAAGTATTACTGCTTTCATTCCAAAACACCTAAATTATTCATGAAACTCTCCTTAAGCTCCTTTAATTTTTTTGTAATTCTACCTAAATTACTTCTAGAACCCTTTTTAACCTTAATAACTAACATAAAAGGCCCATTTTTATTTTTAAAATCTTTAATAGCTTTAATTAAAGCATTTTTTTCTTTAACTACATAAGCATGCCTATAATTACAGGCCAAAGCCACTTTATCAAAATTGACTATTTTAGAAATCGTTGGTTGTCCTCCTGTAGAATCATACGATTGGTTATCAATAACAATATGATAAAAATTTTTTGGAAGGCAATATCCTTTAGTAGCAATAGGTCCCATATCCATTAATAAGGAACCATCACCATCTAAAACAATAACCTTTCTATCCTTTCTACCTATAGCAATTCCAAGCGCAATGGATTGCGCACATCCCATAGCTCCTACATTATAAAAATCATATTTACTACCTTGCTTCTGTAATCTTCTATACTCGAAAAGCTCTCTAGAAGTTTTACCAGTATTTGAAATAATAATTTCTTTATTATGCAGACATTTTAAAATAGATAGTATTGCTTCTTCTCTAGTCATCAATATCTCATTGTTTATTGTTTTAACTTCAGCCTCTTCAAATAATCCTTTCTTTACAATTATTGCAAAAGGTTGTTTATTTTTTTCCATATATTCTTTTGCATTCTTGATAACTTTATTGACTTTAGTCAAATTTGATGTAAGTATCTTAAACGGTATTTTAAGTAATCTTAATAACGGTAAAGTGATTTGACCCATTTTATAATGCTGAAATGCGTCTAATTTTTTAGGTTCTCCTCTCCATCCAATTATTAATAGAATTGGAATACTATATACTTCCTTATTACATAATGAGGTTAATGGATCAACACTCTTTGCTAAACCAGAATTTTGCATATAAACAATCCCAATTTTTTTTGTGGAAAGATAATAACCTGCACATATAGAGATTGCTTCGCATTCATTCACTGCTGGGACGTTTATAATATTTGAATTATCATAATTTAAAAAGTTTATCCAAGACTTAAAAGTACTATCTGGAACTCCAGTAAAAAATGTAAAATCATTATTTCTGCAAATCGATGAGAAATCTTTACAACTTATCATATTAATAATCTATCCTTCAGAAAATGAAAGCATTTTTTCCGCTATATCCTTGTCATTCTTATTATGAATCTCTATCCATCCTTCATTTACTTCTAAAAAATGTACTTTGTAACCACGGTCAATCATTTCCTGAAGTATATCAGTAATTGAGGCCATTTTTAAGCTTTTAGCTTCATGAAATCTACCTTTAATAGATTTACAGCTTTTATAAACCTTTTTTAATGCTTTTGTGCCTTCAGGAGAAAAATAAGTTATACCCACAAACTCTCCACTTGACATATTTAAGTCAATCTTTTTTCCTATTCGGATAATTTGTTTATTAAAGGAAGAAACAATTTTGTAAGGATAATCAAAGCCTAAATCTTTTGTTATAACCAGATCAAGTAATTTATCACTTAAATGCTTATGGTATTTATAAGTTTTATCAATTACAACTACAATATCATTTTCAGTATTAATTAAATTATTAATAATAGATTTATCAAAAAGTACATCTGAATCTAAAAAAATTATTCTGCCTTCAATTTCATTATCTGCACAAAATAAAGAATCTAACTCAAAACTGTTTTTATAATCATCATTATCATAATAAGTTATACCCTTTATCTTAAATTTTTCTTTTTTAAAACCTCTAATAGCTACGATTTTTCTTATGCCACAAATTTTTAAAGTATTTTTTTGTCTCTCTAATAATGTTTTATTACCTATCTTCAATAATGATTTTGGTTTATTAAAATATTCACTTTCTCCAGCTGCAGCAATTATTGCTTTTAAACCATACTTCGACTCAATAAATTCATCATTCTGTTTCACATAATTGAAACCTACGTCTTCAAAAATTTCTTCAACTGAAGCACAATATGGATCACACTCAAGCGAACGTCTATTCAATAGAATTATTTTACTTATATTTTCCATAGCCTTATATGATGATCTAAGTAGATGATTTGCATATATAACAATATTAAAACCATACTTTTTTAATTCATCTTCTCTAACTGAATTATAAGTAGTTGGGATACAAACTAAAGCTTTCCTAAATCCAAGCTCATTGCAAAGTTCTTTATATCTTTTAGCAAACATAAATATTTTTTCCGGGGATGAATCTTTAGAATGAATCATTATCCCATCAGCTCCAGCAAGGAGGTATTTTTTTGTACGATTTAAAGCATCTTTAATATCAAATCCAGCAATAAAACTTTCAACCCTTGCTATTATCATAAAGTCATTTGTCAAAAGTACTTTTTTACCAATCTCTATTTTACTTGCAAAAACATCAGGATCTTCCAAATTTTGAATGGCATCAACTGAAAGACTGTTTCTCTTTGGAAAGATTTTATCTTCAATTATTATCGCTGAAACACCTAGAGATTCTAGAGTTTTTACTACATATTCAAAATTAATTCTATCGCCACCGGTATCTCCATCTACTATTATTGGCTTATTAGTAACACTAATTATCTGATTAATATTGTGAATTCTCGAATCAAACCCAATAATTTCAGCATCAGGATAACCTTTGCTCGCAGAATCCGTAAAACTACTTTCCCAAATTCCATCAAATTCTACCTTTATTATTTTACTTTCCTGTTCTATCTCTATATAAGTATTATTTGCTATTAAAGCACTTATACCATTATGCGCCTCTATTATTCTAACAAAACCATTTTCCTTAATAATTTTTTTTAATTTCCTTCTCCTCTTTTCCGGAGTTATTAAATTTCTTAAAGTCACTTTTATAACCCCCATTCACGCTTTTTCAAAACTTTCCCCCTGAGTTTAGATAGTATTGTTCTTCTTATACTTTTTTTTCTTTTCTCACCATCCGAATATTGATCCCTGTAAACATACATATTTTTATAAGTTTTCAATATATAATGAAGTTTCAAGTTCTCTAAATATGAACATGAAATTTTACCTATCTTAAAATTTAATTTTTCAATCAAAGAATTATTCGTCTTTTTTTCTTCCCTATATTCATTCTCTGAAACAACTGTTAATAGTAATTCTTCAAAAAAATCTCTCATATAGAAGTGAGTGTCAGTTCTTATTGCCCATAAATCATGTATTAAATTAATATGCGGGGCAAAGATTGAATGATCTTCTATAACTATATATATCTTTATTTTGATTAAATAACGAAACCCCATCGCATTTAATTAAACTTTTTCCATTAATAATTTTTTCCAATGTTGGCAATATGTCCATAATCGAAGTTAAATCATTATGTTTTCTTATCTTTTTTTCACCTTTTTTTCTTATTAGTAATACTACTTTACTACGATCATCGTTTAATAAACAAATTTTTTTCTCTCTTTTAATTTCTTTTTTTAATTTAAATCCATGATCTGAGAAAATAAATACATAATCAAACATATCAGGGTTTAACTCATTAAAAATCTTTCTAAAGCAATTTAAAAGATGTTTCTGTCCATAGTAATTACCGACCAAATTGTTTC
>Ga0307435_1000545_pt1 | contig 16748 bp, 17 predicted proteins | sample SalMarWE160470MG_FD_202164 | JGI IMG/M metagenome (GOLD analysis project Ga0307435, IMG submission 202164) | Salt marsh sediment microbial communities from the Plum Island Ecosystem LTER, Massachusetts, United States - WE1604-70 | ecosystem: Environmental > Aquatic > Marine > Intertidal zone >... | reverse complement strand
CAAAGTGAAGGAGATTAACGATCAGAACCTGAAAGGAAAAAACATGATTAGAATACCCGAGAAACTCTGTAGGACCCTTGACATCAACAAAGGAGACTTTGTGAAGGTCAAACCAGCGTTATAGAAGGGATTTACATGCTCATCAAAAACTCTGAAACCGATGATACTGAGAATGATGTTGAAAAAATGCTAGAAAAGCTGCAAGAAATCAAGGATCAAGAAGGAATCATTGGATACATTTTGAGAGGCTCAAAATCAGCATCAATCGATCTGAAGGACCCCACAAAAATAATCGACTATGCAGTTCTTTCCTCCGCAGCCTTTGATGCAAGCAACAACATGACAGAAACCCTGCAAATGGGTGAAGTAAACAAAATAGTTGTGGAGAGCGAGGAAACGAAACTCCTGTCCATGAACATCAACAATCATCGCCTCAGCATCTTCATGGAAAAAAGCGTTGACCACAATAAGCTATACAGAAACCTGAAATAAAATTCCCCATTTTTAAAAAAGATTTTTTTCTCAAATCTTTTCTAAACTTTCGAAAAACCTAACTCTTGAAAACATCTTGAACTAACTCGATTCTCTACATTCATAATTGTCACCCCAGATTACCACATTTTTCACCTTTCAAAGATAAAAAAAGAATAACTCTCTAATTTTGGTTCAAAAAACAACAGTTGTTAGGCTCAGCCCTCAAAACGGTTCAGGCGTTGCCTTTCAGAGATAAATCTAAAAGCGTCATGGTTGTAACTGGTCTCTACACTGTAACATATTTGTTCATGTTTGAATTTGACGAGATGCTGAGTTGAGAATAATGGGAAAGCTAATGGGATTCCTGCGGTTAACAAGACCATTGAACTGCTTGATGATGGGTTTCGCAGTGATCGTGGGGGCTTCTCTTGTTTTCCCTCTCAACTTCACAATCAATCTCCTCTTAGGATTTGTAACTTCGTTTTCGTTAACGGCGGCTTCCATGGCAATAAACGATTACTACGACCGAGAAATAGACGCCATCAACGAGCCGAACCGCCCCATTCCAAGAGGTGACGTTAGCCCAAAAGAAGCGCTGATTTTCGCCGTTGCTTTGACCATAATAGGATTCATTGCAGCCTTCGAAACTAACCTGCCAAGCCTTCTGGTGGCAGTGACAGCGTTGATTATATCCATATCTTATATCACAAAAGGGAAGGGGACAGGGCTCCCCGGAAATTTTTTGGTCAGCGCAACTGTTGTAATTCCGTTTATTTATGGAGGCTTAACTGTAGGACAGATCGAAACATCTACGTTACTGTTTGTTGCCATCGCCTTTCTGTCAAACACCGGAAGAGAGGTGACAAAAGGAATAGTGGATGTTGAAGGAGACCGATCCCACAACATTAAGACAATCGCGGTGACTTACGGAGAGCGAACAGCGGCAGCGACTGCAGCAGTTTTCTCTTTTTTGGCAGTATGCCTCAGCCCTTTACCGTGGTTGTGGGCACTTGTTTCAGACTGGTTTCTTCCCCCAGTCCTCTTAACCGACATCGGAATGCTAGTATCCTCTATTATGCTTCTCAGGAACTATTCCAGAAAAAACGCTAAGAGAATAAAAAACTTGAGTCTAGTCTGGTTTACCACCGGACTTGTGGCTTTCATCTTAGGAAAAATGTGAAACAGCTTATCTTATTCTGCTTCCTGCTGCAATGTCTTTTTCAGGGCTTAACAGAATTACGTTTCCCTCATTGTCTTCGGCGGCGAGTACCATGCACTGGGATTCTATGCCCATGAGCTTTCTTCTCTGCAGATTCAGAATGAAAACAAACTTTTTGCCTACCAGCTCTTCAGGCTTATAATATTGTAGCAGACCAGCCACGGACTGCCTCTTCTCGGAACCAAAATCGACAATAAGCTTTAGCAGATTTCTTGATTCAGGAATCAGCGTTGCCTCTTCAACTTTGCCGACTCGTAATTCAAGCTTCATGAAATCGTCAAACGGTATCTCCATTCAGGTCACCAACGACCCTTCCATTAACACTCCTAAAAGTTTAAACTTTTTGTCCATTCAAGCCTGACCAGAATGAATGTGGCACCTAAAAATTCGGTTAAAGTAGTCTCCCGCAAAAGATAAGAAGTTAGATCACAGAATATGTTTTGGGTAAGCGATGTGAATAGGTTAGCGCCCGCCCTTATTCTGCTGATTATTCTATTTTCAGCGTTGGTTCTCCTTCCCGAAACTGGAACAGTTAGGGCATATGAAGGCATCTACATCAGAGCTGACGGCAGTGTTGAGGGAACGGATGAAATTCAGCGTGTTGGAGACGTTTACACGTTCACGGGCAACATTGAGGGGTCCATCTTTGTGGAGAAGAATGCTATTGTTATTGACGGGGCAGGCTACAAGCTCCAATCAAGCGGGGACAATGTAGGAATAGACCTGCGCGAGAGAAACAACGTGACTGTTAAGAATCTCAAAATTGAAGGATTCTTGGGTAGCTGCGGGATTCTTCTCATCGACACCGTAAACTGTGACATAATCCGAAACAACCTGACCGACAACTTCAAAGGCATCGAAATGACGGGCGGCTCTTCCAGAAACAGAATTGCTGAAAATCATGTGCAGAACAATAGTGCTGGAATGGAAATTTACAGTGTTAACCCTGGTTCAGATAATGTCATCTCAGAAAATGAAGTGTCAAACAACCATTTTGGCATACAAATCAAAGATTTCATGAACACCAACATTTCAGGAAACATTATAACATCAAACACTTGGGGTCTTGGCTTAGGGGTAGGTTCAGGCAGCACAGCAAGAAACAATGTCATGAACGATAACACCTACGGTTTTCGCTCCTTCAATGTCCAAGCCGTCAACGTTGATGTTGACACTTCCAACACCGTGAACGGCAAACCAATCTATTACTGGGTTAACCAGCACGACAGAACTGTGCCCGCCGACGCCTGCTACGTGGCACTCATAGGCTGCACAGGCATAACAGTCAAAAACCTTAATCTAGTCGGAAACCTTGAAGGCGTATTCTTGGGGTCAACAACAAACACTACAATAACCAGCAACAGAATCTCAAACAACATGAACGGCATTACTTTTGACGCATCTTCCAACAACACGGTAACCGGAAACACCATAACAAACAATGAAGTGGGCATTAGTGTGCGCTGGAGTTCTTTAAACAACAGCATCTACGCAAACCACCTAACCGCAAACAATTCCACTGGCATCTATATAGCTGAATCAGAGTCAAACAGCATAATAGGAAACAACATAACCAACAGCGGCAGAGGCATTTACACAGAATACTGCGGAGTCAACATCATTCACCATAACAACTTCATTAACAACACACAACAGTGGGATGACATTGGTTTCACGCCATGGCCTATACCTCTACAAATCTCAGTAAGCATTTGGGACTATGGCAAAGAAGGCAACTACTGGAGCGACTACGAGGATAAATATCCGAATGCCACTGAATTGGACGGCTCAGGTATATGGAACACGCCATACGTTCTTGATGAAAACAACAAAGACAAATATCCACTCATGAAACCGTTTATAATCCCCGAGTTTACATCATGGGCACAAATACTACTCGTGCTCATTATGCTTACAGTCGCAGTGGCTTTCTACAAAAAAGAAATTACATCTAAAAACACTCTACATTAAAAGTCAACTGTTTTAAGTTCAGCAGACACAATAACACATAAGAACAGGTAATGTTTGGTGAAATGCATGCTTGTAACAAACAAAGAAGTATTATCAATTGCTACAGCTGAGGGATATGCGGTTGGAGCATTCAACATCAACAACATGGAAATATTGCAAGCTATTGTCGAAACAGCCACAGAAGAGAAGTCGCCAATAATAGTCTCCGCAAGCCCAAGCGCAATCAAGTACGCTGGCTTGGAATACGTAACTGCCATGGTCAAAGTCGCAGCAAAAACAAACCCCTCCATACCCATGACCCTCCATTTAGATCATGGGAAAGACGTAGAAACAGCTTCAATGTGCATTAACGGCGGATTCACCTCTGTTATGATTGATGGTTCGCACCTAGATTTCGAAGAAAACATTGCCATGACAAAACATGTCGTGGACCTAGCTCGCCGCAAAGGAGTTTCCGTTGAAGCAGAACTTGGAAAACTTGTTTCACAAGAGTCAACTGCCCAAGATGCAGAAGACCCCTATACTGATCCTGACGCTGCCGTGGAGTTTGTTGATCGAACCGGCGTGGACTCTCTAGCCGTTGCCATAGGCACATCCCATGGCGCCTACAAGTTTAAGGGTGAAGCAAAACTGGATTTTGAAAGATTAAAAGCCATCAGAAGCAAGGTTAGCATTCCGCTAGTTTTGCATGGAGCCTCTGGCGTCCCCTCATGGATAGTTGAAAAAGCCACAAAATATGGCGCAGAATTAAGCGGGGCTAAAGGAATTCCAGATGCGCACATAAAAAAAGCCATTTCTTTAGGGATAGCGAAAATAAACATTGACACAGACCTGAGACTGGCTTTCACAAGTTCAGTTCGCGAAGTCTTAGCTACTTCACCCAAAGTATATGATCCTCGTAAGATTCTGGGTCCAGCCAAGGAAACTATGAAAAAGGTTGTTAAAGAAAAGATGCGCCTCTTCGGAAGCGCAGGAAAGGCTCTTTAGAAGGGAGAAACCTTGAAAGTCGGAGTGTTAAGTGGGGGAGGCGATGCTCCGGGAATCAACGCAGTCATCAGAGCAGTGGTGCGAAAGGGCATCCGAAACTACGGCTACGAGATGATTGGGATAAAAGACGGATGGCGGGGACTAGTTGAAGGCAATTTCATGCCTCTAACTTTGGAAACAATTTCTGGGTTACTTCCTCGCGGAGGATCAATTCTAGGAACCTCAAGAACTAACCCCTTCAAGCGTGAAGGAGGACCCCAAAAGGTCCTAGACAATGTTAAAGAGAAAGGTATCGACGCAGTGGTTGTTATAGGCGGAGATGACACTCTGGGAGTAGCCACCAAAATGGGTGAACTAGGACTCCCATGCGTCGGAGTACCTAAAACAATCGACAATGACTTAGGTTTAACCGACTACACCTTCGGATTCCACACTGCCGTTCACATAGCATGCGAGGCTATCGACAGGCTTCACACCACAGCGGAGGCTCACCACAGAGTAATAATCCTTGAGGTAATGGGCAGATACACCGGCTGGATTGCCCTAGAGGCTGGAATCGCTGGAGGAGCAGACGTTATCCTGATTCCAGAGGAACCCTTTGACATAGAAGAAGTCTGCCAGTATATCAAACAAAGGCTGGAAAGAGGCAAAACCTTCAGCCTCGTTGTTGTTGCGGAAGGAGCGAAACCCAAAGGAGCCAAAAAAATAGTTTACGGAACTGGTTCAGACGAATTTGGGCACCCTAGACTCGGTGGCGTAGGCTACTATCTTGGAAAGGAAATTGAAAAGTGTATAGAAATCGAAACAAGAGTTGTGGTTCTTGGGCATCTTCAACGTGGCGGTTCTCCAACAGCCTTCGACCGAGTGTTGGCTACAAGATACGGAATCGCCGCCATAGACTCAGTTCACAAAGGCCAGTTCGGGCAGATGGTTGCACTCAAAGGAAACAAGATTGTTTCTGTTCCATTAAAGGACGTGGCGGGTAAACGAAAAACCGTTGACTTAGAACTTTATGAAATATCAAAAGTGTTCTCCGGTTAACCGTTTGGAGTCACCTCAAATATTTGTGGTGTTCGTTAACTGAGGTCGTTAGAATAGAAGCGGGAAAAAGCTGATGAGGCGTATCTCGTTTAACACGTTCCAGTTCTTTATCATTGTTCGCTGATTTTGTTCACGTAAACCGTCGCTACCATGCAGTCCCCTAATCGCTGGCAAAGAATGCACTCTTGAGGAATGGGAGAATCCTTTGGGCGGCTTGAAAGATACCCGAAGTGATGAAGGCATCCTGAAAAGAACCTTTCTTCGCGTGCCGCCGCGTTTTCCTCCTTCACCTGAAATTTGACTGCAGAATTTACGTTCTTACTCTGGTTTGCATTCACTTTTTGAGGTTTCATCCGCATAGCGAGTTGTGGTTTCGTAGCTCCAATACGGTTTCTTAGAAACAGCACTACCCCCGCTGCAAGCAGTGACATGCTAATCAAAAAGTAGTGGATGAGTGTCATGCCTATTCCTAGGCTGATGGCTTCGTTTGCCCTAGAGCCGAAGAATATGTTGCCGATATCTTTACTCCATTGCGTCATATCAGTCCATGTTAGCCAGCCGATCCATGCCAGAATAAGTGCCGCGGAGGCAACTAAAGACAAGACTATTATATGTGGCATGAGACGGGCAAAACCAAACTTTGAAAACTGTAATTCTCTTGGCATTTTGTCTCCTCACTATAGTTTTTCGGATGCTTAAATCTTATTTTAAACGGCTATTTAGTTTTGATGAATTCACAATCCTTTTTACCAATTCAGAATACTATTTTGGCTTTCTGAATACTTGAACGCCTTGCATTTCAGTGAAATAAGTAAAACCAGCTTCAGCAAGTTCGCAGGCTTCTTTCAATGTTTTTGCAGTTTTTACGTGGTAATCGTCACTTTCGAATTGTACTAAATGGGTGTAGATCAATGTACTACTAATGTTTCGGTGTCCTAACATTTCCTTAACGTGAAGAATGTCTTTTGTTCGGTGGTATTCTGTTGTGGCTTTCCAATGTCTTAAAGAGTGGAAAGTTATCTTGAGTAATCGAGGGTTTTGCAATTTTTTAGTCAATCTCTTTCTTTGGTTTCTAAAATTAATTCCATGAGCTATTCTGTTGGTGTTTTCGAAAACTTTGATGTTTTTATGAGGAAGAGCGTTTAGCATTGTGATGAGTTTCTTACTTACCCTAAACTATCTTGGTGTTCCATGTTTTTCGGGTGTGCATGTTACTGTACAGTTCTCTTCGTCTACATCTATCCATTCAAGGTTCCATGCTTCTCCAATTCGCATCCCAGTTTCTTTTAGTAATTGAAGATTTGTAGCTACTTTTTTTCCGCATCCAGCAATTAGAGCATCAATTTCTTTTTCATTTTATCAACTCCTTTTTTTGCGAGATTTAGCAAATCTTTTAGGAAACAAATTCAGTCGAAAAAATACCGTAATGCCAGTTGCCACTAAGGTGCGCGCGCAAGGATTCCATTTCACTGACAATAGACCCAATCTGAACAGCGCTTAATCCTTTATCGTCGTCTACTTCGTCATGAATCCCAAGAAAGTTGTAACCGTGTTTGCCTAGGGGGAATACATGTGCGTATACTAGAGTTGTTTTTTCTATTTGAGAATTGTTTTTTACTTCAAGTTTGATTTGAGATTTTCGCGCGTTTAATAATAACGAATAATGTTTTTAAATATGTTTTTTTAAGTCATAATATTTTTTTATGCAGCCCTAAAATTAGATGCATGGCAAGTCGAATTCAGAAAATTACTTTATTGCCTGCTCTTATTATGTTTGTTTTATCAATCCTGTTTGCAGTGGGTTCTCTTTTTGTTGTTGTTTTTTCTGTTAAACAGGTTTTGTTGATTTTGGTATTAAGCCTCTTTATTGGCGGATTGACTTATTCCATCTATTGGGGGTATTCTTGGATTTGGGCAAGAAAGCTTCATGAAAGGAATAATGGTTTTCTTCTAAACCTTCTTTCTAAAAATCGTGAGATTGGACTTATTTTATTGTCTTTGGGGTTGGTAATAGTGTTTTGGGTTTTTCAATTGGTTTGGAATGATATTTTTGTGTGGAATAAAGATTTGGGTCTAATTTTCTTTGGCGCAAGAGTAGGTGAAACGATAAGCTTGGGTTTAGGTGTGGGAGTGGCGCATTATTTTTTCTTAGGATTAACATTTCTGCTAGTTGGCTTGGTTATGATGCTTCATAGATTTCGTTCATGCCCTTATTATTTTGGATATTTGGGAAGTATTTACCGTAAGGACGTTTTTCCATTGGAATGCTTCAAATGTCTAATGAAAAAGGATTGCTTAATGACCGACAAGCGCTCAAGGATTTGAAAATAATTTCTTCATTATCATAATGTTTGGGTTTGGGGGTTAAAATTTAACCTCTCTCTCTATATTCTACACCCACACAACACACCACTCGCGCGAGCATTAATTCTACCAGAAGTAATAAAACCTGAGACCGACAAACAATGGGCTAATTAAGCTAAATCGTAATAATTTACTTTCATAAATGAAAAGATGGAGATGAACACCTGAATGTATGCCATATTTACAGAAAATTTGACCAAGAAATATGGGGATAAAGTAGTTCTTAAAAAAGTGAATTTGAAGATAGAGCAGGGTGAGTTTTACGTGCTCATGGGACCAAATGGTTCAGGTAAGACCACGCTTGCTTCTATTATAGCTTCTGTCAAGTTACCCACTACTGGAAAAGTGGAAATTTTTGGAGTAGAACCAGAAAAAGCAAAGAAAGAAATAGGATACATTCCTCAGGAGAATTTTTCATCACCAATACTTACTGGCAAAGAAAATTTGCTGTACTTTGCTGGACTATTAGGCTATTCAAAGAGCGAAGCAGAAAAAATAGTTGGTAAGTTATTAAAGAAGGTTGGGTTACTTGAAGATGCTAACAAGCGAGTTTCTAATTATTCAGGTGGTATGAGGAAGAGGTTAGAGGTTGCAACTATTCTTTTCCCCTATTTGAAACTTCTCATCCTAGATGAGCCAACTACCGGATTAGACCCATCAGCAAGGAGAAAGTTTCTTGGCATGATACAAGAACTACGAGATGAGAAGACAACCATCCTGCTGATCACGCATATTGGTGCAGATGCTGAGTTGGCTTCCAGAGTTGGATTAATAGACGAGGGCGAAATTATTGCAGAGGATGACCCAGAAAACCTCAAAAAGGCAAGTGGTCTTGAGAACGTCATAAATATTGAAACACCGATCAAAAATGAAAAAGTTGCTACTGTATTAGGTGCGTTTAGTGAAAGACGAAAAGTATTAGAAACCGAAGAAGGATACAGGATTTTTACTAAGGATGTTGAAGAGGCGACTCCCAAAATAGTGAGATCACTTGATGCGATTGGGTGTAAAGCAACGAAGATTGAAACTGTAGCTCCCTCTCTTGAAGATGTCTTTTTTAAATTGACAGAAAAAATGGTTAGCGAGGTTGGTTAGTTGGGTCAAATAATTGTTACATGGAGCAAGACGATTAAAGAGTTTCTTAGGCAACGAACGGTGCTTTTTTGGACGATCGGTTGGCCAATTCTCTGGGTTCTTATCGGCAGTTTTTCATTTACTGGAGATGCACCCGCTGAAATAGTATCCCACACGCGAGGTGCGATTGCAATATCAATGATGGTGTTTGCATTAATGACTGCGGGGATGGCGAATCTTCCAGGGAATATCGCACAAGATAGGGAGAGAGGCTTACTTACCAAGTTGATGTCAATGCCCATAAGTCCATGGAGAGACTTTTGTGGTAGAATTCTCGCATTACTAGTCTTTTCTTCTTTATCTGCAGTTTCAGTCGTCGCCGTAGGATATGTTTGTGGCGCAAGATTCTTCTTTACAATGAATCAATTCGGTTACGCTCTTGGCTTTATTCTACTAATTTTCATTGCTTCAACCGGGATTGGAATGCTCATCGGCACCTTCATAAAACATGTGCATGGAGCTATCATGACTGGAGTAGGACTGACTGTCGTTTCCGCGGCGATATCTGGTGTGATGACACCTTACGTCTATCTTCCATTAGTACTTCAACATTTTGCGAAGATTTATCCCATCTCTTCGGCTAATTCGATGATCACTTACCTTCTAGTAGGAAAAGATTATGCGGGTTATAACCCATTAAGTACGAGTCAAATCACCCTTACCATAATAATATCGTTGTCCGTTTTTGCAGTGGGTTTGATTACTTATTCAAAGTTTTGTTGGAGAAAAGAGTGAAGATGGTTTAGAGCCAACTGTCATATTCCTGAAACTTCATATGCGCGCGCACATTTTGGGGTTAAAATTTAACCCCAAACCCAACATCTCTTCTTCTCACGAATTAACTCTCTCTTCTCCCCACTCTCTCCTATTCTCTATCTAACCCTCTCTCTAAAAAAACACACACGCACAATTCCATCCAAGAATTTGCTATGAATAGCTTTCTTCTTCTCCCCAAAGGCTGTGAATGGGTTCAAAATTAACATATTTGCGTACACGAACATTATCGTAAAAGCAACTGGCACCATAATGATTCTGCAAAGATATTTCACCATCGTTTCCATACTGCACATCAACAACAGTTGATTTCAGCACATCATTGCTATACATTTTAAATGTAGACCCCATCACTTCAATTTTTACTTTTTGCCATTGATTCGACAAACCACATCGAGTTATCGAGGCCCCAAAAGCATTCCAACCACTATATGCTGGTTTCATCCAAGGAGACTCAGACCCAGAGCGGCAATCCCATCTCGCCTTGTAACCAATATTACTGCTATAAACACCTCTGAATCCAATTTCTGGAAGAGCATTATCAGAAGGAAAAATATCTGCTTCGATAACTCCATTACGAAAAACAGAGTAGTTAATACTTGAACCAAGAACAGTGTGTCCATATGGACTTGATGTAGTTCCTCCATCAAGAACTAGATGCTCAGAATTAATGTAAATATGGGCGCCATTTTTTTCTTTGACCCATTTGCTCAGGTCACTACTGAAGTCATCAAAGAAGACGAATGTGGTTTCTCCGTTGCTTTCTATAGTCGCTTGATCGTTCCCATAATACAGATATATAATTTGAGATTGTGCGGTTAAATTCCCAGCTATTTTAATCCAGAAAGTTGCAGTTACCCCATCAACTTTACTTTCCAACCAATAGGAAAGCAAAGCTTGATTATCTGAATGAACGAACCGCACATCTCCAAAGTCTGGTTTTGCCTTGTTTCCTAAGTATACATTTTCTCCGTTATCGGCGCCTGTTCCATAGTTTACTATTAATCTAATTTGGTATTCTGTTCCAGCAGTTGATGCGGAGCCGTCGATTATATGAGCTTTTCTAAAGTTCCATCCAGATAACCACTTGGTCTCCGTAAGTTGAGGGTTCGCCTTAGCAATGTACATGCATTTTGTGGCAGAAGTGGTCATTACAGTAAATTCGTATCTCATAGAAGAAACAAAGTTGTAAGTCACTCTGACAGTTAAGGTATCGCCAGTACCTATTGTAGCGTTTTCAGAGAAGGGGAAAGTCACACTTATGGCTAATCCACCATTTAATTTAACATCACTAATGGTAATAGTTGTGGTTCCTAAGTTTTTGAGTGTTAGGTCAATATAGGTATTGTCTAAAGCCCATGTGTGGCTGCTAACGGTTAGTTCGTCAACTTTCATGAATGATAATGAGATTGAACCCAGCCAAGAAGTTGCAGCTATTGCTACTGCAACAGTGACTGCAATTAAAATTATTCCTGCTATAACTGGACTTAGGGCTGTCTTGCTACGAAGAAACTTGTTTTTCATCTGTTTTCAATTAAGTTTACTTTTTTCGGTAAAAAACAATTATGAATTATTAGAATTTAGCTCAAATATTTACTAGAAATGAGGTTAATTTCTTTTTGAAATATTTCGGTATTAGAAACAAAGACCAAATGCGCGCGCATCTGATTTTGTAACAATAATTTACCCGCACATTTTCCTTTGAGGGGAAATTTTACTTCTTGAGTTTTTACCCCTCATACAGTAATTACCCCTCGTACCAGCCATGTACATTCCTATTCCATTATGGTACCATTCCATTAACGGGGGGTAAAAAGTAGTATACCTCCATTTACTACCCGTCGTCCGTCGTATGGCCAGTCGTCCGTTGTTGTTGGTTAAAATTTAACTCTCACATTAAAAAAGAGGGGAGTTGCGGGAGATATCGCCACTGTATAATGAATTGATGAATCCAGAATATGTATGGCAAGTCATATATTACAGGTACATACAAGAAAATTAACTTCAAAAAAATGTACATGAAATCTGTGAAGAAATGTGGAAGCTCAGTAAAATTGTTCCACTGGAAACATTCGGGTTCAGAGATATATGGGCATAATATGTGCGCCCGTTATCAACAAAGATTAAGTGTCTCCTGCCAGTGAAGAAGAGAAAATATTTTTTGCTACGCTAAGGTGATGTAGAAAAATCATGAACCCTGAAGGCACATTATTTTTTGTTGTGTGCTCCAGAGTTACGCAGTCTTTTTTATTTGTCCTTCTTTTCTACTTTAACAACCGCTTCTTTTGGACCCTGCATTCTATCGTACCGCATTTTTGCTATGGTGAATATGAACCAGATGATGACTCCGTAGATCACACCGTTTATGATTCCTTCAGCTAGTTGTCCATACATCGGATCGGTTTGGAAGATTTCGGGAACAAACGCATCTAATATCGAGTGTCCTGGGGGCAAGTATACGCCGGCAAGCGAGATCAAGAGAAACAGGATGAATGATATAACGAAGACCACCGCTCCAATCATCATATCACCTCCATCCAAGTGTGGTATACTGGGAAGTGCTCTTAAAACCTTTGAAAAAGTATCTCTGAAATTCTAGAGGTATGCTCGATATTACTTTAATGGAGAGGTTTTTGGTTTCAGGGAATATTCACTGATTTTTATGAACAAGCGCTTGTTACGTTTTTCTTTGCTGAATTTTGAAATTTCGATAGTTTCTTTGAAGATTGGTCCATCGATTGTCATGGTGTGATATTCGCCATTTTCTCCGCAGGGGTCCATACCAGTTTCTTTTGCTAGTGCCTTCAAGTCTTTGACAGAGTTTTCGTTGAGTTCTCGTCCAAGCCATTCTTCCGTGAACCACTGTTGCCCCAAGCAGGTGAAGATTGATCTGAGTCCAGATGATATTTCTTCATCCAAAACTTTGCTGGTGTCCTGATTCCACAATGGCATGATCACAGAGATGTCTAAGCCCTCGGTTACTTTATCCATCCATCGTCCATGAACATCATCCACAACGTAGATGTCACCGGTTACAATGCCCTCGATGCCTTTGTCTATTAAATGGGAAATGGCTTCTCTGTAGCTTTGTTCATAAGGTTCTTTTACTCCGAGTTTTAGAAGGGGGATTCCCAAGGCTTTAGCTTGGAACTCCATGATGGACAGTGGGTGACAGAATGCGGGCCATGTTTCGGAGACGAAAACAACGAGATATGCAACATCGTGTCCTTCTTTCAATACTTTGTGGCATGCTAGGGCTGATTCCATTCCGCCGCTCCAAGAAATTGCGATTTTCATCTCTAAAGCTCCTGAATTTTGTTTAAACCTGTGTTGACTGTTTTTGTTCAGTTAGCATCCAAATAGTGATAGATTCAGATATAAACCTTTCCGTAACAGTGAATCTTTAATCATTTAATACAAAAAAAGTTGAACAAATGTTCATGTTTCTTGGCTTGTTTTGGCTGCGGCATCTCCTTCAGGCGCTCAAAGCCCTTAAAAGAAAGGCTAAGTTTAGCTTTATTAGCCAAAAATGTGATGAGGAACGCAATGCTACACTATCTCAGCAACACTTTAGTTGGTTTATTTGGCCCGATCATGGCAAGGTAATTATTAGTGGCTTTGAAAAAGTGAGTTGATGTGAAAGTATGACTGTGTGCACCCTGTGTGGAAGGAAAGACGCTGTTTTCGGTCGTAGTTATTCAGGGGAGAATCTTTGTGTACGATGCTTCTGCAGAACCATCGAAGACAGGGTGCGGAGAACAATCTCCAAATATGAAATGTTGGGACCAAAGGACAGAATCATGGTGGCTGTCTCCGGAGGCAAAGACAGCGTCACTCTCCTCCATATACTCGCAAAGATCGAAAAGGCATTCCCGGATGTGGTTCTCTGCGCTGGTACGGTTGATGAGGGAATACGGGACTACAGGGATGAGGCTCTAAGAATTGCAGAGGGGAACTGCCGAAAGCTTGGGGTAGAACATGTGGTTACGTCCTTCAAGGAGCTGTTTGGGTACGAATTGGATGAAATTGTGGAGTTGATCAGAAGGAGGGGAGAGAATGGGTTGATGCCATGCAGCTACTGTGGAGTACTCCGAAGGAAGGCTCTCAACATTATGGCTCGGGAGGCTGGCGTGGACAAGCTTGTTATTGCCCACAGTCTCGACGATGAAACCCAAACCATGCTCCTTAATGTTGTTCACGGGGATCCTATGCGGATTGCGAGGTCAAAGCCTGTTTTGGATGTGGTTCATCCGAAGCTTGTGCAGCGTGTGAAGCCTTTGTGTATGGTGCCGGAAAAAGAGGTTGTTTTGTATGCTTATCTGAAGGGGATAGAGTTTCAGTCTATTCCCTGTCCCTACGCTCAAACCGCTTTGAGGAACGACATACGAGACATGCTGAATCGTATGGAGCATAAGCATGCTGGAACATTATTCACTGTTTTCCGTTCCATGGAGAAGATTAGACCGGCGTTAGAAGCGTTTGCTGAGGAAGTGAAGCTACAGGACTGCAGACTGTGTGGGGAACCAACTGTTGGAGACCTCTGCAGAGCCTGCCAGATGCTGCAGGAACTTGCTGTCTTATAGCCGAGGGGATAGAAAGATTCTTTTTGGTCGATTCTTATCATGGAAGGCTGTGAACTTCGTTGACTGTGCTTTCTGACACTGAGATACTTGAGCATCTTGACAATGGAGAAGTTAAGCTTGAGCCCTTTGAGCCTTCTTGTTTGAATCCTGCAGGTTATGACCTGAGGTGCTCCAAGAAAGTGATTCTGAAACCGAAACATTATGAGCTGGTAGCTACGCTGGAAACCGTTGAATTGGGCTTGAACATAACTGCTTATCTTCACATTCGGTCATCTCTTGCACGGGAAGGTGTTATAGGAAGTTTCGCTGTTGTGGACCCGGGCTTCCGCGGGCAGCTGACGCTTAATCTTCATAACGTCAGCGAGAAGGAGGTTACACTGGGAAAGGGAGAGCGCATAGTACAGATAGTTTTCCATAACCTCGGAAGCACAGCAAAGAAAGGTTACAACGGATCATACCAAAACAGCAAAGGAATAATATCGAGCAGACGAAACAAGCATAACCAAACAGGCGTCTAGAGCAGTCAGTCTTTTTTATGCTTCCGAGTTTTCTGAAAAAGTACTGTTTTCAACAATCTTCTTTTATTAGGCTCCTAATATGATTGTGCGGCTTGTTTAGTTGATGCTTATGAGTATAACGCCTGCGACGATTAAGAGAGCGCTTGCAACGAGCTTGAAGGAGAATTTTTCGAGTTTTCTGAGGAATATGTAAGCGAAGAATAGGATGAATAGTAGTTCGGTTTGCAGAATTGGAGCAACTATTGAGACCATCTCTTGGCTTAGTGCAAGAAATGATAGCAGCCATCCTGCGGCTATGCCGACTCCGGGTTTCCAGAACATTTGCAGGTCTTTGCGTGAAAACCCTGTAGTTCTAGCGTCCTTGGAGAATGCCATTACTAGAAGGTAAACGATTAGGGCTGTGGTGTATCCCACTGCGACTCCCAGCAGCGGTTCGTTGTAAATGTTCAAGCCTTCCTTTCTTACAATTTGCGAAAATGCTAGAGCCAAAGAACCAAGCACGGGGACAATTAAGCCTTTTTTTGATGTGCTTTTGGGTCGGGCGTCACCGTTGTTTATGCTCCTTCCAACGAATATTACGCCAGCTATGATACAGGCGAGTCCAGTCCAGTTTTCGGCTGTTAGCGTCTCGCCTAATAGTAGAATTGCTGTAATTGAGGTGTACAGTGGGTAGGTTGCGAAGATGGATGCGTTTGCTGAGATGCCTGCGGTTTCCATTCCTTTGAAGTAGAATAGTCTGGCTATTCCTGGGGCAAGTAGCCCCGCGAATACGAAAAGCAGTAAGCCTTCAGGGTTTATTGTGTTCAGGTTTGTGAAGGTGAGGGCGAGGGGCCAGAGGATAATGTTGCCCATAATTGTGACTGTCAGGGATATGTAGACAAAGTTTGATTTATCCAAGTTTCTTCTGACTAATATTTGGGATAAGCCGAAAGACAGGGCAGAGAGCAGAGCCAACGCAATACCAATCATGACCTTCTCAAAACATAACGGAAACTATTAAAGAAAACCGTTTTCCTGTTCATTAGAGTAGCAAACGGGAACAGGTATTAGAGCAATTCTGAGAAAAAGTTTGTTTAGTATGATAAAAACCGATGTTGTGTTTTAGAATCTTAGAAGATGTTCAATGTTAATTGTTAGTTGGTTTGTGGTCTTAGTCTTCGTTTGTAAATTACTGCAACAAACATTACAGCAACTAGCATAATCATTAGTGGTGTCCATGATGGAAACTCTGGAATGCCCTGTTCATTAGTCTTAACTAACCAAAAATCATAGCTTCCAGCACCAAAGGAAAGTGTGTTGCCTGCTACTGCATAGCCTCCATCAGATGTCTGAACTACCGAGTTAGCACTGTCAATGTCTGCTCCTCCATACGTCCTAGTCCACTCTTTATTTCCTAACCCATCTGTTTTAACCAACCAAAAGTCAAAGTTTCCAGCACCAAAGGATTTTGTTTCGCCAGCTAAGGCGAATCCGCCATCAGACGTCTGAACCAACGAGTGAGGACGATCCATATCTGCTTCTATGTATGTTTGGTTCCACTCCATGTTACCCAACGAGTCAGTCTTAACCAACCAAAAATTTTCGCCTCCAGCATCGCCAGAATGTATGTCACCAGCCATAGCGAATCCCCCATCAGACACCTCAATCAAGGAGGAAAAACAGTTACGAATTGAACTTCCATAT
>Ga0307435_1000534_pt1 | contig 16847 bp, 15 predicted proteins | sample SalMarWE160470MG_FD_202164 | JGI IMG/M metagenome (GOLD analysis project Ga0307435, IMG submission 202164) | Salt marsh sediment microbial communities from the Plum Island Ecosystem LTER, Massachusetts, United States - WE1604-70 | ecosystem: Environmental > Aquatic > Marine > Intertidal zone >... | reverse complement strand
GCACCCCTAGCGGGGATCTCGGCGCTGAAAGCATTGATAATAGGCAGGTCTTTGACGACCTTGCCACCTAACTGGACGACCTGCGCTTCGGCCCGGTCAGATGTGTCGGCTTTCTGCACGATGACTGCCACAGGTTGAGCCGGTCTTTCCTCAGCGAGTTGCACCAGCCAGAGCAGGGTGCGCGCCTGAGCGGGTTGGGCGGCAGTGGTTGAGGCGCCTAACATCCCCAGCATTAGGGGAAGAATCAGAATTATTTGGAAGGGTGTAGATAATTTCACCATTGAGCAACCTCCGAAAATGTGTCCAGATATAATAGAAAAACCCCTAAGGCTTTCGGCTGCCCTAGGGGTGTAAAAAGGTGGATAGTGGTCTGCCCAGGCAGCTCGACTGTCGTGCGGTACAAGACCGTTTAGACCGTGGCTTTGCGTCCCTGCCTTTCAACAGGTTTGCCTTTTACTTCGCAAGTGCGGCTTAGCCCAGGCAGCCCGTCTGTCATGCGGCCTTTGAGACCGTTTAGACCGTAGCTTTGCGCCCCTGCCTTTCAACAGGTTTGCCATTTTCTGAGGCTTATTTCATTGGTTATTGTTTTTTTAGTCGATTATTTTCCTCCATTGCGATTAAGATTATATTAAGACTATAGCCTTATTATCGATATTTTTTTACGCCTGTAAATACGTAAACTTACCTATTTTTTGGATTTGTTTTAAATACGCTTAATTGATTTAATGGTTTCTTAATCATGAATACCTTGCTGATTGAGAATTCAGCTTTTCCTCGTATTGGGCCAGGTGCTCATCACCTGTCTGAGGATGGCGAACTCGCCAATATGATAGGCGTTGTGGTCGGCTACCAGAAGGATTTCCCGGAAGATGTTATAGCCAGGAGCATGTGGAATCGGGCTGAAGAAATCGGTTCTGGGATCTTTTACCATCTCTTTGATAGATTCGAGATCAGCCCGGAAATCGAGGATGGATTTCTCCCAACCGGCCTGGTCGGTAGTAGCATCTTGGGTAGGCCAGTAGCCTGAGGGCCACTCGGGCGATACGTAATCGGGATCCCGGATGAACTCCAGGATGTCCAGTTGGGCTCTACGGATATGTTCAACCAGGTGCCAGGAAGTATAGGGGACAGTGGGGGGTTTGGTGTTTATATGATCTAGGGGAAAATCGGCGACTGCCTGGTCGAAATTCATATGGGCGTTGCCGCCTCTCAGGAGGGCAAGCAATTGCTCTCTTAATACCTTATCAGCGTTCATGGTTTATATCCTTTCGTTTTATGGTTTGAGTCGCAGCGTGCTGGCCTGAAGAATCTTAAAGAACCTACCCTGCCAGGCACCGAGTTCGTTAGAGTGCGTTTTGAACTTTATGTAATTAGTAGTTACGCAGTTCAGAGGAAAATCGGGGGTGTTTGGGCAACGCCCGCCCAAACACCCCCATCCTCCCACCAACTGAGTAAGTCCTATTAATCTTCGGGTGCAGGGTTATCCGGCTGCCTCCCAAAGATGTGATATGGATCGTGGTCGAAATGATACATCTTGGCGACTTCAATTTCAAGATATCGCAACCAGGTGGCTTTATGCAGGCTGATGGTGATCAGGGTACCCAATAGAGGTCCGATCCAATACACCCACCAATCACGCCAGTTTCCAGAGACCAAGGCTGGTCCCAGGCTGCGGGCTGGGTTGGTGCTGGTGCCGGAGAGGGGTGCTTCCAGGTAAACCATAAGGGCATATTAGAAGGGAAATAGAAGCGGTGTAAATCTGCGGATTACCTTGTGGCTGAGGAAGAAGAACAATCCCTCGATCAATGCCCAGGTAGCCACGATTTCGCCCGACACTGCTGCCAGGGCTGTGTAATTCGAACCCGGCTGGGTGGCGCCATATTGGATGCTGGCTCCCATCCGCCCCCAAATGAGCAAAGGCAACGAGCCTATGATCCCCCCGGCCAGCTCTGCCAGGAGGTAAGCGATGGCATTGGCAGCCCCAAAATCCAGGATAACGACGGACAGGCCTACTGCTCAGAGGCAGGCGGTTCCCACCAGTTCTGAAAAGTAAAGCACCCAGGGTTTTTTCACTCCTTCGCTCCATGATGAGAATTTGGAGTTGGCTGGATAGCAGCCTCAGGTTTCCAGGTCAAGGGATACCCTCCATTATGCCTCGTTTTATTGGGTTGATCCCTTTCCAGCAGCCATTTGTTGAAGAAGGAAGTAATCCTGCTTTCATATTCCGCCGGCTGGACCATAGGCACTGCTCCATGGCTGGCCTCGGGGACTTCCCACAAGTACTTGGGTTGCAATGCCAGGTCGTAGTAGTGCTTTACCAACCGCCGGCTAGCTTGGTCCCCGGTGGCGATCAGCATAACTGGCCGGGGCGAGATTTCGCCGATCAGGTCAGCCACGCCTGGCGGGGGCGTAACACCGGTTCGCCAGGAGATCAAATGCCCGTCCAGCCAGATGACCAGGTGGGTTAAGCATTCCTGCCAATTGGCTGAAGCGGGCAGGTCCCTTTCGGTAACAAAACCGGGGTCGTCAGCGATTACCGCCTTGATGTCCCCTTGCAGCGCGGCAGCTCGCAAGCCGACCTGGCCCCCGATGGAAAACCCCAAGAGACCAATACGGTCAGGATCAACTTCGGTGCGGTCCTGCAGGAATGCCAGGGCTCCCTCGACATCCTGGTCATCCGGCCAGCCAAAGGCCCGCCAGGCGCCCTGGCTTTCTCCATGGCCGCGCATATCGTACATCAGAACGCCGTAGCCATGCCGGGCTAAGATTTCGGCCGGCTTGATCATCCCCAGGCGGTTAGAGCTGTAGCCATGCAGTAAGATGACCGCAGCATGGTTGTATGAGGGGAGGTACCAGCCGGATAGGGACAACCCATCCGGTGTGCGTATGGAGACGCTTTCATATTTGATGCCCAGATCTGCCGGGGTCTGGCAACATAACCCGGCTTGCTCCGGGCGAGTGATAAGAACTATGAAGAGCAATTGGGAGCCGATACACAACAGAATCAGCGCCCAGGAGGCGCCCGCCAGGATAAGTTTTACATAATAAGAGAGACTGTGCTTCATGGACCTTCACTCAACACCCCTATCACCCAACGCTTACTCCACATTCGTGAAGTCTGCTCTTTTTCACGCTTAGATCCGGAAATCCCCCAAGGGGGTCACTTTTTGAACCCCAGGATCAAACCATCTCGGATGGGTACCAGCGTGGCGATCCAGGCTGGATCCTGGGTTATCATCCTGGTAAAAGCGCGGATGCCCTGGGTGGAAGCCGACTGGTCGTCTTCATTAAAAATGCGCCCAGACCACAACATGTTATCAACGATCAGCGCGCCGCCTGGACGCAGTTTTTTAGCGATGACCGGCAGCGAATTGGGGTAATCCTGCTTGTTGATGTCGTTGAAGATCAAGTCAAAGGGACCAGGCGTGCTCTCCAGAGCTTGGATAGCTTCACTGACATGGTATTGGACCACCTCGCCAAAACCCAAGATATCCAGATGTTTACGGGCCCGCCGCGATAAATTCTCGTTCCAGACTACGTGATGGACCAATCCACCGCCATTCTCCACAACGGCCTGGGCGAACCAAGCGGTAGAGTAGCCGTAACCGGAGCCGAGTTCAAAGACTTTCCGGGCGCCAATCAGACGGGTAATCTGGTAGCAAAAGTAGCCAACCAGGGGTCCGATGATGGGAAAGTCGCGTTCTTGCGCATAGGCTTCCATCCTCTGCAATTCGGGCAGGCGTGCAGGCACTAATGCGTCCAGATAATCCCGTAATCCGGTGGAGAGCAAGGGTTCATCCATTTCAAAATCCTCTTTTACTATACGGATAAGGTCTTCAACAGTTTTTCTACCTCAACCAGCCTCAATCCGGTGGCTTCCAACAGCCAATTATAAACCCTGGTGTGGGCGCTCATTTCTGATTTCATCAGTTCAACCTAACGTCCAGACCAGATCGAAGCGCGGGTCCGAAAGGTCAAAGTTGATCCAGTCGACATTTACGCCCGAACCATCTGTACGCCCCAGCACATTGTTAGGGTGAAAGTCCTGGTGAATCTGGCACGGTCGGAGAGGGGCCAGTTCACGCCGTTTACCCTCCAACCACTGCAAGTGTACTAATGGAGCAACCAAAACAAAGTCAGACAATTTGCTATATTAATGTCACTCTAAGCCGCCTAAGGAAGCGAAGAGTCCATATTACGGTCGTTTTAATCGAGCAATTCAGGGATTCTTCGGTCGCTTTGCTCCCTCAGAATGACACCTTGCCATGTCAATTGTACGACTTCAGTTTGATTCGTCAATAAGAAGCCTGGCCTCTCGAATTGTCCCAGGTTTTGGCGGGTGGTTTCTATCCATTGATCGAAAAAGGTGTATCAATCAACTGACGGGGGTCATCAAGCATGTACCTTAATACTCTGTCGGCCAATCCCAGAACCAGTAAGCCAGACCCTTCCATTCCCCCCAACCCTGGAAAACTGCCTGGATCTCGGCTTCACCGATGGCGGCTCCCCCGTACCATTCCTGGGAGATCATCTTGAATGCCCATGAATCTACCGGTAGGTGATCGTAGCGACCCAATATCATCAACAGATTGGCGGCAGCGTAGCGACCGACTCCTTTTATCGCCAGCAGCTGCTTGTGTAGCTGCCCGGTGGGAAACTCTTTGGATTTAAACGCTTCCAAATCAAGGCTGCCTCCTGCCACAGCCCGTGCGATTTCCAGCACGTAGGGTGCCCGGTATCCCAAACGCGTTTCCGAACGCAGGGTGGCCTCGTCGGTAGCACCTAGCTGTTCAGGAGTGGGGAAGGCCCGGCGATGTGGCTCTGCCGGTAGCGGGTCGCCGAATTGGTCAACCAACCCCGCCACCATGCGGATGGTGCCAGTCCAAGTGGTATTGGTGGTTAGGATGGTCTTGATGAGGTCTTCGAAGAGGGTCGGACAGCGCAAGATGCGCCCTTGGGCGCGTTTTTCGACCTGTGCCAGCTTGGGTTCGGTGCGCGCCAAGGCGTAGAATGCAGAGAAATCCTGCTGCAATCCCAACATCCAGGTCACCTTCCGAGTGATCTCACCTCTTTCCTCTGGCTGCGAGACCCCCTCAACCTCGATGCTTATGCCTCCTGGCGCTTCCTTCATTATAAGCTTCACCACCCGGCCTGAGGTGAGCCGGTCCACGTACGTGAGACTGTCCTGCTGGGCCTCCCTTTCAAAGGGCGCCAGCCTTTGCCAGCCGTGAGAGCCTACCACCGATGAAAAGGAAAATGGCTGCCGGGCCGCAAGATTCAATCGCATGCCAGGCCTTCCGGTCTGGTGGTAAACCAGCAGATTATCTTCATAAGCCTTTCTCCTTTAGAAATCTGGTCTTTTGGATATTCCAGGCGCCATATCCTTGAATGAACGCGCAGATGATGGCTGCATACCCCACGATCTTCTGTCCGGTGGCCTGGATGGTCAGTCCGGTGGGGGTGTTGGCTGAGGGTCCCTCAAATAATAGCAGCAGGTAAATTCCCAAGAGGACCGCAAATCCCAAGTATACCCAAGCATAGACTTTTGGGTAGGTTGGATGGGTTATTATCATCGGGAGATGGCAGATCACCGCCAAGAAGAAGCTCGTGAAAGCCAGGTTGACGTACATCTTATGGGGCTCGAGGTAAAGGTCCGCGGGTGTGAAGGCTACACCCATAAAGGAAAGACCTGATACTACTCCAAGAACCGAGCCTGGGAGAGACAGCCATCTGCCAACTCTTCCCCCGGACAAAAGGGCAGGTACCGCAAGATAAAATAGAATTAAAGCGAAACCTGCCAGAGACAACGCGATCGTGAAAAAGGTGAAGGAAGGGTTGTTGGGAGCGCCTAGAAGCGTTTGGGTTCGACCTAAATCACTGAAGAAATTCATGAAAAAGGAATAGCCTTTTCTCCCGGGATCTATGAAGGTACCGCCGGGATAGAATAACATCGCCAGGGAAGTCAGCACGAAAAACTGGGCGCAGCCGAACATCACGAAAAGGAAAGCCCAGTTCCTCCAGGTGGTAAATGGTTTGTGCGCTGCGGTCATATCTCTTACCTCCTTCCGCCAGTTTGGTTAGGGGGTGGCGTTATGGTCGGGTTGCTTTGGAATGGAGCTATAGCACTCCTTATTAGCAACTATCTTGTATACGATTTCTCACAAATAGTCAATCCGTCTCGAAGTGCTTGAAGAACTTCCAAGCCTATCCAAGGGTTACCTGGTAGATGTTTCTTGTTCTTTATTTCACATTTAATCTTCCTTTAATAAATCCTTAATCAGCATAATCTAGATATATCCAACAGGAGTTGATATATTAAGCATGTCAGGAATATGTCAGCAATGTGGGTTTCAACGCCAGAAATGTTGATTATTCCGTTTGGAAAGCAATCACCAGAGCGACTGGGGAAGCGAGCGATATGCTCCGTTTTTCCTCGAACATAGGTGATATTTGTCATATATTTTATCTTTTGACATTTATACTTGCTTAGGTATTATTAATCCATTCCTTACCATTTTGTAAGAGTCATCCTTCATCCACCGCGGGTAGAGATTGTTCAGGCAGTACCCAGCAAAACGGGAATCATGCCTGCAGACAAGGACTCGAACAATTTTATCAGGGAGGTGTATTTGGATCGATAAATTAATATTCCATTAGACCTAACCAACCTATAGAATTTTCAATTCATTTTCATCTTAAGGAGAAATATTATGGCACTCGCACAAGTTGTCTATCACATCTCCCGGGATGCAGATTTCGCCACACGAATGCGAAGCGATCCTGAGAGCACTCTGGCTGCCAAAGGCTGGAGGCTGACCAAAGAAGAACTGGCGTTCCTGATGACGGTCTTGAAGCGGGAGACCTTCGATAAGGTGGACGTTGAGCACCTGGCCAAAGCAGTGGCAACCCCTTGGCGTTTTTGAGACCTCATCTTACGGGAACTCAATCTGATTATATTTTTACGAAAATAGAAGCCATCTGGAAGGGTGGAGAAGCCTGGCCTGATTTTGTAGAGGTCATGCGCCGAGCACTCTACGGAGGCCAGGCTGAAAACAGACAATTGAATAGCAGGTCGTCACAATGGACATGGTTGCCAGGCTTATGCTGTCAGGCTGCTGGTGGTAATTTTTATTGGGCAGATTATCTAGCAGCAGCCTGGATTCTTTTTTATACGGGCGCCGGCATCATGGACAGTATCGAGGATCAGGACAGGCTGGGGGTCCATTGGGGGGACATGGGGCCAGGTGTGGCGCTCAACGCCGCCTCGGGTCTGTTCTTCAGCGCCGCGCTGGCCTTGGAATGCTTGCGCTCTGAAGAGGATAATCCCCTGGCAGCCCCGGAGGTGATCCGGTATTTTCACCAGTCCTTCTTGAGGATGTGCAGCGGCCAGCACCGGGACCTGCTCCGGCCTGAACCGACCCTAGAGCAATATTGGAAGACGGCAGCTGCCAAATCGGGGGTATTTTTTGCCCTGGCCTGCCGGGGGGGGGCGCGCCTGGCGACCGACTGCCCTCAAAAGTTGGACAATTATTATCAATTCGGGGAGCAGGTGGGCATTCTGGTTCAAATAATGGACGATCTGGAAGAAGTAAGAAGGCCCGATAGTGAGCTTCATAAGGTTTTAAAACCCGACATAGGCCGCTCGCTGCCGGTGGTCTACGCCCGGGAAGTGCTGCCCGAACCTGAACGCCAGGGATTACGGGCTTGTTTGGGATCTGCTTGGCAAGATCCGGTGAGGGCCAGGCAGGCCTTGGATTTGATCGACCACAGTGGGGCGGTCCTATATACCCTGACAGAGATTGAGGCCCACCGGGAAAGAGCCCTGGCTGCCCTGCAGGAGACCAGCCCGCAACAAGAGGCGGGGAAGTTGCTGGTTTCAATGGTTACAGAACTGGCGCCCAGGTTATAAATTCACCATTCTTTTAACAAGCCGGAGGGGGTTATTGAAGTTGCGGTTGGCATCGATTTTGCATCCCTAGATACCGATCGGTCTGCATTCTGCGAAGGAGTATTTTAGTTTACAAATCTGCACACTCGTGCGGATCGCGTCCCAGGAAAGGACCGCTGGTGTTAAAATATGTAACATGAGGAGTCCTGCACCTTCCCGGTCGCTCCAGGCGCCCATTCGCTGGTTGATCAGCTTTCCTTTTGTGCTCGCCCTGATGACCCTGGTCTTCTGGGGCTGGGGTGTTTCCAAGGCACTAACCTATCCATACGATGGAATCCTGAGTTGGACTTCATCTGGTCTGATCAGGGAATTAGATCCAAACGGTCCAGCGGTCAAAGGATTACATCAAGGGGATGTCATCAGATCTGTAGATGGTGTTCCATTCATAGAGTCTTATCCTTTATATGAGGGAAAACACCCTGGAAGCACTGTGCAGATGGTTGTAGATGGGGTCAATGGATCTTCTATCATTGAATTAGCGCCGATTAAGCCACCAATAAGTGAAATTTTAAGCCGTCTTGTATCCCTGATCATCGCCTTGATTTTTTGGACGGCGGGGTTGAGCGTGCGCACCTTCAGCCCCACCGACAAAGCCGCCGATATGTTCTTCCGATTCAGCCAGACCAGCGCGTTGCTTTTGTCGGCTGGGGCCATTTCTGGGCAGGGACCTGCCTGGACATCAGGTTTGTTTAGTATCTTATTTTGGTTGATCGGACCGCTCACGGTGCATTTTCACCTGTATTTCCCTCAATCCAGCGTATTTAAACACCGAAATAAATTGCTGTATGGTTTATACGGTCTGGCTTTTCTGGGTGGGTCGCCTTTTTTGGTCTGGGGGCCACAGGCAGTCCGGGCCAGTGCCTGGAACGAGCTGCTGCTTTCAGGCAGCATGTTCTTCCTGGCCATCAATTTGTTTTTGGTTATAGGTCTGCTCACCTACAGCTACCGGCATGCGGAAACCGCCGGTACCCGGGGGAAGATCCGCATCGTGTTTTTAGGGGGTTTGCTCAGCGCCCTGCCCCTGATAACCTTGACTATCCTGCCGGATGCTCTGTCTTTGCAGCCCATTGTGCCATTTACTTACGCCTTTTCCCTGCTAGGTGTGCTCCCCATTACTTACGGCTATGCTATTTTCCGCCATCGTCTGATCCAGATCGAAAAACATGTCAACCGGGGGGCGACTTTTATCCTGGTTTATTCCATCCTGGGGGGAGTTTACCTAGCCCTCTATGCTTTCTTGATCCGCCTGATACCCTCCTCACTGATTTGGGAGCCTTTAATAAATACAATATTGGTGCTGGTGCTGGCTAGCATCTTCGTGCCATTAAAGCTGGGCGTTCAAAAGCTGGTGGACCGGATTTTCTACGGCAGCTGGTACGATTACCGTACCGCGGTGACCCAGATTACGCAAGAGTTAGAGCAAATCACGGATTTACATCCCCTGGCAGACAAAGTCAGCGAACGTCTGGTGAAGACCCTGAGGCTGGAAGATACTTGCGTTTTTCTGAGAGACGTCGAGGGAGAATTCTCCGTCATCGAAGTAGCGCCGCACAATCAATTAGATAACCCCAACCCGCTTTCCTTCTCGGTGTTGCCCAAGAGCAGCCTGAGTTATCTGCTGAATATCGGTGCAGCGGAACGATCGACCTTGCGCCAGGCGCTGGCTGAGGTGACGCTTTCACCGGAAGAACACCAGCTGTTAGAGAGTGAGCAAGTCCACCTTTGGGTGCCCATTATCGGTCATGGACAGGTCTTGGGCTTGCTGGCGTTAGGCCCAAAATACGGGGGGGATGTCTTCAGCAGTGAAGACCTAGATATCCTGCGCATCGTGGCGCGACAGTTGGGCCCTTTGATCGAAAACATTCATCTGGTCACCCGCCTGACCCGCTATGCCGCAGAGTTGGAGAAGCGAGTGATTGAACGCACCGAAGAATTGTTCACAGCCAAAGAGCGGGTTGAAGCGATCCTGGCGAGCGTAGGCGATGGTGTGGTGGTCACTGATTTGGATTGGATGGTCAGCGCCGCCAATGCTGCCTTTGAGAGACAATGCGGATACCATTCCCAGGAGATCAACGGACATAAAATTTGGACTTTCATCAACGTGAACGATTCCTCTGACATTTTAGAGGATATTAAAACCTCACTTGAGGGTGGTGAGATTTGGAATGGGGAGTTACTCAACTTCAAGCAAAATGGCACTCCTTATGATGTGCAACTTTCGATCTCTCCAGTGCGCGATCAGGAAGGCCGGACCGTAGGGTATGTCGGCAGCCAACGCGATATCACTCGATATAAACAGTTAGACCGGCTTAAGGACCAGCTCATTTTTGACGTTTCTCACGAACTGCGCACGCCAGTGACCAATCTGAACCTGTATCTGGAACTGATGGATAGCGGCAGACCTGAAAAACATGCTGAGTACATGAGTGTTCTTAAGAGCGAAACCAACCGCCTGATTGATTTGATCGAGAGCATTCTTGACCTTTCCCGCCTGGACATGATGAAAACGAAGAAAGTCGTCCTCTCGTCGATTGATCTCAATGCGGTAGCAGAGCAGGTGGTTGCAGCTCATCGCCCCCTGGCGGATTCAGTCGGTTTGCGATTGGAGTTTATCCCCGAGATCGGCCTACCGGATATCCGGGGTGAACAGAACCAGCTGGCCAGGCTGATCACCAATCTGTTGTCTAATTCTATCCACTACACTCCAAAGGGGAGAATTTGTATGCGCACATATCAAGAAAATGGGCAAGCTTGCCTTGAAGTTGAAGATACCGGCATGGGTATCGATCCTGAAGATCTCCCCCATCTCTTCGATCGATTCTATCGAGGCAGGAAAGTGAGCCAATCGAAGATCACAGGGACGGGTTTGGGATTGGCGATCGTCAACGAAATTGTTGAAATCCACGAAGGCAGCATCGAAGTAGAAAGTCAGGTCGGCCAGGGGACAACCTTCAAAGTCTGGTTACCGATCTTCGAAGTCGAAAAATGGCCAGTGAAACCATATTAATCGTCGAGGATAATCAAATCCTGCTGGACGGATTGAAAGATTTGTTGGAGCAGGAAGATTACCAGGTGTTATGCGCCGGGCACGGATTAGAGGGGCTGGAGCAGATGCAATCTCATGTTCCCGACCTGATCCTTTCCGACATCACCATGCCTGAAATGGATGGCTACGAATTTTTTGAGGTCGTCCGGTCTAAACCTGAGTGGGTGACTATTCCATTCATCTTTATTACTGCCCGCAGGGAGCGGGAACAATTACTAGCCGGGAAAAAACTGGGCGTTGAGGATTATCTGCTCAAGCCGATTTCTCCGGAAGAATTGCTCACGACCATACGGTCGCGTTTGAGTAGAAGCCAGCAGCTGTTACTGCTGCAATTGGAACAAGCTTACGAAGCCAGCTTGATCGTGCTGGCCAATGCGATCGAGGTGCGCGACCCTTATACCCGCGGCCATGTCGAAAGGGTCATGAATTACGCCCTGGAAATCGCCTGGCAACTCGACCTGGCGCCTCTGCAGATACACGATTTACGCTTCGGCAGCATCCTGCATGATATCGGTAAAATCCAAATCAGCGAAACCATTTTGAACAAAGCAGGACCGCTCACCAAGCAAGAATGGGATGAAATAAAAAAGCACCCCATGATGGGATTTGAACTGATCAAGGGAATTCATTATTTATCGCCCGCTCTTCCGGTTATCCTAAATCATCATGAACGTTGGGATGGCAGTGGTTATCCGGCAGGTCTAGTCAGAGAGGATATTCCCTTTGTGGCCCGAATTGCCGCTGTGGCGGACTCCTTTGACGCCATGACCTCCCAACGCCCTTACCGACCAGCCATGACCACGCAACAGGCTGCCCAGGAGATCCGGGATTGCAGTGGAAGCCAGTACGATCCGCAGGTTGTCGAAGCATTTAATAAGACCTTTGGGTCCGGAAAGATCCAAGCCATTTTTGACGCCATTCCGTAAATCCCAATATGAATAACCATAATTGAAATGAAAACGGGGAGATGAGCATGCCCGAAGAACCCAGCAGGTCAACCAGAGAAAATAGAGGGGTTCCCCCAGGGCCGGATCCGAACGCGGATGAACCGGTGTGGACTTATCGCGGATATCATCTGGGTACCAAAGAGTTCACCACTGCCATGGTGCATTTTTTTCGAGCAGAGATCTCGCGGGCGAATGTCTGGCGGCAAAGGCTGGATGCCACCACAAATTGGGCGGTAGTTACCACCGGGGCGATCATCACCTTTGCCTTTAGCGAACCTCTGGGGCACCACAGCGTGATCATCTTGAGCATGTTGTTGATCACGCTTTTCCTGTTCATTGAAGCTCGCCGCTACCGCTATTATGAGCTATGGTCCTCGCGGGTACGACTGATGGAAACCGATTTTTTTGCGGGAATGCTGGTACCCCCCTTTCATCCCTCCGCTGATTGGGCTGAGAGCTTAGCAGAAAATTTGTTACAACCCCATTTCTCCATATCCATGTGGGAGGCCTTTGGCCGGCGATTCCGGCGTAATTACTTGTGGATTTACTGTATTCTCGGGCTATCATGGATTGCGAAACTGTGGCTGCATCCCGATGTCGCCATGTCGATACCCACACTGGTCGAGCGGGCTACTATTGGGGCGATCCCCGGGTTACTGGTGATTGCTTTTGTTTCGATTGCCCTGGGGACCTTATTTTCGATAGGACTGGTCACCGTCGGTCTGCAGGAGGCCTCCGGTGAAGTGCTACCTCGTTTTTTCAGCCATACCGAAGAGGGGCTGGTGCAGGCGAGCGAGTATTTACCCGACCACTTTAAAGCCTGGTTCCGTCACAGCAGCCGGCGCAAGCAGCTGATAGCATTAATCATTACCGATCAGGATCAGCGCGTTGCCGACCGGATCTTAAATGACATGAACCGCGGTGTTACCGGCCTGGCCGGCAAGGGTATGTACACCGGTAAGGAGCATCGCGTTTTGATGTGCGCTTTGACGGTTACGGAAGTCTCACAATTGAAAAGCCTGGTCCAGGATGAGGATCAGCGCGCCTTCGTGATCGTGTCTCCAGTTCGGGAGATCTTGGGGAAGGGTTTTGCGCCTTTAGAGTAAGTAATCCCTAGATTTTGAGGGGATTGATCCAAATGATTCCAATGGGGGTGGTCGAAAGATTCTAAGAATTGCTTGATTCTTTCAATGCATGATTTAGTCGGCCGGTTTCTAGGGTAGAGCTTGTGGATCGATTTGCATCGTTATTTCTTGATATTTACGGTAATGCTGTAATAACCGCTGGCGCCATCAGGAAATGTGTCATCAGATTTGGCTGTTTGAATATCGCCAGCCGCCTCCACGGCTCTTACCGACAGTTTATGCCCTCCGGATGGGATGTCCAGGTTTGCCCGCCAGAGGACCCAGGCCAGTTGGGAAAGTGGCCGGTTGAGTTCCGCTGGCGCCCATTGGCCATCATCGACTTGCAGTTCCACGCTATCAATGCCGTGCTCGCCTGCAAAAGCGATGCCGCCCACTTCGGTCAGACCCGAATCGGTGGTACGGGCCATGTCGATCACGGAAGTAGTCTTGACGAAGGCTTGTTCATTCCAACCACGCGTTTCCCAGTAGCCGCGGTAATCCTGGTCAATGGCTTCGATTTTGATGATCCACTTGGGGTTCTTCATACCGAAACGATTAGGGGTGTACAGACGGAGCGGCGCGCCGTGATTAGCCGATAGGGGTTGGTCCCCCATAGCGTAGCAGAGCAATGTTCGCTGGTCGACGGCCGATTCAAGCGGCAGAGATTCGGTGTAGCCGTCGATACAGGTGAACTTGATATCAGTGGCTTGGGTTTTTAGACCGGCCTTGGCCAGCACGTCTTTAAGGCGCGCGCCCTGAAATAGGGCCGTACTGATCAGATCGCCACCCACCGGGTTGGAAATGCACTCCAGCGTGGCGTATTGCTCCACCGGATTGAACGATTTGAGGGTGTTCAGGTCTAAGGCGAGCTGGGTTTCAACTAGCCCTTCCACGACCAGCAGGTAAGATTCAGGGCGGATCTCAGTTTCACCCTGGGCGCGTAGGCGCTGAGCCAGGCTATCCGCTTCTTGAGCGAACTCCTCTTGCCCGGGCGGCAACAAGTTAATGTCGACCCGGTAGAAATCTTTGATGGGGGTGATTTCTGAGCGGGTCCCCGGGACAGGGGTAAAACCGGCCTGGGTAGGTGGTGGGGTTGCGATAGGTCGGGTGGGCGCCGGCGTGCCAACCACGACTTCGAAGGATTGTTCTTCCTGTGGGCGTGGCGCCAGCCAGCGACCCAAAACGGCAGCTACCCCGCTCAATGCCAGAGAACTAAAGATTAATTGTAGAAGGAAGCGGCGCCGTCCTGTGTCGTCGGGCATTTCCATCAAGGCCAGATTACGGCGGGTGATACCGGCGAAAGCAAACCCCCAAAGCAAGCTGATGGCAAAAAGCCAAAATAGGGCTATGAATGCCCTAGAACCCCCCCAGCCAAACAGACCAGCGAGAACCGCGGCCAGGATGCCCAGTGCCCCCCCGCTGAGCAATCCCCCTTGACCACCAGAAATTCTGGCGCGAACCAGTGCCAGTGAGAGCAGGCCACCCAGCAAGGCGAAGAGGACCAAGGTTAGTAGGTATGCCATAATAAATTCAGCGGTTTTGCCCAAAACTGATAATTGCCCCAATTTGAGGGCGTACAAAACGCTGATCATCGTCTCCAAGCCGATGTTGACCAGGCTACCTGGAAGGATTCTGGTGACCATTTCGAACAGATCTATGGCGACGTTGGGTAAATTCGCAATTTGCTGCCCGGCGTAAGAGAACGCCAACCAGGGGAGGCTGAGCAGAAGGCTCACGGCCGCGCCAGTTATCACCTTTTTCTTCATGGCTTTATTATCATTCGGCTTTCTAAAGGATGGTTAAGTAAGATCTCCTCCTGACCAGGAGGTCTGGACTTCGGGATTCTCGAAGGATAATACATGTTAAGATTGAGGCTCGCGCCAATCCGTGGCTTGATCCAACCCCTCTTTTTCTTGCTGGGACAGGGTCAGATCAACCGCAACCAGATTGTCCCGCAGCTGCTCCAAGCTGCGCGGGCCTATGATGGGACTGGTTACCAGCGGGTTGGAAAGCAGCCAGGCAAGCGCGATTTGGGAGACAGAGTAACCGCCTTTGGCCTCACCTAGCTTTTCCATATGCTTTATAAGGGCAAAGTTGCGATCGTTGAAGTAATTCTTGACGCGGCCCAGACGGGCGCTTTCGGGGGTCTCATTTCTGCGGTATTTTCCGGTGAGAAATCCGGCTGCTAATGGGCTGTAAGGTATAACCCCCAACCCGAATTTCTGGCAGATATCGGCCAGTCCCTCCTCAAATTCCTGGCGGTGCACCATATTGTAATGGGGCTGAAGGGAATCATACCCCGCCAGGTTGAGCTTGTCTGCTGCCCAGAGGGCCTCCATCAAGCGCCAGGCTGGATAATTGGAGCAGCCCAGGTAGCGGACTTTGCCCTGGCGAACCAGGTCTTCAAAAGCGCGCAAGGTTTCTTCGATAGGGGTACTCTCATCGTAAAAATGAGCCTGATACAGATCAATGTAGTCGGTTTGCAGGCGGGTTAATGAATCTTCAACAGCCTTGATGATGTGGCTGCGCGACAGGCCTTCGTCGTTGGGACCTGGCCCCATTCTGCCGCGCACTTTGGTGGCGATCACCAACTGGTGGCGCGGGATGGGCCTTGCTTTCATCCATTTGCCAATTATGGTCTCAGCTACCCCGCCAGGGTTACCTTCAACCCAGCGAGAGTAGACATCCGCGGTGTCGATAAAATTTACCCCCCTATCAAAAGCCGCGGATAGGATTTCGAGGGAGGTGCTTTCATCGGCTGTCCAACCGAACTGCATGCTGCCTAAACAGAGTTCGGAAACCTTTAAACCGGTATGACCGAGGTGGCGATATTGCATATTTGAATGTGCTCCTTTGGGTATATACGCTTGTGATCCCTTTACGCTTCCTGGCTGAACATCATGGTGACTGGCTCTTCAACAAAGGTGTTCAAATTCTCTCCAGCAGCGACCATTTCCGGGCTTTTCGTGACGGCTTTTAAGGTGCCCGCGTCCTGGATGTAAGTCTCAGCTATCAAGTAAAATCTATCGCCCATGAGCGTACGGGTGAAACAAATTGCATGATTAGATCAATTATTATGAATGTTGTCATAATTATACCTCTTCTTGACGAATTATTAACGTAGACTGCTCAGGTTGAGATAAAAGTTCGGAGGAAATCAGAAAACTCTAATATTTAACTGTCGTTGCGATGGAGCGGAGCGACTGAAGCAATCTGCCACCCGGTTAAGAGACTGCTTCGAACCTCAGCTGTGCTGAGGTTCTCGCAGTGACATTACCTTTGATTTGGACTTGGGTAGATGCAGGATTTTCCCCCTCAGAAATTTAACCCAGCGAACCCTAGACGATCCAGGGGTTGCAAATGTTCCAGCAACGCCTGGATGGTTAGAAGGTTTATCAGGGAGGCATGTTTGAGGGCGTGGATCTGTTTAGCTTTCTGAAGCGATGGCAGATTTAATCTGTTCGAGGTGGCTGTCGAAGTGGAAATCTTCTTCGATCAGTTGATAAGCCAGGCGCCAATAACTGCCTTTATTGGCGAGGAAATCCTGCTGCAGATTGTCCAGGACGGCGACATTCTCAGTACAATTGCGCTGATATTCTGCCAGCAGGTCGGCTACTCTGGGATAAGTGGCGATGGTTGCGGAGGTGAAGGTTTCCAGATTCCCCCCGAAATCGTCGTAAATTGGCTCCTGGCAGCTGACCAAGTCTGACATCCACTGGCGCGTGCCACGTTCGGAGTGGATCAGGTGGGCCATCACCTCTTTGGCTCCCCATTCTCCAGAA
>Ga0307435_1000533_pt1 | contig 16848 bp, 17 predicted proteins | sample SalMarWE160470MG_FD_202164 | JGI IMG/M metagenome (GOLD analysis project Ga0307435, IMG submission 202164) | Salt marsh sediment microbial communities from the Plum Island Ecosystem LTER, Massachusetts, United States - WE1604-70 | ecosystem: Environmental > Aquatic > Marine > Intertidal zone >... | reverse complement strand
CTACAGGCACCATCAACCCACAACCACAAAGTAGTAAATATTCCACTAAGCTGGGATCTAGCTTGGGAACAACGGGCAATTCCAGCTTCACTCCAACATCTGCAACGCCTCTGGAGTCAACACCAGTGATCGCCTTCCAACAGGATGACATGCTTATCCCCACTACACCACCCACGCTGACTCCTACAACCCTGCCCACCAGCCCGCCGACGGCGACGCCCTCACCTGTCGCAAATCCCTCCGAAACCCCCACGCCTCTGACCAGCAGTGGTCCTTTCCGTATCACGCTGGTATGGACAGACTACCCCGGCGAACCCGGAGCAGCCAAGGCTTTAGTCAACGATCTCGACCTGGAAGTGATAGCTCCAGATGGCGCTCATTACTTTGGCAATGCAGGATTACTCTCCTCTGGTCAATGCCTGCGGGATGGCAAATGGGATGCTTGTAACAACGTGGAAGGCTTGGTCATCCCGGCTGCTTTTAACGGCACATATATCATCCTCGTGCATGGCGCCAACATCCCCAAGGGACCGCAGCCCTTTGCTCTGGTGGCCTCCGGCGACTACCTTCAAACTGTCGTGAGGCCGCTAGAACCCAATGATCTGCTGATTCCGCTGGTGGTTCGTCACCCCTAATTTACTGCGCATGTACTGTTCGAGGAAGCCTCTCAATCATAAACAATCCCGCGTCGAGTTCTCATGCAGAAATGGGGGATTGATCCTGTAGAGGTCTGGCAAAAGAGGCTGGCAACCCTCCTACGCCGTCAGCAGGCAATATCGAAAGCCCCCTGCAGAGGCCTTACCTTAGGGGGCATATCCCAATAGATAGCGGCAAACCCTTAGATCAGGATCATTTGGCAGGTGCTGGGCAATGCTGCCAAAAGTAGTGAGACGATTTGGATGGAAGTGGTTGGGGTCTCAAACGACAGCTTCTAATTTCTCGATGTTCCCTTCAATCAGTTGGATGGCTTCTCTCAGGGATTGGCTGTCAAAGGCCAACTTGGCTCCCGCAGCAGCGAACAACTCAGGTAAGGTTTCCGTTCCTCCAAGGGAAAGTGCTTTGCGGTACACCGCAACTGCCCCTGGTTGGTCCTCCAAGGCATTGCGCCAGACCTGCACCGCCCCCAGTTGAGCGAGGCCATATTCTACATAATAAAACGGATAACGGTAGATATGCTGTTTGCGATGCCAGCCAGTCATGGCTTCAACCTCCAGACCATACCAATCCACACCCGGCAAGAAACGCTGCCACAGTTCGAGCCATTTGGCATCGCAATTGGCGGGATCGCTGGCAGATTCTGTGTTTTGGTAAGCCCAATGTTGGAACGCATCCACCACTGCCATATAAGGCCAAAAGATCAGGATATGCTCCAAATGCTGTATGCTAGCCTGGGCTGCGTCTATATCAGAATAAAAACCGCCCCGGCGGGCAGCCAGGTATGGCGAGGCCAACAGCTCCATCGACATGGAGGCCACTTCAGCGAATTCAAGGCCAGGATGACGTTGTTGGGCATAAGGCAGGGCCAGCCTTTCGAAGTTATGGAAAGCGTGCCCGGCTTCATGCAGCAAGGTGCGCACATCTCCGGGAAGCCCTACCGCATTCATGAAGATGAGAGGTCGCCGTGTGACGGGAAAAGCGGTGCAATATCCGCCGGGAGCTTTGCCTTTCCGGTTTTCTAGGTCGAGCAGGCCTTCCGTGCGCATACTATGGAAATATTTGCCTAAGACCGGGTCAACCCGTTTGAAGACCGCCTCGGCTGTCTCTTGCAGATTCTCGACGCCGCCATACGAAGGCAAGGGTGGCAAGTGGATGGGATACAGGTCCAGGTCTAGATCCCAGGGACGCAGGCTATCCAATCCCGCCCGGCAGCGGTGTTTATCATAAACGCGGCTGGCAGCTGGCACTGCAACCTGCTCGATGGCTTGCCTGAATTGGACGCAATCATCCGGGGTGTAATCCAGGCGTAGCAACTGCTGCCAGCGGTAGGCTCGATAGCCAGGTAAGCTAGCGTTTTCAGCCAGCTGACTGCGCAATTGTAATAACTTTCTCCAAAGCCGGTTGATAGCTTCTCTGTCGGCCAGCTGGCGCTGTGCACACAACTGCCAGGCTCGCTGGCGGACTTGACGGTCTGGGTTTTGGTAGATTGCCCGCATCCGCGTAAGAGTCCGCTCTTCTCCCTCCCAGAGAACCGTTTGCGCACCAATAACTTTATTGTATTGGGAGGCTAGCTTGCGTTCTTTAGAGAGCAACGGTAAATTCACTTCGCTAAAAATAGCGCTTTCAGCACGCATTTTCCGCAGAGGTATTTTAAAACCGTTGGGTTCTAGCTCGCTGGCAAGTAATTTTTCTTTAAGCTTTTGGTCTGCGGCCTGCGAGGCGGGGTATATCCCATCTAAAAAGGCGTTGTAGCGATATTCGGCTCCTTTATCAGTGGTATCCAGGTTGACCGCCAGGGTAAGACGGGCGTAGGTCTCGCTGATCAGATCAATAAGGTAGCTCCATTGCGAGAGCCATACTTCTACATTGGCTTCGTCCAAAGCACGCTCATCCAGCTCATGGTAGTAAGGTTTGATCTTTTCCCAAGGCCAATTCATAAACTCCTGGGCAGAGGTGGGTAAGGATATGACCATGACCTTTTCTCCCTGACATAAATAAAGTCGAAGATTAATTGGATAAAGGATTTGTTATCCCTAAATCGGGGGTAAAGTCCGCACAATGAGCTTTTAGCCAAGAAGAGGCTCGATGGTTAACTGTGACCCAGGACAGGGTGGGGACGATATGGCTCTTCCAGAAATTGTTGTTCTTCTTCGGAAAGGTCGATCTCCAGACCGGCCACCGCATCTTCCAGGTGGTGCATTTTGCTGGCTCCGATAATAGGGGCGGTGATGCCATCCTGGTGTAATAACCAGGCCAGGGCGATTTGAGCAGAGGATACCCCACGGCGTTCTGCGAGCTCAACGGCCCGTTTTACGACCTCAAAATCTGTATCCTGGTAATACATGCTATGAGCAAAATCGTCGGTTCTAGATCGCACCGTTTTCCCCTCTTCCTTAACGGAGCGATTGCCAGCCAAGAAACCGCGCGCTAGTGGACTCCAGGGGATCACCGCGATGCTCTCGGTGCGGCACAGAGGTATCATCTCACGTTCTTCCTCCCGATAAACCAGGTTGTAATGGTTTTGCATCGAGGCGAAGCGGGACCAGCCATGTATATCTGCCAGGTAGAGGCATTTGGCGAACTGCCAGGCATACATGCTAGAAGCCCCGATATAACGCGCCTTACCTGATTTCACGACATCATGCAGCGCTTCCAGGGTTTCCTCGATGGGTGTCTCAGGATCCCAGCGATGGATCTGGTACAAATCGACGTAATCTGTCCCTAAACGACGCAAGGAAGCATCGATGGCATGCATAATGTGCACCCGAGACAGGCCACGCTGATTTAAGCCTGGTCCCATCGGGAAGTACACCTTTGTAGCGATGACCACCTCATCTCTGCGGGTAAAGTCCTTCAACGCCCTTCCTAATACTTCTTCACTTCTGCCATCCGAGTACGTATCGGCTGTGTCGAAGAAATTAAGGCCGAGCTCCAAGGCGCGTTGGATGAAAGGGCGGCTTTGTTCTTCATCCAAAACCCAATCACGCCATTTAGAGCTACCATAAGTCATCGTTCCGAGGCAAATGCGAGAAACTTTCAATCCCGTACGCCCCAAGTTTACATATTGCATCTAATACCTCCCAAGAATAGTCAAATTTACGCTGAACCAGGCTCATCCCTGGAGTTCTTCTAATTCTCTAATCGTGTCGACCATTAGTTTGACCGCCTGGGTCAAAGTGTCAGCGTCGAAAGCAAACTTAGCTCCTGCCTTGGCAAACAATGCAGGTAGGGGTACAGTATTGCCGAGCGATAATGCCTTACGGTAGCGTGCAACCGCCTCGGCCTGATCATCGATGGCATTGCGCCAAACTTGCACCGCGCCCAATTGAGCCATACCATATTCCACATAATAAAAAGGATCTCCATGGATGTGTTCTTTGCGTTGCCAACCGCTCGTCATCTCTTCTTCCAAACCACTCCAATCCACTGTGGGCATGAAGCGACGCCAAAGTTCAGCCCATTTAGCATCGCAGTTTTGTGGATCGCTGGCAGCATCAGGGTTTTCGTAGACCCAGTGCTGAAAGGCGTCTACCACCGCCATATAGGGCCAGAAGAGCAAGCTGCTTTCTAGATTTTGGATACGCGCCCGGGCAGCCTGCTGGTTGTTATAGAAACCGCCATAATCGGATATCAGGTAAGGTGCAGCCAGCAACTCCATGCCCATTGAAGCCACCTCAGCAAACTCCAAAGGCGGTTCTAATTGTTGGTAATAAGGTAAATGGTTGGTTTCGAAAACGTGAAAAGAATGACCGCCTTCATGCAGCAGAGTTTGAACATCGTCATGAACACCCACCGCGTTCATGAAGATAAATGGTCGCCTGGCTACCAAAAAGGCGGTGCAGTATCCCCCAGGTCCCTTACCCTTGCGGTTTTCCAGGTCGAGCAAACCCTCCCGTTGCATGATTTCAAAATATTGGCCAAACTGTGCACTCACCTGCTTAAAAATAACTCCGACCTTGTCCTTGAGCTCTTTAATTTCCTCAAATGGGCGCAGGGCAGGCCTTCCAAGAGTGTCGACCTCCAAATCCCAGGGGCGTAAGGTTTTTACCCCCAGGCGTTTACGGCGCTTTTCGTAGAGCTGGCTCGCAGCTGGAACCACGACTTCTTCGATCGCCTGATGAAAGCGAGTGCAGTCTTGTGGGCTGTAATCAAAGCGTAGCAGCTGTCTCCACCGATAAGCTCGATAATCCCCTAAACCCGCATTGGCAGCCAGCTGGCGGCGCACTTCCAAAAATTTTCCCCACAGGGTGTTGATTGCCTGGCGGTCAGCCAGCTGGCGTTCAGCAGCCAGGCGCCAGGCCTGCTCGCGTTTGTCTCGCTCCGATTCCTGATAGACTGGTTGCAGTTGGAGCAGAGTAACCTCTTCACCCTGCCAATCTACGGTTTGCGCCCCGACAATTTCATCGTATTCTGTAACTAATATTAATTCATCGCTCAGCAATGGCAGGTTATCCCGCTGAAACAAGCTGACCTGGGTGCGCATATTTCTCAGGGGAATTTCAAAGCCAGGTGGCTCAAGACCGCTGGCAAGCAACTTCTCTTTGAGGCTTTGGTCAGCTTCCTGGGATGGCGGGTAGATCTTTTCCAGGAAGAATTTGTAGCGCTCTTTCGTCTGCTGGTCGGTGGTATCGACAGTATTCGCTACGTACAGACGCCAGCGCCATTCGTCTATATAGCGGAGCAGATCGGACCAGCTTGCCAGCCATTCATCTACGTTCTTTTCTTTTAAAGGCCATTTACTCAATTCTTGGTAGTAGGGTTCGACCTGAGGCCAATTCCAGGTCATAAATTCCTGGATGGTTTTGGGTAGATTGTCAACCATTGCCTCCTCCCAATCTCAAGATTAAGTGATCCTGTATGGGATCACCCCGTGGAGCTCGTCAGCTTATGGTTTCAGTCGGACGTGTTATAGATTTGGCTTTGTCAGGTGCCAATCGGTAGATTGCTGGTAAACGTGGGCGATCTGGAAGAGCACTGCCTCCTGGAAGTTTGGCCCCATCAATTGCATTCCCACGGGTAATCTCTGGCTGTCAAAGCCCACTGGAAATGAAAGGGCTGGTACACCAGCCAGGTTAGCAGGCAAGGTAAATACGTCCTCAAGGTACATCGCCAGAGGATCATCGGTATGTTCGCCGATACGGAAAGCTGTCGTAGGTGCAACTGGCGCAGCGATTACATCCACACTCTCGAAGGCGAACTCGAAATCGCTTTTTATTAGCGTGCGTACTTTCTGAGCCTGCCCATAGTAGGCATCATAGTATCCCGCCGAGAGCGCATAAGTGCCCAACATAATCCGTCGCTTGACTTCGTGGCCAAATTTTTCTCCTCGGGTTAGGCGAAACACATCCCACATTTCCTCCGCAGGCAGGCGTGGTCCGTAGCGGACACCATCATAACGCGCCAGGTTGGCAGAGGCTTCTGCTGGGGCAAGCAGATAGTAGACCGGCAAGGCATATTGAGTGTGCGGTAGGTTGACCGGTTTGACCTCAGCGCCCAACGATTCCAAAGTAGCGATAGCCCCCCGTACTACTGACTCGACCTCCGGCTGGATGCCTTCAATGAAATATTCTTTGGGTACTCCTACCCGGAGATTTGAAAGCTCGGCTTTACTGTCCAGATGAATCTCAGGAACATCTAGATCAACGGAAGTGGCATCGCGTGGGTCGTGCCCTGCCATCAAAGTAAACAGGGGCACAATATCTTCCACACTCCGCCCCAGGACGCCAACCACATCCAAGGATGACCCGTATGCCACCAAGCCATAGCGTGAGATGCGCCCGTAGGTTGGCTTTATCCCGGTCACGCCGCAAAAAGAAGCTGGCTGGCGTACACTGCCACCAGTGTCAGTTCCTAAAGCCAGGGGGGCAAGCCGGGCAGCCACCGCTGCAGCGCTACCGCCACTAGAGCCACCCGGTACGCGGTCCAGATCCCAGGGGTTGTGGGTTGGACCATAAGCTGAATTCTCCGTCGAGGAGCCCATGGCGAACTCGTCCGTGTTGGTCTTTCCCAAAATGATCACACCCGCAGCCAGCAATCTCTCTACGGCGGTAGCGGTAAAAGGTGGGACAAAGTTCTCTAAGATGCGTGAACCGCACGTGCAGCGTACACCTGCCACGCACAGAACGTCTTTTACCGCAATCGGTAAGCCTAACAATGCAGGTAAAGGCTCACTAGGATCCTTCCGCCAGGCAACCAAGCGCTTATCCGCTGTATCTGCTCGAGCCAAAGCCCTATCCGGCATCAGTGTCAGAAAGGCGTGCAATTGAGGATTTAAGCGCTCGATGCGCCCTAAAAATTCCTGGGTTATTTCGCGGCTAGAAGTTTCGCCTGTGCGCAGGTATGTACTTATCTGGCGAAGGGTTAGGTCTGTAAGGTCGCTCATCTTGATCTATTATAAAAAGAATTTGGGTTGTGCTCTCAGCCAGCTGTGAAAGTCAGGCGCGCATTGCAGCCATAACACCGCTCTAACCGGTGGTTTCTTACAAAATTATGCACTTACTCCAAGACAGGTGGGATGCGAAACTGACTTTCTTCGCGATCTGGGGCGTTGCGTAGTAATTCTTCCAGGTTCAATCCGGGCTTCGGCTCATCGGGGCGCAATACGCTGCGCGGCGGCAGGACACTGGAGGTAGGGGGGATATCTGAGGTGTCCAATTCCTGCAACTGCACAAAGTAATCCAGAATGGCTGACAGTTGCTCCCGGTAGCGAGACTTTTCTTCTTCGGTTAACCTCAGCCGAGCCAGTTCGGCGATATGTTCAACTTCAGAGAGGGTGAGGGTCATAAAAACGATTATAACATGAGGGCTTTGGCATCAAGGAAGCGGCAAAGATTTGTATGCCTCCGGTAGACTTTGCCTGGGGCGCGATACGCGGGCAGGATCACCAACCCTGGGCGTACCAGCGGAGATATTCTTCGACATGAGCTTGCCAGTAGGCTTCCTCATGATAGCCAGGATAGAGGTGCCAGACATGGGGGATGTCTTCCTCGGTAAGCAGGTTCTCGAACCAGGCTGCAATTTGGATCCAACGGTCTTTCTCAGCGATATCTAGGTAAATGCGGGGCATCGATTCTGGAGGAATAGCCTCCAACCACTTGCGCATGAAGGGTGTATCGCTGGAGAAAATGGGGAGACTGTGTGCACCGATGACTCCAAACGACTGCCAGTTGGTGATGCCTAAATGGACGGCCCAGGCCGCGCCGCGCGACAAACCGCCTATAGCCCGGTGGTTACGGTCAGGCAGGGTGCGGTAATGCTCGTCGACCCATGGAATGAGAAGGTCGATTATTGCTTGACCGAACATGTCTTCCTTGGGTTGGGTCCAAACCCGATCGCGTGGCATAACAATGATAAAAGGATCCACTTCTTGAGCTGAGATTAAGGCATCCGCGCTTTCATCTGCTTCCAGCCGGTCCCATTGATCATCGTTATAGCTCTGTCCATGAATCAGGTATAAAACCGGGTAACTTCGTTCGGGCTGCTGGTCGTAACAAGGGGGCAGGTAGAGGCGGAATTCCAGCGGTAAGCGTAAAAGTTCGCTGCTCAATTGGCTGAATTCCATACGCCCCCCGGCTGCCCAGCAACGCATGGGTGTGGCTGACGGGGTAATAACAGGCGTAGGTGAGACCTGGATCCTTGGTGATATAGTAGGGACAGGTGTAGGTGAGGCTGAAGATCCTGGCATACTCGGGATCAAAGAGGGAGATGGAGTCATCACACTGGATGAAACCTCCGCGGAACTTCTTGTAGTTGCCGCTATGGGGGTGCAGGCTTCCAGAATGAAGCTCAAAATCACAGCGAGGGGGAGAATCCATGCGGTCTTCACTAAAGCCATGTCAACACGATAACCTGCATAGGCCAGATTAGAGCCTCCAGTATACCAAAAGGTCTTTTCCCGTCTGGAAGGATTGACAATAGCAATCGCGCCGACATATCGGCGCGAAAGGACGATCTTGGTCGACAGTCTGCAGGCTCCCCCCGAGGAGACGAGCAAGAGGTCAAGTTATGGTCGTAAAGGGGCCTCAATCATCTACCGCGGCTCGACCACGAACTTGATAGCCGTGCGAATTTTATCCTCGATCTCAACATCCACGAACTCGGGGATAAAAACGATATCGAAGCCATCCTGAGCCAGATAGCTTTTGGCGAGAGCCATCGCTTTTACGGCTTGATTGACCGCGCTGGCACCGATTGCCTGGACTTCTGCACGATGATTCTCCCGAAAGACGCCCGCGATAGCGCCCGCTACGGCAGATGTGCGGGAGGTTCCCTTTACTTTGATGATATCCATGTATCCTCCCTTGTATGTAATGAGGTATGACCGTTCTGGCAACCACGTTTAAGTAATTGTTATGATTGTACAGGATTTCAAAGAGCGATGCAAGCAATTGGTGGTCGATTTCCTAGGAAAATCGTTGAATCAGCCGATTGGCCCTTCTCTCAGGCCGGAAATGTGCTAAATTCGACGCTTCCCGTATCTTAAAGGTATAAAAATTTATGCAATTAGATGCCTTATAAGCGGTTGGTAAAGCGACGCACATCCAACCCCCAAGGAATCTTTCAAGCGCATTAATCTAAAATAGTTGAGATTTACTAATCTTCGTGTTCTTTGCCGAGTTTTGATGTAAACTATTACGAATCATCAAGTTCAAAGAGGAGATGAACATATGCAGGTCACTAGCTTTAAAGATCTAAACCCTTCACCGCGGATCCTGCTGGGGCCAGGACCGAGCATGGTCCCTGCGAGGGTATTGCGCGCCATGAGTATGCCTTTAATTGGGCATTTAGACCCAGAGTTCCTAAGGCTTATGGATGAGGTGCAACAATTGCTCCGTTTTGTTTTCCAAACTCAAAACGAACTAACCATACCCGTTTCTGGTACAGGTAGCGCAGGCATGGAAGCTGCTCTATGCAACTTGATCGAGCCTGGAGAGCGTGTGTTAATTGCCATCAATGGGTATTTTGGGGAACGCATGTACGAGATGGCAAAACGGTACGGCGCCAAGGTAGACCGGCTGGATCGCCCGTGGGGGCAGGTCTTCGACCCAGATGAAATTGAATCCACCTTGAGCAAGGCCAGCTATAAACTGCTCGCCCTGGTGCACGCCGAAACTTCAACTGGCGCCCGGCAACCAGGCATACAGGAGATCGCCGCGGCAGCTCATCGCTATGGCACCCTCCTGGTACTGGACACCGTAACTTCGCTGGGCGGTTTACCTGTGGAAATCGATGCCTGGGACGTGGATATTGCTTACAGCGGCTCTCAAAAAAATTTGTCGTGCCCACCCGGGTTGGCACCCCTTACCGTGAGTCCCAGGGCGCGCACGATCATCCGCAACCGCCGCACCCCGGTGGCAAACTGGTATCTGGACCTATCGCTATTGGATAAATATTGGGGAAATGAGCGCACTTACCACCACACCGCTCCGATCAGCTCGAACTATGCCTTACGGGAAGGCTTACGCATGGTGGCAGAAGAGGGGTTGCAGGCCCGGTTCGATCGCCACCAGGCCAATGCCCGCTTGTTGTGGCAAGGGCTGGAGGAATTGGATTTGCCTCCACTGGTTCGAGAAGAAATCCGTTTGCCTACCCTGACAACCCCGCAGCTTCCAGGTACTTTTGACGAAGCTGCCATCCGTCGCCGCTTGTTGGATGAATTCAACCTCGAAATTGCCGGAGGGTTTGGGCCATTAAAAGGCAAGGTATGGCGCATCGGCTTGATGGGCTTCAGCAGCCGGCGTGAAAATGTGACCCTATTGCTGGCTGCTTTGAAAGAGGTGCTGGCTGCTGCACCTTGACGCCCTCCAAGTTATTCTCTGGCTATAATGACTGAGGCTGGGGAGTTTGTATTCATGCGGCTTATTCATCGGCTTCCTCAGTTTCTCTGAACGCAGCCCCGGACCGGTCAACTCTCGGGGTCCATCCTCACAGCCCTCTTGCTCAGGGCATAGGTCTGTGCCATAATACACCAGTCATGGGACGCTGGTTTCGATTTCTCTTCGTGCTGTTGGTGGGGCTGGTCGCGGGATTGCTTTATGGCTGGCTGATCAATCCAGTTAAGTATGTAGACACAACCCCAGATTCGCTGCGCGCCGATTACAAAGCCGATTATGTGCTGATGACCGCAGAGTCATATCATGATAACGGTGACTTGGCTCTAGCAGCCCGTCGGCTGGCGCTGTTGGGGGATAGCCCACCGGTTGAATTTGTACGGCAAGCCATGATTTATGCTTCACAAGTCGGCTACGCCGAAGCTGATCTCAATTTATTGGGCGGATTAGCAGCAGACTTGCAGAGCTGGAATCCCTTACAAGATGTAGGCAGTCCATGAGAGACGAGCGTGGCCCCTGGTATTTGATAACTGGCTTGGTGCTTGGCATCGCATTGGGCTTGTTCTACTCCTGGGTGGTCTCACCGGTAGAATATGTAGATACCTCGCCTGCCTCGTTGAGAACGGACTTTAAAGACCAGTACCGAGCGCTTATTGCCGCGGCTTTTGTAGCTGATGGCAATCTTGCCCGAGCCCAAGCCCGTCTTAACTTATTGGCTGATGTAGATGAAGCCCGTACCCTAGCAGAACAAGCACAGCGATCCCTGGCTGAGGGGGGCTCTCCCCAAGAAGCCCAGGATTTGGGTATATTGGCCGTCGCGGTGGGTCAGGGACCAACTCCATTGACCCCGTCAAGCACCCCAGCAGAGGCATCACCAACCTCTAAACCCAGGATCAGCCCTTCACCTTTGACGGTTAATCCAGAGGTTTCTTCTACACTGACATCCACCCCAGTGCCCTTGGGAACGGAGGCAGCCCTTACCCCACTGCCCTCGGCCAACCAAAGCTCTGAGATCACGCCCACTCCCTTGCCAAGCTTTGTGCCCCTGCCCACTCGCACACCCACCCCCACCTCAGAAGCGCCTCTTGTTCTTCAAGATCGCACTTTTGTATGTGACCAGAAGTTGACCGACCCGTTGATCCAGGTCCTGGCGGAAGATGCCGCTGGTCGTCCGGTTCCCAGTGTAGAGGTTGTGGTTAATTGGGAAGGTGGTGAAGATCATTTTTTCACAGGTTTGAAACCCGAGCTAGGGTTGGGATACGCTGATTTCACCATGACCCCAGGAGTGGAATATACCCTGCGTTTGGCGGAAGGAGGCCAGATTATCTCCGATTTGACCCCTGCGGAGTGTGAAACCGAGAGTGGGAGTCGCTATTGGGGTTCCTGGCTGCTGATTTTCGTCCAACCATGAGGATTTAAGAGGACAAATCAGGTCAAATGTCCTTGAAAATCAGATCGATTATCCCTACCGCCTGAGCTCAAATAATGTTAAAGTATGAGGGCAAGAGTTACAGATTGAGGTTTTTCGATTAACGGTAGAAAAGGAGCAAGTCATGAAGATTCTTTTAGACCAGCGCACCTGTGCGTGTTGGGAGCCGGCTTGTGAGACCCATTTCGGCTGGCACTTCCGGCGAGAAGAGGTCACACCAGTAGACTGCACGGTCGAGATGGTGGACGACGGGTTCCAGGAAATCACATTCTTTATCAAAGATCGGGATGAATCTTCCAAGGTATTGGTCGTAAACGAAAAAAACTGGGCAGCAGCCTATGATTCCTGGCGTCTGGCTTGGGCGCATCAGCAGGAACACCTGGGGTAATTTAATCAAAAAGGGGGATATCTTGAGAAAAGCAAAAGGAGAATCCGATTATGAAAGTGTTATTCATCGGCGGCACCGGCGTGATCAGCTCGGCCTGCTCCCGCCTGGCGGTCGAGCGCGGGTTTGACCTTTCCCTGCTCAACCGGGGGCGCTCGGCGCGGCCCATTCCTTTAGGCGCGCACCTGTTACGGGCCGATGCCCGCGACCAAGAGTCTGTTTCCAAGGTATTGCAGGGGCAGGTCTTTGACGTGGTGGTGGACTGGATCGCCTACACTCCCGAGCAGCTGGAAGCGGACTTGCGGCTTTTCCGCGGCCGCATGGCCCAGTACATTTTTATCTCCTCGGCCTCGGCCTACCAGACGCCTCCTGCCAGCCTGCCCGTCACCGAAGCCACCCCGCTGGACAACCCTTTCTGGGAATACTCGCGCTTGAAAATCGCTTGTGAGCAGCGCCTTTTGCAAGCCTATCGCGACGAGAAATTCCCTATGACCATCGTGCGCCCCTCTCATACCTACGATCAAACCCTCTCGCCCCTGCGGGGCGGCTACACCATGATCGCCCGCATGCGCGCTGGTCGGCCGGTGGTAGCGCACGGTGATGGCACTTCCCTGTGGACCCTAACGCATCACCAGGATTTCGCCCGGGGTTTGGTGGGCTTGCTAGGGGAAATCCGTGCCATCGGGGAGAGCTACCACATCACCTCCGACGAGGTGCTGACCTGGAACCAGATCTACCAGATCCTGGGGCGCGCCGCTGGAGCCGAACCCGACCTGGTGCATGTGCCCTCGGAGCTTATCGCCGCCTACGACCCGGAGTGGGGCGCCAGCCTGTTGGGCGACAAAACCCATAGCATGATTTTCGACAACACCAAGATCAAGCGGATCGTGCCCGACTTTGTGGCCTCAATTCCTTTCTCTCGCGGCGCCGAGCAAATCATCGCCTGGTACGACGCCGACCCGGCCCGCCAGCAGGTGGACCAGGCTTTTGACCGCCTCCTGGATCAGATCCTCGCCGCCTACCGCAGGGCCTGGCCTGAAGCGTAACATAGTCCCCTTCGACTTCGGTCGGGCTCCACTCAAGGAGCTTGCTCGCCCATGACCGAGTAGTTAAGAAAGTTCACAAAATCCTCCACTTGACGAGCATAAGGACTAAGCCGGCTGGAATTGGGCTGTCCGACGATGAGTGCCCCTTCCGGCAGTGCACGGTGAACTGGATTGGGTGGTGTGGGTTGGGGAGGCGGTGTCTAGTTGTCACTGATCAGTTGCCAGATGCCAGTTATCTGTGGTTGGCGGCCAATGACAAATATGGTTTATTTTATTGCAATAATTTACCATTAATGGTAAATTATCTATATGGATTTTCAGTCGCTACTCGAAATCATCCAGGACGAACCAGTCTTCGAAACCGGCTTGCTGCTTGCCGGAGATGTCGATGCGGGGTATATTCGAAAACAGTTGTCTTTATGGGGGAAATCCGGACGGATTATCCAGCTGCGGCGAGGCCTCTATATGCTGGCGCCGCCCTACCAAAAAATCAAGCCGCATCCCTTCCTGATCGCAAACCGGATGGTCCCTGGCTCCTATGTCAGCTGCCAATCTGCTCTGGCCTATTACGGCCTGATCCCTGAATATGTTCCCACAACAGTCAGCGTGACCAGTGGGCGACCGGGCCAATGGGAAACGCCGTTGGGGAATTTCGAATTTCGTCATATCAAGCCAGGTTTACTATATGGATATAAAATGACCGATCTAGGGGATAGCCAGCAGGCGTTCGTCGCCATACCGGAGAAGGCGTTGATGGATTTGGTGCACTTGCATCCAGGGGGTGACTCCCCGGCCTACCTCAGTGAACTGCGCTTGCAAAACCTGGAGCGATTGAATCTGGACGAGCTGCAACGCCTGGCAGAGATGGCCGCCAGCTCGAAATTACAGCGAGCGGCCTCCACGCTGGTTAAATTGGCCCAGGCCGAAGTAGAGGCATATGAAAGCTTATCTGGCTGAATTGGTGCAGAAAGCCATCACTACCTCGCAGGGGCGTAATGTGGCCCGTGAGTACCTGCAGGCGCGCATCCTGGGGGGTATGCAGCGCGCTGGAGCGATGATCCCCCTGGCTTTTCATGGAGGCACGGCTTTACGTTTTCTTTACCAGCATGGGCGCTACTCCGAAGATTTGGATTTCACCCTGGAAAGAAATGGGGCGCGTTATGACTTTCGGGCCTATCTGCAAGCGATTCATAATGGTTTGACGCAAGAGGGGTACACCATCGAATTGAAAGTTAATGAGCGAGAAACTGTGCACAATGCCTTCGTCCGCTTCCCAGGCCTGCCCTTTGAACTTGGGATTTCTCCACACCGGGACGAAATGCTGTCCGTGAAAATCGAGGTAGATACCAATCCGCCAGCAGGTGCTGTCCTAGAGAGGACCGTGGTGCGGCGATATGTGATCTTGCAGCTCCAGCACCACGATCGAGCCTCTTTACTGGCCGGGAAGCTACACGCCATCCTGCAACGTAAGGTTCTAAAAGGACGCGACCTGTACGATCTACTCTGGTATCTCAGTGACCCGTCCTGGCCAACGCCCAACTTTGTGCTGCTCAACAATGCCCTGGGACAGACCGGATGGAAAGGCCAGCCCTTGACTGAAAGCAATTGGAAGCAGGTGTTCCGGGATCGATTGCAGGCGACCTCCTGGGAGAACCTCCTCGCCGATGAGCGACCATTCTTGGAGCCGGGGATCGATCTCAGCCTGCTGACCTGGGAGAACCTAATCCAGGTATTGGCCTGATTAAACCGTCCGACGCGGCGTTCAGGTTGGGGTGACATGACCACTTGCTCTCTCCGCAATCTGGATCAGAAGAAGGTGCACTGAGGCTGAGCAGATTGGTAACCAGTTACCGGTGAGTGGTTGGCGGTCAATGACGAATCACGAACCTCGAATAACGAATTGCGAATAACAAGGCGCCAAAATCGAATAGATACCCTGTCTGTGCGAACTACTTACCTGGTAAACTACAAGAGTCAGGTTGTCACATTCAGTAGATACAAATGGGTTCCGACAGGAAGGGAACAGCATGGTTGAAAAGATGGCAGATGGGCAAATCCCCAAGAGTCTCTGGCCATACTTCCAGGAATATGATCCTGGGGCGCTCGACCTGGAGAAGGACGCAGATTTGATCATTCAGCGCACCCTGGAGTTCGGCGCTTGGGAAGAAGTGCGCTGGCTTTTTGCACAGTACGGAGAGCAACGGCTGCTAGCCTTCTTGCGGCGGCGGGGGGAAAGGCTGCTTTCGCCGGTAGCTTTCAATTACTGGCGCAAGCTACTAGGGGTTAAGCACTGGCGCCGTTCACCTCTTGAAACACCCAAAGGTGAGGTATGGAGCGGATAAAGCTGACCAACCCTCATTGGGAAGCGCTCACCCCTGAGACGCGCCAGGCTTTTCAAAAAGCCGCTGTATTGGAGTTTATCCATAATTTCTACCTGGCGGACGGGACTGGATTGGCTCTGCATCTGGGACACCGCTTTTCCGTCGACCTGGATTTCTTCTCGGAGGATCCTGGCACGGTTGGTCCGCTTGAGCGCGCCATGCTGCGAGAGACCTACGATGATCCAACCCTTTCCATAACGCATGATAAAGACACTACCTTCGTGGCTACCTGGCGGGGAGTGGGGGTGAGCTTCTTTCGCCTGCACCATTATCCGCTGGTACAACCGCCATTGCTGGTGGAAGGGCTTCCGCTGGGGACACTGGAAGAAATCGGTGCCATGAAATTGGCTGCCATTATCGATCGTGGAAATCGCAAAGACCTGGTAGATCTTTTTTTCATTCTTCAACGGGTGCCCATTGAAAGTCTGTTTGAGGTGGCCGCGGTGAAGTACGCCCGCGTGCGGACCTTTACCCTCAGCGCCACCCGCGCTCTGGCTTATTTCGAAGATGCCGAAGCTCTGCCCATGCCAAGGATGATAGACAAGACCCCCTGGCCGGCGATGAAGCGTTTCCTGGAACGCCAGGCATTGGAAATTGGCCGCCGAAACCTAGCAGACTTGTGGTCTGGCTAAACACAAATAGCGAATAGCGAATCGATCCCACTGGGGAGAGGCATTAGTCAGGGTCACCGGTCGGCTGGAAAGGCTGCTGGTGAAGCACTTGGGTGTGAGGCTGCCGGAGTTGTGGGCTCCGGCGATGGCACCCTCCGTCGCCCATCTGGAATTATTTGGTGAGAACCCACCATTCAAATGGGCTCTGCATGTTTATCCTCAGAATTGTCGAATGAGAATGATCCGCAGCTCAAATCAATTGTATAATCTATAAAACCTCTTTCATAAAGCGTAGCCCAGGGGGTAAAGAAATTCGATGACGCCACCCGACCGAGCCTACGCTCAAGTCAAAACCCTCGTTGAGAAATTCAAGCCCCTCTGCGCCGCGGGCTGAACGAAAACGCCACGCGCCAGTGGTTCATCCTACCGCTATTCGCCGCTCTGCATTGGAGCATCACCAACATCAACGAGGTCAGCCCCGAAGAAAAGATCTCGCGTGGCTGGGTGGA
>Ga0307435_1000531_pt1 | contig 16850 bp, 13 predicted proteins | sample SalMarWE160470MG_FD_202164 | JGI IMG/M metagenome (GOLD analysis project Ga0307435, IMG submission 202164) | Salt marsh sediment microbial communities from the Plum Island Ecosystem LTER, Massachusetts, United States - WE1604-70 | ecosystem: Environmental > Aquatic > Marine > Intertidal zone >... | reverse complement strand
TACTCGAAAAGCTGAATTCCCTTCCTGCCGGAACACTCCCTGACGGAGTTACCCCTGCCCTTGGTCCCGATGCCACAGCACTCGGACAAATTTACTGGTATACACTGGAAGGGCGGGATAAAAACGGGAATCCTGCCGGCGGATGGGATCCACAGGAGTTAAGAACCATCCAGGATTTTTATGTCCGGTATTCCCTTACCTCTGCCAAAGGAGTATCTGAAGTTGCATCTATAGGGGGATTTGTAAAAGAATACCAGGTAGACATCGATCCCAACGCAATGAAGGCATACGGGGTAACTGTCGCACAGGTCATGCAGGCAGTCAGTAAAAGCAACCTCGATATCGGGGCGCGTACCCTTGAATTTAACCGGGTCGAATACCTGATTCGCGGACTGGGTTATATTAAAAGTCCGGATGACCTGGAAGAAAGTGCAGTAGCAGTACATGATAATGTTCCGGTGCGCATAAAAGATATAGCAAGAGTAAATTTCGGTCCGGCAACCCGTCGCGGTGGACTGGATAAAGATGGCGCCGAGGCTGTTGGTGGTGTCGTCGTAGCACGCTACGGGGCAAATCCCATGGAGGTAATCAGTAATGTAAAGAAAAAGATTGAAGAGATCTCACCTGGCTTACCGGGTAAAACACTTGGTGACGGCACTGTCTCGAAAGTTACCATTGTTCCCTTTTACGATCGTACCGGACTGATTAAGGAAACGCTGGGCACCCTTGAGTCTGCGCTGACAGAAGAAATCCTGATAAGCATTATTGTAGTTATCATCCTCGTAATGAATTTAAGGGCATCTGTCCTTATATCAAGTTTACTACCTATAGGAGTGCTTATCACATTTATTGTCATGCGCAGGTTTCATGTCGATGCAAATATTGTTGCACTATCAGGTATTGCCATTGCAATCGGTGTGATCGTAGATATAGGTATCGTCTTCACCGAAAATATCATACGGCACCTGGACATGCCGGAGAACAAAGGGGCAAGAGGGACGAAATTGCTTAACTTGATTTATAATGCAACTGTTGAAGTGGCATCGGCCATCATGACTGCCCTGGCTACTACCATTGTAAGCTTTCTTCCCGTATTTGCCATGCAGGCTGCTGAAGGTAAGTTGTTTAAGCCCCTGGCATTTACCAAAACATTTGCATTATTGTCTTCGTTGTTGATTGGAATAATTATTATTCCTGCATTAGCGCATACAATCTTTTCAATCCGTTTTGATAAAAAGCACATTTCACGCATATGGAATTACTCGCTCATTGCAGCGGGCTCCGTTTTTATCCTGTTTTTTCATTCGTGGATTGCTTTGGCACTTATTGCCTTTGGTATAAATAACCTGCTAGAATATAAGTGGCCTGAGCAGAAACGCAAATTTGTAAACCTTATCAATGTAGGCATCGCCCTGGTTGTAGTGATCTATTTCCTGACTTCAGCATGGATGCCCCTGGGCGCCCGGAACAGCACATTTGCAAACTTCCTGTTTGTACTTGCCATACTGGCTGTTGTGCTGGGAACATTAATGACTGTGGTCCGCTATTACCAGGTTATTCTCAGGTGGTGCCTGTCTAATAAGTGGAAATTCCTTTCCATTCCCATTGTATCTGTATTATTCGGAATATTAATCTGGCTTGGCGCTGATAAAATATTTGGCTTTCTTCCTGCAAGATTTAAAGAAACAAACGGATGGCAAGCAATAGCGCATACCTTTCCCGGGGTGGGAAAAGAATTTATGCCGGCACTGGATGAGGGTTCCTTCCTTCTCATGCCGACAACCATGCCTCATTCGGGCATAGAAGAGAACATCGGGGACATACGGTTGCTGGATATGAAAGTGAACTCAATTCCCGAAGTGGAATCCACCGTGGGTAAATGGGGACGCGTTAGCTCCGCCCTGGACCCGGCACCCATATCTATGTATGAAAACCTGGTTAACTATAAACCGGAATATATACTCGACGAGGACGGTCACCGCATGAGATTTAAAGTGGACAAAGATGAAGCTTTCATTTTAAAGGACGGAAGCCGTTACAATCCGTATAAAGACACTTTCAGGGAGATTGGAAAAGAAGAAATAATACCCGATAAAAGAGGCGAGTACTTTCGCCAGTGGCGTGACAATATCAAATCGCCCGATGACATCTGGCAGGAAATTGTTAAGCAGTCTGACCTGCCCGGATTAACGTCTGCCCCCAAACTCCAGCCTATCCAGACAAGGTTGATCATGCTGCAAACCGGGATGCGTGCACCTATGGGAGTTAAAGTATACGGCCCCGATTTAGAAACTATTGAAAACACGGGATACGAGATAGAGAGACTTCTTAAAAATGTCCGGGGAGTCGAACCTGCATCTGTATTCGCTGACAGGGTAGTGGGCAAGCCGTACCTTGAAATAAAGATTGATCGTAAGGCCATATCGAGGTACGGACTTACTATCGATGATATGCAGATGTATATAAGCAGTGCCATAGGAGGCATGAAACTCACAACTACAATCGAGGGAAGGGAACGCTTCCCTGTAAGGATGCGCTATGCCAGAGAATTCAGGGATAACCCGGAAGAGCTGAAAAGGATTTTGATACCTTCACCTGCCGGGATCCAGGTACCCCTGGGTGAACTGGCAGAAATAACATATACCCGCGGCCCTCAATTAATTAAAAGTGAAGATACTTTCCTTACCGGATATGTGATCTTCGATAAAAAGCCGCAATATGCGGAAGGGGATGTAGTTGAAAATGCACAGTCGTATTTGAATAAGAAAATACATGACGGAGAATTTGTATTGCCTGCAGGAGTAAATTACAAGTTCACCGGTAACTACGAGAACCAGGTAAGAGCTACCAGAAGGCTCATGATCGTAGTACCCCTCTCGTTAATTGTCATATTCCTTATCCTCTACTTCCAGTTCAGATCGGTAACTACATCCGGCATGGTATTTACCGGCATATTTGTGGCGTTTTCAGGCGGATTCCTGATGTTATGGCTTTACGGCCAGGACTGGTTTTTGAATTTTTCGGTCGCCGGAATGAACATGCGTGACCTGTTCCAGATGCACACCATTAACCTGAGTGTGGCAGTGTGGGTAGGCTTCATTGCCCTGTTCGGTATTGCTACCGATGATGGCGTAATTATGGGAACATACCTTATGCAGGTATTCGACAAGGAAAAACCGTCCACCTTGGCAGCCGTCAGGGAATCTATACTCCATGCAGGAATAAAGAGGGTACGACCCGCAATGATGACCGCATCCTGTGCCATTATAGCATTGATACCCGTACTAACCTCCACAGGGAAAGGATCAGACATCATGGTGCCTATGGCTATACCGGCTTTCGGAGGGATGATCCTCCAGGTAATGACAATGTTCGTGGTACCGGTGCTTTACTCCATGTGGCAGGAAAAAAAAGTGAAAAAATTATATCCTCTAAAATAACTGGCTATGAATAATATAAAAAATATAAAAAATATTCTTACAGCTTTAATCCTGTTGGCAGCGATTAATGTCCGGTCACAGGATTTCCTGAAAAGTTATCTTGCTGAAGCCGCCAATAATAATCCGGGATTAAAGAGCGAGTTCAGTGAATACATGGCAGCACTGGAAAGAGTATCCCAGGCAGGTGCCCTGCCTGATCCGCAGGTCACTTTCGGATACTTCATTCAACCTGTCGAAACAAGGGTGGGGCCCCAAAAAGCACGTATTTCTGCTTCGCAGATGTTTCCCTGGTTCGGTACCCTGGGAGCAAAAGAAGATGCTGCTACCGAAATGGCAAAGTCTAAATACGAGCTGTTCGAAGAAGCTAAATCACGCTTGTTTTACGATGTCAAATCAACATATTACAACCTGTATTTTGTACAGAAAGCTATTGATATAACAGCAGAGAACATATATATCCTGAATACATTCCGTAAACTGGCACTTATCAGGGTGGAAACCGGACTGGCCTCCTCTGTGGATGTACTGAGTGTTGAAATTGAAATTGCCGACCTTGAGAACCAGCTTGCTTTGTTAAGGGACAACTACTTTGTTATACAGACAGGATTTAACAGCCTGTTAAATGTTGACGGACAAAGAACTGTTAATATTCCCGATTCTCTTGCCAATAGTGACTTTGACCTGACCCGCGAAGCCGCACTGGACAGTGTGCGCAACGGAAATCACCAGGTGCTGCAAATGGAGTTTATGGAAGCCTCCTACGAAAAACAGGAAATCGTGGCCCGGAAGACGGGTAAACCAAATCTTATGCTTGGGTTCGATTACGTGTTGGTCGGTAAAAGTGCAAATCCAATGACAGATCCTTCCGAATCAGGCAGGGATGCTTTCGTATTTCCTATGGTTGGTATTTCCATTCCGCTATACAGGCAAAAATATACTTCGATGGCAAAAGAGGCCGTATTAATGCAGGAATCGACGGAAAATGGCAGGCTGGACAGGATAAACATGCTGGAAACAACATTTGAGAAAGCCAATAAGGATTACAGAGATGCTGACAGGCGTATCCCTTTGTATCAGGGACAGTCAGGTAGATCAAAAAAAGCACTGAATATCCTGCAAACAGAGTATGAAACCAGCGGGAAGAATTTTGAAGAAGTGCTTCGCATGGAACGCCAGCTTTTAGAATATAAACTGGAACTTGAAAAAGCACGTGCTGATAAAAATGCTGCAACTGCATTTATTAATTACCTTATGGGAAAGTAAAACATTTAAACGAACAAAAATGAAAACAAAAATAAATCCTGGCAAACGCGATTATAAAGTTATTGCTATAACTTTATTCGCAGGTCTTTTCTTTGGCTGGTTGCTTTTTCATGGTTCAAAAAGTGAATCGGCATCTATACAGCCAACCGGAGAATATGCCGGTGAAAAGGAGACAATCTGGACTTGCTCTATGCATCCGCAGATAAGAATGGACCATCCGGGGAAATGCCCTATCTGTGGCATGGATTTAATTCCATTGCATGAAAATGCCGGCAGTGAAACGGCCATTTCCCCTGATGAAATACAGATGACTACAGAAGCAATAAAAATAGCCGATATACAAACAATGATTGTTCATAAAGCATATCCTTACAGGGAAGTGAATTTACTGGGAAAAGTAAAACCGGATGAAAGAAACATTACCGGGCTTACCGCACGTTTTGGCGGGCGTATTGAAAAGCTGTATGTGAACTTTACGGGCCAAAATGTAAGTAAAGGTGAGAAACTCGCTACAATTTATTCCCCCGCCATGGTCATAGCACAGAAAGAGCTGCTGGAAGCGCAGGAATACAAACAAAGTAACCCCGAGCTTTATAAAGCAGCCCGGAATAAACTTAAACTTTGGGATTTAACTGACGGACAAATAGATGATATTGAAAAGAAAGGAGAAGCCCGGAGTTATTTTGATGTGCTTTCACCAATAGCAGGTACGGTTATACAGCGTAACGTGGCATCAGGTGACTATGTAAAAGAAGGGACCGTCCTGTTCCAGGTAATTGATCTTACAAAAATATGGATCATGTTCGAAGCTTATGAAAGCGACCTCCCCTGGATAAGACCTGGCGACAAAATCAATTTTACAATACAATCCATTCCGGGAAAAAACTTCAACGGACAAGTCAGTTTCATTGATCCCTTTATTGATCCTAAAACACGCATAGCGCGGGTAAGGGTTGAAATGCATAATCCGGGACTTTTATTGAAACCGGAGATGTTTACCAACGGATTAATTACCTCTGCCCTGGCAGGGAATGAAAAGGACCTGATGATACCCAAAACTGCTGTGCTCTGGACAGGCAAGCGCGCTGTTGTATATATAAAGGTACCGGACCGGCAGCAGCCTTCATTCAAATACCGTGAGATCGTTCTGGGCCCATCTGCCGGTGCATTTTATGTAGTCAGTGAAGGTCTGCAGGAGGGTGAAGAAATTGCTGTCAACGGTGTATTTAAGATTGACGCAGCGGCTCAATTGGCCGGTAAACCGAGCATGATGAACCCTGAAGGAGGTAAAACATCAACGGGACATAATCATGCCGGTATGAATATGGGTAGCGAAGAAATGACAGATAATTCAGCCAATGAAAAAAAATAACCGGCACCCCTGATATTAAGATTCAACGCGAGGCTTTCGCAGAAACGATGATGAAATGCGGCGAAACCAGGGAGATACTTGAATATTGATAAAAATAAAGTAGCTGACAGGCAAAGTTTATCTATAACATTATTAGTGAACAATTGTTATTTAAATATAAGGAATGCAAATGTTTTTAAAACTAATTATCATATCGGTTATTCTTGTTGCCATAATAGTATTGGTATTGGGAATAAAATTGTTAATTGATCCAAAAGCTGAATTTACAGCAAATTCGTGTGCTCTTACTGATGGTGAGACGGATGAATACGGGGCTTGTGCAAAATGCCAGATAAGAGACCTGGCTAATTGCCCCGAAAAAAAAGAAAATAAAACTAAAAACAATTAATTGCATGCAGGAAATTTGAAAGAATCAGAAGTTATGAAATTAATTAAAGCATATATAAGGCAAAGGAAAATGGAAGAAGTGTATAAAATACTGAAAAAGGCCGGGTTCTGCTGTATGACAATGGTTGAATGCGAAGGAACAGGACAGTATTCCGACCATGAAAAAGAACATATAAGTGACAAATATCCCTATGCTGACGCTTACAGGGTAATTAAACTGGAAATACTTGTTTCGGATGAGCATGTGAGGGGAGTTGTTGAACTTATAAGAAAAGGAGGGCGAACAGGTTACAGGGGGGACGGAATGATAATAATATCACCTGTGGAAGAAGTGTATAAGGTCAGAACAGATGAGACCGGCATTCTTTCGGTATAAAACTCATAAGATGAATTTAAATTATTGATATTATTCTAAATACTTTTGTTATGAAGAAAAAATCATTATTTCACGATGAGCACGAAAAAAGTACGGCTTACCAATGCCCTATGAAGTGCGAGGGTAATAAATCCTACGATCATCCGGGTAACTGTCCCGTTTGCAACATGAATCTTGTCCCGGTATAATTTGAACATTTAAAACTAATAAAAACAGGAGGTGTATTATGATGCACGTATTTGGAGAACATGGATGGGGAATGGGATTGGGCTGGATTATAGGTCTTGCCGTTCTCGTTCTCATTATCTGGTTAATAGTTAAAATAGCAAATCAAAATGACAGCCAAAGACAATTGGGTGGCAAATCAGCCCTTGACATCTTAAAAGAAAGATATGCAAGGGGTGAGATCAGCAAAGAAGAATATAAAGAAAAAAGGAATGATATTTTGTAATAGATTTTATGGCAGATAAGCAAAATATAAAATTCATTTGCCCCATGAGGTGCGAGGGTGAAAAAACGTATGACCATCCAGGCAGCTGTCCTGTCTGCAACATGAAACTGATGCCGGCAGATGAAATTAATGAGCATGCAAAACCACAAAAAGTCGGTCACTTGGCCGATCAAGGCAATGATAAGGAAGCTCATGCCCATGGATCAGGGAAATACTATTGTCCCATGCGCTGCGAAGGGGATAAGATGTATGATAGGCCCGGTAATTGTCCTGTTTGCGGCATGAGCCTTGTGCCCATGCAAACAAAGGATGTGAGCGATGAAGAAAAAGCATACAGGAAGATGGCCCGTAAATTCTGGATAGCCCTTGCTCTAAGTATTCCTGTGTTTATAATTGCTATGTCGGACTTTTTCCCTTTTCTTCACCTTGAATCTGTTGCTACAAAAAAAGTTTGGGCATGGATTCAATTCGTGCTTGCAGCACCTGTAGTTTTCTATTCAGGGTGGGATTTCTTTAAGCGTGGTTACAGCTCCATTCGCAGGTGGTCGCCTAACATGTGGACGCTTATATCAATAGGAACGGGCGCAGCTTACCTTTTCAGCGTAGGCGGACTCCTGTTTCCGGGAATATTCCCCGAACAGTTTAAGGATGAGCAGGGTAATGTACATCTTTATTTCGAAGCTGCCGCAGTGATCCTTACCCTTGTTCTGCTCGGACAGGTACTTGAGCTCAGGGCTCACAGCAAAACCAGTTCTGCAATTAAAGAATTGTTAAATCTGATACCTCCCGTGGCCAGGCTTATAAAAAACGGAGAGGAAAAAGAAATACCGCTTGAAGATGTGCATGAAGGTGATCTGCTAAGGGTTAAGCCCGGTGATAAAATACCTGTTGACGGCATCATAACCGTTGGAAATGCTATAATAGATGAAAGCATGATAACAGGGGAATCTATCCCAGTTGAAAAGGCGGAAAATGATAAAGTGACAGGAGGGACTATCAACGGGAAAACAAGCTTCGAAATGAAAGCTCAAAAGGTTGGTTCCGATACTCTTCTTTCACAGATCATTGAAATGGTAAACGAAGCAAGTCGTTCCAGGGCACCCATCCAGCGTTTAGCTGACATAATCGCAAAATATTTCGTCCAGATTGTAGTGTCTGTGGCAATAATAACATTCTTCATCTGGGCTATCTGGGGACCGCAGCCCGCTTATGTGTATGCCTTTGTAAATGCGGTATCAGTACTTATTATTGCATGCCCCTGTGCACTCGGACTGGCAACACCTGTGTCAGTAATGGTAGGTATGGGCCGTGGCGCACAGTCCGGTGTACTTGTTAAAGACGCACGTGCTTTGGAAGAGATGAGTAAGGTTGATATCCTTATTATTGATAAAACGGGGACCATTACCGAGGGCAAGCCTGCCCTCAAGGAATTCAGGTCTTTTGGAAGGCTTGGTGACAATGAAATACTGCAACTGGCAGCTTCAGTTAATATGAACAGTGAGCATCCCATAGCCGAGGCTATAGTTAAGGGTGCCAGAGAAAGAAATATCAGGCCTGTAAAACTTGATAGTTTCGAATCTGTTCCGGGAAAGGGTGTGCAGGCTGTCTATAAGAACAAAATAATAGGACTTGGAAACAAAAGGCTCGTTGAAGACTTCGGCATCGCCCCTGATAAAGACGTAAAAAAGACTTCAAGGGAATGGCAGTTAAAGGGACAGACGGTGATGTACCTTGTGTATGACAGCAGTGTGGAAGGTATTGTCAGTGTGGCTGATACGATAAAGGAAACCTCGGCCAGAGCCGTTAAAGCACTTCAAAAGATGGGTATTAAGGTGCATATGCTGACAGGTGATAACGAATTTACGGCCAGGTCCGTTGCCAACGAGCTTAACCTTGACGGGTATGAGTATGACTGCCTGCCCGGTGACAAGCACAGGAGAATAAAAGAGCTCCAGGAAAAGGGACATATAATGGCTATGGCAGGAGACGGCATTAACGATGCCCCGGCGCTGGCACAGGCAAATATAGGCATTGCCATGGGTACGGGAACTGACATTGCCATGCAGAGTGCAGAAATTACACTCGTAAAGGGAGACCTTAACGGTATTGTCCGTGCCCGTGAGCTGAGTGCCAGCGTAATGCGCAATATTAAACAGAACCTGTTTTTTGCCTTTGTATATAATTCGCTGGGTGTGCCAATAGCTGCAGGAATACTTTATCCTTTATTCGGACTGCTCCTGAGTCCCATGATTGCCGCTGCCGCAATGAGTTTCAGTTCGGTGTCGGTAATCTCCAATGCCCTTAGGTTGAGAAAAAAATAGGAAAATAGAATATCCGGGTATTATTCCGGAATTATATAAATTAATTAATAACTATACTTTAATAAAATGAAAAAGAATATTATTTATTCAGTTATCCTCGCAGGAGGACTGTTATTTACCGGCGCACTTGGATTTGCACAGGAACCGGTAAAGGATAAACCGGTGTCGGAACAGCATATGGTTCAGTATACCTGTACGATGCATCCGGAGGTAGTACAGGATAAACCTGGAAACTGTCCGGTTTGCGGCATGAAGCTGGTTGAGAAAAAAAATGAACAGGAGGGAAAAACATGCCATAAAAGTAAAGATACAACTGTGATGCATCATGAGCATATGATGCATAGTGATACAACAAAAATGCATCACGAGCATATGATGCATAATGATACAACAATAATGCATCACGAGCATATGACGGATTAAGATGAAATATTATATTGATACGAAAATAAAAGCAGGCTTTGAAGATACAGTTCAGCTGGTAAGGGAGTCCCTAAAAGAAGAGAATTTCGGAGTATTAACAGAAATAGATATTCACGAAAAGCTGAAGGAAAAACTTAATGTCGACTTCAGAAAATATAAGATCCTTGGAGCATGTAATCCGCCCTATGCTTATAAAGCACTTCAGGAAGAAAATAAAATAGGTACCATGCTCCCCTGCAATGTAATTATTCAGGAACTGGATAACAATGAAATTGAAGTTGCAGCAGTTGATCCCGTTGCTTCAATGAAGGCCGTGGAAAATACAGAACTGGGCGAAATTGCTGCAGAAATCAAAATAAAGCTGGCACGGGTAATTGAAAATATAAAAGCCAGAAGTCAACTGGTAAAATAGTAAATGACAGAAGCGAAACTTTTAAAGACAGCACTTATACTCAGTATTATCACAATTGCTTATAATGTAGCCGAGGGTGTGGTTTCTGTGGTATACGGACTGGCTGATAAAACGCTGGTCCTGATGGGATTTGGAGTGGACAGCTTTGTAGAAGTGCTTTCAGGCGCAGGCATACTGCATATGATAATAAGAATGAAAAGGGCCGGTTTAAGTTATGTTGAATCTAGGGATAGATTCGAGAGCTTTGCACTCAGGGTAACAGGTATATCTTTCTTTATTCTGGCAGGGGGACTTGTTGCCAGCTCGGCTGTCAATGCAAGCAGGCGTGCTAAGCCCGAAACCACGCTGGCGGGAATAATAATAGCAATATTGTCTGTATTGACAATGTATATACTTATGAAATGGAAACTGAAAACCGGTAAAAGACTCCGTTCAAATGCAATCATAGCAGATGCGAACTGCACAAAGACATGTTTTTATCTGTCTTTTATTCTCCTGGGATCAAGTGTGCTTTATGAACTTTTTGGTATAGCATGGTTCGACATTGCCGGCAGCCTTGGTATTGCATGGTTTGCCTTTTCGGAAGGAAAGGAATCATTTGAAAAAGCATCATCTAAAAATATCAGGCAATATTGTGAACTTTAAACGAGCTGCAGGGCTAACGGTTAACCTGGTTATTTCCCGGGTTTTTTAAGTTTAATAAGTTCCTGGCACTTTTCATAAGCCTCGATATCCTGATAATGCTTCAGCAGCCTGATGAAAAAAGACTTATTGTTAAAAAGCGGGTGATCCTCATTAAAAGGTATGGCGCCTTTTACCGTGAGATTAAATAATTCGTTCTCGTCCCGTATTTTTTTAATTTCAATAACCGGCGGGTTGTCATCTAAGAACAGTGAGTCTTTATATTTTTCCAGGAAGTTTATCAGTGTAAGCTGAATATTTATGAAATCATTATTCTCTGCCAGAAGGCTCTTATTTATTTCATAATGTTGTTCAAACCTCACTGAGCGGTTTGAAGTGTTAGGCTCCTGTAAAATTTCCTTAATCTTAACCTGGTTTTGATTAATTAATTCAAGGTTGCTTTTTACCCTTAATTTCAGCAGCGAAATAGTTTTTTGAATTAATTCTCTCATGGGTAAAAAATTAGGTCGAAAACAATACAAAAATAAACATAAATAGGGTTATGTCGTCTTTAATTTTGACGAACTGCCCATATTCTGTTACCAAATATTGATATCGGAAAATAAAGGGGAACTCAGACTATTTTGAGGCTTGTAATCTGAAATTAAGACATGATGTTAAAAGCTAAAATGAATACTTATTATCATCAATAAGTTTATCAGCTATTCTTCTCCTTGCTTCCTTAATATTGACACCGGCAATTTCCGTAAAAATGTTTATCGCCCTGGCTAAAGAATTAAGGTCCTCTCCTTCGGCAAATGAATTAACGGCATCCAGTCCCGATTTTTTTATTCTTGCAGCGGCATCATAAATATTAACATCGAGTATATCCTTATATATTTTTAAATAACCGGCATCTTTCATGCCCGAAAGTTTTTCTACCCTGAGCAATGTTGATTCCGAAACATACAGGGCCATTATCATATCAGAAATATTAAATAATATTTCCTGCTCATATACCAGCTGTTTCTGAAATTTTTCCGATGCTTTATCAATTGCAAGCAATATTGCCTTTTTGAAGTTCTTAATATATCTCTTCTTTTCTGCAAAGTATTCTTCTTTCTTAGAATCCTGACTTTTGAGTCCGGCCACGCTGCCGGATACCTTCTTAGCTTCACCGAACAGGTCAAAATCTCCTTTCATTGCTCTTTTCATTGCCGTATCCACAACAAGCATCCTGTTTATCTCGTTGGTACCTTCAAATATCCTGTTTATTCTTGAATCACGGTATCCTTTTTCAACAAGGGTTTCTGCAGAATAGCCCATGCCTCCGAATATCTGGACAGATTCGTCCACAACATAATCCAGAGCTTCCGAGCCGTATACTTTTAAAATGGCCGCTTCAACTGCGTAGTGGCTGATTCCTTCAATTGTTGCCCTGCCGTAATCCATTCCTGCTTTCGTGCAGTCATTAATTGCAGTATCAACATCATTGCTTACCCTGTAGACTGCCGATTCGGTAGTAAATGTCCTTATAACCTGTTCTGCCAGCTTATGTTTTATAGCACCAAAATTAGAAATCAACTGTCCGAATTGCTTTCGCTCATTTGCATAGGCTACTGATTCACCAATTGCCTTTTTTGCAGCGCCCAGCACATTTGCACCCAGTTTAATCCTGCCCATATGCAAAATGCTCAGGGCTATCCTGAATCCTTCTCCCCTTTTACCTATCAGGTTTTCAACGGGAACCTTACAGTCGTTAAAGAATATTTGCCTTGTTGAGGAGCCTTTTATTCCCATCTTCTTTTCTTCGGGATTAAAAGTAATACCAGGGTAATGTCTTTCAACAATAAATGCACTCAATACACGGTCGTTGTCGATTTTTGCGAAAACAGTAAGTATATCCGAAAAACCGGCGTTTGTGATCCACATTTTCTGTCCGTTGAGGATATAGTATTTACCGTCCTCAGATAATACAGCATTGGTAGTTCCTGAATTGGCATCTGATCCCGCTCCCGGCTCAGTCAGGCAGTAAGAACCAAGATATTCACCCGTAGCCAGTTTGGTTACGTATTTTTTTCTTTGTTCTTCATTGCCGTAATACATTATCGGTAATGTGCCTATACCCGTATGGGCCGAATAGGCTACCGCAAAGGAATACCCCGCTCCGAATGCCTCGCATGCCAGCATCTGCGTTACAAAAGTCTGTCCGAATCCACTGTATTCTTCGGGAACTGCTACACCCAGCAATCCCAGTTCCCCTGCCTTTTTCAGCAATCCCGGCATAAGTCCTTCTTCCTGATTGTCAATTCTATCAAGATTGGGAAAAACCTCCGTATCCAGAAAATCATAGCATGTTTCTTCAATCATCTTCTGCTCCTCACTGAATTCTTCGGGAATAAATACACGTTGAGCATCCGTTTCCTTTACCAGAAATTCACCACTTTTCAAGTTAGCTCTATTTTCCATATCATTTTAAATTAACAGGTTATATAATTTCAGATATTTAATATATTCAGAGATTCAATGACAAAGCTACAAGTTCGGCGATATCATAATTTTTTACTTCTTCCTCCTTGTTTTTATATTTTATGCCATCTGTAAGCATTGTCATACAGAACGGACAGGCTGTAGCTATAATATCCGCTCCTGTTTCCAGCACATCCTCAATGCGTTCAATGAAAACTTCCTTATCACCTTTTTCAGCCTCTTTAAACATTTGTCCGCCCCCCGCGCCACAACACAAAGCAAAGCTTTTGTTTCTTTTCATTTCTACCTTTGTCGAAGGAATGGTATTAAGCACCTCACGCGGAGGATCATAAATGTTATTACACCTGCCCAGGTAGCAGGGATCATGATATGTAACCGACTTGTCCGCAAATATGGCCGAACTGATCTTAAGATTTCCGGAATCTATCTGCTGTTTTAAAAACTGTGTATAATTTATAACATTATAGTTACCTCCCAGCGCAGGATATTCATTTTTAAAAATATTATAACAATGCGGACAAATAGTAATAATACTTTTTACCTCATAACCATTTAATACTTCAATATTAGTCAGAGCCTGCATTTGAAAAACCATCTCGTTCCCTGCCCTCCTCGCCGGATCACCGGTACAGGATTCTTCAGTGCCCAATACTGCATAATTTATTTTCAGATGATTCAGAATTTTTGCAAATGCCCTGGCAACCTTCTTATATCTGTCATCAAAAGCACCTGCACAACCTACCCAGAACAGGTAATCAGGTTTTATGCCCCTGGCATATAAATCCGCCATAACAGGAACCTCAATTTTTTCAGTCCACAGCAACCGGTCTTCAGGTGAAAACTGCCACGGTGCTCCATTATTCTCAATATTTGTAAATATGGAATTCAGCTCTCCCGGTGCGGAGGCCATTTCCATAACCAGGTATCTTCGCATCTCAATTATTATCGAAACATGATCGATGTTAACGGGGCACTCCAGCGTACAGGCGTTACATGTCGTACAAGCCCACAGTTCCTCATGTGATATAAAATCAAACAAAGATTTCCTGTCATCAAAATCTTTCCCCTTTTTATTAATATTTCTGCCAACAATCTCCAGCCGGTCACGCGTGTCCATTATAATTTTCCTGGGTGACAACTTTTTACCTGTAATACTGGCCGGACAGCCGGATGTGCATCTTCCGCACTCCGTACATGTGTATGCGTCCATTAGATTCTTCCAGCTAAGGTCCCTTACATCTTTTGCTCCGAACGAAACCTCTTCGCTTGTTTCCTCCTCAGCCGGTGCATTGTTATCTTCACTAAGCATAAGTTTAACCTCCCTGGTAATTGATGGCATGTTTGCTATCTCTCCTTTTGGCTTCAGCTTGGAATAATAGACATTTGGAAATGCGAGAAAAACATGAAAATGTTTGGAATAAGGAATATAGTTTAAAAAGGCCAGCACACCAACTATATGAAACCACCAGCAGAATCTCTCAATAAACATTAAATTGCCCCCTGATATGTTGGTAAGCAGGGGAGCAATAAATGAACTAACGGTAAAACCGCCGACATCAGCATAATGATTTCCAGGAAGTGACTGCAGAACGGTATCTGAGGCATTCATTAATAAAATTGCGCTCATTAGCAGGATCTCGGTAATAAGTATAATATTGGCATCTGTCCTTGGCCACAATGTCATTTCTTTATTCCAGAACCTTCTTAACCTTATGATATTTCTGCGAACAAGAAAGATTATGCAGCCAAACATTACACCCACTGCAAAGAATTCAAAAACAGAAATAAGAATATTATAAAAGCTTCCTGCAAAGGAAAATAACCTGTGAGTACCAAAAATGCCGTCAATAAGTATTTCCAGCATTTCTATATTTATGATAATAAATCCCACATATACCAGGATATGCATGATAGCTGATACCGGACGAACGACCATTTTGGACTGGCCGATGGCAACCTTAAACATCAGCATCCATCTTTTCCCGCGGTTATCATTAATGTTTATATCCTTGCCAAGTTTTATATTGCGGGCAATAATTTTTACATTACAGTAAAAGAAATAAACTGCAGAAAATAATATCAGCACGAAAATTATTTGCTTAACCATCATTAAAAGCTTTTAACCGATAAGCATAATATTTGAAATTTAAATGCCTGGCTTATTATTGATGCTTATGATTTAACATCCCTGACGGCTTTAATGAGTTCGGGAAGAACCTTGAAAGCATCGCCAACAATGCCATAATCAGCAGCTTCGAAGATAGGGGCATCCTTATCTGTATTTATAGCCACAATATACTTTGATGAGCTTATTCCTGCCAGATGCTGGATAGCTCCGGATATTCCAACAGCTATGTACAGGTTGGGAGCAATAATCTTACCTGTTTGTCCGGTATGCTCCTCATGAGGCCTCCAGCCTTCATCCGACACAGGCCTCGAACATGCCGTAGCAGCACCCAGAAGTCCGGCTAACTCCTCTATGGGGCCCCAGTTATCGGGTGATTTCATTCCCCGCCCTCCTGATACTACAATCTCGGCATCGGTCAGAATGACTTTGCCGGCCTGCTTTTCAGTTTTTATGACATTTGTTATGGTCGTATCGGCACTTATTTCAGGGGTGAAGCTTTCTATTTTTGCTTTCCTGCCGGCTTCAACCAGTCCGTAAGAATTCTGTGCAAGGGTTATTATTCTGATTTTTGTTTTGATCTTTACTTTTGAAATGGCTTTACCTGAGTAAACCTTTTTATTAACAGTAAAAGGCTCGAGAGAAACAGGAACATTTATCACCCCGGTTACCAGTCCGGCTTTTAAGCGGACAGATAACCTGGGAGCAATAGCTTTCCCCGTATTATTATTTGATAATATGATAATATCAGAATTTTCTTTTTCAGCGACCTGACTAATAACTGCTGTATAGAGCTTATTATCAAGAACATTAAATTTATCACCCTGAATAGTTAGTATCTTATCCGCCCCGTATTGGCCAAGCTTGCTTAATTCATTATTGTCAACATTACCTATCGATATTGCTGTTGTTGATGTATTAAGCATCCCTGCTAACTTACAAGCGTATGATACCAGTTCGAAAGCAAGTTTTTTAAACTTGCCTTCCCAGTTTTCTGTATATACTAGTACTGCCATGATGTGATTATTGGATTATTAAGTATCTTATTATTTCTTATTCTGTTTACTGTATTACTTTAGCTTCATTCTTCAGTAATTCAACCAGTTCCTTAGCATTGCCGGCATCAATCATCCTGCATGCAGCTTTTGGTTTGGGTAATTCATACTCCG
>Ga0307435_1000529_pt1 | contig 16854 bp, 13 predicted proteins | sample SalMarWE160470MG_FD_202164 | JGI IMG/M metagenome (GOLD analysis project Ga0307435, IMG submission 202164) | Salt marsh sediment microbial communities from the Plum Island Ecosystem LTER, Massachusetts, United States - WE1604-70 | ecosystem: Environmental > Aquatic > Marine > Intertidal zone >... | reverse complement strand
CATTGAATATTGTATGCGCCCAGGCTGCACGTTTTGCATTCACATTCGTCTGTAGCGCTGCCAACTGCGCGGTAATAGTCGTGCCTATGTTAGAACCGAGAACGAAAGGTATCGACACATCAAGTGCTGTTTGCCAATGGTCGCCAAAAGCCCCTTGGATAGCAAGTATCTGTACAATAGCAATGGCTGCGGAGCTACTTTGAAGCAGCATTGTAACTACAACACCTGCTAAAACAGCTAATACTACTCTGTTACCCAGAGATACGAAAAGTTCCTGCACTTGAGCGCTTTGTTTTAATGGAGCGAAAGCATCCTTCATAAAACCAATGCCCAGGAACAACAAACCGAAGCCTAATATAATCTGGCCGATGTTTTTGGTTTTTCGTGTTCTACCGCTGAGATTCATCAGAAAGCCAAAACCTATCGCTGGCAGGACGTAGATTGTGATGTTGAATGCTCCAATCCCAGAGATAGAGACCAGCCAGGCTGTCGCGGTAGTACCTACATTGGTTCCAATAATTACGCGTATCGCCTGCTCAAGGGTGAGAAGCCCCGCATTGACTAAGCCAATAACCATGACAGTCGTGGCGGAACTGGACTGAATTAAAGCGGTAATCGCCGCTCCTACGAGAAATGCTACAAGAGCTTTTTTGGTTATAGATTCGAGTATTCTCCGCAGTTTCTGCCCTGCAACTGCCCTTAAACCATCGGACATTAACCTCATGCCAAACAGGAATAGACCCAAACCGCCGATGAGACAGAAGACTGTTTCTCTAATCATATTGGTTCTTTACAAAACCCTTAAAGCCCGAGAACCCCAAAGGGATGGCTGCTTTTACTTGCTTTCGCTCAAGAGGTCAAGGAACTTTTTATCATTGCCGGAAAATAAACCTATCTTTAGAAATTATACGCAGTCGATACACACTTGCTTTGAATACGTAGATGTTTGTCGCTCCCTCACCCACCAGACTTCGACGAGTTCAGTCGAGTCACAGTGGATGGCTCTGATTTGAGCGAATCCTGCAGGCTTCAGAGTTCGGTCTCCACCCCTTCAGACTCATCTGTCTCGGCTCCGCCGGTGTCCGATTCTGGCTTTGTCTCGTCTTGCTGTTTCTTCTCGGTCGGTTGCTCAGCCGGTGGCTGGACCACCTTTGGCTCATCCTCAAGTAAATCCGATAGCTTCTTCGTCAAATTTTGAGCTTTCCAGTCTGCGATCTCGTAAATCCATCCCTGATGTTCGGTGGTAAATTTCTTTGCCTTGTCACGGGCCAACAGCTTAGCTTCCTTCTTTTTCAGCTCTTCCTCGGATTCGCCCTCTTTCTTTATCGTGACAGGTGTTGTGTCGGTGAACTCCGCCTGGCATAACACAAACGCTTTGTCGTCTTTGCGGGCAATTTTTAGTGTATAAACAGTAGAATCGGCCAATCTACAAACATATTGTCTGTCGAAGGTCGATTCGTCTGTTCCTTCCGATTTTTTCTTGACATCAGTGAATCTGATATCGGTAGCCGCATTAAAAACACTTTTGCTGTCACTATCCTTTACCTTTTTGCCTGCCGGGATATTCTCAAGTGTGAAGCCGTCGCCGTCATCTTTTCTTTTCAGGGTGTATCCGCCATTCGGTGAAATGACCGTTACCGACTCGATATTGTCACGGGCAACAGTAATAAGCTCCTGGTCGATATAGTCCATCGCCCCACTTCTGAGCCATGGCGCCTCCGGTGCCACATAGACTTTGTCGCTCATAATCCGTTTTACGTAGCTACCCTGGCCAGCTTCCCTGGCATTTCCTACAATAACCCCCGTGAGTAGTGAACCATCCGGCTTGAAAAATTTGACCACATGACGAGCTTTATCCTCTGTCAGGCCAAGCGTTTCGTGATTTTCCTTTTTCTCCGTAATAAACTGTGTTGTTTGAATATCAAGGCACCTCGTGATCAAATCATTTATCTGTTTCATGTCAGCAGGATAATCATCCTTGTTTGCAACTACGAATTGGCCCCCTGCCTGTCGCTTCAAAGTCACCCCGTTTTCGCCCACCCCAATAACAATGCTGCCTATGTCTCTTGTCTCAAGCCCCTGGATAAGATAAGCCGGCTTGTCGGATGCCATCCTGGGTTTATTCGAAATACGTATTTGGGCCACCGCCCATATTACCATACAAACCGCTACGATACCCAATATGGTGAGTTTCCTATCGCTCATCTATAAACTCCCAAAGAAAATGTAAAAATCAAAATGCAAAATTTAAAATTAAGGAGGGGCCCCGCTTCGCGGGAACCAAGTCATCCCGACCTGTCGGGATTCCACAATTTTGATTTTTTATTTTTGATATTTAATTTTTCCTTAGGCATCACTTGCGTGGCTAATGTAATGCCTCTTTCTTACACTACGACGGACAGCCAATACGACAGCAATTGCCAATATCACACAAGGTGCTGTAAGCATATTAAAGTTGCGCAATTTATTACTCAATGCCTCGATACGCTGATGTCTTTTCTTTCTGACATCGCGTAACTGTCGTTGAGCCTGACGCTTTTTCAGTTCCAGCTCTCGCTGCTTCTGTAGTATGGAACTGCCTATAACCTCTGCCTTTTCCTCCTTTGCTGAAGCCAGAATAGCCTGCAGCTCATTATTGAAACCCTGAATTTCAGCGTTAAGCTTGGCCACCTCTTCGGAGGTCTCCTTTTCCGCTTGTGTTTCAATCTCATCAACAACAGTGAACGGCTGCTGGAAATTTCCCCGCGACCTGATGGAAATCAAATCACTTGAGCCGGTCAAATCATCAATAGTATTCATTAATAAAGCGCTGTTATCGCCGACGACGATCTTGCCGAAGAAAGAACTCTGATAGGCCAGCATATCGCTGATAAAGTCCACATCTGAGAATACCGCTACCACGCAATCCTGCTGGGCCTGTTTTAGCCCTGTTATCCGCTTTTTGGTTTTCTCATTATTATTTGGGTCTTCCGCGTTTTTCGACTCAACCTCAACTTCGATACCATCGGGGAAGCTGCTCGCCAAGCGTCCCATAACCTGATAGCCCATCGTCACAGGCTTAGTGCCCTCGAAAAATTTGCTCATCAGATTCTCCGGCTGTAAAAACATCAGCTCGGTTGAGCTATCGACCTTGAAGCTGTTGCCTTTTCCGGTAGTAGTTATAAGGGCTGTTCGTTGAATTCTGGAGCCCGTTTCTTTCACCTCGTTTACATCCGCAATTTCTCTCAGCACGCCCGCAAACAAGACTCTTACCTGATTAAGGTCTGTGGTAATGACACTGTCTTTGTTGAAACAATCCTGTCCAAGATTAAGGAAGCCGATTATCGTCTCGGGCCTCTGGTCGCGGGCAATGGAGGCTCGCAAAGCAAGGCTCCTGTCACCTGCAAAGGTGTTTTCCGGCATCGCAAGACCCCAAGTCCGAAGGAGTTTGTCCAGATTCGAGCTTTGCGAATATGACATCATCACCTGCATATTACTTCGGTCGGGCCTGTCTGCTATGCAGAAGGGGTCAACACACACGACTGTTCTGCCACCCTTAAGAACAAACTGGTCTATGGCAAACAGCGTCTGCTCAGGCAGGTCCTTCGGATGAATGACCAGCAGAATATCAACGTCATTTATATCGTTGACATCAGTAGGAACTTCGGTGACTTCATATTTTCTGCGTAACTGTTCTACAATGGTCCATGGAGGTCTGGGTTGTTGTCCCTGCATACGCATCATCTGGGCCATATAGCTGCTTGCATCATCGCCCATTACCGGTAGGCTGCTCATTATGCCGAGCCGCGTTTTTTGACGGGTGATCGCCGTATCAATCAGATAACTAATGTCATACTCAATAAAGTCCTGCCTGTCCGGCGAGAAAAACGGTATGACCTTTTCCACCCCAAACTGGGTTTGAGCAACTAAGCCGAAGAAAAAGTTTTCCTCTTCAGAGATAGAGAACCGCTGTAGGCCGTATTGCAATGCCTCAACTTCTTCTTCTGAATAAGGCCTCGGGTCGATTATCTTCAAATCGACCATGCCCTTTGCCTGGGCAGCATATTGCTCCAGCAGCGATTTAACGAACTCATAATAATTATTGAAGTATCGGATTTGGTCCGGCCCTTTCATCGCTGCGGTTTTAGCGAAGTAAAGCTTGAGCGTAATCGGCTGATTAAGCTTGGCCAAAATCGCCTTGGTCCCGTTCGAAAGTGTATAAATTTTTTGCTCGGTAATATCAACCCTCAGCGTTTTTCCGATGTTTTGACAGATGCTTATCGCCGAGAACATAATTACAAAAACAAAGATCGCGCCTATAATCGCCCTTATTATCCGGTTCGTACCACAGTGAGTGACTTTCTCAGCCGAAGCTTTCACAGTTTTTCCCGTTGTGGGTTCTTTAGTGGGTTCCATTAAGCAGCCTTCCTTTCATCCAAAACAATCGTGCTGGCGGCAATCCAGCCGACAATCAACAGCATGAAAAAAGCAAGGTCCTTAAATTCCAGTACACCTCTCTGAATCGACTCAAAATGCTGTCTGAAGCTCATGCTCTCTATTGTTGAGACCAAACCGGCAGGCAAAAAGGTTGAGAGGTAGTTCAGTGTGGTCGGCATACCAGCAAAAACCAGCACCGCACAGGCAACTACCGACAACACAAAACTTATCACCTGGTTCTTGCTGATAGTAGAAAAGAAACAGCCGATTGCAAGAAATCCCCCCGCCATCAGCCAACTGCCTATGTAACCGGTAATAATCAAGCCGATATCAGGGTCACCAAGGTAGCATACGGTAATGACCATAGGGAAAGTCAAGGCCAGCGCTATTGCCAGAAAGAACCAGGCGGCGAAGAACTTGCCTAAAACTGCCTGCGTTATAGTAATGGGTAAAGTAAGCAGTAGCTCGATTGAGCCGGTCTTGCGCTCTTCAGCCCAGAGACGCATGGCGGTCGAGGGCACCATGAAAACGTACAGTAACGGCAGATTCATGAAAAACACCCGCATATCCGCCTGCCGTGCCTCGAAAAAGCCCTGCTTGAATGTAAGATAACCTGAGAAAAACAGAAAAATCACTAAAAATACGTATGCAAGAGGAGTCGTAAAATAACTTTTAAGCTCCCTTTTGAATACCGCCCAACAACTACTCATTTCGTACTCCTATTTTTAACTATGGAGCAAATTAGTGAACTTGGTTAATTGGTGGCTACCTTTTAGCTAATCAACTAATTCGCTAATTAACTAATCAACTTATTTGTCTTTTTGTAATCTTGCGAAATACCTCATCCATGCTGCATTGGTATTTCTGTTTCAACTCATTGGGAGTGGAATCCGCCAGTATGCGTCCCTCAGAGATTATTATGGTTCTGGAGCAGATGGCCTCCACCTCTTCAAGAATGTGAGTCGAAATAATTATACACTTATCTTTTCCCATATTGCTTATCAACTGTCTAACATCGTGTTTTTGATTTGGGTCCAGCCCATCTGTAGGCTCATCAAGAATAAGCACCTCAGGGTCGTGAATTAGAGCTTGTGCCAGTCCCACACGCCGTTTATATCCCTTTGACAGTGTTTCAATCGTCTGGTGATATACAGATGCAATTGAGCAAATCGGCACAATCCAGTCTAACTTTTGCTTACGTTTACTTCCGTTAATCTGTCTGACATCGCAGACGAAGTTAAGAAAGCCTCCTACTGTCATTTCGCCGTATGCGGGTGAGTTTTCAGCCAAATATCCCAATCGGCGTCTGACATCGACAGGATTTCGCAGGATATCGAAACCTCCGACCGAAGCTGTGCCGCTGTCGGGTTTGATGAAACAGGCCAGCATCCTCATCGCGGTGGTTTTGCCGGCTCCGTTGGGTCCAAGAAGGCCCAGTACTTCTCCTTTGGCAACCTTGAATGATATGTTGTCAACAGCAATAACCGAACCGAAACTTCGCCGAAGCTCCCTGACCTCTATCATTTCTGTCTCCAATCAGTTTTGAGTTCTGAGTTTTAAGTTTTGATTTTCCAATGATATCTCCCCTCATGGAAAACACATAAATTTACCCAAAATTTCTTGACAGTCAACCCCATTAGAGAGATTTTTTCATTATCTACTGGTAAGCTGGCCGGCTGTTTTGTTTATGCTCATTAACAATATGAATTTTAACGATAACCGGAGGCTCCAATGGGGTCAACCCCCTCAGCCGATTATTTTGTCTGAAAATTCAACGTTTTCATAAAAGAATTTATGAGCCGAGTCGCAAAGGTAAAGTTCGTTGATTACAAAATCAGCATAGCTGATGCGCTTGATTTGGTTGGCGCTGCAGCCCGGCTGCCACAGCGGGGGCTTATCATAATCAAGCCGAACCTTACCAACTCTTCGCCTCCACCGGTCACAACAAACGTTGCTGCCGCCGAGGCTGTCTATCATTATTGCAGAGCCAATACAAAAGCTGAAATTGCAATAGGCGAAGGCTGTGGAAACGGCAAAACTTCAGACGTGTTCGCTGAGCTCGGATATACTGCTTTAGCCCAAAAATACGGCTTGAAACTGATTGACTTCAATGAAGCAGAAACCGTCCTCCTTCAAAACAACAATGCCCTGCAGGTAAAACAATTTTATATGCCTGTAATTGTGCGTGATGCATTCGTGATTTCGCTGCCGGTGCTTAAAGACCACAGCTTCACCGCGACTACAATCGCAATGAAAAATATGTTTGGCATAGCACCGGCTAAATTCTATGCAGGCTCCTGGAACAAATCAAAACTGCACAGCCCTTCGACAGATAAATCTGTCGTAGATGTTTGTTTGTATAAAAAGCCCGACCTTTCTGTTGTAGATGCCTCTGTAGCGTTGAAGGGTAATCACCTTTCGGGAAAGCATAAGAATATCGGCGTTATTTTAGCCGGCTTCGATCCCGTTGCCGTTGATGTCGTAGGAAGTGAGCTGCTTGGCTACAACCCGCATCGGCTGGAATATCTGAAATTGGCCGACGGCCTGCTCGGCAGTGTGCAGAATATTGAAATCGTTACGTAAGGCGGGCTCCCCCATCATTACTTTTTTACGGAGTGAGCCAGATTGCTCGGAATGTTTTTTTATTTGGATCGACAAGGAATTTATTCGGGCAAGTTCCGTCATCATTAAGTTCACCGTCAATACACTCGAAGGCAACATTAACCTTGATACGCAAACTGCCATCATCACTGAGTAACAAAATTCTTTCTGATTTTGGAAAACACACCAATGCCTCAGGAGTCAGATCTTTTTGAGTACTCAAACTCCGTACGAATTTCGGCTGCTCATCATCTTTTCCCGACCAGCGATATAAAACGCAACCAGGACTTTCATCATGAGGGCCGGCTATAATAAAATAGGTGTGATGAAAATGAGAATATTCCATACTTCTGATGCCCAAATTCTTTAAGTCCAATAAGATTGGCTTTCCCAATACTGATATAGCAGATTTCTCAACAATATCACCTGAATTGTAGAGGGGTATCACCAGAGCTTTTGCATTTGGGCGAGGATTTCTAAAGCCAATGTAAAGGACTTTTCCATCAGCCGATGCGCACAATGCCTCGATATTTAGACCTTTCTCTTTTGGTGCAAGTTTTTGACGGTCTTTTTTTGATAGATTTTTTGCATTGAGCCGAGTGGCCTCAGCCAATCCCAAACTCCGTAAGGCGTCATCTTTCAACATGCTTTGAATGAGCGTTTTGCAGGGTGTACCCACCGGCTGGATCGAGACCTTGCTGTCTTGAATCTCGATGTCGGTTGCGAAGAAGCGATATCGGCTCGGGCGCATCTTGCCTTTCTCATTTCTTCCATGCGAGGTAATCCAGTAGATTCGGTTTCCAATCATGGTTGCACCTTCGATGTCCGCTTCGGGAAAGTCTGACTCAACATTTAAGAAATCAGTCAAGTCGTAAGAAAAAACCGGCAGGTCAGGTTTGTCTATACTATAACCTCTCAAGATGTTGTTCTCATCATCAGCAACAATGAACATATCCTCACTTACAGCTACCGCGGCTGATGCATCGCTTGTTCCGCGATAAACAAGAACTTCCTCTGTGGTTTTTTGTGCAAAGGCAGGATATTTGAAACTGCATATCAATAGCACGAATATTATATGGACGTTGACCTTCATTTCGAGCAGTATTATACAAAGCAATCCTACCGGATGTATATGGAACTGCGGATTTACCTGTTAAAAAATGCAGCAATTTTCAGGATTCTCTGAATATGCCCCTGTTTTTTCTCGATATTATTTTTGTTAGACAGGCTTGTTATGGGTCCAATACAGAGATTGTAATATGCGTATAGATTACGTTGTTTCCACAATGGTATTTTGGTGGCGTGAGCATCCTCTCTCCTTCGAGCAGGAATGCCAGTTCCTAAAATCTCTGGGCTTCGGTATAGAACTATGGCCCAATATAAGAGGCCAAAACGAATGCCGCTATGAGAGACGCAACTGGCTAAGGCTGGCCGCCGCCACTGATGATATGCTTGTATCCATGCGCTCCCGCAATGACCAACCGACTTTGGAGCAGTGGGCCGAACAGATTGAGTGTGCCAAGCTGCTCAAGGCCAATATCGTGGCAGAACTGCAAAGCCTGCGTATTAACCCGGGCAGCAAGCTTGATGGCTGTGAGTTTGCTGCTGAAATTATTAAAATGGCAGAGGCTAATAACGTCAAACTGTGCATAGAAAACGGCCCTCTACCGACACTAAAGGAGGTTAGAAAAAGATTTGAATCCATTTGGTACTGCTTCGATACCGGCTATGCCAATCTGGATTCACAGTTCAACTTCAGGCAATGTGTGGATGAGCTGGCACCAAAGATAGTTCATTTACATCTGACCGATAATTATGGCCAGATGGATGACCATGAGCCACCGGGCTTAAACGGTGGTATACCCCGTGAAAATTGGGATTATTTAATAAAAACTTTAAGTAAATACGACAATGATGTAATTGGATCATTTGAGATGTGTCCTTGTATGCCCGGCGTGATGATACGCCAGGCTAGTGAGTTTGTGTTTGACGTATTGAGATGGCCAAACCGACCAAAGAAGCAATCCGACTACACTGACCTTAACTATAATCCGATATAGTGCAATCGCTCAACTGAGCTGCCTTCCGTCTCGGCTCGACTGAGTTCGTCGAAGTCAGGCGGATGGATAAACATATAGAAAGGCTAAGGGTATGAGAAAAATCCTTGGCCTTTCATTTTGTATAAACCTGCCGCTTAAAAAACGTAAAAAACGTTGACAATCTCTGATATTTCGTTTAGATAATAAGATGTTTTAGCTCTGTTCAATTGTTTGATCTGTTTTTATGGGAGAAGTGCATTATGAGAACTGTATGTATATGTACATTATTGACAGCTTTAATTATCGGTGGTTGTGCTTCAAATAAAGGGGAAAGCCATCTCAGAACCGATTATGATTTCAGCAAGGTGACTAAAATCGCTGTGATTGAGGTATCAGGCGCGGTGCGTGGTGACGCGGTAAAGAACCAAATCGGTGATTTTTTCTCTATGGAGCTAATGAAAAAAGGCTATACACCTGTAGAACGAGCACAGGTACAGGCCTTGCTTAAGGAGCAGAAGTTTCAGGCGTCGGACGTAACCACCGATGAAGGCGCGGCTAAGGCCGGGAAGATCCTGAATGTTCCGGCGGTAATGCTCATCAATATACCAACATACAAAGAAGAGATGAACATGACCGCGAAAATAATAGACGTCCAGGATGCCAGCATTTTGTGGATAGGAAGCGGCTCAGGCAGCACCGGCAAGACCTTCACGACCATACTCGGTGCGGCAGCTGGCGCCGCAGCCGGCGCAGCCGTAGCTGGCGGTGACACCCGTGACAAAGTGGCAGGTGGAGTCATAGGCGGCGTGCTGGGTGGAGTTGCAGGTCAGGCATTATCGCCTCAGCAGGCTGAGCAGATCAAGAAGATGATAAAGAAAGTATGCGAGGACCTGCCGTACAGAACGCCTATAATAAAATCGAAAAAATAGAAGGGATGTGTCCCATCACCACCTTGATGGTGTGCAGGATACACTCTATAAACTTTGTTGTGTGTTATTTTTTCTTGTTGGTTTCGTTGCCTATGATGTAACCGCCGGCGGCGCCGATTCCCGCTCCTATCAATGTTGATTGCGTACTTCGGCCTATAACCTGGCCAATGCCGGCGCCAACCGCTGTGCCGATAAGAGCACCTGAGTGTGCCCTGCTTTCACAGCCGGTAACAAATACCAGTTCCAGGCATACAATAGCAGCTATCAAAATTGTTACTAAATTTCTTCCCATATTTACACCTCAAGGTTTATCCACTATAAGAAAAGGAATATTGTTCTTTATGTATTTATCGGCTGTTCTGATGATAAACTTGAAGATGTGAACCCTCCGGTGTCGTAAGGCATCTCGCCGATAAACCGGGGGAAACAACGCCCCCAATAAATTGGGGGGCTAAATATTTAAGGTATTTAGATTTGTCTAATTGCTGATAGAAAAGCTTCGATATTTTCGGTCGAAACATCCTGCGGCATACCGCCACCGCAGGACAGGATTATCCGACTTTTGTCTGTTACAGAATCAAGAGTTGTTTTGACGCTGTTTTGTACCTCCTCAGGTGTTCCGGCTGCAAGCACATCACGAGGCGGAATGTTACCCAGCAAAGTGACATTATTTTTCGTGAGTTTCTTCATTTCGTCCAGACGATGCTGGTGGCTGAAGTTGAACAGGTTAACGCCTATCTCGGCAAGATACGGCGCGCAGACCAAACCGGCTGCATCATTATGGAAGAACCTCACGCTCATCTCAAACGCTTGGAAGATTCGCATAAGATACGGAAGCGCTGCCTGTCTGAAATCATCATCTCCTAAGAAACCCACAATGTCATCAAGAATAAATATGCCATCTATGGATGGAAGTACTTCTATCTGGAGTTCGAGCCAATCGATGATAAAACCCGTGACGATGTCAAGCAGCTTATGTGCTTCATCGGGATTAATACGGATGGCCATGAGGAATTCGGTCGTCCCCATGAGGAATGAGGCTATGTTCAGTGGCCCACGTGACACCGCAAATTTGACGGCATGACCTGACTGCTCGATTTGGCTCTGATAGTGTTTCAGACGATTAAGAACAAATGGCGGCAGGCCGTCGGTTTTTGGATTCGGTTTTTGCAGCAAGTTGATGTCCTGAATATAGGTGATGATTTTATCAGCGAATGGCAGTTCATTTTCCTGCCAGGTGCATTTAGCCCCGAAAGCCGATGGCTCGGTGCACATGCCGAATTCAGCCCAAAACCCGGGCAGAAAAATAATATCAGGAAACTTACTGACTGCTTTGAGGTTGGTCTCGAACCAAAGTTGCTCGCTGGAAAAATAATCAAGAATGGATATACCAGCCCAGCCGGGAAGCCATGGACTATCAATGATAAATCCCACCGGCAGCGGTTCAAGCAATTCGCCGGCAAGCACGCACTGAAGTTTTTCCCATTGCTCGTCTGTCATGCAGTAACTGTCTGTTTGTTAGCTTTGCGTATGAAATGGACAATCAGAATCAATCCCACAAAAGCAGCGATAACTACGATGCTCCACCTGCCTAATCTTGACCAAAGACTCCATATACTAATACAAGTTGTAACGCCGGTGGCGATTACCATCAGGATGTTCCATACGAGGCGTTTAACGCCTCGCGGCATACTGTCACCAAGTATGGTTTTCTGGTTTATAAGCAGGATAAAGGTGAAATACGCGATTGGAATTAGAACGATGCAAAAAACCGACGTCGGCATTGCCAGCCAGGGCGCGGGCTGTTTCCAGAAAATGGCTCCCAGAGCGCCAACAGAGACCATTAAAGTGCCGATACGCTGAGTCCAGCCCCTCGGAGGTCTGTTGAGCATCTCGCAGAGACAAAGTCCGTTGATGGCCATTACCATTGTTGCGGCACTGATTCCCAGACCGACCACGCCGAGACCGAAGATGTACTGTGCGATTATATTACCGGTCAGTGGCTCAAGCGCTTTGGCCAAATTAAAATTGTCACGCTTGACGAGCATCGCAGCCATCCTTTTGTCCGCGTATGGTAAAGCTGTTATATGCTGCGTCTTTTCGGCATCAGACAGTTTGGCAAAAGTTTCATCGCCGATTTCGAATTTAAAGCGCTGTGCCAAAAGGTTATTGTATGGACCGATGAGATTCGGAGCAGGCTCTTCAGTAACTTGCCCGCCGGGCGTATCCGGCACAAAACCCGGGGCGACAACGGTATGGAACCGTGACGCGGAGGCTATCACGACAAAGCCGGTTGCAAGGACAAATGGTATAAAAAGTCCTGTTGAGAGGTCGAATATCGCAAGGCCGCGGAAGTCTCTATCCCAGCCTTTTCTCAACATGGAATATGGGAAAAGGAATGTCATATTGACACCTACCGCGGCGGCGGTTGCGCTTATTAAAACATCGCGCTGTTGGGTTACAATCAGATGTGACCAGAATTGTCGGCAATTTTCCGCAACGGCTCCAATATAAGGCGCCAGAGTTTCAGCAGGTTTGAAAAACAGCCTGGGGTCCGGTATTAAGCCACGTAGAATAACGCCCCATGAAAGAGCCCCTTTGAGGCTTAATTTGACAACGACACCGAGGAAACACAGCACAATCATGCTGACGATTCCTTTTATGATGACCTCGAAGATTTTTGCACCTGTGCCCCCGGCACCGTAAAACATTGTTACAATAATGCAAATTGCCAAAATACAGCAGACAACTATGGTCTTGCCCCACGGGTCTGGTATTACTTCGGGTCCAATTATATTAGGCAGAAGATTTTGCTGAATCGCACGGGTTGCGAGGGTGAACTGCGGCATAGACCAGACGAGGTTGGCAGCCATAGATGCAAACAGCCAGCTCCAGCCGAGCACCGGATTGATGTGTGAATTGATGGCTCGCAGCGGTCGCTGGCCTGTGGAAAGCGTGACGTAAGAAATAGCTGCGAGCATAATGATGCCCAGTATCATCGCTATGGGCTGAAGCCACAGGAAACAAAAGCCCGTTAATACACCGAGATATAAGCTTGATGAGAATGATACGCCTCCAACGGTGATGCCGCTTTGCAGCCAGCCTGGCCCGGATAGTCGCATAAACGTCCTTAGGAGTGCTCCTCGGCCTTTTTCACGCGCAGCGGTTATCATTTGACGGTCTTTTTCGATGCGAGGATTCATGTGCATGACTGGCTGTTTCGGGGCACCGGCATTAGAACCTTTTTGCGTTCCGTTTGACGCCATTTCTCGACCTCCTGTATTAGGGGTTTTTCTGAGTATTATTAGCCGGAATATACTCTTTGGTTCTCAGCACCACTCCAGTTTCTATTTCCAATAGCAAACAGTCAAGCAGTTCGTGCTGAGACAAATTTTGTTGTATTTTCAACCGGTGACGGCGTTCTGTCAACTTCTTTATATGCAGGATGAAAGTTTTTTGAGCTTACATGTTACGCGGGATGGAGATCTCAGCACCTTTTTTTTCAGCTGAGACGTATGCACTATAAATTGTCGTGATGCAGTCCGCTGCGAGGCTGCTGTCACTGGCGACCAGTTCGCCGTAGGCAATGGTTCGGTAGAAGGCCTCCATTTCCTGGGGATATCCTGTGAACCAGTCCTCGTCCGGTGACGGATTCGACCAGCCCTGTTTTGTGCCTATCTTCTCTACAACGTAGATGTCACTGAAATTCTCTTCTACCGGATTATAGGTCTGCATAGCCGTATTAGGATTTATGTTGCAGATAGAGCGATGGTTATTGGTGGCTATCTGGAGCCAGTTGTGGATACCGCCGAGAATAATATCGGAGGCGACAATGTCTGCAATTGTGCCGTCTTCAAAGACCACGTGCATTATCGAAAAATCATCGATGTCGTGGTAATTGGAACGGATATGTCCCTTGTCCTCGAAGTCGTTCAGCCGGGTTATCGCATGTGTACGTGCCGAGACTGTCTTAGGACGAATAGGCTTGCCGTTTTTGACGCTGCCTTCTATTCGCTTCAGGTAAAGCGCCGCGGTCAGTGGGTGACAGCCCTTGCCTATCATAACGCCTCCGCCGGAGAACTTCCAGAAGGCGTAAGTTTCCGCGTGCGAGCCGGAGTGTGCCTCTTCACCGTATATCCAGAGTATTTGTGCGCCGGTCTTTTCGATAATCTCCCGCTCTTTCTGAATCGAGGGGGCATAAACCCAGTTCTCAGCGTAAAGTATTCTGCCCTTGCTTTTCTTCTCTGCGTTGAGCATCCGCTTCACGCTGGCCAGAGCATGGTCGAGTGCCTCCTGCTTCGGAAAAGTGTCCCCGTTGAAATCTTTTGAGCCGTCCCCAAAGTAGCCGGTAAGCGGCTTTTCCACGATGGCGAATTTGTCCCGTTCAAGGGCAGCAATCGCGAGTTCCTCGTGAACCACCGGCGGCGCGCATACGTGAATAACATCCACTTTGTCGATAAGCTCTTCCAGGCTCTTATAAAAGCGCAGTCCGCGCTCTTTTGCATAAGATGTTCCCTGCTCGGTGTTGATATCGTGAACGCCCTCAATCTGTACATCGGTGCCTGCGACCCTCCTTATGCACTCGAAATGGAACTTTGCCGCGAAGCCCGAACCGATAATCCCGGTGTGAATGGATTTCTTTTTCATAAATAACGACCTTTCCGTTTTTCTCATCCGGTTATTCAAAGAACCTGCGATAAAACCGCAAGTTAAATATTTAACACCGCAATTTGCCCGCCTTTGCGTAGCCGCTTCGGCGGAGCGAGGTTGCGGGTTTTTATCCCGTATTTAACACAGGAAATACTTTACTGAGCCGTTAGAACCAGCGGCGAGATATAATCACCGTGTTTGTCCTGGGCTTCTTTCAAGCGATTGCGTGTGGCTTTCAACGTATCGTAAACTTTCTGAGGGCTATTAGGTACATTCTCCTGATGGTACCGCTCCACGCGATCGATTTTGGAAAGATTCTCAGGTACTCGGATGGTGAACTGTTTGACATAATCGTCTTTGGCATACGTCTTGCCAAGAACTTGTTTGAACAGCTTCACCAAATCGTCATAACGAGGAATCTGACCCGTTGGGCAGATAATCGCATCCACATCACTGTGAATTCGCAATTCCATCCATTTTACCCAAACATGCTTATCCTGTACTTCATTGACAAATTTGCCTTCCTTGTCTCTAAGGAAGTAGTTAACACCGAATACCAGAGGTGGTTTCTTGAGCCCCTGGGCAAAATCGATATTGTTCTGAATATACTTGCCCATAGGAATCGCCAGAAAGTCCTGAATGCTCATCAGGTTGATTTCCATCACACCTTCCTTGCCGATAATCGCAAAGGTGGTTTCCGTCTCAAGTGAAGCGCCATATAAAACTATTCCGTGGGCCCAGTCAAAGCTCTGCTGAACAGGCACAGACGCTTTGGCATCTCGTCCGCCGTACATTATCCCTCCCAGGACAACGCCCTGCGGATTGTCCAATTCGGGATCGCAATTAGCCAGAGCCTTTATGGCGACCGTATATCTGGCATTCTTATGAGCAAGCGGAATCTCATTTCCTTTGGCATCTTTCTTGCCTTTGAACCACTGGCCTGAGAAATTAACTCCTTTATCCGGCGTGTCGATTCCCATACCCAGCCAGTACGGTTTTTTGTCCGCGACTAAAACATTGGTGAAAATCACTTCACCGGGCTTGTTCAACACATCCCAGATGGCAGGGTCATTTTTGGGATTGACATTTTGAATAATACCAAAAATCCCTGCTTCGGCATTTACCGCTCGAAATTCTCCATTGATTTTCCGAAAATACGCAATGTCATCTCCCAGGATGGTCTCACCCGGCAACATGGCGGTTGAGGTCTTGCCGCAACCGCTGGGAAAGGCGCCGGCAAGATAGGTCTTGCGTCCACCGGGGCCGTAAACACCTGATATGAACATGTGCTCGGCCAACCAGCCCTCCCGGTCAGCCTTGCGAATCGTAAGTCTCAAAGCAAGCTTCTTAAGCCCTATGGTATTGCCGCCATACTGCGTATTGACGCTATACATTGTGTCCTTCGTGTAATCCATATAGACACGCTTATTTTCCACATCAACGCTGACCATATCTTCATTCATTTTTCCGGCTGAATGCAGAAAGCAAAAAACATTGTCATTCTTTCCAATCTTGCAAAACTGTTCATAAGCACTTCGGTAAAGCAAATCCTCGCTGTGCGCCACATACAAGGAATCTGTTGCCTGTACACATGGAATACTGAAGACCGAGCCGGTCGGTCCTAATGACAGAAACCGAAGAATCATGATCCTGTCCTTCATGGAATCTCTAAGTAAACCGCGCACTTCAGCGAGTCCCTCTTCCCTCTCAATCTGATTCAACGCCTTGCTCAGAGTTTGCGTCTTTGGCACCAGATATTTAGTGACTTCCCTGTCACGGCCCTGGTCATGGTATCCATCGAAGTGATAAGTATGCCCGGGCGTTGCGAGCTGTTTCTCCTCTCCTCTCTTGATTGCCATATCGCGAATGTATTTCACATCTTCTTCAGAATCAGTACAGACAAAAACCGTCTCCGGATTTGTAAGCTCTATCGAATCAGCGACAAACTCATGTATCTTCAAATTATCCACAGCCATGAGTTTGTCGTAGTTTTTTGCTGTTAGTTTTGTCTTCAACAATTCAGTCGTGTTCTTCATGGACAATCGCTATCTCCTTACTATTAAAAGCTTTGTTAAATACCCAATATACCAAAAAAATCAGATTGTAACGATAAACCTTGTCGACGTCAAGAACTGTTAGAGACTTTTTTCTACGCTGAATTTTAGCCAGTTTCATTATCCGGCTTGTGTTTCAGTCCTTGGGACTCCTTACGGAGAGGG
>Ga0307435_1000527_pt1 | contig 16909 bp, 15 predicted proteins | sample SalMarWE160470MG_FD_202164 | JGI IMG/M metagenome (GOLD analysis project Ga0307435, IMG submission 202164) | Salt marsh sediment microbial communities from the Plum Island Ecosystem LTER, Massachusetts, United States - WE1604-70 | ecosystem: Environmental > Aquatic > Marine > Intertidal zone >... | reverse complement strand
CCCCTCGAGGCCCTGCCGGCCGTCCTGCTCGTCGACCTGGACGACACGATCGTCTCGGATTCGTGGCGCTCGCGGGAGAACTGGCGGGTGGCCTGCGAGGCCGTCGCCGCCCAGGCATCGCCGCCGCTGCCCGTCGAGGCGGTGCTGGCCGAGCTGGAGGTCGAGCGACAGTGGTTCTGGAGCGATCCCGAGCGGCACCGCGTAGGGCGGAGCGATCTGGTGGCGGCCCGGCGGGCGATCGTCTCGGCTGCCCTGGCTCGCCTGGGCGTTGCCGACCCGGCGGTCGTAGAGGCGATCGTGACCGCCTACGGCGCCCGGGCCGAAGCGGCCCGGGCCCTGCTGCCCGGCGCCGTGGAGGCGCTGTCGGAGATCCGAGCCCTGGGCGTGCGCCTGGTTCTGGTTACCAACGGCGCGGCCGACGTCCAGGCGGCCAAGATCGAGCGCTTCGGTCTATCCGGGCTCTTCGAGGCCGAGGTGATCGAAGGCGTGCTGGGCATCGGCAAGCCTGAACCGGCCGTCTACCGCCACGCCCTGGCGGCCGTGGGCGCGGAGCCCCGGCAGGCCTGGATGATCGGCGACAGCCTGGAGTGGGACGTGGCCGCTCCCCAGCGCCTGGGCCTGCGCGGCATCTGGGTCGACGTCGCCGGACGCGGACTGCCGGCCGACGCGCCCTGCCGCCCCGACGCGATCGTCTCGGGCCTGCCCGAGCTGGCCGCCCTGATGCGCCGGCTGGCCGAGACGGAGGCCGACCGCCCGAGCGCCGGCTGACTTCGGCCGGCCACCCATCCGGGGAGAGGGCTCCTACTCCATTCGCATGAGGGCAAGCTATTCGCTCTGGCGCTACCATTCGCCCATGCGCAAACCATTTGGCAGGTCGTCCGCGGCCCGCGAGGAGGCCGTCCAGGCGGTGATGGAGGCACTCGACGCCCTGTGGGCCGACGGCGTCAAGGAAGTGCCGGACTGGGTCGCCCAGGAGCTGACCTTCGGGCAGATGCGGCTGCTTTATCTGCTCTCCACTCACGGGCCCTCGCCGATGAGCCGCGTGGCGGAGTGGCTGAGTGTGGGTCTGCCGTCCGCCAGCGGAGTGGTGGATCGCGTAGAGCGACACGGCTTCGTGGCCCGGCGCCATCGCGAGGACGACCGCCGCATCGTCGAGTGCCACCTGACGGACAAGGGCCGCGACCTCATCGCGGAGATTGGCGGCCTGCGCCGCGAGGCTGTCCACCAGATGCTGGCCGTTCTATCGGACGAGGAGCTGGCCCAGATGAGCCAGTTGATCAGGACCGTTCGCGAGCGAACGTTCGAGCGCGAAGGGGGGTCCAAGCAATCGATAGCCCGGTAGCCGGCCGTGCCCCGGCTGCCATCCCACCCTCAGGCATGAGCAGGCAAGGAGTCCACCGGTGATTCGACTGACGAAACTGGCCGTAGGGAAGAGGAGCGTGACCGTTCTGGTCACGCTGGCCATGCTCCTGGGCGGCGCGTTCTCGTGGGCGTCCATGAAGCAGGAGCTGCTGCCGGACATCCAATTCCCATTCCTCGTCGTGATCACGCCCATGCCGGGCGCGAGCGCGCAGGACGTCTCCACCCAGGTGACTGAGCCGATCGAGCGCTCGATCTCGAACGTGCCCCGGCTGAAGCACATCAACTCCAGCTCGGTCAACAGCATCTCGATCGTCGTCGGCTCGTTCTCCTACGGAACCGACGTCAAGGAGACGAAGGCCACGATCGAGGCCAACGTGGGAACGTTGCAGCTGCCGTCCGGCGCCGAGCCGGAAGTGATGTCGTTCGACATCAACGCCCTGCCATCGCTGATGGTGGCTGTCCGCGTCCCCGACGGCTCCGAGGTGACCCAGGAGCAGCTCAACGAGTTCACGTTGAAGACCATCGTGCCCTCCATTGAGGGTCTCGATGGCGTGGCCTCGGTGGATGTCAGCGGCAGCATCGAGAAGCGAGTCCTGATCTCTCTCGATCCGGCCAAGATGGCCGACGCCGGCGTCTCGATCAGCCAGATCCAGGGCGTCCTGGCGGCCAACAACCTGATCCTGCCCGCCGGCTCACTGCCCACCTCCGACATCTCGATCCCGGTCTCCACCGAGCATCAGTTCAGCAGCCTCGAGGAGGTGGCCGGCCTGGTCGTGGGCGTCAAGATGCCCACCGAAGACGGGACCGTCACGACTCCGACGCCCATCGTCCTGGGCCAGCTGGGCAAGGTCGAGCTTGTTTCCGTCCAGCCGACCGGCTACGCGCAGATCGACGGCGACCCGTCGCTAGTCCTGTCGGTGACCAAGACGAGCGAGGGCAACACGGTCAGCACCGTCGAGGCCGTCCAGGGCCGCCTAGCAGAGCTGGAGGCGGAGAACCCGGGCCAGTTCCAGGTCGAGACGATCATGGACCTGTCCACGTTCATCATCGAGTCGCGAGACAGCCTGGTACGCGAGGGCGGTCTGGGCGCCATCTTCGCCTTCCTGGTAATCCTGTTCTTCCTGTGGAACCTTCGCTCCACGCTCGTGGCAGCGGTCAGCATCCCTGTCTCGATCTTCACCGCGCTGCTGCTGATGTTCACCGCCGGCGTCACCATCAACATCATGACCCTGGGCGGATTGGCGGTCGCCGTCGGGCGAGTCGTGGACGACGCCATCGTCGTCCTGGAGAACATCTACCGCCACCGCAGCCGGGGCGAGCCGATGAGAGAAGCGGTCATATCCGGCACGCGTGAGGTGGCAAGCGCTATCACCAGCTCGACCCTGACAACGGTCGCCGTCTTCCTGCCGATCGGCTTCATCGGCGGCCTGGTCAGCCAGTTCTTCCTGCCCTTCGCCCTGACCGTGACCTTCGCCCTGCTGGCCTCGCTGGTCTGCGCCCTGACGGTCGTCCCGGTCCTGGCCTCGCTCTTCATCGACCGGGTCAAGATGAACCCGGACGAAGGCCCCGAGCATCGCGACACCTTCGTCCAGCGGATCTACACGCCCCTCCTGCGGCTGGCCCTGCGCAACCGCCGCACCCGCTGGGGTGTGATCGGCATCTCCGCCCTGATGGTGGTGGTGGCCGGCCTGCTGGTGCCGCTCATCCCCACCCAGTTCATCAACATCGAATCGGGCAAGTACCTGGAGGTCACCGTCGCGCCGCCCTCGGGCACGCCTTCGGCGGACGTCCTGGTGGTGGCCAAGCAGGTCGAAGACGAGCTCAAGGCCGGCGACGGCATCGAGCTGATCGAAACCACGGTGCCCGGCGACGCCGACACCGGCCTCAGCGCCCTGGCCTCGGCCTTCACCGGCCGGGCTCCCAACACGGCCACGATCCTGGTCAAGTTCCCCGACGACGCCGACCTTGACGCGGCCCAGAGGAAGTACGCCGCCCGCCTACAGACCGTGGCCGAATCGCAGGCCAGCGGCAGCTGGCAGATAGAGGTGGCGCAGCAGAGCATGACCTCCGGCACCCAGATCAGCGTCGTGGTCAGCGGCGCCGATCAAGAGGACGTGGCCAACGCCACGACCGCGCTGCTGGAAGCCTTCGGCGAGCAACCGGATCTGATCAACGTCAAGAGCGACCTGGCCGTCCAGACGCCGGAGGTCCAGGTTCTCGTCGATCCCAACAAGGCCCTCTTCGTGGGCCTGACCACGGCCCAGATCCAGGGTGAGATCCACAACGCCCTGGCGGGCACCCAGGCCGGCACGGTCAACCTCCAGACCGGACCGGCCGACGTCTACCTCAAGCTCGAGGTCGACGGCCTCAACTCAGTCGATGCCCTGAAGCTGCTCCCGGTGGGCAGCATGAAGGCGCCGCTCGGCACTGTGGCAACGGTGGACCTGATCCAGACCCAGGCCCGCATCACCCGCGTCGACCAGTCGCCGGCGGCGACGATCTCGGCCGACACCACGAGCAAGGACACGGGCGCCGTCTCGGCCGCCCTGCAGCAGGTCATCGACGACCTCGACGCGCAGGGCAAGCTGCCCGGCGTGACCGTCACCCTCTCCGGCGTGACGGAGCAGATGAACGAGGCCTTCGGCGGCATGTACGTCTCGATGGCCGTCGCGGTCCTGCTCGTGTACCTGGTCATGGCCCTGGTCTTCGACTCGCTGATCGACCCCCTGGTCATCATGTTCAGCCTGCCGCTGGCCACCATCGGCGCCTTCCCGGCGCTCTTCCTGACCCAGCGCCCGATCGGCGTCAGCGCCCTGATCGGGTTCCTGATGCTGATAGGCATCGTCGTTACCAACGCCATCGTCCTTCTCGACCTGGTGGAGCAGCACCGGCATCGCGGCATGCCGATGTACGAAGCTCTGATGCAGGGCGGGCGGACGAGAGTCAGGCCCATCCTGATGACGGCCATCGCCACGATCCTGGCACTGGCGCCCCTGGGCGCGGGCCTCTCGAGCGGCACCCTCATCGCCTCCGAGCTGGCGACGGTGGTCATCGGCGGCCTCTTCACCTCCACCTTCCTGACCCTGATCGTAGTCCCGGTCGTGTACTCCCTGGTGGAGGACGCGAAGAGCCGGACGCGACGAGCCTTCGGAATCGCGCCGGAGCACGCTGGCGACCTCGTCGCCGAAGCGGCCAGGCCGGCGCCGAAGCGCAAGCCGAAGGGCTGAGCCGCGGGGCTCCGCCCCCCGCCAGAGAGCGGTAACGAGGAAGGCCGGGCGACAAGCCCGGCCTTCCGATTCTCGCGCCCGGGCGCCCGGGCGCCCGGGCGCCCGGCCTCAGCGATCCTCGGCGAGGAGGAGTCCGCTGGCCGAGGAGACCGCATTCACGGGCCTTCGCCGCGCGCGTCCTCGCGGCTCTGCTCCGGCCTCGCCTCGCGCGTATGCTAGGCGGACCTGGCCGCGCGCCCTGCCCGGGACGCCGGTCCTTCGATTGTTCGCGGGACCTGAAGCCCCTCCGAGAGAGCCGTAGCTGGATGATGCCCGACTTCCTGAAGAAAGAATCGGCCGCCGGAATCCTCCTGATGTTGGCCGCTGCGATAGCGATCGCTCTGGCCAACTCCCCGTTCGACAGCTACTACCGCCTGCTTCTGTCGACGGCCGTCGAAGTGCGCGTTGGGGAAGCAGAGATCGCGAAGCCGCTGCTGCTCTGGATCAACGATGGGCTGATGGCGGTGTTCTTCTTCTTTGTCGGTCTCGAGATGAAGCGAGAGATCGTGGAGGGTGAGCTGTCCGACAGGAGGAATGCCGTTCTGCCGGCTGTTGGCGCCATCGGGGGGATGCTCGCCCCGGCGGCCATCTTCGTATCCGTCAACCTTGGCGATAGCGTGGCGTTGCAGGGCTGGGCAATCCCCGCTGCCACTGATATCGCATTCTCGTTGGGCGTCCTGGCGCTGCTGGGCAGTCGCGTGCCCGTCTCCCTGAAGGTCTTCCTGACCTCTCTGGCCATATTCGACGACATAGGCGCGATCCTGATCATCGCGCTGTTCTACACGGCCAGCGTCTCTCTCACTGCGTTGTTGGCGGTCGCCTGCTGCGTTCTGGTGTTGGGCCTCCTGAACAGAGCTGGCGTCGTATCCAAGAGCCCATACATCCTCATCGGCATCATCATGTGGGTGGCCACGCTCAAGTCCGGCGTCCATGCCACGCTGGCGGGGGTCATGCTGGCTGCGTTCATACCCTTGGGCCGTGCGGACTCCAAAGGCTCTCCGCTCAAGGAGCTCGAGCAAGACCTGCATCACATCGTCGCCTTCTTCGTGCTACCCGCGTTTGCCTTCGCCAATGCGGGAATCTCGTTGGCCGGGGTTACCTTCGACCAGGTCGTCCATGGCGTCCCGCTGGGCATCGCCGCCGGTCTGTTCTTCGGCAAGCAGATTGGTGTCTTCGGGCTGTGCTGGCTGGCCATCAAGCTGGGGTTTGCGGCGCTGCCCAGCGGCATGAGCTGGCGAAGTCTCCACGCTACAGCCGCACTCTGCGGAGTCGGCTTCACCATGAGCCTGTTCATCGGTTCGTTGGCATTCGAGCAAACCGGCGCGGACATACTGTTCGACGAACGGCTTGGCATCATCGTCGGTTCGATTGCGTCGGGTCTGGCCGGCTATCTTCTCTTGCGCTTCAGTCTCAGCCCCAAAGACTCGGCGCAAGAGCGGCGACATGACGGCCGAGTGCAGGCCGCGGCGGCGATGCGACAGGCGAAGGGCTGAGCCGCGAGGCTCCGCCCCCCGCCGGAGAGAGGCAAGGAGAAAGGCCGGGTGAGAAGCCCGGCCTTTCGATTCTGGCGGCGGAGCGGGCTCCTATGACGTCTCGCGATCCCAGCCGACCACGACGAGCCGATGGTAGGCGAACACCGCCCCGGCCACGATCAGCCAGCCCAGCGGGCCGCTGACTTCGGCTCCGAGGTTGTCCTCCGGCAAGCCGAAGGTCGCCCTCATGTAGCGGTACAGGATCATCGCCAGGGCCATTGCGACGACGATGATCGCGCCCGCGGCGATCGAGAAGAGGTAGTAGGCCCGCGAGGACGAGTCGATCTCGAGGGCCCGGTCGGGAGCCTCCGCCGCACGTCGGCGCTGGGCGAAGAACCACGGCACGATCCAGATGACAAGAGCCGCCACGGCGATCGCGCCGTAGATGGCGACCACTGGCTGCCATGTCATGAGCGGATAGCTGAAGCTGAACTCCGAACCGAGCTCGAGGTGGCGGGAGAACCACTCGCCGAAGATCGAGCCCAGACACATGGCCAGGGCAATGGCCAGGTTGGCCAGCCCGACGAGCGCCACCGCGTAGCCGACGACGCGAACGGACGAGACACCGACCGGGCCGTCGGCATCCTCGGCCAGGGCCCGGCGACGATGCCACCACCAGGCAAGCGCGGCGAAGACCACGGCCAGCGTCGGCGTGACGAGGTTGTACCAGAGTGGCGCCACGTCCTCCGGATAGAGGCGCGCGTCCAACACCTTGTCGAAGACGACGGACAGGCTCGAGGCCACGCCGCTCAGAACCGCCGATGCTCCATAGACGGCGATCCAGACCAGGAAGGCGAGCCGGACGCGCGAGGTCCGCTCTTCAGCGGACTGTTCGGTCGTGCCGGAGCGGAGGCGATCCGAGTAGAGCCAGTGAGCGAGCCAGACGGCGCCCCACAGGACGACGGCCACCAGGGCCATGACTCCAGCTCGCGGCCACGGCGACCCCAGCGGGCTGCCTGCCCAGCTGAGCAAGGAGGCGGTCATCTCGTCCTGCTTGAACCCGGCCAGCTCGCGCATCACGAGGCTGATGAAGGAGGCGGCGTTGCCGATCATGTAGGCCAGACCTATGTAGGCCGCCCAGTAGAGATAGAGGCGTGAGACCCAGGCCGCGGCGCCGGTGATCACCGGGCCCTGACGCACGTCGCAGCCGCGAACCCAGGCGTGGTAGGCCCAGATGCCGGCGAAGACGACGATGATCGCCAGCGACCAGTCGTCGTCGATGGGCGAGGACCCGAGCGACGGCAGCGAGGCCGTGCCCAGGAGGCTGCCGAGGTTGCCGAGATCCAGGGCCGAGGTGGCGCTCATGTCCAGCACGTCGGCCAGTGCCCGGCCGGCGAGCTGGGCGGCCAGCGCGATGGGCGGCACGAGAGCGATGCCCATCACCGTGGAGAGGTAGAAGGAGCGGATGATCGACCGCCGCTCCACCACGTCGGCCGCCTTGTCGTCGCCGGCGCCGAGGCTGCGGACCGATCGCGCGATGGCCGCCCAGATCCGGAAGCGGGGCCGCCCTTCCGGCACGTCGGCCTTCGCCGCCTTCGCCTTTGCCGCGGCGGGGCCGGCCACTCCTCTCGGGCGAACGGATCGATCGATGGCCGCCCAATGGAAGGCCCAGACGACGAACCCGACGAGTCCGAAGCCGATGGCCAGGCTCCACATGTCGCGGTCCAGGCTGTCGCTCGAGAAGGCGGCCGTGTCCTGCGGCCCTACGCCGATCTCCTTCAGAATCAGCCGCAGGGCGATGACCGCCGCCGCGGCCCACATGCTCAGACTGACCCCGGAGACCAAGTACAAGTACAGCCGTTCTGCCCTGGACATCCCTGCCTCCCGTGCGCTGATGGTCGCGCCCCGCTCCAAAGGGGCGCGTTCGGCGTGAGCCTACTCCGGCGCAGCCGGGTTCGCGAGTCCGATTCGCGCCGCAACGGCGGCTGCGGGTTGGACATGCCGGCGGCCCGACCGTATGGTGGGGGCGCTGATTGGGGGTGACGAATGAAGGCCAAGCACAGAGTCCTCCTGGCGATCGACGCGCTCGCCAACCTCGCCCTGGGGGCGATCCTCCTGCTCTTCCCGGCCGGCCTGATGGACTTGCTGGGCCTGCCCAAGACCGACACATACTTCTATGCCACCATCCTCGGTGGGGTCATCTTCGGCATCGGCATCGCTCTCTTGCTGGAGCTGTACGGGGCGCGGGCGCAGGTGCGCGGCCTGGGCCTGGGCGGAGCCATCGCCATCAACTTGTGCGGCGGCGGCGTCCTTCTGGGCTGGCTCCTGTTCGGCGGCCTGGACCTGCCGCTCCGAGGGTGGGTCGTCCTGTGGACCGTGGCGATTGTCGTCCTGGGCATCGGCGTGGCGGAGATCGCCGCCAGATCGTGGAAGTACGACGAGGGCTCCTAGCAGGACCAGGAACGCCTACGGCACTGAGACGGAGAAGCTGTGGTGCTCGTAGGGAATCCCGCCAGTGCGAAGCTCGATGCCCGCCTGGACCGCGTACAGATACTGCGTGTCCAACACGTAGCCCCTGGCCCTCGCATCCTGGATGAAGGCCATCAAGTCCAGATCGGCAACCGAGGTCACCATCGGAGGCGCGATCAGGTAGGCGACGTAGTCCCAGCTGTCGCCACCTGAGCCCTGAGTGGCCGTCCAGACCTCCCAGTTTCGCCCGTTCAGGTTCACTGGCCCCTGGTCGTTCAGCCAGCCGCCGATGTTCTGGTAGTCCAGCCAGATCATCAGCTCGGCTCCGCCCGGGAAGCCGTTGGCGCCGCAGTTGTCGTCTGGGCAGAACCAGAGGTCGTAGGCCACGTTCCAGTTGTCGCCGGCCGCGCCACCCACGCTGAAGCTCCAGCTGCTCGTGGCGCTGGTGAGCGCGCTGACCTGCTCGGGAAGCGAGCTGCCGGGGCTGCAGATCCCCCACGAGCAGCCGTAGAGCACGTTGGGGTAGGAGGCCACCGTGACGCCGCAGTCGGGGCACTGGGTCACGGTGAAGGCCCCGGTCACGGAGTCGATGACCATGCACTGCGTTCCGGGGCAGGCCGGCTGGTTGAAGAAGTTGGTCTCCACGACATAGGAGCCGACGGTCACCTCCAGGTACTGGTCGCACGTGGCGATCAGGGTTGGGGCGGGGGTGGGCGTCGGTGGGGGAGTGGGCGTCGCGGTCGGAGTGGCCGGGATTGTCGGGGAGGGCGTGGTGGCGGGCGTGCAGCCCAGGGGCAGGAGGGCGAAGGAGGCAGCGGCCACCAGCAAGACCGCCCTGACATGGCTACGGTGTCGGGCACGCTTGTCCACGGTTCGATCCCTCCCCGTCGCGCGGACGATGGCCGGATCCTACGCTCTCCGGGCGGCGGTTTCCAGCGCCCGGGCGAATCGGCGCGCATCCTCGATAGCGCAGCCGCGGGCGTCGTTGTTGAAGAAGGCGTAGCCGTCGGGATCCGGTCGCCAGGTCTCGCGGAGAATGCCGGCCCAGGCCTCCAGCTCGGAGTCGGAGTAGCCGGGCCAGTCGCCGCGGCCTTCGTGGAAGCGGACGTAGGTCCAGTCGGTTGTGCGCCAGATCGGCGTCTGCGCGCCTCGCCGATCGGCCAGGCACAGGGCGGCCTCATGCTCGCTCAGCAGGGCTTCCAGCTCGGGCGTGAACCAGGACTCGTGCCGGACCTCCACGGCGACCCGAATGCGGGCGGGGGTGGGGGAGGCGGCCGGCTCTCGGCGGCCCCCCGGGCCTTCGGCCGGCTCTCGGCTCATCCGTTCGAATGCCGCCAGTGTGTCGGCCAGCCGGTCCAGCTTGATCGGCATGTCGGGCGGGAGCTGGATCAGGATCGGCCCCAGGTGCGGGCCCAGCAGGCGTGCCCGTTCCAGCAGGTAGCGGACCGGCTGCTCGGGCTCGAGCAAACGCTTGACGTGGGTCAGGTAGCGGCTGGCCTTGACCGCGAAGACGAAGCCTTCCGGCGCCGCCTGGGCCCAGTGCCGGAAGGCGCTCTCGGCCGGCATGCGGTAGAAGGTCACGTTCAGCTCCACCGCCCCGAAGTGACGAGCGTAGTAAGCCAGCCGATCGCTGCCGCGCACCGCCGGCGGATAGAAGAGCCCGCGCCAGTGCGGGTAGTCGAAGCCGGACGTCCCGATCGCCATCGGCATAGAGAACACGGTACGCCCCGGGGCGAGGGGGCGGAAGGGTGCCGCGTCGCAGCGCACCGTGCGACCATGTGGCCATGCGCAGGATTCCGCAGGTCCCGGTGCGCCTCTGGGAGATGAAGGAGAGTCCCTTCCAGCCGCCGTACGAGGGCGTGTCGCGCGATCCGGACCACGTCACCCAGGCCGGTCAGGCCGAGCCCTGCCCCAACTGCGGCTCCCGCAACGTCGCCAGGGCTGTGGGCGGCGTCATGCGGCCGGAAGCGTACCGCTCGGGTGAGTACATGCATGTCCACTACTGCATGCCCACCGACGAGCCGATGTACAACCGCCACTGCAACGCCTGCGGCTACATGTGGTGGGCCAGCCTTTCAGAGGGCGGCTGAGGCTGGCTCTCAGAAGCGGGATGGGGCCGGCAGCGGCGTGATCTTGGGTGTGGGCGTGGCGTGGGGGAGTTGCTCGGACACCCAGGGCGCCACGTAGTCAGAGGCCAGGCCGTAGGCCACCATCATCAGGGCGATCACCAGGCACAGGACCATGAGCCTGAAGGCGAGCTGGTTGCCGGTCCGTATCGGCAGAGCCAGCGAGACGATCACGACGACGAGCGCCAGGGCCACCATCGCTCCCCCCAGGCCCAGGTAGACCAGTGAATCCACCAGCGCGCCGTCCAGCAGCAGCCCAATCCCGATCGTCAGCGTGACCACGCTGCTGGCCGTGAGGGGCGGGACGGGGCGCAGTTCGGGCTCGGACTCGGTCCATCTCGGGCTCATCGCCCCGAATCTAGCCGACCGGGGGAGGTTCGGGGCCGCGGATCGCCCAATGCGCTCCGCAGGCCCCACCCGGGGTGGGGGAGCCAGCCGGGTGCAGACCAGGATCACCTGATCGGCGCGGAGGAGAAGGCGATGAGCTTCCTGAGGCGAAAGGGTGCGGACAACGACGGCCAGGGCGCGGGCGAAGGCACCGGCGCGGCTGGGGGCAAAGGCAAGCCCGCCGCCAAAGGCAAGCCCGCAGCGGGGGTCGGCGTGCCCGAGTGGGCCGCCTTCATGGAGCCGGACGAGTACGCCGAGTTCCGCCGCCTGACGGACGGCTGGCTGCGCAGCCACGTCGACGAGTTCCACGAGATCGAGGAGGGGGCGCTGGAGCTGTCGTCCGGCGCCGGGGGGCCGATGATGATAGGCCTCACCAACATCGCCCAGAAGTGCCACCTGGTCCCACGCTCGGAGTGGGCCACGCTGATCGACGAGTACCTGGGCGGCACCGTCGCCCGGGCCAGCTCGGTTTCGTCCCAGCAGCTGAAGCTCGAGGACGTCAAGTCGGTGCTCAAGGTGCGCATCTACCCGGAGGACCACGCGCCGCCGGACAGGGGCGAGATGCTGATCAGCTGGCCCGTCGCGCCGGGCATGCAGGCGGCCGTGGCCGTCGATCTCCCCGAGACGGTCGTGACCGTCCATCCCGACTGCCTTGCCCAATGGGGGCAGTCGGCGGACGAGCTGTTCGAGCTGGGCCTGGCAAACGTTCGGGCCCAGGACGTCCCGGACGAGGACGTGATCGGCGACACCTCCGTTCACCTGCTCTCGGGCGACAGCTTCTTCGTGGCCACCTGGGTGCTGATGCTCGAGGAGCACATGAATCCGGCCCCGGAATACGGCGCGCTGGTGATCGTCCCGAACCGCCACGCCGTGCTCTTCCGGCCGATCGAGGATGCCTCGATCGTCGAAGCGGTGGGCCTCCTCCTGGGCGTCGCCGATGCCCAGTTCCGGCAGGGCCCCGGCTCCTTCAGCCCGAACCTCTACTGGTGGAAGGACGGCCGGCTCACCCTGCTGCCGAGCGAGATGAAGGAACGGGAGATCCACCTCAGCCCGCCGGACGAGTTCATCGAGATGCTCAACGTCCTGGCGAAAGGCGGGTAGGCAGCACGGCGAGCAGGGGGCGCGGCCGACGCCAGACGGCCAGGCGTCAGGGCGCCGGCGACGCGCCTAGCCCGTCTGCCAGCCGTGCCAGGGAGTGCCCTCCGCGCCGAGAACCAGGTTGGCCCACTTGTTCCGCTCATCGATCGAGTCGAAGCTCAGGACGATGTCGTGCCCGCCGGCTGTGACCTGAAGCGCCGGCCGCGGCCCGCGCCAGGGGTAGACCCAGCCCGTTCTGGCGTGGGTGCCTTCGCCCAGCTCGAACTCGACCGGCGGCAGATCTGAGGCGGTGACCGATATCGGTCCCGTCAGCAACCCGTAGTAGCCGTGGCTGATTCGACTGCTGACCTCGCGCAGCCGGACGAGCTTGCCGCGCGAGTCGACCACCAGGCCGCTCAGGCGGACGGCCGCGTCCTCGTTCGGGACGCCCTGCACTGAGGGCGGTCGGTTCTGCCGATCGGCGCTGAAGACGATGTAGGCCGTGGGGACGCCGATCAGGAAGAACAGGCCGAGCAGGATCAACATGACCGAGGAAGCACCAAGCGGGAACGAAACGGGCGCGCCTGAGGTGGCGTCGAGGAGGTAGCCGGTGAGGTGGACGGACGGGTTGGCTTGTCCCGCCTTGTCGATCTGCTCATGCGAGACGCCGAAGCCCGCCGGTTGGAGGGTGCCTCTGACCTCGACATTCGCCCCCGGCTCGCCGAGCGGCTCCGACGCCTCGACGACGATCCCGGTCTCGCTGGCAGGATCGGTCAGCAGGTAGATGCGGTTCTCTGGATGCATCTCGTTCTGGGCATCTGCAGACCACGATCCGACCTCGCCGCTCAGGGTCACCCAGTACTGGGACCTGTCGTCAGAGTCGACTGGGGCGCCGTTGTGGTAGACGTCCTCGATGGAGGTGATCGTCGGGGCCGGGTCCAGCCGGCCGGTGATCAACGCTGCGAGGAGGCCCACCCCCAGGGCCAGGCACAGGAACGGCAGTACGAGCGTCCGGAGCGACCAGCGGTTGTAGTGGGCCAGCACGACCTGGCCGTCACTCCTGCGCCGCCAGGTGCGAGTTGCCAGGAAGGCGAACCAGCCGCTGGCCGAGACCACCCGGTTGAAGGTCGCTCGCCACCGCCCGACGTTGCTGTAGTTCGGCTGCGACCGTTGCCGGGGGCCAAACCACCGCCCGCCTAACCACACCCCGCTGGGCGGCTGCCCGCTGGGCTGCTGCCCGCTGGGCTGCTGCCCGCTCCCACTCTGGTCTGGCTGTCTCAACTTCCCCGATCTCCTCCCTGTCTGGGTCGGCCTCCCCGGCTCAGCCACGGCGCGGCTTCGCGGCCGCGCCCCCATGGCCCCGTCCACTCCCTAGACTACGGCACCGCCGCCCGGGTTCGCCGCCCTTGCCTGCGGCACCCCGGGGCCCCGGCGGGCGGCCCCTAGCCGTCGCAGGCAGGGCAGGGCGGCAGCGGCGTGTGGGAGGGCGTCGGCGTGGCGTGGACGGCCAGGTCCGAGAGATAGCGGCCGAGCACGTCCGAGATAGGCCCCCAGGCCACCACCAGGAGTGCGACGGCCAGGCTGGCGATCAGCAGCCGAACGGCGAGGTACTCGCCGGCGCGCGGGGGCAGCCGCACAGAGGCGACCGCGCAAGCCAGCGCCAGGACAGCGAGCACTCCCCCCAGGAACAGGTAGCTCGGGGAGCCTGCCAGCGCTCCGTCCGCCAGGATGCCCAGCCCGATCAGCAGCGCGATGGAGGCGCAGGCCAGGGCAAGCCGGCTCCCGCGGGCTTCGGGCTCGGGTTCGGCCTCCAGCGCGGGTCCGGGCTCGCCCGATCGGAGGCTCATCGTTCGGCCGAGCCTAGTCCTGCCGCTCGGTGGCCGAGATGATCATCCACTCCTCGGCGCCGGTCATCACGACCACGTTGATGGAGCCGTTCTGGTAGACGAGCATCGTCGAGCCCGGCGGCCCTTCCTGGGGCGTGAAGCCGGCCGCGGCTAGATCGGCCAGGTAGGCGTCGACGATGGCCTGGTGGTGATCCGGGTCCGCGTCCGGGTAGCCGCAGGCTACGTACAGATTGGTCGGCGAGCTTGTCATGTTGCCGTTGGCACCCAGGGTGCAGCCGTGCGGCTCGGGCACCTTGCCGGCCCATTCGGGCGGCCAGGTCTGCGCCGGCCAGGGCGTGGGCGTTGGGAGCCCCTCGATGAAGTCGTCCATGCCGGGCAGGGCGTCGCTTTCGGCCTCGGTCAGCCCGTCGACGTCGAAGGTGACCTCGTCGCCGTCCGAGCTGGGGACGGTGATCGTCAGCACCCGCGTGCCCTTCCTGGCGATCCAGGCGTCGTAGTCGCCCCTGGCGGCGCGCTCGGCGGCATCCTTTTCGGTCTCGGGCGGCGTGTAGTAGACCTCCGGCTTGAGGGTCCAGCCCTCCTGGCGCAGCGTCTCGACGTAGTCGTCCAGCATCTGCTTCGTCACGCCGGTGAAGAACATGCGGACGCCGTAGCTGTCGCCGCTCTGGCGGCGCTGGGGCATGAACATGTCCAGCTGGCCGGGGAAGTAGGGGATGTCCGAAGGCATGTCCGAAGGCCAGGCCTGGGGCCCGCTGCCGGGAATGGACGGCCTGACGAAATCGCTGGGGTTGTCGCCGCCGTTGCCGCCCTCGTCGCTCGAGCTGCCACCCGAACCGCAGCCGGCCAGGCCGATCGCCAGCACGACCGCCAGCGCGGCCACGACCGAAACCAGTCGGGCGAATGCTCCCATCCCTCGACTCCTCCTTCGAGCAGGCATTCTAGCCGCCGCGCGGGCGAGCCTTCGGCCCATCCTGCCTCCGCATGCGCGCGCGACGCTCGGGGGTGGCGCGACAGGCGGATAATCGGGATGCGCAAAGGGGGAAACCGATGGCCGAAGCGACGAAGCCCGCCGAAGGAACGAAGCCCGCCGAAGGAACGAAGCCCGCCGAAGACGCCAAGCCGGCCAGGAGCGCCAGGCCTGCCCGCCGGACGGACAAGCTCAACCTGCCGGCCCTGCTGGACGCGGTGCGCATCCTCTCGCCGTCGCGCGATTCGGGCGTGCACGGCGAGGAGCACTGGCGGCGTGTCGCGATGAACGGCCTGTACCTGGCCGACGAGGTGAGCGCGGACCCGGTGATGGTGGTCCTCTTCGGCCTCTTCCACGACTCGATGCGCTTCAATGACTTCCACGATTCACAGCACGGCACGCGGGCCGCTTTCCTGGCCTGCTGCCTGAACGAGCAACTGCTGGGTCTCCCGGAGGCGCAGATGGATGTGCTCTACACGGCCTGCGCCGAGCACTCTGGCGGCCGCCCGACGGACGACATGACGATCGGGGCCTGCTGGGACGCCGATCGCCTTGACATCTGCCGCCTGGGCGACGCGGTAGACATCCGCCTCATGTCCACCGTCCCCGGCCGGACCCTCGGCGCCCAGAGACGCGCCCAGGAGTTGCTGGAAACGACCCCCTCCTGGGAGGAGGTCTTCACTCGACTGAAGGACGGCGAGTAGGCGGAGCGAAAGCCAGCCCAGGCCTCCTCAGGGGCTGCCGACCGTGACCTCCACCACGACGTGCACGGATCCCGAGTTGTCCGAGTAGCAGCAGAAGCGGTTGGATGTCCATGTACTTCGAGGCGGTCAAGACGATCTACGCGACCGTCAAGGACGAACCCTTGAGGCTGCTGAGCCAACGCCAGAAGCGGGGCGGCTAATCTAGCCTCCCAGGAGGGCCGCCGATGTTCAACCTCTTCAAGAGCGAGAAGCCGAGCCTGGGGCTCGTCTACTTCGAGCAGGTGTCGCCGTCCGGGGCCAAGATGACCGCGCGCCTGAGGGCGGCCGGCATGGAGGTAGCGCCGGCGGGCAGGGAGAGCAAGGAGGCCACAGCCGCGGATTCCGAATGGGCCTTCGAGCTGAGCCACCCGCAGCACGGCAAGGCCACCGTGCTGTTCAAGAAGGGCGGACCGCCCGCGATCGGGTTCCTGGAGTTCAGCCAGGCGCTGACGAACGAGGAGCGGCAGGCGGCGGTGGGGGCCGTCGAGGCGGCCCTGGTCATGGTCCCGGCCGAGCGCAAGCACGTCCTGCGCGATCGCAAGCGGCTGCTGGGCTTCATGCGGGCCCTGATGGGCGACGACGGCGTGCTGGCCGTGGACCTGGCCAGCGGCATGCCCTGGTCGCCGGCGGCGCTGGACGACGAGCTGGCCCACGACGCGGACCTGGATCCGGAGGCGCTGTACGTCTTCCACGCCGTGCAGGAGGCCGAGGACGCCGAATCCGCGCCGGTCACCTGGCTGCACACCCACGGCCTGGCCGAGCTGGGCGGCTTCGACTTCGACATCCTCCGCCCGAACGAGCTGGTCGTGCAGCGGGCCAACGATCCCCTGCGCGCCCTGGCCTTCGCCATGCTGGAGGGCAAGATCTCCGAGTCCACGGCCTCGTTTCCGCTGATCATCCCCGAGGGCGCGGTGCGCCTGGTGCCCGCGGCCGAGTTCATGCGCGAGGCCTCGCCCGAGGATCGAGCCCTGCGCGGCATGGGGCCGGAGACGACCGACGCTCACAACGAGAATCGGGCCGTGGTCTGCGAGCCCGCCGGCAAGGGCCGGCTGCGGTCGGGGAAGCCGGAGCCCTCGCGGTTGCTCTCGAAGGACTTCGACGACGGCTCGATGCTGGCCTTCACCACCGCGGGTACCGAGTTGATGGCCGAACGCGCCCGCGGCACGGTGGGCGTCTTCCGCCGGCTGATGGCG
>Ga0307435_1000522_pt1 | contig 16995 bp, 14 predicted proteins | sample SalMarWE160470MG_FD_202164 | JGI IMG/M metagenome (GOLD analysis project Ga0307435, IMG submission 202164) | Salt marsh sediment microbial communities from the Plum Island Ecosystem LTER, Massachusetts, United States - WE1604-70 | ecosystem: Environmental > Aquatic > Marine > Intertidal zone >... | reverse complement strand
GATCACCCCCAGAACGTCGGTCATGGAAGGCATAAGCTGCTCTCCTCGGGTAATGCTACTCAAATCCGGATCATACGCCTATGATAATACCATTCAGCAGTCGTGCAAACGAAGATACTTTGGGGGGCTCTTTAGAGAAAAGAGGCCTTATGAGGTTAAAAAGGCGGCTCTCCCGCTGGTGAGGAGAGCAAGTGATATAATCCGCTGGTGATTTTGTGATCTTTTTTGAGTGCCGAAGGAGGGAATCGAACCCTCACTCCCGAAGGAACACGATTTTGAGTCGTGCGCGTCTGCCAGTTCCGCCACTTCGGCTTTGGGTGTATTTGGCGTTAGCGATTTTAGTATATCCAAAGATGTGCCTGGGGTCAAGATTCGATAGACCAGATTCGATAAACCAGGTCATGATGAAATAGAACCCCTTCTGGGGAATCTCGGCTTTGTGTGGGGAGTAAAAAAGGGCAAACGGCCCGTCTTTTACCTAATCCCTGCCAAATGACGTAAGGAGGAGAAAAAAATGCAAGATTCTGTCCCATTTCAGGGTGAACGGGTCTCTTTAAGAGCCTTTGAACCTGAGGATAAGCCGGGCCTGCATGCCTTTCTCAACCATCCCGATCTGACAGGCAAGCGCTACATTCCGTGGCGATTTCCACGTGAAATCCCTTTGTCTGCTAAACAGGTAGAGAAGATCTTAGAAAAGTGGGGAGAGGAAGAAAAAGCAGTCCATCTGGCGGTGGTTCTGCGGGAAAGCCAGGAGCTGATCGGTCATGCTTTTATTGAGTGGGGTTGGGACCCGCACTGCCCAGACATGGCTATCGTTATCGCTCCAGACCACCAGCGCAGAGGCTACGGGTCTGAAGTTCTTAACCTGCTTCTGGATTACCTTTTTAAAAGCACCTCGGCGCATAACGTCTCGAGTTGGATGGCGGAGTGGAATCAGGCTGCCAGAGGTTTCGTTCAAAAACACGGATTTCAGGAAAGCGGTCGCTGGAGGCGCGATGGTCTGCGCAATGGCGTGTTCTACGATGGCGTACCGGTTGATATTTTGCGCCCGGAATGGCAGCAAAGAGCTGGAGGAAGCAATCATGGCGCTTGAAGGAGGGCTGGTCATTTTGCGGGAAGAACGCCCCCAGGATATCCAGCTGCTGGCTGATCTGCGTAATGACCTCGAAACACAGGCATGGAGCAAGACACTGCCTCCCGATTACACTGAAGCGATGTATTCTAAGCGTTACCAGGAGCGGGAATTCACTTACGATCGCGATGACGGTCGTTTCATCATCGAAACCTTAGATACCCACGAGTTCGCCGGCACAATCAGCTACACCGGGCTGGAGCCTCGTTGGGCTGCAACGATCGGCATCATGGTAGCGAAGAAGTTCTGGGGGACAGGATTGGCCTATGACGCTCAGGAAGTGCTGCTCAAATTCATGTTCCAGGAGCTCGGCTTGCGGGTCATCCGCTTGTACACTCATAGTGGCAATCCCCGGGCAGTAAGATTGGCGCAAAAGGCCGGCTTCCAGATCTCTGTCCGCCAGCGCCAGGCGATCTTCAAAGAGGGGGCTTTGTATGACAATCTAATGTTGGATTTGCTGCGGGAGGAATATTTCGCACAGCACCCGGAACTGGTGGACAACTTGCCCCAGCTGGGCTGATCCCTTGAAAGATTTCTATGCGTCTTGGCATTATTGGCCTGCCACAATCAGGTAAAACCACTCTTTTTAACGCCCTGACGGGCGCCGACCGCCCCACGATCACCCGCGGCGGGCGCTTTGAGACCTATACATCTATTGTTGCTATCCCCGACCAGCGGGTAGCACGTCTGGTGGAATTATTCCAGCCTAAGGAGACGACCTGGGCAAAAATGACTTATGATGACATCGTCGGGTTGAACGGGCATGCGAGCGAAGGTATATCTGGTGGGTTGCACAACCAGCTCAGCCAGGTGGATGGTTTCCTGCAGGTGGTGCGCTGTTTTGAGAGTGAGCTTGTGCCTCTTCCTGACGGCTCTGTTGATCCCATGCGTGATTTGGCTTTGATGGAGGCTGACTTACTGCTCAACGACCTGATTATCGTGGAGCGCAAAATGGAGCATCTGACAGATGGACTTCGCACGGCTAGAGCAAGTGACCGCCTCCATATTGAACAGGAAATTAGCCTATTTGAACGCTTGCAAGCTGCCCTTTCGGCCGAAATACCATTGCGGGACGTGGAACTCTCGGCGGAGGAATACAAGCTGATCTCCGGATACGGGTTTATTTCCCGGAAGCCGGTATTAGTGGTGCTTAACTTGGCAGAGGGGCAACCGCCTCCTGAGTTGGTCTATGCCCACCAACACAGCGAGGTTGTTACATTTCAAGGTAAACTGGAAATGGAGATCGCCCAGTTGCCGCCAGAAGAGGCGCCAGCCTTCTTGGCAGAATATGGTATCTCAGAACCAGCCTTGAATGGCGTCATCCGCCTGTCTTACCAGCTGCTCGACCTGATCTCATTCTTTACCGTGGGTAGCGACGAGGTGCGCGCCTGGACAGTGAAAAAGGGGTCAACCGCCTACCAGGCTGCAGGAGTGATTCACTCTGATCTGCAAAAGGGTTTTATCCGCGCTGAAGTGATCGGTTGGGATGAGCTGCTCGCCCTGGGCGGCCTGAGCGAAGCGCGCCGTCGCGGTAAACTGCGCCTGGAGGGCAAGGATTATTTGGTCAGGGACGGCGAAATTGTACATATTCGTTTCAACCTGTGATGGGCAACCTCCACGAGTGAAATAAATTCATCCTTTCCGGGCCGGTATTTGTCCTCTCTAGGCCGCTAGCTGCTATGCTTTTGGTATAATCAGACTTACCATTACAGTGGAAATCACCCACGGGGAAAACTCAAAATCACCAAGGAGAAGGATATGGATGAAAGAAGTGGTGAAAAGTACCAGCGAGAGATGCCTGCAGAAGACCGGGTAGGACAAAGCCCAAAAGGGGCAGGTCAATCTGTACCGGATCGTGCTGTAGCCTCTCAAACCGATTACCTCAGCGAACATACCGTGACGCCTGGTGAAACCCTTAGCCATATTGCCCTCAAATATTACGGCTCGGCGGTTAAGGAAATGTGGATGCTTATTTATGACGCCAATAAGCAGGTGATCGGCGATGATCCCAATCGAATCCGTCCCGGACAGGTCTTGAAAATTCCAAAACCCACCCAGTAGTCAGGTTGCCAGCCCCCAGAAACGGGGGTTTCATAACTTTTATAGAACCCATTTCACTGGATATTTTGACATAATATGTATACATAATATTGGAGAAAAAATGACTCTTCAAGATATCACCTTTTCCCAAACTCGTTGGAGTCTCTCAGATCTTTTCCCCGCCCATGACAGCCCAGAGATGAAAGCCGCTTTTTCAAATCTCGAAAGCAGTGTGGCCGATTTTGAAGCCAAGCGACCTGAGCTGGTTGATGATATCGATCGGCAAATTTTCATGGACTTGGTCCGCGAACTGGAGGGGATCGAGCGCCTGGCTTACCGGGTGTACAGTTATGCCTCGCTTTGGTTTTCAGAAGACACTCAGAACCAGGAGGCCCCAAATTTTTTAGCCCGCGTCGACCAGTTTATGGCTGGCATGCAAAACCGGGTGCTATTCTTCAACTTGTGGTGGAAAGGGCTGGATGAAGCAGTAGCCCAGCGGTTGATGGCTGAGGCGGGAGACTACCGCTATTGGTTGGAAGAGATGCGCCATTTCAAACCGCATACCTTGAGTGAACCAGAAGAGAAGGTTGTCAATATCAAGAATGTAACTGGCGTCAATGCTCTCAGCACCCTCTACGATACCATTACCAACCGCTACCTATTTAAATTACAGGTGGATGGCGAGACCAAAGAACTGACCCGCGGCGAATTAATGGTTTACGTTCGCCATCATGACCCGGCCTTACGTGCCGCCGCTTATCAAGAGCTCTATCGCGTCTACGGGGATGACGGTTCGATTCTGGGGCAGATGTACCAGACGCTGGTGCGCGACTGGCGTAACGAACAGGTCGACTTGCGGCACTACTCAGCCCCTATCGCCGCCCGCAACTTGATGAACGATATCCCTAATGAAGTAGTGGATACCCTGCTGCAGGTAAGTCAGCGCAACGCCAGCATCTTCCAGCGCTTTTTCCACCTTAAAGCGCGCTGGTTGGGTATGGAGCGCTTGCGCCGCTACGATATCTACGCGCCGGTAGCCAAATCGGAAAAGACTTACGATTATGCGGAAGCAGCCAATAAGGTTCTGGATTCATTTGAGGGCTTCGAACCTAGAATTGCCGATCTAGCGCAGCGGGTCTTCGCCGAGGATCATTTAGATAGTGAAGTACGTAAGGGTAAGCGAGGCGGCGCTTTTTGTATGTCGGTATACCCGGGATTGACCCCCTGGGTTTTGCTCAACTACCAGGGCAAACCCGATGATGTGGCTACTATGGCTCACGAACTGGGTCACGCCATCCATTCCATGCTGGCCGAACAGCACACCTTGTTCACTTATCATGCTTCCCTGCCGCTGGCCGAAACGGCCTCCACCTTTGGCGAAATGGTGCTGATAGATCGCCTGCTGGAAGAAGAGCAGGATGAAGCCGTGCGGCGCGACCTGCTCTTCCGGCAGGTAGACGATAACTATGCAACCATTATGCGGCAGGCCTTCTTCGCTCTGTTTGAGCGCCAGGCTCATGACATGGTCAATGAGGGCGCTTCCATCGAGGCTTTGGCCGAAGCTTATATGAAAAACTTGCGAGACCAGTTCGGGGATGCGGTGGATCTCAGCCAGGAATTCCGCTGGGAATGGGTTTCTATCCCCCATATCTACCAGGTACCCTTTTATGTGTATGCCTACGCCTTCGGCCAATTGCTGGTTTTATCGCTCTACCAGCAATTTAAAGAGGAAGGGGAGGCGTTCAAGCCACGCTACCTGAAGATCCTCTCTGCGGGTGGTTCAGATTCACCGGCCCGCATCCTGGAAGATGCCGGCATCGACATTTATAATCCCGGCTTTTGGCAAGGTGGCTTTGACGTGATCAAGGACCTGGTCGAGCAACTCGAAGCCATCCCCGTGCGTAAAGCATAAACCCATCGCTGTCGTCCGTTCTGAAGATGTCTTGGCTTGCTGGCAAACCGCAAGCCCAATAGAACGGCACGGAATGGTTTCAAGCGGTGGCCGGGATGGATAGAAATTGAGAGGTAGGCGGATTACAGGGCTCCGCTAGTTGGCGTGCCTCGCCAGCCTGTATGTGATGCTTATTCCGCGGGGATCTCACCCTCTTCTGGTAGGATCTCATGCTCTTCCGGTCGCCGGTCGAGCATTTGCATGCTATTGGCGATGACTTTGGTGAAGTAGCGCGTTTCACCATCTTGTTCATAGCGATCGGTTTGCAGGCGACCCTCGACGAATACAAGGCGTCCCTTGCTGAGGTGCTCCTGGCAAATTTCTCCCAGACGCCCCCAAGCCTCAACGTTGAACCAGTCGGTGGCTTCCCTCGATTCCCCCTCGCTGCTTTTCCAACGGCGGTTGACAGCCAGACTGAAGCTACAAACTTTCCGACCGTTGGGAGTGTAACGGCTTTGGGGATCCTTACCTAAATTACCGATCAGTTGGACGCGATTGAAAGCAGGCATTTTTCCCTCCTAGGAAACACTCGTGAAAATATTAGTATATTTCGATAAATAAAGTTTAGCGAAAGTTCCCCGCTTGTCAAGTATGTTGTGCATTTTCTTCTCCCCGATGCGAGGTATACTAGCCCTATGTACATTGCTATCGAAGGCGCAATCGGCGTCGGAAAAACCACCCTGGCTCGTCTACTCCAGCCTGCCTTTAAAGCAGACCTTTTATTGGAGGTTTTTGAAGAAAACCCATTCCTGTCCGATTTCTATACCGATCGGGAACGCTACGCTTTTCAAACCCAAATATTTTTCTTGCTCAGCCGCTATCACCAACAGAAAAAAACTGCGCCCAAGGCTTTAGCCGATGGCAATAACCTGATATCTGATTACACCTTCGAAAAAGACGCCCTGTTTGCCAGCATTAACCTTTACGGTGACGAACTAGGCATGTACCAGCGCGTTCATGAAGCCCTGGCGGAGAAGATCCCTATCCCTAACCTGATCGTCTACCTGCGGGCTGGTACGGATGTATTGATGCAGCGCATCGCCTCACGGGATAGGTCATACGAACGCAATATGGAACGAGCCTATATTGGGCAGCTAAATCAGGCCTATGAAGCCTTCTTCGGGGATTATCACCACGGATCGCCAGTGTTGGCAATCGATACTAATGAGTTGGACTACCTCAGGCACCCCGAGGAATTGAAATGGGTGGAAAACCGCATTCGCCAGGCTCTGAAATTGTCACCTTTCCAACCAGAGCTGCCCCTGGAACTTGAAGAAAGCAGATGATCTGAGCGCCTGAGCTCAAATCTCGAGAGGGAAATGTATGCGTATCACCAAAGCGACCTTGTTGAAAATCGCCCGTGATACCGCCACACAACGCAGCCGTAGCGACCGCGACGTAATGGCGATTTATCTACACGGTTCTGTGTTAGAAGACGACCCCATATTAGGCGGAACCGCCGATATCGACCTGGTCTTCGTGCATAGCAGCGGCGCCTTATTGCCGCGCGAAATTCAACGCCTGACGGATGAAGTGCACCTGGATATCGCCCACCACGACTATAAAGAATACCGTCAGACGCGGGCACTGCGTGTACATCCCTGGATGGGACCGACTATATTTGGTTGCAAGATCCTTTACGACCCGCAGCATTTTATGGATTTCACCCAGGCCAGCGTTCGGGGTCAGTTTGACCGCCCGGATTACGTGCTGGCGCGCGCCCGCGACCTATCCGAGCACGCTCGCCAAATGTGGTTCTCATTGAACGATTTGAAGGTCGAACCAGGCCTTGAGCAGGTCCATCTATACCTGCGGGCAGTGGAACACATCGCCAACGCCGTCGCCAGCTTAAGCGGATCACCCCTGACTGAGCGACGTTTTCTGATGCAGTTCGCTGAGCGAGCCAAGGCGGTGAACCGCTCTGGTTTATACGCTGGCTTGTTGGGTTTGTTGGGAGCGCCTAATGTGGCAGGGGAGCAATTGCTTTCCTGGTTACCGGACTGGCAATCCGCTTACGATAGCATACCGGCTGGTGAAGTGCCACCTCGTTTACAACCCGTGCGCAGGTTGTATTACCAGCGAGCTTTCGAAAAAATCTTACGGGGCGATAAGCCGCATAATGCCCTATGGCCGCTGCTGCGTACCTGGACCAGTGCGGTGGCATTTTCCCCGCAGGAGGCGACGGTGCGTCAGGCCTGGAGCGAATCCTTGCGGGCTTTGGATTTGCTTGGTCCGAGATTTTCACAGCGCGTAGTTGCCCTGGATGCTTTTTTGGACACGGTCGAAGAGATCTTGGATGATTGGGGCCGCACGAGCGGGGCCGAATACCGTCCGCAATCGGCTTTATAATTCCTTAAAATGCCCTGGCGAGGTAACAATAGCAGGGACAGCCGATCTGTCCCTGCTATTGATTAATGTTTCACGTGAAACAGGGTTGCCTCTTGCTGGCGCCGCCTGGGAGATTCCTGGCCTGAACCTTCTAGCGATAGCGGCTGGTTGATCCCCAGCTTGGTTGCTCGCATCCTTTAAACCCCATTTCTGGGTTGGCTGAGGATCTTCCCGGCGCCTGGAATGTCAACCGGAGTTTAAACGGGGTCTTCGATCAATAAACTGGCATTGAGCGGCGACGGCGTGTGGAGAGAGTCAGGGGACGCTTGGCCACCACCGTGATGCGGTTGGTGCCTGGAGCGGTGAAGAGGTTGATCACCTCCCAGCCTTCCTCCCCCCAGGCATCCAGGAGAGCCTCAAGTTCTTGGTCCTTAGGGGCGCGCCAGGCCGAGCCACCGATCGTTTCGAGGCGATATTCCCACTGGGTCGCTTGAACCATGGCTTCACTCCTTTTCAGGAGGTGGGCTGATAGTTTTCGAAAGCGATACCATGCCGGCTAAGCCTCCCAGGTTCATAGTGTCTACCGCGCTGCTGGGCACGATCACCATGGCACCCTTTTCTTTCAAGCCCTCGAAGAGCATGTTCATGGCGCGCAGGTGCAGGGCAGTGGGGTTATCGATGTAAGCCCGCGAAGCCTCTGCGAAGGATTCGGCTATTTGCATCTCGGATTCACCCAGGATGACGCGCGCCTGGCGTTCGCGTTCAGCTTGAGCTTGGCGGCTCATAGCGTCTTCCAGGTCTTGTGGGATGACCACGTCGCGAATTTCGACTGACTGCACGCTGACTCCCCAAGGATTGGTGCGCTCATCGATGATCTCCTGCAAATCTGCATCCATTTTAGCCCGGCCGACCAGGATGTCCGCCAGGTCCATCTGGCCGATAATCTCCCGTAAGGCGGTTTGTGCCGCCCAGGTGATGGCAACCCGATAGTCTTCTACTTCCAAGGCGGCTTTTTCTGCATCCCATACCATCCAAAACAGCACTGCATCCACATCCACTGGAACCGTGTCTTTTGTCAGGGTCTTCTCAGCGCTGAAAGGCGTGACCATTACGCGGTGGTCGATCCAGTTGGCCAGCGTGTCCATCACGGGAATGATCCAGAACATACCTGGCCCATCTAACTTGTGGAATTTTCCAAGGCGTAAGATAACCGCCTTGTCCCATTGGGAGGCGATCTTCAAACCCAGCAGGATGAATAAACCGATCAAAACCAGCACGCAAACGTAAACAACAATTAACCAAGCGGCTATGGCGCCACGCGCCATAAACAACCCACCTAATAAAGCGATCAGGAAAACGATACTGCTCAGGGTGAAAGCGACGCCATTTAGGCGTAGTTGCATCTTTTTGCTGGATGGTAGCTGCTCCGTATTCTTTCTGCTATTCTTGTACATGGTTTACCTCATAGATGTGATATTTTTTACTTGAATTTGGGAGATAACTCCTGATAGCGTTATTCCGCCTGTTTATATTTAGGAGGAATGCCGTCTGCCTGCCAGAGGTCCAGGTTGTGTTCGAAGATACCGGTTACCTCATGCGGTTCAAAACCCAGGCGGTTGGCTTCAGCCAGGTAATGGCGGGTCAATCCTTCCAAAGCCTGGCGCCGTAATTCGTCGGTTTCTTGGATCGAGGCTTGAGCCAGAATGTAGGTGCCGCGCCCATGCTGCGTCGAGATGATCCCTTCTTCATCCAAGAGACGATAAGAGCGGGCGATGGTATTGAAGTTTACTCGCAGATCAGCTGCCAATTGCCTGACGGTGGGCAGCTGGTCTCCGGGGTGTAACATGCCCGTGGCGATGAGGTGCTTGATCTGGTCCATAATTTGTATGTAGATTGGTATGCCGGACCGAAAGTCTAATTCTATCTGCATATGACTTTCAGGACTCCAAAAATTGTATCATTGTAGAATTGTATCATTGTATCTTTGTATAATTGTATACAAAATCAGCGCTTTGTCAAGAGCGATTTGCTAGAGATTCTCCTAAGAATTAATTTGATTTTAACTTTCTTCTGGTCTATAATGGTGAAGATACTCATTAGAAACTCATTCTTAAACGGTATTGTAAGGATAGCGGTGGTAACACTTGTAATGTTACTGGCGGGTTGCAGATTAAAGACCACTCTAATTGGTCCATGTTGAACAATCGTATTTGGTGCAGGGTATAGCTGCTCAATATCGCCTTGATCAATACCAAGTGTCCCCTTATCCTTTCCATGAGGTAATCTTTAAAAACTAGCGGGTGTTGGAAACAGAATTTCGGTCATGAATGCCTGTGTGTTCTAACGAGGCCCCCATGAGGGGTAAAAATAGGGCAAAATTATCTCAGATCCATTCATCTATCCTGATTGATATCAGTAATACGGTTTGATAGGCCAACAAATCTCATCAGGCACCTTATCAAGTCTAATACTCGGTTTTGAAATTGGAATACCATCTAAGAGGAGGATGCATAGCAATTTCTATCCCACCAGAGTTATTTGAATCCTATCCCGGTTAAATTTCGGAGGAGGCATATCTCATGAAAAAATACTCCAACTTTATCAGTGTGTTGATCGCGGCAATAATGCTTTTTACACTTGTGGGGGTGCCTGTACCTCGAGTTGTGAAGGCACTCTCGGAAAACCCCAGCCAACCCCAGGCTGTCAATGCCATGCCGGACCCGACGATTGTGTTTCCGGGCCTGAGTCGCTCAGATAATAGCCTGACTGATCCGGATATTTTTCCAAGCGACCCTGCGGACAATAATGACCCTAGAGTGATTGGCGCGGTTCCTGATACCAGCGGAGCTGCAGGTCACACCCACTACCTCCAGGCGGTCAACAAAATGGTGGCTTTATACCGCAAAGATGGAGAGCTGGTCGACAGCGTTTCTTTTGGTGAGTTTTGGTCCCAGAGCAGCACGGACACCTTGTGTTCTTTAGAAGGGGGCATTTACCATCATGGCCAGCCCTACGTGCTTTATGACCACCTGGCAGGGCGCTGGGTGGTGGCAGATGTGGCTTACGCCGACATCGATAACGGGCCGTATTATATTTGCATTGCGGTGTCAAATGGGTTGACCCCGCCTGCCCCCCTTAACCCATATTTCATCCCCGATTTTTGGTATTACTACTCCATCAAAACCAATGTGGAGAATTTCAATTACTATCCGGATTCTCCCAAATTGGGTTTGTGGCCGGACGGTTATTATCTGGCCGCCGATATGGTTGACGTATATAACAATGGTATGAATCGCACGCCGCGTGGCATCAAGGTGTGGGCCTTAAACCGGGAGGATTTGGTGGGTGGTGCGGTAACCGATTTCCGCACGAAATCCTTTTATCTGAGCGAGCAGCTGGGCTACGAACATCTGGTGCCCAGCAATCTGATCGGGATTCCACCTGCGACTGGTACACCCAACTATTTCGCCTCCATCCAGCCCGGGAAATTTCACATTTGGGAGTTCCACACCGACTGGAACGAGCTGAGCCCATCCACGTTTGGTACTTCGCCGGCGCACCTGCCCAATTTCACTCTTGACACTGATACCTCCTCAATCTGGGCCATCGGCTATATCGTCCCTCAGACCAATTCCACCGAAAAGCTGGACGTGCATGGCGAACGCCTCATGTCGCCCTTGCAGTACCGCATTGTGGATGGCGTGCCAGCTTTGTGGGCTACCCACGCCGTGTTGAGCGATTCGGTAACGGGCATGCGTTGGTACGAAATCCGCTATGACACTATGGATGAACCTTTCTTCTACCAGCAAGGCACTTACCAACCTGACAGCCTTTATCGCTGGATGGGCAGCCTGGCGGTTGACCAAGCTGGTGATATGGCGCTTGGCTACAGCGTTTCAAGCGCCAGCATGCATCCGGCCATCCGCTATGCCGGCCGCTTGAAGAACGATCCGACCGGCCAGATGGCCCAGGGGGAAGCGGTTTTACAAGTGGCTGGTTTCCCCATTTACAACGGTTCGCAATACGACGGTGACCTGCTGTTCGATGGCCCCTGGGGCCGGCAGAGCCAGATGTCTGTCGATCCTCTCGACGAATGTATCTTCTGGTATACCAACATGTACTATGACTCCCAGTCAGGAGGCACTAACTGGCACACCGCCATCGGATGGTTCGGTTTCCCGGAGTGCAAAGGCGGTATAACCAAGCGTATTTCCTTACACACCGATGACACGCAGGGCAACGCCTCCTCTGGCTTGGATTTCGAAATGTACAGTGTAGGTATTTCAGAAACGGGGCGCTACGTGGTCTTCTCGTCCGAGGCCACTAACCTGGTGGACGATGATACCAATGGCCAGCGCGACGTCTTCCTGCGCGATCGTGATACCGATAATGATCAGATCTTTGATGAGCCCGGTTCGGTCAAGACCACCCGCATCTCGATGGGCTATGATGGTTCTCAGGCGAATGGTGACTCCTGGGAGGTTGCCATCTCTGCGGATTCACTTTTTATTGCCTACAGTTCAGACGCCAGCAACATCGTAGCGGGCGATACCAACGGCGCCAGAGATGTGTTCGTTTATAACCGGTCAACCGGAGCGACAGAGCGCGTCTCAGTGGTAGATAAGACCACCAATGGCAATGGCAACGCTAAATCTGATCAACCTTTCCTCTCAAGGACGGGCAGATATGTGGTATTCCGTTCCTCTGCCAACAATCTGGTCACCGGAGACACGAACACCGTAGCGGATATCTTCCTGCGGGACCGCAGTACCAAACTGACCATGCGCATCCCCCCACCGGATATAGGCATCCCTTTCACCGAACCCCTCGATGAATCGACCACGCCCACCATTTCTGATGACGGCACTCGGGTGGCTTTTGCATCGCGGGCTACCAATCTTGTGACACCAGCTGATAGCGCCGACGGGAACGCTTTGGACGTATTCGTCCATGATCTTAGTACCGGTGATACCTATTTGATCTCTGCCGTCGGTGCGATAACCGATACGTTAGATTCCTACACCCCCTACATCTCTGGGGATGGCAATTACGTCGCCTTTGCCTCGCGCGCCCGGACTTTAGATACAGACACGACCAATTGGGAATCTTCTACGGATACCGATGCGGATATCTTCGTCTACGATATGAGTCTAGATGTTATCAGTCGGGTTTCGGTCAATTTCTTCGGCGTTCAGGCTGCAAACGGTGATTCCTATTCGCCATCTATAACTCGGGACGGGCGTTTTATCGCTTTTGCCTCCGAAGCCAATAACTTGGATGTCAATCTGCCTGACGTGAACGCTCGCAGGGACATCTTCCTGCACGACCGCACCTTGGCCCTATCCGGTGTCTATGATTTTGGACTCACCCAACGCATCTCGCTGAACTACAACCGGGGCGAGCCTAACGATTGGTCTTTTGTGCCCGTGATCGCCCCCGAAGGTCGTCATGTCGCTTATGTCTCCGAGGCAACCAACCTGGTGAATAACGATACCAACAATGCCTGGGACGTCTTTGCCTTTGACAGCCAGCGGCATATACCGACTTTCCTGACGATTCCGGCCAATATACCCGGCAGCCTTGGGGAAGTGGTTTCGGTGCCGGTGATCTTCAATCAAAGCGGTCAGACTATCGATACCACCACTTTCTCCGTAGATTTCGACCAAAACTGCTTGATTTTCGACCCGACCATGGCTAATGCGGTGGTTTTCAGCGTATCCTCAGATTTCGTCACCTCCTGGAGTTACAACGCGGCCGATACGGATGGTGAATTAGACTTCTCCATCTACGATCAGACCGCCCCGCGTTCGCCCATTCCAGATGGCACCTTGGTGACCATCAAGCTGAAAGTCAAAGCGACCTGCTCGGAAGCCCCCGGATGGGCCAATAGCGCCCGGGTCGGCTTCTCGGTTGATCCAGCTCCTTCGTTTGGGAGTAATGGTCAGAGCGTGAAAGGCTATTCATCGGACGGCTTCATCCATATCTTGCCCGCCATGTTAGGTGATTGTAATGGCGATGGGCTGGTTGACGCCGGTGATTTAAGTGCTCTGGTTTTGGAGATCTTTGATGGTGATAACACCCTTCCGAGTAACACGCCTGGAGGTACTTTCCCGGGCAACCCGGTGGGTTGCAACCCGAACCAGGACACGGTAGTTGATGCCGGTGATTTGTCCTGTACGGTGCTGATCATTTGGGGTGATGGAACCGCCGCTTGCTCGGGTGGGTCAGGACCAGCCTCGCAGATAACCACGCAAGCCTGGTTTTCATCTGAAGATGGGGCCGCTACCCCTGGCCTGATTTCTTTGGATATTCCCAATGGCGTTCTTGCTCTGCCTGGAGATCAGGTGAACCTTCCGCTGGCCTTCCATCCCAATGGCAACGCGGTCAACACCATGGTCTTCTCCATAGACTTTGACCAGACCTGGTTGACTTTTGATCCGGCTGATAAGGATCACGACGGCCTACCGGATGCACTTTCGCTAGATCTACCCCAAGGATTCAAAGCCATCGCCAGTTTTGATCCCAAAGATGGCGACAGCGAATTGGACATCGTAATTTTCAACCAGACATCGCCGACAGCCTATCTGCCGGATAAAAACCTCCTGACTCTAAACCTGACCACTGGTAATCCCCCAGGGGATTTCTGGGCGATGCTGCAATCGTCCGATAATCCACCGGCTTCCTTTGGCAGTGTTAGCGGTCAAAGTTTACCTGGAGGGGTGGATATGGGTTCTGTGTTGATCACCTTGTTGAATAACCGTGTTTACCTGCCCCTCACCATGGGTCCACCTGCGGGTAAGTAACCAAAAGATTTTCATCAAGTGCGGTGCATGCTCCGCGTGCATCGCACTTGATGATTTGTATTTTTATAAGATAGTCCAGTATAAAGGTAGGTATCAGATGAAAGGGGTAGAAATTATTACAATGAGAATATCAAAAATAAGATCATCTATTCTGGTCAGATTGGTTTCAGCCGGAGTCATCATGGCTTTGGCTATTGCTGGCTTTTATAACCTTGCGGGTTTGGCAGCCCAGCTGAGCGGCCCTGCTCTTTCTATCCCATCTAACCTGACAGCACTACCTGGGAGCACAGTCGCAGTTCCAGTCACTTTCAGCGCCAATGGTAATCAGATCGCCAGCCTGGTTTTTTCGATCGATTATGATCAGAGTGTATTGCTCTACGACGACAGCCTCCCCAATGCCATCTCCTTCAGTTTGCCAGCGGACTTTGTGGGTTCTTGTTCTGCCGATACCACCGATACGGATGGCGAGATCGATTGCTTTATTCTGGATCCGACCACACCTCTGGCGGCTCTCCCCGATAGTGTGGCGCTCACCGTCACGCTCAGAACCCTAAGCCCGCCTTCTGACACCTTTGCATCGGTTGGTTTTTCACTGGATAGCCCCCCTACTTCCTTTGGGGATACCGAGGGGCAAAGCGTGGCGGGTACCACCAGCGATGGCGCGGTGTGGGTCGGAACCGGTCCACCACCGCTATTGTTCCCGAGAGCTTTTGTGCCTTTCGTTGGTCGTAACCTTCTTCCCGTCGTAACGCTTGTGCCAACTAACACGCCGACGGCAACGTCCACCTTGATTCTTACGCAGACTCCCACTGCAACGCCCACCAACACTGCCACGCCTCCCAGTTGTTCTGATTTGATCGTCAATGGTGGCTTTGAAAACAATAAAGCTTGGGAGCTGCCGGCGACAGCTTACACGGCGGGTTATTCTAGCGACCGGGCTCATAACGATAGCCGTTCATTGCGGACTGGCATTATTAACACCCAGGATAATGTGTTCAGCTACTCTTCGGGGCGTCAGGCTGTCTACATTCCTGCAAATGCCTCCACCGCCCAGCTGAAGTTTTGGCGTTACGCTATCAGCGGCGAGACCACCTCCAATCTGTCCCTGGGAATCCCCACCGGGAGGTTATTGGGAACCTCGGTGCTTTCTTCGAATGACTTGCAATATGTAATCATCGTTGACGCCAACAATAACTGGATCGGCACCCTGCTCTGGCAGTTGAGCAATAACCGCACTTGGACTAAAGAGCAATTCGACCTGTTGGATTATGCTGGCATGACCATCAAGGTTCAGTTTGGCACTTTCAACAACGGTACCGGTGGCGTCACGGCCATGTACGTGGACGATGTATCCTTGCAGGTTTGCCCCTGAGGAGATCATTTTGATGATCCAGCGCTTCCTTCAAGCCCTTAAGCGATAAGGAAGCCTGCGCGTATCACAATTTAACACAGATCAGCCAGAGGGAATAGGTTAAGCGCGGGCAGCCTCAGGCCCGCGCTGTGATATAAACGCGGGTTTTTGAGCCACATAATTTTCTCCCATCAAGATGAGCTCTATCTTGCAGGCCCTCACTGGGCGAACCTGCCTGGCTTCTGCAGGTGAGCCAACCAGGGGGGGATTATCACCCTTGACAAGAATCTTTATTTGCCTATAATTACTATAAGATTTATCATAAATATGGATCTTTGGGAATCACCGTGGTGAAGGTTAGATGTGGGGGTGTAGGGCGGGCGCAGCCCGCCCTACACCCCCACATATCTACCCCATCACGGCAAATCCCAGAGAGCCATAAATATTCATACGTGGATATCATCTGATGATTATGTGCATCTGTACGGGGCGGGGATCATAACCACTGCCTCGTCATAAAGAAGCCCGCTGATTTTCAGCCAGGGGTTTCGAGAAAACGGCTAACAAATGAAGGACAGTGGTTGCGACCCCGCAGGCGAAAACGATAACGCAAGGCGTGGTGCATTTCATTGTTCTTTTTTTGTCCCTGTTGGTCGTTTTTGTGGTTAATCAGGAGTATTTCGATGGCATTCATCGCTGTTGATCAAACTAGAATCATTTCCCCACCAGCCGCAGAGTTGCAGGCGACCGTGGGTAACACGCCGCTGCTACCCCTGCGCCGTATCGCCGCACATCTCTCTCCGGGCGTGCAGCTCTTGGGGAAAGCCGAATGGTTCAACCCGGGTGGCTCGGTCAAAGATCGACCGGGGCTGAACATCTTGCTGACCGCTCTGGAACAGGGGGAACTTAACGGAGGCCGGCGTCTGCTCGATTCCACCTCTGGCAACATGGGCATTGCCTATGCCACTTTCGGCGCAGCCTTGGACCTGCCGGTCACGCTGGTCCTTCCGGGAAACGCCAGCCCTGAACGGCTGGCGATCCTGGGCGCTTTGGGCGCTGAAGTGCTATTGAGCGATCCCCTGGAAGGATCGGATGGCGCCCTGCATGTGGCCCGCAGAATGGCCGCCGAGCAGCCCCAGACTTACTTTTACGCCGATCAGTACGACAATCCTGCCAACTGGCAGGCTCATTTTCGTAGCACTGGTCCCGAAATCGTCCGGCAGACCCGAGGCCGGGTGAGCCATTTTGTGGCTGGTATGGGCACCTCGGGCACGTTGACGGGGGTAGGACGCTACCTGCGCCGCTACAACCCTCAGATCGAGATCGTGGCAGTCCAGCCCGATGGGCCCTTGCATGGCCTGGAGGGCTTAAAACACATGCCCTCCACCAT
>Ga0307435_1000520_pt1 | contig 17051 bp, 14 predicted proteins | sample SalMarWE160470MG_FD_202164 | JGI IMG/M metagenome (GOLD analysis project Ga0307435, IMG submission 202164) | Salt marsh sediment microbial communities from the Plum Island Ecosystem LTER, Massachusetts, United States - WE1604-70 | ecosystem: Environmental > Aquatic > Marine > Intertidal zone >... | reverse complement strand
CGCTGATTCAGCGTTGGATTTTATTGCTGGGGCATCCCACTTACGCATTTACGATTGTAGTGCTGGCGCTATTATCATTTTCGGGGATTGGAAGTTTGGTAGGAAGATCAGAACGGCTACCAATTCGGGCAGCATTTGGATTGCTGGTTTTGCTGGCTTTACTAACCCCCTGGTCAGTGTTACGTCTGGGTGATGAAATATTGGGTTGGCCTTTCCTAGGAAGAGCCGTTGTGGCTGTATTAAGTCTAGCTCCTTTGGGGACATTGATGGGTTTGCCCTTTCCACTTGGTCTGGCCTGGCTTGAAAACAAAGCACCCCAACTAATTCCCTGGGCTTGGGCAGTCAACGGATGCGCCTCGGTGATATCTGCTGTGCTTGCTGCAATTCTGGCTCTCAGTTACGGATTCACCCTGGTTTTATTGCTGGGAGCGGGTGCTTATGCTGGGGCATTTATTGCCTTACCCCTGAAGTGGTCGGTTAATGATCACCAGTTAGCGGAACAAAGCGAACCGCTCCGAGGTTCGTCGCTTTGACCTCCCCGTGATCTTTCTCGATCAGCCAGAGCGTCTGAACAGCGCCAATTGGGCCGATAGGAATGATAAGATGACCGCCTTCCTTCAGCTGTTTGACCAGTGGCTGGGGAAGGTGATCGGGAGCGGCAGTCACGATGATGGCATCATAAGGCGCAAAATCTTCCCAACCGGAGTACCCATCAGCGTTTAGTAAATGGATATGATCGTATCCAAGATCAGACAATCGCGTACTAGCCTGCTCAGCTAATTCAGGGATGATTTCAATTGTATATACCTCCATACCCATGTGGGCAAGCACAGCAGCTTGGTAACCACTGCCAGTGCCGATCTCTAACACATGATCGCCAGGTTTTATTATTAACGCCTCAGTCATCAATGCGACAATATAAGGTTGGGAGATAGTTTGACCGTATCCAATGGGAAGGGGGTGATCTTCGTACGCCTGGTCAAGATATTGAGGGGGGACGAAGAGATGGCGGGGTACAAACCGCATTGCATCTAGAACAGCCCGATCTATGATTCCGCGTGCTTCGATCTGGTTGGTAACCATACGCACCCGGGCTTGTGTATATTGATCGCGGGGTGTTGAGCTGGGAATGGCACTTTCTGAAGATTCAGATAATGGTAGGGGTGTACTCTTTGGACGATCTACCAGGGAGGTAGGCATTTTCAAGGGTGTTAAAAGATTACAGCCTGAGGAAAGAAAAACTATAATCGTCAATTTCAGGAGTCGGAGTGTCATAAAGTGCCTCCTTAAACCTTGAATAATAAATGATTTCCCTATCCCCCCCAGTTTATCTTTTCGTATTTTACTCTCTAATAATAAACCAACTCCGTATAATTAACCCAAGGAAATCAGGTATTTATCTATGCATGCATTTTTTGTCGAGATATTTCGATAATCTATTCATTTTCTTCTTATATCATTTGACCTGATTGGGGTGGGGCTTTACAATTGACTCGGAAGGATCTCTCAACGGAAAAACAATTGGAGTGAGACATTATGTACGATCTGGTGTTTTTTTACCCGAAGGGACATCAAAATCATGCTGAATTGGGGCACCCTGAAAGACCAGAACGAGTTGAAGCGATATGCACGGCTTTTCAAAAGCAAGGATGGTGGCAATCATATCCTCAATTGGATCCAATTGTGATCCCAGAAGGGGTAATGGAATCAATTCACCGGGCAGCGTATCTGGAGAATTTGGAACGAGTGTGTCGTAGCGGCCAGCATTTTGATCTCGATACCTATACGACCACCGCATCCTGGCAATTGGCCCTCAACGCGGCTGGTGGGGCGGCTGCTTGTGCGACAGCTGTATGGAAACGAGAGGCTGGGCGCGGTTTCGCTTTGACCCGACCGCCTGGGCACCATGCAACCCCTAACAGAGCCATGGGATTTTGCCTGCTGAACAATATATCATTGGCGGCTGAATACCTAATCCAACAGGAGGGAGCCGAAAGGTTGGCCATTGTAGATCTGGATCTCCACCATGGTAATGGCACCCAGGAGATCTTCTACCAGCGAGGGGATGTATTTTATATTTCTACCCACCAATCCCCTCTGTATCCTGGAACAGGACGCCTCAATGAAACCGGTGTTGGTCAAGGTGAAGGGACAAATGCCAATTTTCCACTGCCACCTTTTTCAGGGGATAAGGCTTTCCTGGCCGTGATGGGTGCATTGATCCTTCCTTTGATGGATAGGTTCAACCCCGAGATGATCCTGGTCAGCTATGGTTTTGACACTCACTGGAGAGATCCATTAGGAAGTTTAATGCTCTCAGCAGGAGGGTATAACGAGTTGATCGGCCTGTTAACCAGGTGGGCTGATCTTCATTGCGGTGGTAGGATTGCATTATTCCTGGAAGGTGGTTACGATCTACAAGCGGCCAAGGCTTGCAGTACGGCCGTCGTGGCTGCCCTGCTAGGAAATCCATGGGAAGATCCCTTAGGTCCCGCACCCGAATCCGAAGGAAAGAGCTGGGAAATCATGTTCAACCGGGCATTAGATATGTGGGGGTTTAAAGGGTGATCGGGGGAATAACACCCTCGATTTCGGGATAAAATTTACATATTATCTGATACAGGAGTTTAAGTATGTAGAAAATGTACCAGGGCCTGTGTACCTAATATGGATTGGATCTAAAGCGATTTTGAAATCCTGGCATGATTTGAGGAAGTAAGAGATGAGTAGAATGTATATATGGATGACGAATGGTTAATATGAGACGGGGGGAATAAAAATTGCTCCTTATTGAATTTCTCCTGATTATTGGGTATTTTGCAGGGGTCTTGACGGGGTTAATGGGCTCGAGTGGCGTATTGGTCGTCATACCTGGGGTGATTCTGCTCGGTTATACCGCTCATCAGGCAGTAGGGATCAGCTTGGCGGTAGATATGGTCGCTTCGATTATCGTGATGATTACATATTATCGGCATGGCCGCGCGAATTTAAAGGGTGGCGTGGGGATCGCAACTGCAGCTGTGGTCGGCGCACTAATTGGCAACCGTTTAACCAGATACGTGCCCGAAGTTGGATTAAGTGGAGGTTACGGCATCTTACTCTTCACTAACGCGTTTGCATTTTAGAGAAGAGGTGCCAGGCAAGATATTCGAGCCTACCGAAAGTCGTCGTTTTCTCTTTGGGTAAGCCAGCATGTGCTATTTTCGAGCATCGCAATTGGATTGTCCATTGGAGCCTTCAGTGGTATGTTCGGGGTAGGGGGTGGGTTGATGTTTATGATCGCTTTAGTTATCCTGGGATATCCGCTCCATTTGGCTGTGGGCACTTCAACGATGATTATGACGTTGACAACAGCTTCCGGGACACTGGGCCATGCCTTGATCGGTAACCTTCCAATTAAACCGGTTATATGGGCTACCTTGGGGACCTGTCTTGGGAGCTTCGGATCAGCGTTTGTGGCTAATCGTTTGAGCGAAGAAAACCTGGGTAAGCTGGTGGCAGTCGTTTTTGGCGTTTTGGGTGTGGCGATGTTCATTACCCCGCTTTATAAGTAAATCAGCATTTTTAATGAATCCGGGAAGATTACCTAAATCTCGATACTTCAAGTTTTCTAGTTTATTGGAAATTTATGTTAGTGTAAAGCAGGTAGCCTGAAGGGAGAAAAAATGGACCAGCCAGACGATTGGAAAAGAGCATCTCTGAAAATCAGCGAGACCGAATATCAAAGCCGGATTGATAAGCTATCGGATTTTTTACACCAAGAGAACCTTTCAGGTGCGGTTTTATTTGACAATTATTACGTTTTATATTACACCGGGTTTGCCTTTATCCCAACCGAACGCCCGATTGTGTTTATATTGAGCAGCAGAGGGCTCAAAGTGCTTTTTGTACCCCGCCTGGAAATGGAGCACGCTTCCAGTAATGCCCTGGTTGATCGTGTGGATTATTATATCGAGTACCCTTATGAAGTTCATCCAATGGAAGTATTGAAAGATTCGTTGGAATCCCTTGCCATGCGGGCGGTGATAGGGGTAGATACCGATGGGTATCCCTGGATACTTGGATATCGAGGTCCTAGTATAAGCGCAATAATGGATTGCCAAACGAAGAAAATCTCAGGATTCATTGAAGACCAGATGATGATCAAAAGTGACGGAGAATTGGACTTAATCCGTGAGAGTGTCAAATGGGGACATCTTGCCCATCTGCTGTTGCAACGGTATACCAGAATAGGTGCCTCAGAGACAGAAGTAAGCCAGCGGTCTAGCATGGAAGCAAATCTGACCATGTTAAACACCATCGGCCCGATATATCGGGCATTGAGCCCATTTTCAGAAGGAGCGGGCGCTGGTTACAGAGGCCAGATAGGCCGCAACGCCGCAATTCCTCACGCTTTGGCTAATAACATCATATTTCAATCTGGCGATGTATTGGTCAGTGGTGCGAGCGCACCGGTATGGGGCTACAACTCAGAGCTGGAACGTACCATGATTATCGGCCGACCAACAGACGAGCAGAAACGTATGTTCGATCATATGCTGACCTTGCAGGAAACGGCTTTTGCCACCATAAAACCAGGCGTTAAATGCGCCGAGGTGGATCGATCTGTTCGAAAATACTATGAAGAGAATGATTTAAAAAAATACTGGAAGCATCATACTGGTCACGCCATTGGATTACGTTATCATGAAGGACCTTTCCTGGATATTGGTGACCAGACAGAAATAAAACCCGGAATGGTTTTCACGGTAGAACCTGGTCTATATATCCCAGAGAGAGGAGGCTTTCGGCATTCGGATACCGTAGCGGTCACTCAGGCTGGGATTGAGATATTAACCTACTATCCACGTGATTTAGCCAGCTTGAGGATAGCAGGGTAGGATCCTCTCTAACCCACATGCGATAAATCATAAAGCAACCAGGGCACCATAAAATCAAATTTCACAGTCATCATGATAACAAGCAAATTCTAAACCAGTCAAGAAAAAAGGCAATTAAAACGTACCTACCATAGTCATATAGGGTGATGGAATTGAACATTGGAAAGGATAGCAGTATGGTCAGAAAAGAGGGTTCTCAAACCAGGCTGTCTTCCCGATTCGAAGAAGCTTTAATTTACGCCTCAAGATTACATGCAGAGCAAAATCGGAAAGGAACAAACATCCCATATATCGCACACCTGCTTGGGGTAACCGCGCTTGTTCTGGAAAATGGGGGAGATGAAGACGAAGCTGTGGCTGCTTTATTACATGATGCTGTGGAGGATCAAGGTGGGCTTAAGACTCTCCAGGAGATTCGGAGAAGATTTGGCGACCGGGTAGCGGATATCGTTGATGGATTGACCGATACTTATATTCATCCAAAGCCACCCTGGCGTGATCGAAAAAATGACTATATAACTCACCTGCGATCAGCTTCCCAGGAGGTGCGCCGGGTCTCGCTTGCAGATAAATTACATAATGCCCGCGCGATCTTATCTACTTTACAAACTGAAGGGGAGAAAACCTGGGAAAGATTTCATGGGGGAAAATCGGGGACATTATGGTATTACCGGACTCTGGTTTTGATCTTTCAGGAGGGTGGTTCTGACTTTATGACCAGGGAACTTGATCGGGTGGTAGGCCAAATCGAACGATTGGCTGCCTCGGATGGGTGAAGCCAGGGGCATATACCAGGTTGTTGAACTGAAACCTCGCATTGCGGTTTTGATATAATGATCATGTGAGCAATGCTCAGTATAATCCACTCATCCTTAGTTTTGTCGCCGATCTCTTTTTCGCAGTCAAGATTGAGAAAGCAGCAAACGACTTAAAATTCAACGTGCGCTGGATCGAAAACGCCGATCAAATCGCACCAAAAAGCCCTAAAGCACCAGAACAGCAGCTGGGTGAACCTCTGGTTGGTCGCACGGCAGTTTTGCTTGACGATCTGACCACATGGAAACCGGCCTTGCTGATATTTGATTTAAACAATCAGGATATCCCCTGGCGGGAGTGGATCAATTTGGTCACCTCTGTACCTGCTACTCGTCGCATTCCGGTCATATGTTTTGGATCTCATATGGATGTTGAGGCGATGAAAGCTGCCAAGTTGGCGGGCGCGAAGAAGGTCCTGGCTCGGTCAACCTTTGTCTCGCAATTGCCAGAAGTAATCAAGAAATACGCTCGGGTGATCGATCAAGAGGCGCTACGGAAGAGCTGCCAGGAACCACTCTCCGAAATTGCCATTTGTGGGCTGGAGGAGTTCAACCGCTCCGAATACTTTGAAGCTCACGAGCATCTCGAAAAGGCCTGGATGGCTGATCAGAGTGTTGGCAGAGAACTCTACCAGGCTGTCCTGCAAGTAGCGGTAGCCTATTACCAAATCCTGAGAGGTAATTACAAGGGTGCCGCGAAGTTGTTCCTGCGGCTGCGGCAGTGGATTGACCCGTTGCCGGATACTTGCCGGGGTGTCGACATTCAAAAATTACGGATGGATGCCAGGATTGCCCATCAGCAATTATTAAATCTCGGACCCGAAAGGATCAAAGAGTTCGATCTTAGCTTACTGCGACCTGTATATTACAAATTGTCAGGAGGCAATGAGGAAATTAATGAATAATTCTAGCGGAACTCGAAGGAAGGTAAGGATATGACCAGAAAGATTGCATTAACCGGCATCAAACCATCTGGGACTCCTCATATCGGAAATTATCTAGGCATGATTCGCCCTGCATTAGAATTAGCTCAAAAGCATCAGGCTCTTTATTTCATCGCAGATTACCATGCTTTAACAACTATCAAAGACGGATCAACGCTTAAGCACCTGACTTATGAAGTGGCCGCGACCTGGTTAGCTTTAGGTCTTAATCCTGATGAAGTGATCTTTTTCCGCCAGTCTGACATTCCCGAGGTACTGGAATTAACCTGGGTTCTGGCCTGTTTTACGCCAAAGGGTTTGCTAAACCGGGCCCATGCTTATAAAAGCGAGGTTGACGCGAATATATCTGCTGGTCGGAGTCCCGATGAAGGCATTAACGCTGGACTCTTCAGTTATCCGGTGTTGATGGCTGCGGACATCTTATTGTATGGCAGCCAATATGTGCCTGTGGGGCTTGACCAGAAACAACATATCGAAATCGCCCGAGATATTGCCACGGCCTTCAACAGCACTTATGGCGATATTTTAAACATCCCAGAAGGCGTGATCAGAGAAGAAGTGATGATTATTCCGGGATTGGATGGTCGCAAAATGAGTAAAAGTTATCAAAACGTCATCCCGATTTTTTCGACGTCAAAGGAACTTCGGAAGCAGGTCATGCGTATAGTGACCGATTCACGCCCACCTGAAGAGCCAAAAGACCCTGAAGGAGATAACGTTTTCAAGATATACAGGCATTTCGCGCCAGCAGAAGCGGTCGAGCAGATGCGCCAGCGTTATATCCGAGGCGGTCTGGCATACAGCGAGATCAAGGGAGAGCTATATCAACTGCTGGAGGATCATTTTGGAGGTGCAAGAAACAAATACAACCAGCTGATGAATGATCGAGATCGACTCAACCGGTTATTACTTAATGGGGCTGAAAAAGCCCGCAAAATTGCCATTCCAATGATGGTGCGTATTCGCAAAGCGATTGGAGTAGATTGAGCAGGATCAGCAGATTTAAACGTAGGGTGCCGGATGTCTATAAAACTTTGCCCAAAAATAATTTTAGAAGGTACCCGTCTAACGAAAAAAACAGAAATAGCTTTTGCGTTAAATGAACACCCACGTTTCGTTGGTCCACGCAAATATCGATACCATTCCCCGCTGATCTCAGCGGAGTGGTGCGCATTCACGAACTTCCCGTGGGGGCGGGGGTTGATTAATTTCGAACCTCACGAGGAAGCCTTAGCTATGGAAACTTACCACATCTGGGTTCGTTTGTTCGAATTACAACGTTATTATTCCTGGATCGTCGATCGCTTTCACATCTCCACCCGCATGTACCAGCTCCAACATCATAGCATCGATTACAAGTTCCGGTGGTTAGAACAGCGCTTAAACCCATTGGGCTTTCGTTTAGTTTTTGTCACCCGCCAGCCCGATTCTTTCGAGGTTGCCAGATCTGAGAGACTTAAGGTTTCCGGCAATCCGACTCAATATGACGATCTACAAGTATTTATCGATGAGCAGGAAGTGATGCGGAAATTAATCAGTGAATCGAAATTGGCGACTCTCGAAATTGACATATCAGATAACGATGTTTGTCGGGTTTGTGAAACGATCGCGGATTGGCTTGAAGAAACAGGGGGTCTCTGGGCAACATAAATACCCCTAGAAATGATGGAATTTAATAATATTTCTTTATCCCGGCGACTGCCATAAATAAGTCGAAGTTATTGGCAATCTTTTTTATTTTCTAGGCCTTCGGAACTGGCGGGTGGGGATGGAGTGCATCTGGCTTCTGAAACAGTAATTCCATCTCGATTTCGTGTAGTATTGGAATACCATTGTAGCCTGTCTTCGAGATTTCTGGTTTCAGGCGGCGTGAGACTTCGATTGCATTTCTATGTACAGCTGCGATCCTAAATCCATACGCCCTATAGAAACGAAGAGCGTTAATGTTGTCATTGGTTGTGATCAACCATAATCGCCAACATCCGATGCTTTTTGCAAGCTGGCGAACAGTCGTAATTAGAGCAGAGCCGATGCCAATTCTATTCAGAAGGCTGTTTAAGGTGACAATCTCACATTCCTGGATGTCTATATGGTAAGTTATCAGACCTGCTGGCTCGGATTTTATGGTTGCTACAAAACCTGGCAGTATGCTGGCATCGAAGACCACCCCTCGGGTCACTATTTTATTTGAGCCCCACTGTTCTGTCAGGATTGGGGATATCCAAGTTTGATCCTTAGAACTTATAGGGCGAATTTGGAAGTCAGAGTTAACCTTCATAATTGAAGTATACTTGTATGCGGTCAGTCGGGAAAGGCATGAGATAGAGAATATTTCGATAATATCCTTTGAAAAGGAGTAAATTGATCTTATGCAACCGATCTTAACCGTAGACCTGACGAACGGAAAGATTGGGGAAATGAACCTGCCGTCCAGCTGGGAAGATGATTTCTTAGGTGGCGCCTCGCTGGCGGCACGTATCTTATACGACAAGATCGTACCAGACCTGGATCCTTTATCACCACAGGCTCCCCTGCTTATATTAAATGGACCGCTCTCTGGAACAGCTGGACCTGCAGTAGGACGGTTTGTGATTTGTGGTCGCTCTCCGGCAACTGGCTTATGGGGCGAGTCAAATTGTGGAGGATTTTGGGGTCCAGAATTGCGCAAGACGGGTTATGATGGGATTATGGTTACAGGACGGGCGCAAGAGCCCATCTATTTGTGGGTACATGGAGGTGGAACCGAAACCACTGTGGTGGAACTGCGATCCGCCAGGCATATCTGGGGGCTGGATACCTACCAAACACAAATGGCGGTAAAGAGCGACTTAAATCAAAAGAACGCCCGCATAGCCGCGATTGGGCCAGCTGGGGAGCGCATGATCTCATTGGCATTGATATTGTGTGATCATGGGCGGGTGGCCGGTCGGACGGGAATGGGCGCAGTGATGGGATCGAAGAATCTCAAAGCTATTGCTGTGGCGGGCTCTGGCGCCATTCCAGTAGTCGATCCAACCAAATATTCCATAATCCGTTCAGAAACCAACCGTTCTCTGAGGATTAATTCTTATACCCAGGTGTTTCATGATTTAGGTACTGCAGGTGGTGCGGAATATTTCGATTATTTGAAAGAAATGCCCAAACGTTATTTCCAGAGGAGTACCTTAAATGAGAATATTAAAATTTCTGGAGCGGATATCGCAGATACGATTTTAAAAGGCGTTAGTACCTGTCACGGATGTGTGATCGCCTGTGGGCGGGTGGTTAGCCTCCCCGAGGATCAAAATGAGGGGAAAAGGCGTAAAGGACCGGAGTATGAGACACTGGTGGGGTTCGGCCCAAATTTGGGTTTGGACGATCCTGTAGTGATCACTCGTCTGGGCGAGTTATGTGATCGCTACGGCATGGACACGATCAGCCTGAGCAATACGATTGGACTGGCTTTCACCCTGTTCGAAAAAGGGATTCTTGATAAAGAGGATACAGGTGGTTTGGAGTTGAATTGGGGGGATGCGGACGCCGTGGAACAGATGATACATTTAACTGCCCGCCGACAGGGATTTGGAGTTTATCTGGCTGAAGGAGCACGCTCACTGGGAGGCAGGTTCGGCGTGGAGGATGAGGCGGTTCAGGTGAATGGTCTGGAAATACCATACCATGATCCCAGGGGTGCCTCGGGCATGGCGTTAGTCTATGCGACTTCACCACGGGGAGCTTGCCATAATCAATCGGATTATTTCCTTGTTGATATTGGGCAGGCCGAGCAATCTTTGGGTTTAGAATATTTTCCGGCTCGGGCTGGGCGAGAAAAAGCTGCTAATGTGGCTCGACATCAAAATTGGCGGACGGTCTTTAACTCACTGGTAATGTGTATTTTTGCCAATGTTCCCCCTGAATCGATCGTCGAGCTGATAAACACTGCATGTGGGCTGGATTGGGGGATTGATGATTTACTACAGGCTGGCGAAAGAGCCTGGAATCTAAAACGAGTGATCAACAACCGGTTAGGGTTAACCCGAGAAAACGATCGATTGCCAAAACCTTTGTTGAAACCTTATAGTGATGATATGGAGCAAGAGGCCAGTCTAGTGCCAGATCTGGAGGCGATGCTGGAGGCATATTATCAAGCCCGGGGTTGGGATCCTAATACAGGCTACCCAACAATAGGTAAGCTAAAAGAATTAAGCCTCGACTGGCTCATTGAAGATTTATGGTCGGGCGATACCTTTCATTAGCACAGGGGTTTCCGGTATGGTGCAGATAAAATTCCCCGAGTGGAAATTAGACATCTTCGGGAGGAATAGTGAATGATTAAACTGGTTGATATTGCAGAGATGCAGGCGGTTGAGAAAGAGGCCGATGCAGGCGGGTTATCCTTCGAAAAAATGATGGAAAATGCTGGTCAAGGATTGGCCCAAGTGGTTCTTCAGAGATTTGGAGCAATCGGAGACCGAGGCGTCTTGGGCTTGGTAGGTTCAGGGAATAATGGCGGGGATACTTTAGTCGCGTTGACTTATCTCGTAGAAAATGGCTGTAGAGCAAGCGCTTATGTCTTTCGAAAACGATCAGTCGACGATCCCCTTATTAAGAGATTACAAGAGGCTGGTGGAGCAGTCAAGTCGCTGGAAAAAGGCAATGATTTTGGGGAATTGGTATCTTTACTAAAGGCTAATCAGGTGGTTTTGGATGGGGTTCTAGGAACCGGGATTAAATTGCCGTTGCGGGGTAAATTGGCTGAGGCCTTGAATGCTGTTCGCCAGTTGATAGTAGGCATGGATAGCCCTCCGTTTGTCGTGGCAGTGGATTGTCCATCAGGTGTAGATTGCGATAAGGGGGAGGTTGCTCCCGAATGCATCCCGGCTGATCTCACAGTTACCATGGCTGCTGTAAAAACTGGATTATTGAAATACCCAGCCAACAAACTGGTGGGCGAGCTGCAGGTCGTTGCAATTGGGTTAAAAGATGAAAAAACCTGGCGGAATATCAAGCGATACGTGGCTGATTTTGAGACAGTACGAGCATCTCTACCTGCCCGTCCGACCGAGTCACACAAAGGCACTTTTGGGACCACATTGATCCTAGCAGGGTCGATTAACTATACCGGTGCAGTGTTGCTGGCTGGAAAAGCTGCGTACCGGGTTGGTACAGGCTTAGTTACCCTCGGTATCCCAGCTCCTTTGCATGCAGCCTTGGCGGGTCATTTTCCAGAAGCTACCTGGCTACTGCTCCCGCACGAGCTAGGTGCAATTACAGAAGGTGCTGTTGATGTGTTAGCCAAGAACCTCGACCGCCCGACAGCCATGCTAATTGGACCTGGATTTGGCCTGGAGGAGGTGACCAGGGAATTCTTGGCGAGTTTATTTGGCGCAGCTGCCCAGATTCACCGGGGATCTATAGGATTCGTTCCTTCTCACCGACGAGAAACATCCGAAGGAGGTCTCAAATTACCTCCCTTAGTAATCGACGCGGATGGGTTGAAATTGCTGGCTGGTATTCCGGGTTGGGAATCCTTTGTACCCGCTCCAGCAGTACTTACGCCTCATCCTGGAGAAATGGCGATAATGACTGGTCTCTCTGTTGAGGAGATACAGTCAGACCGGTTGGGGGTGGCACAACGATTTGCGAAGAAATGGGGGCATGTAGTGGTGCTTAAAGGCGCCCATACCGTCGTGGCAGCTCCAGATGAAAGGATAACGGTGATTCCGGTTGCAACTGCCGCACTGGCGCGGGCAGGCACAGGTGATGTGCTCGCAGGTCTAATTGTAGGGTTACGGGCTCAGGGAGTCGGAGCTTACCAGGCGGCAGTAAGTGGGTGCTGGATCCATGGTCAGGCTGGGATACGGGCATCGCGGAGATTAGGGACCTCAGCTTCTGTGCTGGCGGGAGATGTACTGGATGCGGTTGCAGTCGTAATGAGTGATTTAGATAATAAAAAATGAGGCCGGACCAACCGACCCCATTTTATGTAGGAACTGTCATTGAGAAATATTAACCTTTAATGCTACTGGTGAGATCGTCTTTCTTGGTCTTAGCAGCTTTTACCCCGGCATTAACGGCTGATTCAATCCTTTCTCTCCCAGACTCAATGCGTTTCTTCTGATCTTCAAGAATTTCTTGCCCACGAGCACGCAGTTGTTCAGCTCGTTCTTTGGCTTCCTTGCTCATCTCGTCGGCGCGGGAGCGCGCCTCTTCTGCAGCTTTTTCTGCACGAAGGCGAGCTTCTTCAGCGGTTTCCGCAGCTTTATCTTTCAATTCGATACTTTTATCTCGAATCAGCGTGCGGGTTTCTTCTCCTGATTGTGGGGCGGTCAACAAGGCAACCGCTGCGCCTACCAAACCCCCAATCACAAAGCCGACCATGAAGGCACCAAATTCGCTATCTCTTTCTGCCATCGCTTGTACTCCTTTCTTGTCTATTTACTTTTTGATCGCTTGCGTCCAATGTTTACCAATTCAAACATACGGCGTAAGCCAGCGAGATACTCATTTAATTTGATCACTGGATCGACAAGGTTGTTGCTTAAAAATATTGCCGTACCACGCAGCGTGTTGGCGGTTTCGTTGGTCGAATCCAAGATCGGTTTTACCTCGTTTTGCAATAAGTTAATTAATGTTGCTAGCTGGATGATCAAAATGACCAATGCCAGTCCAAGGACCAGGAATCCCAAGGCCATGAAAATAATGAATATATCGCGGATCTTTCCCGTTGGTGTTGTCGGATTGGCGAGGTAAATGATCGCCAAGACCATTAAGACTAGAAAAACAACGGCACCAATTACTAAACCGATGATGGTCAGTCTTTGGCGACGTAATTCTTCTGTACTCGGGGAAGCTTTCAAGTGGTCAACATCAGATCCAGCAGTTCTTATTTCCTGATCTTTATTCCCGTTATCCATACATTTAAAATTATACCACAATCCCTTTTCCCCAATTAGGATTGAAATCAAGCGTTTTTAAGGAGAGACCGGCATCAACAAGCGCTTGAACCAGTAAGAAAGCACTATCTCAGCGGGTTTGCCGTGGACGGATGTAGATTTATCTTGGAGAGCAGCTGGGGCATAGTATCCTCTAGAAGTAAACCCACTAACCCAGTCTCTCTCATTAATGGCTGATAACAAAGCGCTGTATGCTCTGGTTTGTTCTTCTAGATCAAGAGAGATTGTGGGTATATCTGCCATAGGTCGGGAAAGGAGATCCGGGTTCAGGCAACGTGCCTCCACGGTTGCCAATGGGTCGGGCAGGCAACCAGTGATGCCTCCATCTGCGGATGGATAAGATGCTGCGATGATAACGGGAATGCCGGTTTTTTCCTGTAATGGTTTAATTCCGTCATCCATTAAACGGGCTGCTTCAGCTTGCATTTCCGCTTCAGTAGCGCCCTCCTGGCTGGATAAGGGCGCCGACCATAATACATAAATCTGATCGACTGCGTCCAAGAATTGCGGGAGATTTTGGAATTCACCGGTAAAGGGAAGTGCCCAAATAACCGTGCCGTTGTAGTGCTGACGAACTTCACTCAGTAAATCACGCCAACGTTCCTCCGCATCAGCCAGAACCCCGGAGGGGGAATCGTTCGACAGAAGCGCGTCCGGCAAAGCTGGGCCAACCCAATCACCTCCCAAGATAAGGGCTTGAGCTCCTGATCGTTGCGCCAGATCGGCATGATGCATCAGAAAAATCCGGTAATGTTCGAACCAAACCAGCCACCAGGCGAAATCACGCGGAGCACCAGCCCACCATTCATTCATGTCAAGTGGAAAGTGAATGCTCGGGAAAATGGCGACATTTAATCCAAAGGCATGAGCACGATCAATGGTTGTGGTGAGGTCTCCCCATAATGGATCGCTGCCTGGAACCTGTTCGAGGATGGGGGGCGTTTGTCGGGTGTAAGTCCAGGAGGGGGAAAGGAGGACCCAATTGGCTCCGGTCGATTCGATCTCTTTGAGAGTCACTGGCATACGCGGTGTCCAGGTGGGATGGTATGAGTTTTGAAATTCAAAACCCGCCATGAAATTCTCTCCGTGTGGGTTCACGTTAGGTGTTGGGATTGTCTGGGAATTTACGGTAGTATTAAACCAATACCACGCATCGACCGAATCTTTTTTAGTTTGAGGTCCTTGCGAATTTTGGATTATGCGACCGAAACTATCATCCCCAAATGTTTGGGCATCATCGGCGCTGCCACATTGGTCATTACGACAGTAACGATAACCAAATTTATCAAATATGTTCAACGGGCTGTATAGAACATATACCCAATGGTTCTGCTCGAGGAACCACATTGGGATCGGCTCGGTCCATCCGTAAGGATTAAATTGAATGGAGACGATATCATTGGGTGGTGTATCGGCTGGGACCGCCAGGTCGAAGAGGATAGGCCCATTAGTATCACTCCCCCAGGATTCGATAAGGTCTTCAATAAGTGTGTTTGTTTCCGGGACAATCAATTGACGTAGTTTGAATTCCCCATTTTTTTTGTGTTCAGCGTTCCAGAAACCATCACCTAAGGTGTATTTGTAATTGATATGCGCGCCAGCTGGTAGTTTTAGAGAGATGTTGTAGCGCCCATCTGGCAAGGGCACCAAGACCGGCATACGAGAAGCCAAGACATTTATTCCACCGGATAAATCTGCGAAAGTATTACCCATTTGAGATAGATTGCCTGCAATGCGAATAGGAACAGCGGGCATCGTATCGTCGGGGACAATAACAGTGAAGATCACGGTAACCAACGGGGTTGCGGATAATCTTAAAGTCGCTTCAGTGGTCGATTCGGCAGCTACAACCGCACCCTGTTGGAAGGTTCGGTATGAACCGTCCATGGCATATCCCACCAGATTATGGGTACCGGCAGGCAGGCCTTCCAGGGTAAAAGAGCCATCCGAAGCGGTCAGGGTTTGATTTCCCGCAGCTGTAATTAAGAGGTTTGGGATAGGAGTACCAGCCACGGAATCTATAGCCTGACCTTTGATACGCCCAGTAGGGCCACTAAAAGCAGTGTCACTCCAAGCACTGACAACGTCTTGAACGACCCCAGGACCTTCGACATAGTAAAGCCGATATCGGACAGGACTTTTATTGGAGGTTTGCTCCAGAGAAGTATAGTTCCCTTGACGAGAGTAACGGTATTTTATGATCGTACCAACCGGAAAGGGGAGGCTGATGGTGTAATGGAAGTCATCTTCAGCTTGCATATCAAAACGCCTTACATTCAACGCCAGACCAGTGACTTCATCCAGCACGTTGAGTTGGATGGGTTGTCTCAAGGGTGTATAGGAGGGCAGCTGCACATGAAAAGTGATCATTGCCTCTGGCATGGGAGTAGCGGGTTGAGTGGGAGGCGGGCCGGGTTCTGTCGATGTCGGGCTGCTGAAAATGCTGGTGTTGCATGCAAAGCTCAAACTTACCAGCAGCATAATTAATGGTATCAAACGCCGGTTGATGTGCATTGGAATTCCAGGTTGTGGTGAAGTTTTTGGGGGTATGCGGGTGTTTGAAGTCACAGTCTTGAAGAGCCTCATAGGTTGATCCCCCGTTCAATTAATTGAAATAGAAGTTCGATGTTAGGGATGCGGAAAATTGCCAGATTCAGACGGTGATTGTCGGTCAATTCTACCACCACATTTCCGGACTTGACGCTAACGTGTTTGACCTTCTCCCAAGGGTAGCGCACTTTTTTGATTTTCAACCCTTCTCGATGGAGACCAATTTCACCAAAAAATAGCCATGAGCCCTTATGGAGATCATTTTCGAGAGCCGACCATAAACGAGGGTACAATCGATGCTTAATCTCCTGGACGAGATAGGTTAGGCCTTGAATCTCGTTTCCGAATTGTATTGGCTGTCCGAGATTATGGTAAATCTTAGCATTTTTTTTGGATTGAAGCGTGAACCCAAGGAATCGAACCCGCTTGATTTCGAATGAAATCCCCGATATTTGAGACCAAGTAAAAGTGTGATCTTTAAGAGGGGAAAGATGGATATGAAGACCATTTTCACGAAGAACGATAAATTTATGGGCAATATTGATACGGATCAGAGCTAAAAGCAGCAACAGAAGTGTGCTGAATGCAGCTAATAAGAACCAGGGCCGGCTCCAGGCCTCAGCTGCTGTTGGGCCAAACTGAGAATATCCATAATACGCCCGCCAAAATCCATACCCCAAAGGGGAGAAAACTGCCGCTGTAGCTGGGATAAAAACAAAAAATAAATCCTGCCAGCGGAGTGGACGACCTTTGAACACAATGACACGGCGATCTAGTGGAATTTGAAACAACCCCTCCTTGCCCGGTCTGGCCGGTGAGGAGGGATTAGTGTATTTTTTCCGGGTAGGTTTTGAGATTGCCTTCAATATTGTTACCACGATGAGATTATTACTGGTAGTAGTTACGCAGTTCAGGGGAAAATCGGGG
>Ga0307435_1000519_pt1 | contig 17056 bp, 16 predicted proteins | sample SalMarWE160470MG_FD_202164 | JGI IMG/M metagenome (GOLD analysis project Ga0307435, IMG submission 202164) | Salt marsh sediment microbial communities from the Plum Island Ecosystem LTER, Massachusetts, United States - WE1604-70 | ecosystem: Environmental > Aquatic > Marine > Intertidal zone >... | reverse complement strand
GACTGTGACGAGCGGGAACAGGGTACCCACGGCAATGCGGATCGGGAGCGCGACGCCCACCATGATGAAGCAGGCCGCGATCGTCTTTTTGAACGACCGCAAAACTTCCGAGGTCCCGAGCCTCCCCTGTTTGACCCTGAGGCGCCACCAGAGCAGGAGCAAGCTGATCCATGCGGCAATGGAAAATGCGGCGACCAGGCCGTTGAGACCGTAGCGGTCCACGAGCAGGATTGCGAGCACGATGTTCGTCCCTTCGGCGATCGCGCCGATCCAGAGCGGCGTCCAGGTATTTTGGAGCGCATAGAAAGCGCGGGAGAACAATGGGACGAGCGACTGCGCCACCAGGGAAGATGCGAAAATGCCGAGGACGTTCGCCGTACGAATGGTGTCGTCCCAGTCGAATTCGCCCTGGCCCAAAATGATGCGCACAATCTGCGCGCGCAGCAGCAGGATGAGCGCCGTGGCCGGAAGGATGAGAAAAACGATCTTTCGCGCCGTGCCTCCGAGTGCGGCGCGGAACTTCTCCTTATTCCGTACGCTCGCCGCGCGTGAAAGAGCCGGAAATGCCGCCACGGCGAACGAGATGCCGAAGATGCCGACCGGAACGGCCTGCAGGTTCATGGCCAGGTTGAGGACGGCCACGGATCCGATGGCGAGCGAGGACGCGAGCACGAGGATCACGACGAGGTTCACCTGCATGACGGCGAGCCCCATGGTTCTGGGCGCCATGAGCCGAAGGATGCGTCGAACGCCCGCGTGGTGGAACGATGGGAGCGGGATGCGCTCAAGACCCATTTTGAGCGCCACGGACGCCTGAACCGCCAGGTGGATGAACGCGCCGAGGACCACGCCCCAGCCGAGTCCGAGCGGACCGAAATTCGGAACGAAGAAAACGACGCCGATGATGATGCCTACGTTATAGAACACCGGAGCGAGCGAGAAAGCCACGAATCTGCGCGTGGCCTGCAGGATGCCGCCCATGACCGCGGAGAGCGCCAGGAAGAATGTGCTGAGCAGCATGATGCGCGACAGTTGAATGGTGAACGTTAACTTCTCCCCTTCAAATCCGGGAACGGTGAGGGGGATCAGCGTGGGCGCCAAGAAGAACAGGACGACGCATGCGATGAGCATGGCTCCGCCAACGATGGAAAGCACGCGCTCCGCCAGCCGCCATGCCTCATGCTTGTCTTTTGATTCCAGGTACTCCGTGAACACCGGGATGAACGCCGCGGAAAGCGCGCCGAGGATCACCAGGTTGTAGAGGAAGTCCGGGATCTTAAATGCGGCGTAGTACGCATCCAGCGTATCCGCGGCTCCGAACGTGGATGCGAGAATGCGATCGCGGAATACGCCCACGAGCCGCGATGCCAAAGAAGCGACCCCGACGATGAGCGCCGCGGTCGTAACATTTTCGGTTTCGCTGTTCCAGAAGCGGCGGAAGACCTTTAACATGATTTTTCCAACTCGCGATCGTTATGAATATCGAATATTTAATTTCGAATATCGAAAATCTCTTCCTGAAATCAGAGGTTCTAACGGCACCGTTTCGATATTCGACATTCGATATTCGATATTGATAATAACCTACTTCTTCTTCGCCTCCCCTCCCATCTCGTACTTGAACGGAAGCTTTTTCTTATACGGTCCGATGATCATCATCCGGAACTCCGTCCATATGTACCGTACTGCGGTAACGAGCCTTCCATCCTTGTTGAAGCGCCGCACGGACGTGGCGATCGGCGCGGGTTTCCTCAAACTGCCCACGCGGAACCCCTTGCGTTTGGCGCGCTGAATGTAGTCATGATCCTCGGCGAACGCGACCTCAACGTCGAAACCGCCGATGGCCTCATGCGCTTTTTTCGTGGCGAACATGCAGAAGCCCGGTGCGTGCGGATAGACCGGCATCAAGAGACGCGCATACCGGCTGTAGAAGCCGTAGAGGAAGCGATCAACTTTCTTATGAGAGAGCGGGGCCACGTCCGGCGCGGCCACCTCGATCTTCCGATCCTCAATCTCCTTCATCGCATCATCCAAAAATGTCCGATTCGGGAATTCGACATCCGCATCCAAAAACAGGAAGAGCGGCGCGAGCGCGTGTTCCGCTCCCACGTTCCTCCCCACGCTCACCGGCCCTCCGGGCGCGATCTTTGCGCCGTGCGCCTTTGCCACCTCGCGCGTACGGTCAACCGTGTTCGGAGAATCCGCCACGATCACCTCGAAATCCCTGAACGTCTGCTGGTCCAGGGTCTCGAACGTGCTCGGAAGCTCGTCTTCCTCGTTCAGGGTTGGAATGATGATGGAGAGTTTTGGCATATTGGCTGCTGGCGGCTGGCTGCCGGCAGCTGTCAGATTAGAAAAAGTGGTTCGTGCCAGCCGCTAGCCGCCAGCAGCCAGCTGCCTCACCTTCCACATAGCAATCCCCGCGGCAACCGCCACGTTCAGGGATTCCTTCTTTCCCCTCTGCACGATCTCTACGATATCATCACAGCGCTCCATTTGCATCTTTGAGAGTCCCTCGACTTCGTTCCCCACCACGATGGCGCAAGGAAACGTCGGATGGTACGAGGCGAGATCAGCGGCTCCGTCCGTCCGCTCCAGACCGATGATGCGCACGCCCTCGGCTTTCAGCCGTTCCAGACAATCGATCGGATCAACAACCTTTTCCCATGAGACCGTCTCCTCGGCTCCAAGCGCGGTTTTCTTCACCTGTTTGTGCTCGGGCGTGGCCGAATACCCGGCCAGCCAGATCTTATTGATACCCAAAGCATCCGCGGACCGGAACAGCGATCCCACGTTCAAGGCGGAGCGGATGTTGACAGCGATGAGGTCGACACGGTTCATACGACCGCTATTCAACCACGCCGCGCTCCTCCATGCAAAAAATGTCATCCCGAGCGAGTCCCGTCTGACGGGACGAGTCGAGGGATGCAAAAGCGGGCACTCCGAGAATTGGAGTGCCCGCTCGAGCGAGTGGAAGGGGCTAGGCGGCCCGCTTCCAGGTCACCTGATACACACGGCGGCCCTTTCTGGCGACGAAGCATACCCTTCCGTCGTGGACCGTGAGATCCCGAACGTTATCGTAGGACTTGGATTCCTGATCGCCCCAGACAGCGAAGGACTTGCCGTCGCGACGGGCCTTGAACAGGAGCTTCCCGTCGTGGACCGTAGGATTCCAGACCTCATCGTAGGGCTTGGATTCCTGATCGCCCCAGACAACGAACCGCTTATGGTCGCGCCTGGCGCAGAACAGGAGCTTCCCGTCGTGGACCGTGGGATTCCAAACGCCATCGTAGGGCTTGGATTCCTGATCGCCCCAGACAGCGAAGGACTTGCCGTCGCGACGGGCCTTGAACAGGAGCTTCCCGTCGTGGACCGTAGGATTCCAGACCTCATCGTAGGGCTTGGATTCCTGATCGCCCCAGACAACGAAGCACTCGTGATCGCGACGGGCTCCGAACAGGAGCTTCCCGTCGTGGACCGTGGGATTCCAAACGCCATCGTAGGGCTTGGATTCCTGATCGCCCCAGACAACGAACCACTCGTCGTCGCGCTCGGCGCTGAACAGGAGCTTCCCGTCGTGGACCGTGGGATTCCAGACCTCATCGTAAAGCTTGGATTCCTGATCGCCCCAGACAACGAAGCACTCGTGATCGCGACGGGCTCCGAACAGGAGCTTCCCGTCGTGGACCGTAGGATTCCAGACATCATCGTAGGGCTTGGATTCCTGATCGCCCCAGACAACGAAGCACTCGTGATCGCGACGGGCTCCGAACAGGAGCTTCCCGTCGTGGACCGTGAGATTCCAAACGCCATCGTAGGGCTTGGATTCCTGATCGCCCCAGACAACGAACCACTCATGGTCGCGCTTGGCGCAGAACAGGAGCTTCCCGTCATGGACCGTGAGATCCAAGACCTCATCGTAGGGCTTGGATTCCTGATCGCCCCAGACAACGAAGGACTTGTCCTCGCGTTGGGCCACGAACAGGAGCTTCCCGTCGTGGACCGTGAATTGCGCGTGTAGAGCAGGAAGGAGTCCGAGAAGGCTCGCAATGTATCCTTCCGGTTCGGGCAGGACCTGATCCGGGTCTTCGATGAGCGCCTGGATGTGCGCTTCCGTGATGCGGCCGCTCCTCATCTGAGCGACCAATTCCGCAAATTGTTTTGAAACGAGCATGACTCACCTCACATAGCAGTTGAAAGCAGTCCCATTCGAGCGGACCACCAGCAACCTTCATATGGTTGGCAAATGACTGACAAACATCCGGCCCCATTGCCGGAATGCGCAGAATATACTATAAATGAGCTAAATTGTCAAGTATTATAGACACAAACTGATAAAAACCCATGAAATTCGGCGACTTAGCAACCGGAACCATTACGCGCTTTGACCGCAAAGGCCGCGGGGTTTTTGACGTTCCCCTGCAAAACGGCAAGACCCGCCCCTTCCTCGTCCCTTTCACCACCATCGGCGATGAGGTCGAAGCTTCGTTCATCAAACGCCAGGAAGGCTGCTTCGTCGGGAAGCTGACCAAAATCATCACGCCCGGACCATCCCGTTTAGAGAACCACGCACCACGCACCACGCTTGCCCACCGAAGCCCGAAGGGCGAAGGAGGGCACCACGCACCTATTCAGAATCCCGGCACCCTATGGACTCACATCGCCTACGACGATCAACTCGCCTTCAAGCGCGACATGATCAACCGCGCATTTGAGGATGCTGGGCATGACGAACGAGTTGCAGAGGTCGCCTCCTGCCCCAAAACGAATCCCCTTGCCCTTTGCCCCTTGCCCGCTGCCCGTCATTTCTACCGCAACCGCATGGACTACGCCTTCGGCTGGCAGGGCGAACTCGGCTTAAAGGAATACGGAAACTGGAACCGCTACCTCGATCTGGAAGACTGCACGCTCCTCTCCCCGGACGCTCCAAAAATTCTCGCGATCTTCCGCGACTTCATGAAACGGTTCCCTGAGCTCAAACCCTGGGACGTGAAGAAACACGAAGGCGACCTGCGCTACGTGGTGATCCGCGAAGGCAAGAACACCGGCGACCGCATCATCGCCCTGGTCGTGAAAGACCTTCATCGCATAAACGACAGGATGAGAAACGAGCTAACCGGTCAACTAGCCAACTATTCAACCAGCATTGTCCTCGCCGAAAACCCCTCGATCACTGACCTCTCGTACGGCCGTACGATCGTCCCGCTCAAAGGCAAGGACACGATTGAGGAAACCATCAACGGAACGACATACACCATCCAGCTGAACAGCTTCTTCCAGACAAACTCCGTAATGGCCGCAAAGCTACAGGATGTGGTAGCCGGTTTCGTGAGTATCGATATTCGAAATTCGACATTCGATATTTTAGATCTGTACTGCGGCCTGGGCTTCTTCGCCATCGACCTCGCACGGCGCTTCCCTTCCGTCAAAGCGACCGGCTATGAAATCTACGAGCAGATGATCGAGCTCGCAAAAGTGAACGCGGAACAGAACAACGTGGCGGACCGCTGTACGTTCGAAAGCGGCAAAGCCGAAGCCCTGGACTGGAAGGATATCGACGCAGACATTGTGATCGTGGACCCGCCCCGCGCGGGACTGTCGCCGAAAGTCATCCGGGCTCTGCTCGAAAAAGAACCGCGGACAATTATCTACGTCTCCTGCAACTACCACCGTCTCGTGAATGAGCTGAATGAGTTTAAGAAAAAATATCAGGTCAAAGACCTGAAAGCACTCGATTTGTTCCCGCACACCCCGCACGTGGAGGTGGTGGCGAGGCTGGAATTAGCCTGAACACGCCTCGCTGTTAAAGATGGTTTCCGCATTCAATGTACGCAGATTTACGCGGATGATTTTTGAAAATTCACACGGGCCGTCGCCGCCGCGCGAATAGATATCCAGACTTGAACCCTCCGTTCCGATAAAACGCTGAACGGAATTGTGCCCATAGCCCAAATCTTCGTCCGAGCTCAATATCAATTCGAAATCTTTGTTATAAAGATACAAAGAGTCGGCCGTACCGAAGCTCCCGTTGGGATGGATGATCCAATTTCCGTTCCGAAGCTGGCAAGCCTGTCCGTTATCATCATCTTCGATGCAAAAATCCCTTGCCGTATCCCCGGAATCATCACGTATGCCGACGAGATTTCGGGGATCGCTAAGCTGTGCAATATCCACGCGGGAACCCACGGGGGGATACCGTACGATTTCCGTCCCGTTCTCAATGAACGTACACACCGGCCTCACCTCGCCGCCATCAAGAATCATCTCGGCAGGGCTTCCCCTGGGAGAAGTCCTGCAGTAAAACTCCTCAGGATAAACCGTATCATCTTCAATCAAAGCAATCGCGTAGCGCAAATAGAGCCGTTCACTTCTTATAACGCTTGCGTTAAAGGTGAACGTCACGTGAACCGAGCCGTCGTTCAAAACACAGCGCTGACCCAGCTGACGCAATTCATTGCCTTTATCCGTTAACCAATTCAAGACCGTTTCCGCCTCCGCATCCCCCTCCTCCAGCGGACGGCAGGATTCGATGGAAACAGATGACACGGCATCCTGCGGCTCCTCGCCTTGAGGGTAGACGACTTCACCAAAAACAATATCTTCATCCACCATCTCCGCACTTCCCTGCATTTCCGGGATCGGGATGAGCTGACGCATGGGCCAGCGGATTGCGGAGTAAAAGAAGGCGATTGCGAGAAACGCCACGGCGAACCACGCGGAAATAAAAAGCACGAATACCCAAAACGGACATGAGGCGTTCGTGCATACATTCTTATTCACGCGTTTGCGCGTTGTCCGACCCCTCCCTTTTTTCCGCATACTGAGATAGTATACAAGGGAAATTGGAAAATGGAAATTGGAATAGGAAAAAAGGCCTTTTCACCTCCCTCCATTTTCCATTTTCCATTTTCTATTTTCCAATTTCCCACATCATGAACACTCCTACCGCCAAACAACCTCACACTCCCTTCAAGAGCGGCTTCGTCATCCTCGCCGGCCGCTCGAACGTCGGCAAATCCACGCTTCTGAACGCGCTCGTGGGATCGAAAGTTGCGATCATGAGTCCGAAACCGCAGACCACGCGCCGTCCGGTGCGCGGCGTTCTTCATGATGATCGCGGGCAGATCGTGTTCGTGGACACCCCCGGATTATTCTTGGGAAGGAAGGACGCGGTTTCAAAAAGACTGAATGTCCTCGTAAAAGAATCCCTCGAAGGAATCGATGCCATCGTTTACGTCGTTGATCCCACGCGCGCACTCGGTGATGAGGAACGGTCATTGCAAAAAATGCTCAAGGCCGCGAACGTGCCCATCATCATGGCCGTGAATAAAAAAGATCTTCCGGAACAGAAGAAGCCTTTTCTAAAAGATGTTCGAGCGATCAACGTCGATCAGGTCGGAAGCGTGGAGGTCAGCGCCAAGGAACATACGAATCTCAATCTCATTTTGGATAAACTGTTTGAACGCTTGCCCGAAGGAGAAGCATACTACCCGGATCAACAGGTCACGGACATCGGAAATAAAGAGTGGATCGAGGAACTCATTCGCGAAAAATGCTTTCATGCGCTCGGCGAAGAGCTCCCCTACTCCGTTGCCGTTGATGTGGATAACATTGAGCGGAAGAAAGATTTAAGAAAAATCAGCGCAACGATCTATACGACGGAAGACCGACACAAAGGAATGATTATTGGAAAAGGCGGGCAAAAAATCAAAGAAATAGGATCCGCGACGCGAAATGAGCTGGAAGCCGTCACGGATGATAGAATATTCTTAGACCTCCAGGTAACAGTCGACCCAAAGTGGCCTCAGAGGTTTACATAAGGAACAAAATGAAACAAACAAATCTCTTTCCGCAGCCAAAACCCTGGTCTCCGGAACTCGTTTCCGCGGAGCAAAATTTACGTGCAAAAAATCGCGCACGTGTTCATGCGCTTCCAAAAGCAGAATTGCCGTTTCAAGCATCTGACGTGAGCGCCTACTTGCGCGAAACGAGCCGCGCGGAACTCATTCCGGGCGGCCGGGATCCAAACGTGGATCGTCTCGCGTACGAAGAAGCGCTCACTCAAGATCTCGAAGAGGCGCAGATGCGGGAAGACGGAGAAGCGGTTCAGCGGCTTCGCAAACTCATCCTGGCCGGTTCGCTTACCGTGAATAAAAACAAAGATCCGAAAGCGCCCGTACGGTGCGTGCAGGAAATGCTCGCAATCCTCGAAAAACAGAAAACGGATCTGGAACGGCACAGCCATGATGATGCGGAGAGCATGGATGATTCCATCGCCCGCATCGAACTCCTCAACGGCGCGATCGTTCACGATATCCGCGGGGACGAGCTCGAAGACGTGGTACGAACGGCGGAAGAGGAGTATCGGAGCGTACTCAAAAAAGCGCTCCATCTTCACCATCGTCGCGGTCGGAAAAACATACGCCGAGACGACCTTCCGCGCATCCGCATCGTACGCGATGCCGTGTACATGCAATACCTCTTTCCTTACATGCGCCAGTCGAAACAGAAGCGCGTCGCGTAAATCGCCTTGACGCAACTCCTAAAGAACGGCATGTTCAAACGTGCCGTTCTTTCTTTTACATGAATGCAGCTTACGCTTTCGGAACCAAACCTACGGAGAGATATCTCTATGCGTACAGGCAGGAAAGCTGAAGTGCACAAGACAGGCGGAAGCAACGGGCCGATCAGTTGTCGGCCGGGCGTCATCGCACTCCTGCGGCGCGAAGAGGCCGATCACGGAAACGGCGAAGGCGACCTCGACCGTCCGAGCGTGGCGACGAAACGCTCGATTTTTCCGCAGTGAACGCTTTGGCAAACGAACGGGTGGCCGCGGCTCTGAAGCCGCCGACACTCGGCGATATCCTGAAATCTCAAAACAGAAGCTAGCTGCAACGTTCGACGACTAAAAGGCGGCTCCATACTCGGAGCCGCCTGTTCTAAATGCTCAATACCAAATACGAGATACCGGATACGAAACCCCCTACAACCTGATCTCCGTAACCTCGTACCCCAAGAGTCCGCGAATGATGTTCATCTCTTCAGATCCCGCTTCAATCCCTTCCACGTTCGGATTGAACTCAAACTTCAGGATGAGCGGATTATTCGGATTATTCAGCACGACGATCTCTCCGAACCAGTTGCGCGCTTTGACGGCTTGGACCTTTATCGCTTCATCATTAACGATGATCGGCCAGTTGACGACGTCTCCCTCCACATTCATGGAATCGACATCCGTGCGATTCGCAACGCCGCGCACGCTCTCCCGAAGGCTCGACACCGCGCGCTGGAGATCCGCACTTCCGAGCGTCGCGATATTCGCCGCCTCAACCGCATCAAGGTAGATCGTTGAACTCCTCGTACCGGAAAGCTCCTTGAACGCATCACGGCTCACCCAAATTGCACTCGAGCGCGTATTGTCTTCTTCAGCTTTCCAATTAACCGGCAAAGAGAGCTCATGCGGCTTTTCAAGCTTCACGGAAGTAAGCTTGCCGCTCGTAACGACCCGGTCGTATTCCTTCTCCGGAGGTTCCGCACCGTCTTCACGCTCCCCTGTTTCGAATTCCTCACGCGCCGCTTTGGACGCATCCGTTTCCACAAAATGCTCCGATTGCCAATTGAGCTGCGTCTGCCCCGTGGGGTTGAATGATTCAACCTCGACGTACCGCTCGCTCTTCTTCGATTCATCAAAGTAAACATTTCCCTCGAACGGCACGGCGGTCTGCTGAATCACGAGACTCGATCCTTTTTTAAACACGATCGCTTTCGCCGCTTCTTCGGCGTTGAGGGAGGCGAGTACGTCCGTATTCACGTTGCCGTCGGGGCTGACGACATCCTTCTTGCCGCAACCCGCGCCCAATATGAGCGTCAGGCACAGAATAGATACAATGGTAATGTTTCTTGGCATACGTTGTTGAAGACGAGTTAACACGTTTACACGTTAGCAAGTGTCGTCCATGTCACGTCCACTTGTTAACGTGTAAACTTGTAACCGTATAAAATCGTTTGAGTCCTCTCTCCTCCCCCATCCATCATCCCCCGCTCTCACTTGGACTGGGATATTCCACGATAATCGTCAACGTGTCAATACCTTCTTCATTCGGATCATCTACGATGACGAGGCTGAAGGAAGTCGTTTCCGTGGATCCGATCATCTCAACGGTCTCCCCGTTGTCCGATCTTCGCATTTCCGGGCTTCCGACGCCGAGCTGTCGGAGCGACCCCGCGTAGAATCGAAGCGCCTCGTCTTCCGTCGCGTCGATGTCCGTCCAGAGAACGGACACCGTATCAGCGTTCACGATCGGATTTTCTTCGACGAAGTCCGGCAGATCATCCGACTTGCCAACCATTGAAGCGATGAACTTGACCGGCGCGGTCATGAAGCGAAAAACCTTCCCCCTGGCCTCTCCCGGATAAAAATAGATCTCTTTCGCATCCTCAGGACGATAGAGGACGAGGTTGGCGGGAAACCCTTCCGGCAGGGTCGTGATGCGCTTCGGCGTTGAGCCGACGAACATTCGAATTAAAAAGAATCCCGTAATGAGTCCGGCGGCGAGGAGGATGGCGCACCCGATCAAACAAACCTTCCACCACGAACGGCCTTCGATGACTTCGTCCATGGCCTCCCTCTTTACGGAACCTACTGTCTGGTCTTGCATAGAGCTTCTCTGCTATTCTGGTCTTTACGGAGCATTTTGGCAATGCCTGAACAAACCCTATGCCGAATACCTCATCCCTGTCTATCGGTGACCGCGCGCCGCGCTTTACCCTTCTCAACGAAGAGGGGAAGAAGGTGGCCCTCCACGATTTTGCCGGAAAGAAGAACGTCATCCTCATCTTCTACCCCGGCGACATGACGCCCGGATGCACGCTCCAGCTCTGCGCCATTCGGAGCGACTATAAAAAATTCACCGCCGCACACACGGTGGTGTTCGGCGTGAACCATGCGAACGCGGAATCGCATGCGAATTTTTCGGCGAAGCATCGGTTCCCCTTTCCCCTGCTCATCGACAGCGGAAAACGGACGAGCGCAAAATACGATGCGGTAAAGCCGTTCTTTAAAACGATGATCATCAAGCGGACGGTCGTCGGAATAGGAAAGGACGGAAAAATTTTCTACTACAAGCGCGGAATGCCGAGGAATGCGGAAATACTCAAGGCGATAAAAATAAAAACGATACAGTCCAACGCATAGAATTCACGAGTCGTTGACTGGTTCGCTCGTTTGCTGGTTCGCTTGTTCAAAAAACAAGTCAACGAGCAAACAAGATAACCAGCTAACCCTGCATTTATTTATGGACCCCAAACAACTCCCATTCAGCAGCGAACTCGACGGGATCTCGTCAAAGACCATTGAGACGCACCACGACAAGCTCTACGCGGGCTACGTCAAAAAGAAGGAAGAGATCGCAGCGAGACTGCGGGAACTTTCGCACGGAGGAGACCTCTCAAGCGCGAATCAGACGTTCTCCGAGCTTCGAGGACTTAAAGAGAGTGAGACCTTCGCCGTGAACGGCGTCTATCTTCATGAATGGTACTTCGAAGTCCTGGGCGGCGACGGGAATCCGACAGGGCCGCTTGCGGACGCGCTTACGGAAAAGTACGGCTCCATCGAGAACTTCAAAAACTACTTCACGGCCAACGGCATGGTGGCGCGCGGCTGGGCCGTACTCGCCTGGGATACGCACGACGAGACTTTGCGGGTTTACACGGGAGATGCGCATAACCATGGCGGCGTGTGGGGCGCGATCCCCGTCATCGTCCTCGACGTGTACGAACATGCGTACTTTATGGATACCGGATCCGACCGCAAGGCGTACATCGAAAACTTCTGGAAGAATCTGAACTGGGAACGCGCGAACAGCCTCTACGAAGCGGCGAGGAAATAGAAACTGTTAGCGAGTTGGCGTGTTACGAGTTTACATGTTGGCGCGGAAATAGAAACTCGCCAACACGTCAACACGTAAACTCGTTACGTTGTTACATTCAAAAACTCCACACATCCTGTGGAGTTTTTCCATTCACAGAGCAACGTATCTGCTACTTTTTCTTCCCGCCAATCGCTTCTTCGAGGGCGTCTTTGTTCCACCCCACGATAACCTGGCCGTCCACGTCCACAACCGGAACGCCCATCTGACCGGAGAGCTTCACCATCTCATTCGCGGCCGCGGGATCCGACGCAACGTTAATATCCTGAAACTCTATCTTCTTCTCTTCGAGGAACTCTTTGACCAACTTGCAGTACGGACACGTTGGCGTTGAATACACTTTTATTTTCATAGAATTGTTCTGACGGATAGTATATCACACGTTCACGGAGGGTGTGAATAAACAAGGCTAGCGGGAAGGTAGTGCTGAATTGTTAAATTGTTAAATTGCTCTATTCCTTCCATTGCTCCATGGCTCCATTGTTCCATTGTTATTCCGAAGACTGTTCACGTACAAAGCTCCGTAACAATTCAACAATTTAGCAATGCAACAATTTCTTTAATTCAGAGACTCCAAATATCTCACCAACGTCCGAACGCCGACACCGGTTCCCCCGTACGGAACATCCGGACGCGTTTCTTTTTCGCAAAAGACCGGACCGGCGATATCCAAATGCGCCCACGGCGTACCGTCCACGAATCTCTGGAGGAAGAGTCCGCCTTTGATGACGCCGGCGGATCGACCACCCGTATTATTCATATCCGCGACCTTGGACTTCATCGCCTCGTCATACTGCGGAACGAGCGGAAGTTCCCAGAACAATTCTCCCGCCTCCCGCGCCGCTTTCGATATCTTCTGCGCGAGCGGACGGTTGTTCGACATGTACCCCGTGTAATCATCTCCGAGCGCGGTAATGACGGCGCCCGTAAGGGTTGCCAGGTCGATCATCGTATCCGGCTTCACGCGCTTCACCGCATACGAGAGCGCGTCCGCGAGCGTCACGCGCCCTTCGGCGTCCGTGTTCAGGATCTCGATGGTCATGCCGTTCATGGCGCGCACCACGTCTCCCGGTCGGTACGATGCGCCGGACGGCATGTTCTCGACGGCGATGAAAACGCCGTGCACTTCTACCGGGAGCTTGAGTTCCGGGAGGATGCGGAACAGTCCGATGACGGATGCCGCGCCGCCCATGTCGATCTTCATGTTCGTCATGCTGTCCGGAGACTTGAGCGACAACCCGCCGGAATCGAATGTCACGCCCTTGCCCACGACCGCAACAACAGACTTCGCCTTCCGCTTCGGCTTATAAATCAGATGGACGCAGAACGGCGGATGCTCGGATCCTTCGGCCACGGCGAGCGCCGCACCCATGCCCATCCTTTCCATCTTCTCGCGGTCGAACACCTTGCACGTGATGCCGGAGCCGCGCACCGAACACGCGCGCGCCGCCTCCACCAAATCATTCGGCAGCATGTGCCGCGGAGATGCGTTCACGAGGTCGCGCGCCGCGCAGGCGCCCTGCGCCAGAACGTGCGCACGGTCCAATCCTTTTTGCGCGGGTTTGAGCTTGCCGCGTTCCGTTTCCGCAATGAGAACCTCCGTTATTTCAAAATGTTTCTTTGACTTGGTCGCCGTGCCGAAGTGCTCGCGGAATTCATACGCACCAAGCAGGAGGCCTTCGCCGAGCGATTGCGCGGATGTTTGTGCATCCAATCCGGCAATCCCGGCTCCATGAAGGATCGTAACAACGTTCTTCGTTTTCGCATCCTTCGCCGCTTTGACGATGTGACCGCCGATCTTCCGTACCGTATCCGCGTTGAATTTCTTCCGGTCACCGAGACCGAGCACGCAGACTTTCTTGGCATTCAATTTCCCAAACGTCGGAAAGAGCAAACGCTCCCCGAGATTCCCTTCGAATTTGTCCTGTCGGATGAGCTTCGCGAGCTCGCCGCCGAACGCCTCATTAACCGCACCTGTTGCGCCATCCGGATCTTTGACGCCCTTAAAAAGGTTCACGACCAGAAGGTCGCATGGGATGTCGAGGATATCGCCCCGTTGAATGGAGATGTTCATAGAGTGTAGCCTAATGGGTATCGGCTTCATTGTCCAATGACGCGGCGATCCTTCTGTACGTTCGCGTTCGTCCCGTGCTACAGTCTGCATAAGCTTCTTTTGCCCTTTGACTCAAAAACCCATTACACCCGAATATCGTGAATGGAGGAATACATGAAAGGCTTTAGCATAAGCTGGCTATGTTCCGTCTTTCGCGGGAGGCGGGAGAGCCGCTTCTCTCCCGAGCCGCACATCTGTACGGCTCCGGCCCGCGTCCTGGAATTCAATCGCGAACTCTGCGCAATATCTATAGATGACGCTTTGAAAATCCGGGAACTGTGGAACGACTGGTTCAATCAGGCCATGCGCAATTCACGACATCACGGAGGTGATTCATGCGCGCCGTAAAAAAACCAAAACAGAAGGTACGCCGCCGCGTCCGAACCCCTCTTCATCTTGACTCGAATTCACCGGAATACAGGCGCGAGGCAGAGGCGATCAACGCCGAAGCCGAAAGGTACCTGAAAGCATGCACAGAACTCGCGGCCGCAGGCGAAGAGTGAAAAGTCATGTGTGCGGTAAAAATACCTAAACGAAGCACGGAAGAAGCGCGGACTTCATTCCGTGCAACCGTGAAACACCTCTCTGATCCGCGCGTGCAAGAAAGCATCGAAGCGGAGGCGCGTCGAGAGATGGCGAAGAAGCGCGCGGAAGTTGACGAACTGCTCCGGCGTTCACAGGAGCTGGGCTACAACGAATTCATCGGGTAGCTCGTCCGTAAACAGGGCTGATTTATATCTCACCAGCCGGTCACATCTCGTGACCGGCTTTCTCATCAGACACGAGGGCGAGGCCAGGCCTCGCCCCTACGCCTTCTTCAATACCTCCTGAAAATCAAGTTGGCGATAACCCCCACCCCCGTCATTCTGAGCCCCGCCGCAAAGACAAGAGGTGAGAGGCTCATCCCGCTGGCGGGGCGAAGAACCCCTTGTGAGAGGAAACGCTGCTTGAGTAAAGAAAAGAGGAGGCTGTTGAGTAATTGCTCAACAGCCTCCTCTTTATTCCTCCGTTGTAACAGATCCTCTTCCAAGGGATCCTTCGGCGCAGGGGCGTCATGCCTTGCTGGGGTTATTGCGCGCCTCAGGATGACGGGGATGGGGGTCTTCCTCGGTTGAAGCTTATGTGATTGTCACGATCCCTCCTGCGCAAGCTCCCCCTCAATGATCTCCCCCAACTGTTCCGCGTTCGGCAGACCGTCGATCATGAAATTGTTGACGAAGATGGTGGGCGTGAACGCCACGCCGAGCGCGTCTCCGTTATGGAGATCGCGCTCAACCGCTTCTTTCGTTTCTTGAGCTTCGAGACAGGGAACGAATTCATCCAGATTCAAACGCAGTTCCGCCGCGTATCGAACGAGGTCGTCTCGTTCGAGATCCGTCTGTTCTTCGATGAGAACGTCCGCGTACTCAAAGAGTTTTCCCTGCCGATCCGCGCAAACCGCCGCACGAGCCGCTTCCGTTGAATGCTTGTGCGTGGGGAGCGGGAAATGCCGATACGCAAAGCGGATCCTGCCCGCAAACTCCTCGCGCACGTTTGCCATTTCCGGATGAATGCTCGCGCACGCCGAACACGCAAAGTCGATGAATTCGATGATCGTAACCGGTGCAGACTCCGGACCTTCGTACGTTAACCCCTCCGGGAACAGAAGCTCGTTCGCGATCTGCTCCTGCTCATCGTTTATCTGAACCGGGCGAAGCGTCGGTCGTTCTCCGTCCGATCGCGGAGCAACGAGGACGACGATGGCAATGGTTCCAACGACGGCGGCCGCGAGGAGCGCGAAGAATTGGATCTTGAGCTCCTTCATGGCCTTATCCATCTCCAACATCGCCGGACGGTCTTTCCATGCGAGGATAAAAATAAGCGTGGCGCAAATCGCCGAAGCCAGGCACCACGTACAGTACTGTTTAACCTCGAACGCCTGAACGTACGTGAGGAATACGGACTCGATGAATCCGATGACCGCAACGAGCACGGTCAGCCGATACAGGAGCTTCGTCTTATACAACGGCATGGCCGTTCGAGCGATGAGGAGCGCCGCCATGCCCGTGTAGAACAGCATGCCGATGAGCGGCGTCGGAATGCCGAACATGCTCGCCCAAGCGGAAACGCGAACCGCGTCACAGCCGTGCAATGCTCCGCAGACGATCGGACCGCCGGTGGTATACGTCACGAACAGATAGCTCGAAACGAAAAGTCCGATGAGCGCAATCAGGAACATCGCGCGCCGCGCGAGGATGCCGCGTGTTGCCTTTTCGATCATAGGTGGATTATAGCTTACGCGGATGCGAGGAAATAGACAAACCGTATGAAAAAAACCGCCCCGGTGGAACCAGAGCGGTGATATAGAAGTGAATCTGATTTACACGTAGGCGAAACGGTTAGCGGTGCCCTGTCCCTTCTATAACGCGTCCTTCCTCATCAAGTCTTACTCGAATCACGAACGGCGATTGAACTCCCTTTATTTGCGCTCGCTCCGTGGCGCGTTTACGGGTGTTAGCTTGTGCGACAACGCTGCCGTCCGGCCCAATCGCTTGATAGGCCTCACGTCCCTGCAACGGATATTCTTCGCGAACAGTCATCGCCTCCTCCTTTAGTGGTGTGATGCTGTACCAAATGTACGGCACTTACACAATCAATCTACAGGAGTTCAAATCCACGTGCAAGGATGCCGAGGATATGAAGGCTAAAAGCTATTCCGCGCATGCATCCGGCGCCCACAATCCCCGTTCCGCGTCGCGCGCCTCGTTTTCCAGCCGTTTTAGCTCCGCCTTCCGCTCCTTATCAAGCGGGAAGCTGAGATAGGCGTAGGCATACCCCTCGGAGATAAGGAGCGCGTTGAAATCCGTCCCGTCTTCCAGATACACGTTCCGGAGCAAGCGTCCGTACTTGTCCCGCTCATCCGCCTGCGGATCGGATTGGAGCAGCACGCGCGCACCCGAGAGCATCTCTTTTGAAAAATTCGATGCCTGGCTTCCGAAGCACTCCACTTCCTTGCGCGGGTCAACGGTCTCCGGTG
>Ga0307435_1000516_pt1 | contig 17085 bp, 14 predicted proteins | sample SalMarWE160470MG_FD_202164 | JGI IMG/M metagenome (GOLD analysis project Ga0307435, IMG submission 202164) | Salt marsh sediment microbial communities from the Plum Island Ecosystem LTER, Massachusetts, United States - WE1604-70 | ecosystem: Environmental > Aquatic > Marine > Intertidal zone >... | reverse complement strand
ATGGTGTATGGTGCAAAAATTCTATCCATAGCCAGAAACCGAAGCGGAAGGCTGCCTGTAATAATCGTGGATGACACCTCCCAGGATATCTCGTCTACGAATCGGTCCTGCTGTGTTACTTACTAGCTCGGATACAGGAAAGTGTTGACCTAAGCCCTGATGTGGCCTGGCATGGTTGTAATATTCTCCATACTCTCTGAGAACGCGGTGAAGGTGGTTTTCATTCAAAACCAGGATATGGTCGAGACACTCTTCACGAATCGATCGTACCCACCGTTCAGCATATGCATTTGCTCTGGGAGCTCGGTATGGAGTGTTAAGGATTTCAATCCCTTCTGAAGAAAACACATTATCGTAAGAGGATGCAAATTTCGTGTCGTTGTCGTGGATGAGAAACGCCATATCCCGTAAATCATCCTTGAGATTCCAGACTAATTGGCCCGCCTGCTGCGTAACCCAGGTTATGTCAGGGTTTGTCGTGCAGCCTGCCAGGTAGATGCGTCGGGTTCCCAATTCGATGAAGAACAGCACATAGATGGTCTTAAGCCAGATCGTCTCCACTGTGAAGAAATCGCAAGCCAGGATCTGGTCCTTGTAGTGCCCCAGGAAGCTACGCCATGTACCAGTCGATCGCACTGATGCAGGCGTGATTCGATGTCGCTTGAGAACACTACGTACAGAAGTGGCGCTCAGGTTATGACCCAACTTGAGCAGTTCTCCCTGGATCTTGTCATAACCCCAGCGTGTGTTCTCTTTCGCCAGACGCACGATCAGCGCTTCCAGTTCAGACGATCTACATGGTCTGCCTAGATTTCCTTTTCGTCTGAAGGTCCATTTGCGACGCACCAGTTTTCGATGCCAGCGAAGGATTGTGTCTGGCTTGAAGATCAGCATAACCTGATAGAGGTGGTACCTTGCGTCTTTTGCAGAGTGACTGAATTTGTCTGTCAAGGTTGCCAAGATGATTCTTTCTGGATCAGATATTCGTGGAGGAGACTTTACTTTGCGTTGTAAGATGCGTACTTGTATGAAGAATTGATGGAGATCCTGTACCTGGAGGGTGTCCAGTTTGTCATCCGTTTGAACCTGGGCGACCAGCATAAGCAGCCCCGCCTGATCGATGCTGGTGGGGAGCCAGTCAAACTGTGGATCAGGCCTGGTGAAACGATTATTCGCCCCAATGTCTATTACCTGGGCACGGTCAAGGTCAATTTGATCGGCTACTGGCGAAAGAGCTTGTCCAAACCCTTGTGGATCATGACCACGCTGGAACCCAAGCGGGGCCTGGAGATTTACCTCCAACGTATGAAAATCGAAGAAACTTTCCGCGATTGTAAAGACCTGCTGCATCTGACCAAGTTGATGAACAAGAAACAGCACCTCCTCGAACAGATGATTGCGTTTTGCTTGCTAACTTATGTAGTCAGCGTTTGGTTTGGCGAAGCCATTCGGGATGTGGTTTATGGCAAGCTCGACGTTGCTCAGCTGCCGGAAGCCTTGTTCAATCAATCGCCGGTGGATACCAAGGCTCACCCTAAGTGGCTGCTCTATTCCGGCCTGTTTATCCTGCTCAAACAGAAACTGCGCTTATCCAGCAAACAAATCGAGGCTATCTCCAAGGCTTCTGCCAATGCGTTCGCTACTCTGATCTCTGGAAATGTCCGAACTTGTGTCTGAACCTCAGAAAACTCTTGACTTTGGTTGTTTTAATGCTATTATTATGTAAGCGTTTACAAATTTGTAAAAATTTTTCTTAGCAGAAATTTCGATTTTTCCCCATTTATTGGGTTAATAAGCTTCAATAATACCTTCCAGGCTCTAGAAATCACGTGTGTTTTGCTTATCAAGGGCTAAAAGACATTAAAAAATAGAATGTCGTGTAAACGTTCACATATATGATGGAGAAAAATCAAACTTACAAAGTCACAATAATTGATGTCGCTGCAGAAGCAAACGTTTCGTATGCGACGGTCTCGCGTGTAATCAATAATGATGTTCATGTAAAACAAGAAACGCGGGATCGTGTTCTAAAAACGATGCGGCGTCTGGGATATGTAGCCAACCGTCAGGCACGTAGTCTGGCAGGGGGTAAGACGAACAGTATCGGGGTTCTCGTACCGGATCTGGGCACTGGCTATATTGGAGAGATTATACGCGGCATTGATGCTGAACTGGGACTGAAAGACCTTGATCTCATCCTATATACAACTCACCGTACAGCCAGCAAGGAGGTCAATTACGTTGCAAATCTAGCGAAAGGGATGGTGGATGGTTTGTTACTGGTGTTGCCCCGCAGACCGACTGATTTCATCGGCACACTGACACAGCGCAATTTTCCCTTCGTCCTGATCGACCACCAGGGAATTGGCCAGGATTGCCCCGCCGTGGGTGCAACGAATTGGCAGGGGGGCTTTACCGCAACCGAATACCTTATCAAGCTTGGACATCGACGGATCGGTTTCATCACCGGCTGGATGGACCTCGGTTGTGCCTTGGATCGGCTTGATGGTTATCGTTCAGCGCTTCGAACCAATCATATCCCTGAAGAGCCGGAATTGATTTATGAAGGTACCTTTTTCCAACCGGATGGCTTTACAGGAGCTTCCACTCTGCTTGACTTATCTAATCCCCCTACTGCCATTTTCGCCTCGAATGACGTCATGGCAATGGGTGTCATAGATGCAGTCCGTAACCAAGGATTACGAGTCCCGGAAGATGTTTCCGTGATCGGCTTCGACGATATACCGCAAGCTTCTATGATCCACCCTGCCCTAACCACGATCAGCCAACCATTGGAGAAAATGGGTCGGGTTGCTACACAAATGTTGCTTGAATTATTGAGCCACGCCCGAATAAAGACCGGGCGAATTGAATTGCCCACAGAACTAATTGTTCGTGATTCATGTCAGGCTCCACGGACGGGTAGTTAAGTTATTTTCCAATACAAGGATTTATCGTTCGGGAAAGGAGGTAGCATTATCGATACAGAAAACATATTTAGACGCTTGTCCCATTTATTACCTCGAAACTAACTCGTATTAGTAATAAAGAAGGAGATATGCTAATGACTCGCAAGATTTTCACTCTGTTCAGCCTAATTCTAAGCGTCGCGTTCGTGTTGGCAGCCTGCGGTCCAGCTGCTACCTCTGCGCCAGAAACGGCAGCACCCGCCACCTCTGCACCGGCAACGGCCGTGCCAGCCACCGCCGTGCCAGCCACCGCCGTACCTGCCACCGCCGTACCTGCCACCGCCGTGCCTACCCAGCCGGTCACAATTGAATGGTGGCATATTAGTACTCAGGACCCGGGCTTGACGCTCTGGCAAACTATGGCCGATGAATATATGGCCGCCCATCCAAATGTGAAGATTAATATCACGGTGTTGGAAAACGAGGCCTTTAAGACCAAGTTGACTACCGTTATGCAGGGCGGTACTCCCCCAGATATCTTCCAGAGCTGGGGTGGTGGCGTCATGAATGATCAGGCCAATGCTGGTATGCTCCTAGATATTACCTCTTACCTGGATGCAGATGGCGGTGCCTGGCGTAACAGTTTCGCACCCGGTGCGCTGGCGGTCTATGCCTTAAACGGCAAGAACTACGGCGTGCCATGGGATATGGGCATGGTCGGTTGGTGGTACAACAAGGACTTGTTCGCCCAGGCTAACATTACCCAAACCCCGACAACCTGGACGGAACTCCTCGATGATGTCAAGACCATTAAGGCTGCCGGCATCACCCCCATCGCCTTGGGTGAAAAAGATACCTGGACCGGCATGCACATCTGGTCGTATCTCGCCACTCGTATCTGCGGAGAAGATGGTTTTCTAGCCGCTGCAAACCGCACGGGTTCCTTTACTGATCCCTGCTTTGTCGAAGCTGGCACAAAGTTGCAGGAACTGATCGCCCTCGCGCCCTTCCAAGCCGGTTTCCTTGGCGCCTCACATGATGAAATGCAGGGCACTTTCGGCAACGGCAAAGCAGCTATGGAACTCTCAGGACAGTGGGCTCCCTCCGTCGAATCTGCTCAAGCTGCCGATAAGGTGGGTGTTGCCAATTTGGGCTTCTTCAACTTCCCTGCCGTCGAGGGAGGCGCTGGCGCCTTGACGGATGCCATGGGCGGCGGTAATGGCTTTGCCATCGGTAAGAATGCCTCGCCCGAAGCGGTTGACTTTGTCAAATACCTGACCGCCCCGGAACAGCAGAAGCGGGTTGCCGCTATTGGTGCTGGCATCCCAGTCGTCAAAGGTGGTGAGGCTGGTCTGACCGATCCCAATATGATCTTGGTCCAGCAGGGCTTTGCAGCTGCAAATTACTTCCAGCTCTACTACGATCAGTATATGCCTTCGGCGATGGGTTCCATCATCAATGACGCTGTTGCCGGTCTCTTCGCTGGCACAATGTCGCCTGAGCAGGTTGCCCAGGCAATTGAAGACGGAGCCAAGCAGGTCTTTGGTAAGTAAGCCAGATTCTTTGAAAGTGTGGGGGTTGGGTATAAAACTCAACCCCCACTGAATTTACTTATTACGTGACAGTCACCTTTGCATCTTCGCCTGCCTGCACCGGGTTCTTCAAGAGGTCCCTGTTTCACAGCGCACACCCCCCAATGACCTAAGTAGATTAAATGACTGTCACATCTAAAATTATTACAAGAATTCCTGTGCTCCGGTGGTGTCCTTATTATTGGGAATAGGAAAGGAGAGGATTCATGAATATATCCCAGGGCAGAAGAGATCCCTTGAAGTGGCAACAGCGGATTAACTCTCCTCGCCGTGTTCAAGACCACCTAGCCATTTTTCTATTCTTACTGCCGGCTTTTGTTATTTTTCTTCTTTTTATTATTTATCCCATCTTTCGAGCTGTCTATTTCAGTTTGTTCAATTGGAACGGCATGGGGCCTGCCACTGTTTTTGTCGGGTTGAATAATTTCAAGCAAATCCTGACCGATCAAGTCTTCATGAAAGCGATTGGGAATTGTCTCTTGATCGTGATACTCTCCCTCGCCATCCAGCTGCCTTTAGCCCTGATGCTAGCCATTATGGTGGGACGTGACCTGCCCGGCCGGCCGTTCTTTCGGGCCATTTTTTTTATGCCTTATGTGCTTTCCGAAGTCATCACAGCCATCATCTGGATGGGCCTCTTCAGCCCGGACCCAGAGCGCGGCTTCATCAATGCGCTATTAGTCCTCATTCCGGGTGTCCATGCCCAAAACTTCTTGGGTGATATGAACCAGGTTCTGGCCTGCGTTTTTATCGTTCTATCCTGGAAATATTTTGGATTGCACATGCTGTTATATATGGCCGGCCTGCAAAACATCCCTAAGGAAATTGAAGAGGCGGCCATGATCGATGGCGCAAACCGCTGGCAGACGGTTCGAAATGTTACGATCCCCTTGCTTGGCAGTACCATCCGTACCACCATCCTACTTTCCGTTTTGGGTTCGCTGACCCAGTTCAACCTGATCTGGATCATGACCAGGGGTGGGCCCGTCAACGCCAGTGAAGTTATGTCTACCTACATGTATCGCTACGCTTTTATCCGCTTCCAGTTGGGGTATGGCTCGGCGGTGGCGCTCGTCATGTTGGCAATCTGCCTCGTCTTTTCCGTAATGTACTTGCGGCTTGCCCGCCAGCCAGATTATCTGGGCGGCATCTAGAAAGGAATCTGCATGGTAATCGTTAATATTCATAAAAGAAACGCTATTAAGAAGAAGCTACCTAGGTTTTTCCAGTACCTCGTACTTTCAATTATTACATTGATTATCCTCGTGCCCATCGTGATCATAGTCTTTGGCGCCCTGAAGACGCGCGGCGAGATGTTTACACATCCATACACCCTCCCTATTCCCGCCCATTGGGAGAACTTTGCTGTGATTTTGAATACGCCTTCGTTCTGGTCCATGCTGCGTAACAGCCTGATTGTCATGCTGGGGTCAACGGCGGGTGTGTTGATCGTTTGCAGTCTGGCGTCCTTTATATTTGCCCGCATGCAATTCCGAGGCAAAGACCTTGCTTTCAACTTTCTCACCCTGGGTCTCATGTTCCCGATTACCGTTGCCATCATGCCGGTCTACCTTGTGGTTCGCCAGATGCATCTGATTGATACCCTCCTGGCAGTGATCCTGGTGCAGACTGCCTTCGGAATATCCGGTAATATGTTGATTCTTCGTGGGTTCTTCACATCGATCCCGATGGAATTGCAGGATGCGTCTTACATAGACGGCTGTAACGCATTTGGCTTTTTCTGGCGTATCTTGCTCCCACTGGCACGCCCGGCTTTGGCGGCGATTGGAGCATTAACCATGATCGTCAGTTGGAATGATTTACTCACCCCCCTGGTTATTCTAAACAGGGATACCCTTTGGACTTTACCGCTCGGCACCATGCAGTTCCAGGGGCAATACAGTTCAGATTTGGCGCTAACGGCGGCTTTCGTAACCTTATCCGCCTTACCTGCGATCATTTTTTACCTGTTCGCCGAACGGCAGATCGTATCCGGCCTCACAGCCGGTGCACTCAAAGGCTGATCCTGCGGGATTCAAGACAATGCCTGTTACTCGAGGCTCTCTCTTCGGACTGGTGGTTATCAGTCTTCTTCTGTCTGATTGTTCGATTCCGTCCATATCAATCGTTCCAACGGTTACCTCACTGTCACCAACGCAACCCCTCATCAGAGTTTTTCCCACCCCCATTCCCGCTCTCACAAAACCACTCGAGGGTATTACCTATCGAAACCTGTTTCAGGAATATCTCGGCAAATCGGATGCTGAAGTGCAGGAGAAACTGGATGCGGCCTGGCAGCAGCTCTTTTATGGTGCATATGATTACCAGCGTATCTACTATCCGGTCAGTTCGGACATGGCTTACATCGAAGATATCGGCAACCATGACGTTCGCACCGAAGGCATGTCTTATGGCATGATGATCGCGGTCCAGCTCGATAAAAAAGCTGAGTTCGACCGCATATGGAAGTGGACGAAAATATATATGTACCAGACGGACGGCCCCTATAAAGGTTATTTTGCCTGGCATTGTTCCACTGATGGAAAGCAATTGGCTGCTAATCCCGCTTCGGATGGAGAAGAATGGTTTGTAACCGCCTTGTTCTTTGCTTCTACCCGCTGGGGAAATGGTCAAGGGATCTTTAATTACAAACTGCAGGCGCAGGCTATCCTTGACACGATGCGCAATAAGACCGCTGAAGATAACGGGATTGCGACTGACATGTTCGATCCGAACATAAAACAGGTTGTTTTCGTTCCCAGCGTCAGGAATTCCATGTTTACCGATCCATCCTACCATTTACCGGAATATTATGAACTCTGGGCGCATTGGGCAGATAAGGACAATGCGTTTTGGGCGGATGCCGCCGGGGTCAGCCGCGATTTCTTTAGAAAAGCTGCAAACCCAGAGACTGGTTTAATGCCCGATTATGCCAATTTTGACGGAACCCCTGCCACCACCGACGAACACAAGGATTTCCGTTTTGACGCCTGGCGGACTCTTTCCAACGTTGCCGTGGACTATGTCTGGTTCGGCGCCGATCCTTGGCAGGTGGAGCAATCCAACCGGGTGCTGACTTTCCTGGCTTCCCAGGGTCTAGGCTCCTATCCAAACCAGTATTCGCTTGAAGGTAAAGTTCTTTCTAGTGATCATTCGACCGGTCTAGTTGCCATGTCAGCTGTGGCCGCCCTGGCTGCAAATCCCGATAAGGGTAAACCCTTTGTTCAAGCCCTCTGGGATACGAAAATTCCATCTGGCAAGGGGCGTTATTATGATGGAATGTTGTACATGCTGGCTTTGCTGCATGTGAGCGGGAACTTCCAGGTTTATATATTAGGTGGTTTGCCAAAGTAATTCTTTTCGAAGGTATCACCAGCATGCCTGGATATCGGAGCTATGATGGACGATCTTAATCTTGCAATTCGTAGAAATCGAACCGCAAATGTAATTGTCACTCTTTCTCACCAAGGATTACCTGTTGCCCATCAAGAAATCCTGGTGAAACAGAAGAACCATAAATTCTTGTTTGGCAGCAATTGGGGCGAATGTACATTAGCACTGGTAAATGGTGAGTTGTCGAGCAGAGAAAAAGAACTGGCCGAGCTGCGTAATGAACATTCTTTACAGTTGTTTAACCAAGCTACATTACCTTTTTATTGGGCGCGGTTCGAACCTCAGCGTGGACAGCCACAAACCCGGCGCATTCTAAACGCTGCCCACTGGTATGTGGATCATAACTGCGTCGTTAAAGGCCATCCTTTATGCTGGCATACGCTGACACCGGATTGGCTGCTGCCCATGAGCAATCGGGAAATCCTTCGGGCTCTATTGGATCGCATTCAGCGGGATGTCTCTGATTTTGCTGGACTGATTGATCAATGGGATGTTGTAAACGAAGCGGTCATCATGCCGATTTTCAATCGTTACGATAATGGCATCACCCGACTATGTAGAGAGTTGGGACGTATCGAATTGGTCCGCACTATGTTTGACGCGACACGCGCTATGAATCCGCAGGCCACATTGTTATTGAATGATTTTGATGTTTCGCCCGCTTATGACATCCTTATTGAAGGTTGCCTGGCCGCAGGTGTTCAGATCGATGTGATTGGTATTCAAACACATATGCATCAGGGTTATTGGGGCGTTGAGCGCACACGGAGCGTACTTGAACGGTTTGAGCGCTTCAATCTACCCATCCATTTTACCGAGAACACAATTGTTTCTGGACATCTTATGCCGCCTGAAATTATCGATTTGAATGACTATCAGGTGAGTGAATGGCCAAGCAACCCGGATGGAGAGCAGCGCCAGGCACAGGAAGTGATCTTGCATTACAAAACCTTGTTAGCTCACCCTGCTGTACAAGCGATCACCTGGTGGGACCTATCTGATGGAGGTTGGCTGAATGCGCCAGCCGGTTTATTGCGCCAGGATCATTCCCGCAAACCCGCTTACGACGAACTGTTAAAGCTGATAAAAGGTGAATGGTGGCTCTCGCCAACCAGGATGACAACAGACACCAATGGCAAGTTTGTTTTTAATGGTTTCCTGGGAGAATATGAACTTTCAGTGGGACACCAGAAATACACTTTTTCAGTGCAGGAGAAAGGTGAAGCCTCGATTTCTATCAGTCTCTAGGCCGCCTTATCATTTGATGGGTTTATTGCAAAATATAAGCGATCATCTTATTATTCAATATTCGCAATGTGGAGCATATAATGTCAGATTGCATATCTAACTTCGAGCATATGATATTACGTCTCTCGTTTCACTGCCTTCCAAATCTCTCAGAATGAGGAAATAATTATGTCATATCCTGCTTACCTCGACCCTAATTTACCTATTTCTGATCGTGTTCAGGATTTGCTTTCGCGCCTGACGCTTAACGAGAAACTTGGGCAATTTATTCACTCCGTTGATGGCATCCCACGCCTGGGGATAGCTCCCTATAATTTCTGGAGCGAGGGCCTGCATGGTGTGGGTCGCAATGGACGCGCCACCGTTTTCCCACAAGCCATCGGTATGTCAGCCACGTGGAACCTGTCGCTGGTGAAAGCCATCGCAGCGGCGATTGGCGACGAAGGCCGCGCCAAATTCCACGAAGCCCTTCGTACCAAAGGTAAGACCAACCTGTACCAGGGGTTGACCTTTTGGTCACCCAACATCAACATATTCCGGGACCCGCGCTGGGGACGTGGGCAGGAAACCTGGGGTGAGGACCCGTTTTTGACCGGAGAAATGGGCACGGCCTATGTGCGCGGGCTGCAGGGCGACGACCCAAAATATCTGAGAGCCGCCGCCTGCGCCAAACATTTCGCGGTGCACAGCGGGCCTGAGAAACTGCGTCACAGCTTCAATGCGCAGGTTAGCCGCCGCGATCTGTACGCCACCTATTTGCCGGCTTTTAAGAAATTGGTCATCGAAGCCAAAGTCGAAGCCGTAATGGCCGCGTATAACCGCGTGCTGGACGAGCCTGCCTGCGCCAGCAAACTGCTCCTACAGGATATTCTGCGCGGCGAGTGGGGCTTTGCCGGGCATGTGGTCTCTGATTGTTGGGCGCTTTCCGATATTCATGGAGGTCACCAATACACAGCTGGCCCTGTCGAAACCGCCGCGCTGGCACTCAAAAACGGCTGTGACCTCGATTGCGGCTGTACCTTTGACCACCTGGGCGAGGCGCTTGAGCAGGGGCTGATTTCACAAGCCGATATCGCCCTGTCCCTTTCCCGCATCCTGGTCACCCGCTTCAAGCTGGGTATGTTTGACCCACCGGACCAGGTGACTTATGCCGCTACACCCATGTCGGTGGTGGGCTCTAAAAAACATCGTGACCTGGCCTATCGTGCCGCACTCCAGTCAGCGGTGTTGCTTAAAAACAGGAATCAGGCCCTGCCCATTGGGCCGCAAGTGAAAAGCATTTTTGTCATCGGCCCAGCGGCTGCCAGTCTGGATGTATTATTGGGCAACTATTATGGCATTAACGATAAAATGACCACTCTGATCGAAGGGATTGTAGGGCGCATGCCTGAAGGAATTAAGTTGGAATACCGACCTGGTTGCATGTGGACCCAGGAAAGTGCCATTCCGTTCAATCGGGCCGAAGATGAAGCTGTCAGCGCGGACCTAACTATCGTGTGTGCGGGAACGTCCCCGCTCATGGAGGGCGAGGAGGGCGAATCGATCCTCACTGCAGAAAATGGAGACCGTGCGCAGATTGAACTGCCTGCGGTTCAACAGAAATTTATTCGCAGGCTGGCTGAACATGGAGCGCGCATTGTTTTGGTCCTGACGGGCGGCAGCCCGATAGCGCTGGGTGAAATCACCGATATGGTGGAAGCCATTTTGTTCGTCTGGTACCCTGGCCAGGAAGGCGGACGTGCCGTCGCCAGCCTGCTTTTTGGGGATACGTCCCCGAGCGGCAAGTTGACTGTCACCTTCCCCAAAGCCACCACTGATTTGCCGCCTTTCGAAGACTACAGCATGACCGGGCGCACCTATCGATATGCCACGCGCGAACCGCTTTTCCCGTTCGGTTTTGGCCTGTCTTATGCCAGTTTTGAATACCACGATCTAAAAATCGTCTCGCCTGGTAAACCCACCTCCGGGTTTCGGGTGGCTGTTACGCTCAAGAATGCGGGCTCTGTCACTGCGGACGAAGTTGTCCAGCTTTATTTAAGTGTGCTTGAAACCCGCCTGCCCGCGCCTCTGAGCCAGCTAATCGCCTTCCAGAGAGTAAGTCGCAAACCTGGGCAGGTCAAAACAATCCATTTTAACGTCAAGCCTGAAATGCTGATGCTCGTCGACGAAGATGGCCGGCAAAAGTTGGAGCCGGGCAAATACCAATTAACGGCAGGCGGCTGCTCCCCCGGCGCTCGCGGGGTGGCGCTTGGAGCACCGCAGCCTGTCAGTGAGGAATTTAAAATTCATTAATTACTATATCAAGGAGCTCCCATGTCTGATTACTCACCGAAACCCGAACACAAATTTACATTTGGTCTATGGACCGTTGGTAATCGTGGTGTAGACCCGTTTGGCAGCGCCACTCGTGAACACAAATCTCCGGCAGAACTAGTTTACCTGCTGGGAGAAGTCGGTGCGTATGGTGTCAACTTCCACGACAACGACTTGATCCCGATCGATGCTACACCTGCTGAAGCCGGCGTCATCAAAAAGGACTTCCGCAAAGCTCTGGCCGATACAGGGCTGGTCGTTCCAATGGCGACCACTAATTTGTTCAGCGACCCAGTTTTCAAGGACGGTGCATTCACTAGCAACGATGCAAAGGTCCGCGCGTATGCCCTACAAAAAACGATGAAGGCCATCGATCTGGGTGTGGAATTTGGCGCAAAAACCTATGTATTCTGGGGCGGGCGCGAAGGCACGGAAACGGATTCCAGCAAGAATCCGTTGGATGCGATCAAGCGCAGCCGCGAAGCCATTAACTTCCTGTGTGAATATGCCCTCGACAAGAAATACGATCTCAGATTCGCCCTTGAAGCTAAGCCGAACGAACCGCGCGGCGACATCTATAACCCGACCACAGGACACATGCTAGCGTTCATTGCCACACTCGACCATCCGGAAATGGTCGGTGTCAATCCCGAGGTGGCTCATGAGCACATGGCCGGCATCAACTTCATGCACGGCGTGGCCCAGGCCTGGGAAGCGGGCAAGCTCTTCCACATTGATCTGAACGACCAGTATCCCGGTCGCTATGACCAGGACCTGCGCTTTGGCTCACGTGACTTAAAGGCTGCATTCTTTCTGGTTAAATTTCTCGAAGATGTCGGCTATTCCAGCTCGCGTCACTTCGATGCCCATGCTTACCGAACTGAAGATTACGAGGGCGTCAAGGATTTTGCACGCGGTTGTATGCGCACCTATCTTATCCTGAAGGAGAAAGCCGCCCAGTTCAATGCGGATCAAGAGATCCAGGCGCTGCTTGCCGAAATCAACGTTATTGATGGTGAGATGGCGTCCTACTTCGGCAGTTACACATCTGAAAAAGCCGCTGCACTCAAGGCGCGATCTTTTGATCGCAAGGCTATCTCTAAACGCGGGCTGAAGTATGAACGGCTTGACCAATTGACCATAGATTTGCTTCTCGGCGTTCGATAACCAATAAGTAAAGATGAGTACGAAAAGCTATTTTCTCGGTGTCGATACATCCACAACCAGCAGCAAGGCGTTGTTAATCGATGAAGCCGGCGCAGTGGTGGCAGTTGCCTCGTCACCGCATACGCTGCAAACGCCCCGACCGCTCTGGTCTGAACAGGATCCACCGGAATGGTGGCAGGCGGTCTGTGTGAGTATCCGTTCTGTTTTGAAAAAGGCGGGTGTGAAAGCTGAAACCGTCGCCGCCATTGGTCTGACAGGACAAATGCATGGGCTGGTCTTGCTCGACGATGCGGGTAAGGTCCTGCGTCCCGCCATTCTGTGGAATGACCAGCGTACCCAAGCCCAATGCGACGAAATTCACTGGCGCATTGGACGAGAGAAGTTCATCCAGATTACCGGCAACGTAGCCTTGACCGGTTTCACTGCACCCAAGATCCTATGGGTCAAGGAAAACGAGCCGGAAATCTACGCCAAAGCCGCGCATGTGCTATTGCCGAAGGATTTTGTGCGCTATAAGCTGACGGGGGATTTCGCTATGGACAAGGCCGATGGGTCTGGGACCGTCCTGTTCAACCTGAAAGAGCGTGATTGGTCCGGTGAAGTTTTATCTGCCCTTGGGATTCTCCGCAGCTGGATGCCACCGGTTTATGAGGGGCCGCAGATAACCGGACATATGACCCCGGCTGCCGCTGTAGCTACCGGGCTGAAGGCTGGCACGCCCGTCATGGCAGGCGGCGGCGACCAGGCGGCGCAGGCCGTAGGCGTGGGCGCGGTTAGGCCGGGCATCATCGGGCTAACGGTGGGCACCAGCGGCGTGGTCTTTGCTACCACGCCCTCCGCGATGATCGAACCCGAAGGACGGCTGCATGCCTTCTGCCATGCCGTGCCGGGGATGTGGCACTTCATGGGCGTAATGCTCTCCGCGGCAGGCAGTTTGCAGTGGTATCGCGACACCCTTGCTCCGGGGATGAGTTTTGATGACCTGCTGAAAGAAGCCGAATCTGTTCCCGCAGGCAGCGAAGGATTACAGTTCCTGCCCTACCTGAGTGGCGAACGGACCCCACACCCCGACCCATTAGCACGCGGTGCTTTCATTGGCCTGACTTTGAGGCATGGGCGTGGACACATGACCCGTGCCGTCCTGGAAGGTGTAGCTTTTGGCTTAAAAGACAGCTTTACCTTGATTCAAAATGCCGGTCTGGGTGCAATTGTACAGGTGCGCGCTTCCGGCGGTGGAATAAAGAGCCCATTATGGCGGCAGATTCTGGCTAGTGTACTCGAAGCTGAATTGATAACGGTTGAAGTAGTTGAGGGGGCAGCCTATGGTGCAGCCCTGCTGGCGGGGGTTGGCGCCGGTGTGTGGTCGAATGTTGCAACTGCATGCAAGGAGGTAGTAAGGCTGGCAGAAATCACTAACCCAAATGAAAGACAAGTCGTGATCTATCGTACCATGTATCCGCTTTATCGCGAATTGTATCCTGCGTTGAAATCTACTTTTCAAAAGATAGAGTGAATTATGATGAAAGACAACGGACCAGTATTAATCAAAAAATTCTTTCAGGAATTTAGCTCCCTGACGTTGCTCATTTAAAATTAATAGGCAGTGATGGGGAGTCTCTAGAAGGTTGGTTGCACTGCAAAAGGTGATACTCTTATACAGGTAAGATAATAATATAAATTCTTCTTGGGGCCCAAAACCGATATTGTATTTTAGGAGAATAACTGTGTATTTCGACTTTCCACTTGAACAATTAAAAGTCTATAAACCAGATCGTCAAGAACCATCCGACTTCGACGCATTTTGGTCTGAAACCATTGCCCAAGCCAAAGAGTTCCCATTAGCAGCACAATTTGAGCCAGTTGATTATCGGCTTCAAACACTTGAGACTTATGATGTCACATTCAATGGCTACGGCGGTCAACGAGTGAAAGGGTGGTTCCTGCTACCACGACAACGTCCAAAGTTACTCCCATGCGTGGTTGAATACATTGGTTATGGCGGTGGCCGTGGATCTCCATATAATTGGCTTTTATGGAGTAGCGTCGGATTTGCTCACTTAATCATGGACACACGAGGACAGGGAAGTCAATGGCTGCAAGGTGATACTCCAGATCTTCCAGCAGAAGGCTCAAACCCTCATTTTCCAGGTTTCATGACCTTGGGTGTTCTCAATCCTAAAACATATTACTATCGGCGTGTTTTTACAGATTCTGTACGCGCAGTTGAGGCAGCAAGAAGCCATCAATCGGTCGACAAGTCTAGAATTGCTGTCACGGGTGCCAGTCAAGGAGGTGGAATCTCATTGGCAGTGAGCGGTCTCGTACCCAACATATCTGCAGTCATGCCGGATGTCCCGTTCCTTTGCCACTACCGGCGTGCTACCGAAATCACGGATGAAAGCCCTTACTCAGAAATTGCCCATTATTGTAAGATACATCGAGATCATATAGATACTGTATTTAATACCCTATCTTATTTCGATGGCCTAAATTTTGCTGTGCGGGCGCATTCCAAATCACTGTTCTCTGTTGGATTGATGGATATGACTTGCCCTCCATCTACGGTCTTCGCTGCTTTTAATCATTACGCTGGTTCAAAACAGATTAGAATCTGGTCTTATAATGATCATGAAGGTGGAGAAGCTTTTCAAACAATTGAAAAGGTCAAATTCCTGACTGAATTATGGGGAACAGGGATTTTATAGATTCCTTCTAAAAAAACATAACAGCGGCTCAAAATAATAAGCTGGCAGCTGAATCGCTTAATATCGGCAAGTACTTGATGAATTGCTCTGAATTTCTGTTTTTTGAGGATGCTGATGGGTAACTGAAAAAAGCCTTAGGTATTCCAGGTGGTTACCAGCACGTCTGTGTCGTGACTCTCGGGTGTAAAGATTGTGAACAGCCCACCCCCACACCAAGGAAAGAAGGTCTGATATTCTATATTTGATCTACAAGCCTGGTAGATAAATCGATTAATTCATTTTTTGATGGGTGTTTGAGGTTTAACTATATGCAGCTATCAAAAAGGACTTTATCCCGTACTTACGTTAATATATTCATACAAAAATTGATAGTCTCCCTTTTAGGTGTTGACAGCACCTGGTAAGGGTAAAGTCATCAACAGCTCTTTAACAGTCCAAATATGATCGGTCAGTTTCGCAGCCATTGTTGGTGTGCGGGACGACCATTTTTGCGGCCAGCCATCCTGAACCGGTAGACGCAGGCTCTTGTGAGGGCGGATCAGGTTGTAATAGCTGTCCTCCCAGGAGGCTTTGCGGAATTTACCTTCACCGCGCTTGCCTACCCTCACCAGGGGAGAAAGCACCCGGTCGGGGTCATAGGTATTCATCAATCCAGCTTGCCCACGGGCACAGAACTTTCCCTTGGAGTGAGGATGCTCGGGGTTACCTTCCAGCTTGACCACCCGGCTTTGCTCGACCTTACTGAGGACACCACAGCGCCACACACACATTTCACACATGGTAGGGATGTAACCATCGCCGTTAGCGTCCAGGCTGCCGTTTTGACGGGCAGTTTTGGCGACTGGAGGAGGTACAAACTGTCCGAGGGCTAAAGCCCCCAGCGAGGTGCCACCTATTTTAAGAAATTCTCTTCGGGTTACGACACTGTCTGGCATAAATACCTCTATCTAAGGGTGTGCCTGGAGAAAATCAGCAAGCACGTTCATTGATCTTGAAGCAAACATTAACCTGAGAAAATCGAGGACTAGTCTTCAATCTTCTCCTTCCGGTATAAGCCACTGCGGTCGATAAGGTAGAACAGAAAAACGCTCATCATGGCAAAGAGCAGGACTACCAGATATGGATTCGGGTTCCACAAATCCGGCAACACCACGCTCCCATAATCAGCCAGCGCTGATATCTTGGGAAAGACTTGTTGGTAAGTCAAACCATATATCACTGCACCCGTGAGAAAACCGAGAAGACCAGGAATCAAGTAATCAAGTTTTCCTTCACCGCCACCGGCGGCGCAGGTACCCGGTCAGTAACCGGTTAGAGCCATGCCAACGCCAAAGATCAGTCCTCCGATCAGATTACCGGCAATGTATGTGGCAGGCACATTTGGAAAGGTGATCACCCCCAGACCACGCAGAGCGTACAACCCGATCATGGAGACAACCAGAGCAGTCATCATGAATTTGAGAACAGCTAAATCAGTAAGACGGAAGACGTTGACGATCTTGTTATACTTCGTCAAGCCGGCTTTGTTGAGCGACAGTCCGAAGAAAACGCCTAAGAAGAGGGCGATGATGTAATTCGTCATGGATTAATACCTCCTACCGTATGTAATTAAGGCGGTAGCGATTCCCGAAACAAACATCCCAGCGATGAAGATGAAGGCAGCCGGCGCCAACAACATTCCACCGGATATGGCCAACCCGCTGGTACAGCCGCCTGCGATCCCGGCACCATATTCAAGAATTATGGCGCCTACAAAGG
>Ga0307435_1000511_pt1 | contig 17173 bp, 13 predicted proteins | sample SalMarWE160470MG_FD_202164 | JGI IMG/M metagenome (GOLD analysis project Ga0307435, IMG submission 202164) | Salt marsh sediment microbial communities from the Plum Island Ecosystem LTER, Massachusetts, United States - WE1604-70 | ecosystem: Environmental > Aquatic > Marine > Intertidal zone >... | reverse complement strand
AGTACTAATATTATAATAAATTGCTGCTTGCTAATAAATAATTTAAGAAACATATAAGGATAAAATATTCATGGTTGCCTTAAAGATGATTTTAAATACTTTTAAAAAAGCTCCTCCAGTTTCCCTACCAGGTTGCTTCTGGGTACAGCACCAACCTGTTTATTCACAATTTCTCCATCCTTAAAGAAAAGAATCGTAGGTATGCTTCTGATACCATATTTAGCTGAAATCCCCGGATTACTATCTACATCAACCTTCCCTATAACAGCCTTTCCCTCATATTCCTTTGCCATTTCACTAACTATTGGACCAACCAGGCGGCATGGGCCACACCATTCAGCCCAAAAATCAACCATTGCAGGTTTTTGCGACTTTAATACAATTTCGTCAAAATTAGAATCATTTAACTCTATAGTCATAGCTTACATTTTTAATATTATGTTTATAAATTAATTCACCTTATAATCAATTTCAGGAATATTTTCAAGATATGAAATAAACTGATTGGATGGATAAATAGTATAATTCCTTGAAAACATCTCGACACTTATACTTTCTTTATCATCATAAATTAAAAATTTTAAGTTTGTTTTTCCGTTTTTGTTAATAATATGACTTTTAATATCGTTCAGCAGCTTTTCTGAAAGAACATCAACAGGTATCCTGATTAATATGCTTTTAATAAGTTCCTCCCTTGCATTATTAAGTATTAAAATACTTTTGATCTTAAACTCCAGCTCCCCGTTATTTTTCCAGGTATTCTTCTGAACATTACCTTTTATTAAAAGTGTATATCCTTCAAATAAATAGTTTCTGTAATTCTCATAATCAAATCCAAAAAGTGTCATTGTGTATGAATCCGAATAATCTTCAAGAGTAAATACCCCATAGGGTTTCCCTGTTTTTGTCATGGCATTCTTCACTCCGGTTACAATTCCCGAGACCGCAATCTCCCTGTCTTTAAGGTTATCAATATTCCTGAACTCAGAAAGTTTTGTGTTACAGAAGGTTTCAATTTCCAGTTTGTAGTTGTCAAGAGGATGGGCAGAAAGATATATCCCTATTAATTCTTTTTCTTTATTAAGTCTGGTAAGGTTGGACCATTCTTCGCAGTCCGGAATTTGTGGCCTGGCTATCTCAATTTCTTCAATATCCCCAAATAGTGTAGGTTCGGCACCAGACTCACTTTTAATCTTATTTCCATATCTTATCAAATGTTCAATAAAGCTTACATCATTAACTCCGCACTCGAAGTACTGGCTTCTTTTTATATCTTTAAAACTGTCGAATCCCCCTGCCATTGCCAATGCTTCAATACTTCTCTTGTTAATAGTAGTAAGATTCACTCTTTCAACAAAATCAAAAATATCTTTAAAGGGCCCCTTTTTGTTCCTTTCCTCTATAATATGCTGTACGGCAGACTCACCTATTCCTTTTATCGCTGCCATGCCAAAGCGGATATTACCATCCCTGTTTACCGTAAATCTGATATTGCTTTCATTTATGTCAGGAACAAGCACCTTCAGACCCATTCTTTTGCATTCATCCATAAATACGGTAATTTTCTTAATGTCATTAAGATTCCTGCTTAATACCGAAGCCATGAACTCAGCCGGATAATGAGCCTTCAGATAGGCTGTCTGATAAGATACATAAGCATAACAGGTAGAATGTGACTTATTAAAGGCATAATGGGCAAATGCTTCCCAGTCCTTCCATATTTTCCTTGCCTTATCTTCTTCATAGCCGTTATTTATACATCCGTCAATGAATTTCTCCTGCAGTTCATCCATCATGGATTTTATTTTCTTTCCCATGGCTTTTCGTAGTGAATCGGCCATGCCTTTGGTAAATCCTGCCAGCTTTTGCGATAACAACATTACCTGTTCCTGGTATACCGTAATACCATATGTGTCTCTCAAATAATCCTCCATCTCGGGAAGATCGTATATGATTTTATCTTTACCGTGTTTTCTGCTGGTATAATTTGGAATATATTCCATCGGACCCGGGCGATAAAGAGCATTCATGGCAATCAAATCCTCAAATCTGTTCGGCCGGAGCGCCCGTAAATGCTTTTTCATTCCATCAGACTCAAACTGAAACAGTCCGGTTGTCTCTCCCTTACTGTAAAGCCCAAAAGTTTTCTTGTCATCCAGGGGAATATTCTCAATATCTATTTCATCACCTTTGGAATCCTTAATATTGTCGACAGTATCTTTAATAATCGAAAGAGTTTTAAGTCCCAGAAAATCCATTTTTAACATACCCACGGACATAACATGCTTCCCGTCATATTGGGTGACAAATAAGTCGGCATCTTTATTTATGCAAATGGGTATATGCTCTTCCAGGGCATTCTTGCCAATAATTATGCCACATGCATGGACTCCTGTCTGGCGCACAGATCCCTGAAGAACTTCTGCATATTTTAAAGTCCGTGCTATAAGTTCATTTGATGAATTCTTCTCCCTGACCAGCTCAGGAACCTCCTCATAAGCCCTCCGAAATGTAATCCCCGGACCTTCCGGGACTAATTTGGCCAGGCGATCTGCTTCAGACAATTCCAGCTTCAGCACCCTTGCAACATCACGAATTGCCATCCTGGGAGCCATTGTGCCAAAAGTAATGATATGTGCTACTTTTTCCCTTCCATATTTATTTACAATCCACTGTAAAACCTTCTCCCTTCCATCCTCATCAAAATCTATATCTATATCAGGCATTGAAATCCTGTCCGGATTTAAAAATCTCTCAAAAAGCAAATTATACCTAATAGGATCTATATCAGTTATTCTCAAACAATAGGCTACGACAGAGCCCGCGGCAGAACCTCTTCCCGGCCCCACGGATACGCCCATTTCACGTGCTGCTTTTATTACGTCCCATATAATCAGAAAATATCCCGGATATCCCATTTTCTTTATTGTCCCTAACTCAAACTCAATACGTTCTTCCATATCTTTTGAAATTTGCGGATACCTTCTTTTTGCTCCTTCCCAGGTTATTTTTCTTAAAAATTCATCTGCATCCCTAACTCCTTCCGGTATCGGGAAATCAGGCATTACAGGATCATTATCCAGACTGTAAACTTCAATCTTTTCCTCAATCTCCCTGGTGTTAGTAATGGCATCAGGCAGGTCTGAAAAAAGCTTCATCATTTCTTCCCTGGTTTTTAACCATTCCTGGCCTGTGTAACGCAGTCTTGAAGTATCATTAATGTCTTTGCCGGTGCTTATACATAGTAATATATCATGCGCCTTTGCATCCTCCCTGTTAATAAAATGAACATCATTGGTGGCTATATATTTTACTCCTGTCTCAACTGAAAGTTTCCTCAACTGGCTGTTAACATAAACCTGATCCTGGTATACCGAATTGTCAGTCTGCTGACCATCTGATTTATGCCTTTGCAGCTCGAGATAAAAGTCTCCGCCAAATATATCTTTGTATTCCAGCACAAGTTTCTTTGCCTGGTCGTAATCTTTGTTTTTTATCGCATAAGGTATTTCACCTTTTAAACATGCGCTGCATGCTATCAGTCCGTTTCGGTATTTTCTTAACAAATCCTTGTCAACTCTCGGCTTATAATAAAATCCTTCCGTCCATCCATAGGATACAAGCTTAATAAGATTCTGATACCCCTCTTTGTTCTTCGCCAGCAGTAAAAGGTGAAAGCCGCTTCCATCACTTCTGTCCGCCTTGTCAAACCTTGACCTTCTTGCTACATAAACCTCGCATCCCAGTATAGGTTTTATTCCCTGATTAATTGCCTCATCATGAAATTCCTTTACCCCAAACATATTGCCATGATCGGTTATAGCAAGCGCAGTCATCTCATCTTCCCTTGTTTTAATTAACAGTTCCTTTATATCAGCTGCCCCGTCAAGGATTGAATACTGGGTATGTACATGTAAATGGGCAAAGTGTGAAGGAGGTTTGTCATTATCCTTTCCTGATTCAGTTTCCACTTCTGCAGATTTTATTTGCTCCGTATTTTCCTTTACAGGCTCCTTTAAAATATCTTCACTTATATTAAACTTAACTCTGTCAATAACGCCTGTTCTTAAAAGCTCAAAAAAACACCGGGCAGTAGATGAAACATCGGCTGAAGCATTATGTGCCCCCCTGAGATCCTCATTAAAAAGCTTCCTGTACAACTCTGCCAGTGTCGGCCACTTATATTTCCCTCCTCTGATATCAGGAATAGCACAGTAACCTGTAGACTCTTCCTTGGTGCATATACTAGTTTTTTCAAACAGACTGTTTGAAATTTTTGCTCTTATAAATTCCGCACCAATAATGCTTTTATCAAAGTCTATGTTATGCCCTATAATGAACCCGCATTTTTCAATTGCTTTGGCAAATTCCCGGAGTACAAAATTTAAGTCTTTTCCTTTTTCCCGCGCTTTTTCAGTCGATATCCCGTGAACCTTTTCTGCACTAAAAGGTATTGTAAAACCCTCAGGTTTTATTATAAAATTTTCAGAACCAATAAGTTCACCCTTATTATCATGTAATTGCCATGCCAGTTGAACCAAACGGGGCCAATTGTCAACATCACTAACCGGTGCGTTATACTTCTCAGGAAGTCCGGTTGTCTCAGTATCAAGAATCAGAAACATTAAAGAATAATAGCTAATTTTTATTAACCAGCAGCTAATTTCTGATTGCTAATTTACTTTAAATAGCATCAAAAAAATATAGTTGTTAATAAGTTTGGAAAAGTAAAATAAGTGCCTTTATAGTCCGTCGCGGCTTATTATATATCTGAGGTATTCTCATTGTTTAAAAGCAGGCTTTCAATCTGGTTTATGAACAATTGCCTGGTTTCTTCCATTGTTCTTGCTATACCTGAAGTAATGCTCGGATTTCCTTCCATGGGACAATATAAAAATGCAGGTATACCACTAACACCAAATACCTGTGCCAATTCTTTTTCACGCTGTATGTCGATTTTATAGATATTAATTTTCCCTGCATAATCTTCAGCCAGTTCTTCAAGAATAGGAGCTGTTATCCTGCAAGGTGCACACCAGTCAGCATAAAAGTCAATAAGACAGGGAAGCTTGCCTTTATATACCCACTCCCGGGGATTTTTTTCATAATCCATTACCTTATCCAGGAAATCCTGTTTTGTCAATTGCACTGGTTTTGTATTAACAGGTTCGGCTGTCATCACTACCTTATTATCAGTCATTTCCGTATAATTATCTGACTTATTCTCCTGTGCAGACGGACTGTTACATGAAGCAAACATTGTTATTGCCAGCCCTGTTAATAAATATATTATTAAATCCATGATAAATCCTTTAATTTCTTTTTTTAATAGTTTATGTCGCACAAAATTAAACCCAATTATTGAATTTCATAATATATTCCTCTAACAAATAATTTTTTATCTTGTTCATTAATATGCTTTAGCCTTTTCCTTTAATTTATAATATACCTCCTTTTCGGTGAACTCTATCGTCAATACCCCGATTGAAATAAGACTGACAAGAATATTCTCAGCCCTGGACTTATTAATCTTTGCGGTTGTGATGAATTCAGGTAAGGTTACTTTATCATTGACCCTGAGGTATTCCAGTATTCGCTTTTCTGCTTCGCTATATTTTAGAAATACACCTCTTTTCCTTGTCCTGTTTTTCCAGACTCTAATAAGTATCCTGTTGGCCAGGAGGTTTTGATCTTCTACCCTTAAATATGCAAGCCATCTGCCATCCTCATTCCTGGCATAATAAGGTTTTTTTCTGCTCTCAGGTATAGTAACTTCAAGTATCCATTTCCCTTCGATGAGCCACTTTTTTGTTGTATATTTAATCGCAGGCCTGCAATAAATATGAGCTGCCGATTCAATCATATACACCTCCTCCTCAGTCCGTATGCCGGCTATTGCCCCGTTATCCTTAACCCCGACAAGAAGCTTGCCTCCCCCGGTATTTGCGAATGCTGAAAATGTGCGGGCAATCTTTTTTGAATCAGAAATTTCAAATTTAAAATCCAGGTGCTGATGTTCACCCTGCTTTATTAATCTTTTTATATACGTGCTCAATAATTATGTTAAAAAAATAATATCCTTATAAATTGTCTGTTTTTTTTCTAAATTATCATTAAAATTAAGTTTTATATGACAATTAATGAATAATAAACCAATAAATATTTGAGGTATATTCCTTGAAGACGATAAGTATTTAAACTATCCTGAAGGATTTGAGCCGGGACAAAACTACCCCAATCCGTTTACTGCCGGAAGCGGATTATACCTGTACCAGCTAACCTTCATGCACAATAACAAAATAATGAGAGAATCCGGTAAAATGATGTTATTCAGGTAAATAATACATATTTGTTGTTATACGCCATTGAGTAACTTTTTTTAGATAAAATATAATATCGCTAATATTGTAATAATATCTTTCGTGAAACGTTTATTTCATAGTTATATGCAACTACCTTTAAATCAAAAAACTACTTTAAAACCAATCATCATGAAAACAAAAGTATTGACAACCGCTCTTTTATGCTCCTTATTTTTATTAAGTTCATACGGACAGACAGAAAAGGGAACCTGGATGTTAGGCGGCGGCGCCAGTACGGGCCTTTCTTTTCAGACTGATAATAATTCATTTTCTCTGGCTATTTCACCTGATATAGGTTATTTTATGTCAGACAACCTGGCAATAGGAGCGAACCTTCCCATATCATTCTACAGCCAGGAAAACTACAGGAGCATTGGATATGGCATAACGCCTTTTATCAGGTATTATTTCGGACCACCTTCAGAATTTATGTTTTTCGTTACAGGGGCATTCGGAATAAGCGGCTGGTCATCCAAATACGATGATACGACAAATTCAAGTTCGGCAATAACAGGATCAGCCGGAGTGGGAGGTACATATTTTTTAAATGAGAGCATCGGGCTGGAAATAATATTGGGATATACTTACGATAAAACAAAGGACTATGATCCATCATCGAATATTGCATTGAGTGCAGGATTCCAGATTTATTTCGGCCGGTAAAAAATTATTTCAATATTACAGCTTTATAAACAGATTTATTTGTTCCCGATTGCAGGTGAGGCAGTTTTTGTGGAGATAAGGGGAATCGAACCCCTGACCTCGTGAATGCCATTCACGCGCTCTAGCCAACTGAGCTACATCCCCGGAAAACACAAAAATATAAATTTTCATGAAAAAATAATGAATAATACAAGGATAGTCTCTAAAAAACAGTATTCTTAGGTAGCACCTTTCATTATCATTCTGGTATGATATTTGTAGTTAATTATTTGAGGGACAGGAGCTGCATAAATATGCTAAAGACAGACTCCGGGCAAACAAAGAGGAATACCTGTAAAAGTATCAGTAGTAATTATGGTTAAATATAAACCCTGCGATTCTAAAAAATATGCAGTTTAAATTTTGGCTTTAACCTTTTATTCTTTAATTTTGGAATTATTAAATATTTTGAACGATGGAAGCAAAGAAATCAAAAAAGGCTGATCTTGAAAAAAACAGGCCGCTTTTCCTGGAACTTGGCCTGGTAATAGTACTGGCTATTGTTCTTCTTGCCTTTGAATGGACAACCAAACCTTCAAAGGGCAGTGCACTGGATTTTCTGTCTGAAGATGTTGGCGATGAAGAAATAGTACCTATTACAAGACACCAGGAAAAACCACCCGAACCACCACCTCCACCTCCGAAAGTTATTGAAGTTATTAATATTGTTGCTGATGATAAGGAACTTGCAAATCAGCTCGAACTCGATAATATGGATATGGACCAGGACCTGGAAATGGATTTTATGCCCTTCGAAGATGAAGAAGCCGGTGAAGAAGAAGTATTTATTATTGTTGAAGATATGCCAAAATTCCAGGGAGGTGATCAAAATGCATTCCGTAAATGGATACAGGAAAATCTGAGATATCCTGAAATAGCAGCCGAAAATGGGATAAGTGGTAAGGTTTTTGTGCAATTTGCAGTAAATTCAAAGGGCCAGGTTGTCGATGCCAAAGTAATGAGAGGTGTTGATCCTGCCCTTGATAAAGAGGCTCTGAGAGTAGTGAACTCATCACCCAGATGGGAGCCGGGAAAGCAAAGAGGTAAACCGGTCAAGGTTCAGTTTACATTCCCTATTGTCTTTATACTGCAATAAGCAGTTAAAAATATATAAAAAGCCCTGATTTTTTAATCAGGGTTTTTTATTTCTGCACAATATTTTATTACATCATTAAATTAAATTAAGTAAGTTTATACTATAATTTACACAAATCACACCTGTACCAGCAAAATTTTTAACTAAATTATGCTCTATGAAAACAATAATGTACATAGTTTTAAGCCTTTTTGTTATTACGGGCTGCACATCCACAAAAGATTTGTTCAGTAAAGGCAACTATGACAAAGTTATTGACAAATCCATAAAAAAACTGATTAAAAAACCTGATAGTGAGAAAGATGCAATAAATCTGGACAAAGCTTACAGATTAGCCAATGAAAGAGATATTGAAAGAATAAAGTACCTGAAGCTTGAAGGTAATCCCGACACCTGGGATGAAGTGTTCAGTAGATATTCACTTTTAAGTGCGCGGCAGTCAAAAATAAAAAGGGTGCTCCCCCTGAAAATAGGAGGAGAATCTGTTAATTACGAATTTGCAGACTATAATGCAGAAATTGTGGAAGCTAAAACAAAAGCTGCTGACTATTATTATGAACACGGGAAAAAACTGATGTCAAACAATACCAAAGAATCTTACAGACAGGCATATCAGGAATTCACAAGGGCAGAAAACTATAAAGGAGGAACATACCAGGATATAGATGACCTGATAAGTGAAGCACGATATAAAGGCATAAGCAGGGTCCTTGTAAATACGGTAAACAGAACCCACCTGAATTTACCCCCCGATTTTATGGACAACCTGTTATCTTTTAATACCAGCGGGCTGAACAACGAATGGGTCGAATATCACTTAAGGCCCCTTGATAGAGATATTGAATATGACTATATCATTGACATAATACTCCAGGTTATTGATGTTTCTCCCGAAATGTTCGATACCAAGGAGTACATGGAAAAAAATACTGTCGAAGACGGATTTGATTATGTTCTGGATAAAAACGGGAATGTTATGAAAGACAGCCTCGGGAACGACATTAAGGTAAAAAGATACAAAGATTTATCCTGCACAATTATTGAGAGATACCAGGAAAAGTCAGTTAATATCAAAGGAGAGGTGGAAGTTTTATCCACCGGTCCCAGGCGCCTGATTAATAAAGAACCTGTAGGGGCATCAACTTCTTTTGAGCACAGATCAGCCAGGGCAGTTGGAGACATTGAAGCTCTGAAACCGGAGACACGCAAGCTGCTTGATTCGGAACCACTGCCTTACCCCGATGACTTTACTATGATATACGACTGCGGCGAGCTGCTTAAAAATTCAATAAGGGATGTAATTCTGCATAACAGGCCTAAAATCTATTAAAGCAATATTAATATTATTTCATTGAATGCGTATATCACTAAAACCGGACAGGAAAAAGCAATACTTATAGGAGTCGTTAATAACTACAATAATGAAAAGACAGTTAATGATTACCTTAAGGAACTGGCCTTTTTAACAGAAACCGCTGGTGCACTACCTTTAAAACAATATGTTCAGAAACTGGACATACCTAATCCGAGGACCTTTATAGGAGCCGGAAAGCTCGAAGAAATCAGGTATTTTGTAAAAACGCACGATGTTGATATAGCGATATTCGATGATGATTTGTCTCCCAGCCAGTTGAGAAATATTGAAAGTAAACTGAATATAAGAATACTTGACCGGACGAATCTCATTCTGGACATTTTTGCCAGGCGTGCTAAAACTGCACACGCCAAAACACAGGTTGAACTTGCACAATACCAGTATTTGTTGCCGAGACTAACAAGAATGTGGACTCACCTTGAACGCCAGAAAGGAGGTATAGGACTGAGGGGCCCCGGAGAAACTGAAATTGAAACTGACAGGCGAATTATCAGGGATAAGATTGCTAAATTAAAATCAGACCTTATAAAGATAGATAAGCAGAAATCAACCCAGCGAAAAAACAGGGGAAAATTAGTCAGGGTATCAATGGTCGGTTATACAAATGTCGGCAAATCAACTCTAATGAACCTGTTAAGTAAATCGGAAGTTTTTGCTGAGAACAAGTTATTTGCCACCCTCGATACAACAGTAAGAAAAGTAGTAATAGGCAATCTGCCTTTTCTTCTTTCCGATACTGTAGGATTTATAAGAAAGCTGCCTCATCATCTTGTGGAGTCCTTCAAGTCAACCCTGGACGAGCTACGGGAATCTGATATTCTTTTACATATCGTGGATATATCGCATCCTAATTTTGAGGAGCAAATAAATATCGTTAATCAGACACTTTACGAAATAAGTGCCAATAATAAACCGACTTATCTGATCTTCAATAAAATCGATGCATACTCCTATATCAGGAAAGATGAGGATGACCTCACACCAAGGACAAAGGAGAACTATACCCTTGGTGAACTTAAAAATACATGGATGGCAAAAAATAATTCACCCAGCATATTCATTTCAGCAACTAAAAAAGAAAATATCGATGAATTAAAAGAATTACTTTATAACGAAGTAAAGAAGATTCATATAACAAGATATCCTTATGATGATTTTTTATATTAACATACCAAAATGAGACTCTATAAAATTGAAACCGGGAACCTTATGCTCGATGGAGGTGCACTTTTTGGGGTTATACCAAAATCTCTTTGGGCCGAAAAATATCCTGCCAATGAAAAAAATCTTTGCAACCTTTCAATGAGATGCATGCTGATTATTGCTGAAGACAGGAAAATTCTTATTGACGCCGGTATAGGCAGCAAGCAGGATGATAAATTTTTCAGGTACTACTACCTTAACGGGAAAGCTACACTAAAAGGCTCCCTGGGAAAAGCCGGTGTTGCTTTCGATGGCATTACCGATGTCGTTTTAACCCACCTTCACTTCGATCATTGCGGCGGGGGAGTTGAATATAATGAAGATAATGTGCCTGTCCCTGCTTTTAAAAATGCCCGCTATTGGGTAAGCAGGCAGCAGTGGGAGTGGGCCCTTAATCCGAATCAAAGAGAAAAATCTTCATTCCTGCAGGAAAATTTTGTTCCCGTAAAAACAAATGGCCAGCTTGAATTCATTGACAAGAATTTTGAACTCGTTCCCGGTGTGGAACTCAGAATATTTAACGGGCATACTGACGGTCAGATCATCCCCTTTGTCAGATATAATAATAAAACACTGGTGTTCACAGGAGATTTAATTCCTACATCTGCACATATTCCGCTGTCATGGATCTGTGCATATGATACAAAACCCCTGGCAGCTTTTAATGAAAAGAAAGAATTCCTTGAGGAAGCCTTAAAAAATAATTATACCTTATTCTTTGAGCATGACATTAATGTCGAATGCTGTAATCTTATGATGACAGAAAAGGGGATCCGTGTTGGCAAATGCTTTACGTTAAATGAATTTCTGTCATACTAATTACAGGTTGTCAATATCAGGCTTACTGCAAAGGGCCAGAAACAAACAATAAAAAGTATAATGCTTATTACAGAATCAGATATAACAATAAAATTACGTGCCACACATTCATATGCGTAAAGATAAGAGAACAGGAATCTCAGAAAAAACTGTACAGCAAAAAATAAAAATACCCTCAGACCATAAATATTATATTCTTTTGCCCTTTTGAAATTGCCCCTGATGATTTCTGAAAAGCTTCTTGATAATCCCGATGAAATCGATTCTTTACCGGTTATTTTGGTATAAAATGAAGGTATGGGATGATTATGAGCCCTGGCTGAAAAACTTAATGAATAAACAAAAAAGAGCATGAGAAATACTCCAAATATCAGATTTATCTTAATATAAGCTTTGTTAAAAAAGCCAGGTATTTTCAAAAACCTCTTCAATGGATTCCTTAAAATATTGCTGCAGGATTTCCCCGGTTTCTACTTTTGCTCTTCCCCGGGAAGGTCCTTATTTTTATCATCCGGCTCCTTCTCTATTCCTGTTAGTGTATCTTCAATATCTGTCTCTTTATTCTTTTCCAGATCCTCCTCAAGATTTTCAAATGCTTCTTCCATTTCCTTACCGAAGCTTTTGAATGCTTTTTCAAACTCCTTATCCAGGTTACCATGAAATTCATCCCTCATGATCATCCTGGCCATCCTGGCTCCCCTGCTAATTGTGAATCCCCAGAGAGCTGCAATAGTAGTTCCCAGGATGGAGCACACAAGTGCCGCAATAATTAATCCCTTTGCTCCATTTTTTTTGCCTGCCTGCGATAAAGCAATGGAGCTCAATACTATTCCTGTTATACCAAATATTAAAGCTATAATGAATGTGCATGGAACAATTGCAAGGGGAATTGCCAGAATTCCCAGCACAAGACCGGCAATACCAAGGCCCTGGCCTGCTGTTGTAATTTGTTTGTCCATAAAAAATTGTTTTTATATTAAAAATAATAAGCGCTAATTTTCACCAACCAGTATTTCCAGAATTTTTCTTGCCGTTTCAGTTACAGGTGTCCCCGGGCCAAAAATACCGATTACTCCCGAACTATACAAAAATTCATAGTCCTGAGGGGGAATAACTCCGCCAACAACCACCATTATATCTTCTCTGTCGAGTCTTTTAAGTTCTTTGATCAGCTGGGGTACCAGGACTTTATGTCCTGCTGCCAGGCTCGAAATACCAAGTACATGAACATCATTTTCCACAGCCTGGCGGGCCGTTTCAGCAGGGGTTTGAAATAAGGGGCCTATATCTACATCAAAGCCTATATCTGCAAAGCCCGTAGAAATAACTTTTGCACCCCTGTCATGCCCGTCCTGCCCCATCTTTGCTACCATAATTCTGGGTTGCCTCCCTTCTTTTTGTGCAAATATTTCACATAACCTGCATGATTTCTTATAATTTTCATCATTTGCCGACACTTCGGAATACACTCCCGATATAGAGTGTATGACCGGTTTATACCTGCCAAAGACCTTTTCAACGGCATATGAAATTTCTCCAAGTGTAGCCCTGCTTTTTGCGGCATCAACTGAAAGTTCCAGCAGATTTCCTTTCCCTGTTGCAGCGGCTTCGGTAATTTTATTCAAAGCTGACTTTACAGCGTCATTATTTCTCTTCTTCTTTAACTTCTCAAGCCTGCTGGCCTGTATTTTTCTTACTGCAGAATTATCAACCTCGAGAATTTCCATAGGTTCAGTTGTATCAAGTCTGTACTTATTAACTCCTACTATAGTATCTATGCCTGAATCAATCCTTGCCTGCCTTTGGGCAGCAGCTTCCTCAATACGCATCTTGGGGATGCCTGCTTCTATTGCTTTAACCATGCCCCCGAATTCTTCAATTTCCTGTATATGACCCCATGACCTGTGCACCAGCTTATGTGTAAGTGATTCAAGATAATATGAACCTCCCCAGGGATCAACATTCTTCGTGATACCTGTCTCTTCCTGCAAAAATATCTGTGTATTTCTTGCAATACGTGCAGAAAAATCGGTAGGCAAAGCTATAGCCTCATCCAGGGCATTGGTATGAAGTGACTGGGTATGGCCCAAAGCGGCTGCCATAGCTTCAATGCAGGTACGTGCAATATTATTATAAGGATCCTGCTCTGTGAGGCTCCATCCCGATGTCTGGCAGTGGGTCCTCAGAACCAGGGACCTGGAATTTGCCGGTTCAAACTGCTTTACGATCTTCGCCCATAAAAGCCTGGCAGCCCGCAACTTAGCAATCTCCATGAAATGATTCATCCCTATAGCCCAGAAAAATGAAATTCTCGGAGCAAATGAATCAATATCCAATCCGGCTTTGATACCTGTGCGCAGATATTCCAGTCCGTTTGCCAGGGTATAGGCTAACTCAATATCTGCCGGTGCCCCTGCTTCCTGCATATGATACCCCGATATACTTATATAATTAAATTTTGGCATGTTCTGAGATGCATACCTGAAAATATCCGCAACTATCCTCATTGAACCTTCAGGAGGATATATATATGTATTTCTGACCATAAACTCCTTAAGTATATCATTCTGCATTGTACCGCTTAATTCATCAAGGCTAACACCCTGCTCCAGGGCAGTCACGATATAGAATGCCATGACAGGTAATACTGCACCGTTCATGGTCATGGATACCGACATTTTATTTAAAGGTATCTGGTCAAAAAGAATTTTCATATCAATAACAGAGTCAACTGCTACCCCCGCCTTGCCAACATCGCCCACAACCCTTTCGTGATCTGAATCATATCCCCTGTGTGTGGGCAGATCGAAGGCAACAGACAATCCTTTTTGTCCGGATGCCAGATTTCTCCTGTAAAATGCGTTGGACTCCTCGGCTGTGGAAAAACCGGCATATTGTCTTATTGTCCATGGCCGTATAATATACATAGTCGAATAGGGGCCCCGCAGAAAGGGCGGTACACCTGCAGCATAGTCCAGGTGTTTTAGTTCTGATAAATCTTCCCTCGTATATACAGGCTTTACCGGAATTTGCTCAAGAGTTGTCCAGTTTTCCCTGATATTATTCTTCTTCTCCCAGTCAGATGATGATATCACGGCTTCCCTTTGCCGTCTGAAGTCTATATTCCTGAAATCCGGATGCATATTTTAATATATCTTGTTAATCACTAATATTTAATAATTTATGGTACTTCTTCAATTCCTCAAGCATATTCATCCTGCTATGAATAAAATGCTCAATTCCTTTTTCCCTTAGTTTATATATACTGTCAGGTAATCCGGCAACTACTATCAATGCTCTGTTTCTTAACTTTTTATAAATATCAGGGACAATAGCGGCATATTCATTATCAGAACTGCAGACAACAACAATACGTGCCTTACTGCTAATGGCTTCCCGTATCCCTTCAGCAACAGAAGCAAACCCTAAATTGTCAATAACTTCATAGCCCCCACAGGCAAAGAAATTACATGCGAATATTGCTCTGGCCCTTCTTGAAGCTACATCCCCATAGGTCAGCATAAATACCGCGGGTCTTATATTATTCTCAACCTTGAACCGCAGTTTTTCAAATTGTTCAGCGCCCCTCCCTGTTTTAAGAGGCTTAACTTTCCCGGTCTCTTCTTTTTTTATATCCCGTGGAAACGCTATTGGCATTTCTATTTCTTTCTTAACCGATTCATTAAAATTCGGGAACCTGTTGGTCCCCAGTAATACTTCTTCTCCCCTGCTAATATTATCCCTTCGCCGCGCAACCGTATTCTTAATAACCGATTGGACATATCCTTTTTCCAATGACTTAATATAGCCTCCCATATCTTCAACAGCCAAAAAGATACTCCATGCTTTTTCGGCAACCATATCCGTAAGATTCTCAATATAGTATGAACCTGCTGAAGGGTCAGCCACTTTATTAAAACAGGACTCTTCCATGAGGATATGCTGGATATTTCGGGCTATTCGTTCTGAAAACTCCGCTGGTTTCCTGTAAATATAATCGTGGGGATTAACGATCAAAGAGTTTGTGCCGCCGATTATTGCAGACATTGATTCGGTGGTTGCCCTCAAAATATTTGTGTAGGGATCATATATTGTTTTATTCCATTTTGAAGTCTCGGAATGAATATAAGCTTTGGCCGTTTCACTGCCCGTTGCTCCATATGCTTCCACAATCTTTGACCATAATAATCTTGCCGCCCTCAGTTTGGCAATTTCCATAAAATAATTTGACCCTACACCAAAGTTGAACTGTAAATGCCTGGCTATCTTGTCGACGACAAGTCCTGATTCAGATAGTTTTGATAAATACTCGCTGCCCATGGCCAGGCTAAATCCGAGCTCCTCAACAATTGATGCCCCTGCATTGCGAAAAATTATACCGTTAACCGGGATAACCCTTAATCCGGGGAAATTTGACTGCGCAAAGTCAAGAAGTGACCGGGCAATAATAAAATCTTCCTTTTCACTTTTATAAAACTTACCTTTAACCGTAAGTTCCCCCAGCGGATCATAATCCACAGAGGCCCGTATTTTACCCGGCTTAATCCTTCCGGATTTTATTATATGATCCAGATATTCAGTTATTATTGAAGCCCGCCTGCCGATTATAAAGTTTAAAGAAACTGATTCAATATCCAAATGTTTAACGAGATGCCCGAATTCATCCCTGTCCATTTTCTCTTTCCCTTTTAAATCAAAACCAATTGAATTTACTCCGTTATTAATAAGATACAGGGCCTTTTTATTTGCTTCTTCAAAATCGTCAGCGACAATATTCTGCCTGATGTCCCAGTTATTATTTAAAAATGCGCCTCTGACATATGGAAAATCAGCCGGATAACTATCCGGATATTTAAGGTCATTAATATTTTCTGACCTGTAAAATGGCTTTATATCAATACCTTCAATAGTTTTCCATATGAGTTTTTTGCAATAATCCGCACCTTTTAAATCGGCTCTAATTTGCGATTCCCAAACGTCAGTGGGTGTCGGGGGAAATTCTGCAAACAGCTCTTCTTTCATATTACTTGCATATTATAGTTATCCGGACATTTATAATAGAAATCATATCATCTTCATCGGGTCTACCCATTTATCAAAATCCTTGTCACTGACAAGTCCCAGCTCCACGGCTGCCTGTTTTAATGTTATATTTTCCTTATAAGCCTTCCTTGCGATCTTTGCTGCATTTTCATAACCTATATGTGGATTTAATGACGTCACCAGCATCAATGACTGTTGAAGGAGTTCTCTTATCCTTGGTTCATCGGGTTTTATGCCGGCAACGCATTTATCTGCAAAAGAAACACAGGCATCGCCAAGCAGTCTGGCCGATTGCAGGAAATTTGCTATCATAACAGTCTTAAAAACATTTAATTCAAAATGCCCGTTACTGCCAGCTATTGATATGGTAACATCATTTCCCATAATCTGCGCACAAACCATTGTGATTGCTTCAACTTGTGTGGGATTTACTTTACCGGGCATTATAGACGAACCGGGTTCATTTGCAGGGATTATTAGTTCTCCGATTCCTGAGCGGGGGCCGGAAGCCATCAATCTAATATCATTGGCTATTTTCATTATACTTACTGCCAGTTGCTTTAATGCTGAATG
>Ga0307435_1000510_pt1 | contig 17187 bp, 15 predicted proteins | sample SalMarWE160470MG_FD_202164 | JGI IMG/M metagenome (GOLD analysis project Ga0307435, IMG submission 202164) | Salt marsh sediment microbial communities from the Plum Island Ecosystem LTER, Massachusetts, United States - WE1604-70 | ecosystem: Environmental > Aquatic > Marine > Intertidal zone >... | reverse complement strand
CCGCATTCAGCACTTCATGAAGGCTAGCCCCACTTTGGGCTGCTTTGGCAGCAGCAATTGTTATGAAACCCTGTGCCATAACCGCCCATTGCGAGTCCAGGACCTCTACACGACATCGCCTCTTCATCAACCCTACGGCTTGTAACGCCACCTCATAGGTAGCACTGAGCTTGGAAGTTAAACTAATAACCGCGATCTCGCTTGTTTTTTCGGCGAGCTTATTGTAAGCATCGGCAAAAGCCCCTGGTGGCGGCACAGATGTTGCAGGTAAATTCTTGTTGGTCCTTAGCTTTTCGTAGAACTGGTCAGGACTCAGGTCGAGGCTATCGCGGTAGAGGTCCGTGCCAAAGCGGACAGCGAGTGGAACCACGGTAATCCCGAACTCCTCAGCTACCTGAGGGGGCAGGTCAGCAACACTATCAGTCACAATGGCTACATTAGGCATGGATATTATCCTTTCCTCCACCGAGCAACCCCGACAATATCATTTTGCGGCCGCACGGGGCTAGAATAATCCAGGTCGTCTGTAGATATGATGCTGCTTGCTCGTAAACTGCGTGAGAAAACGACACCACACGGGGACGGGCTACCAGGGCGGGAGGAGCCATTAGTCCAGCTACGATATTATCTCCAGTCAGTTAGTTCGGCCTTTGCCAGCATAGTTCCCAGCGCCACCAACCATAGCGAAAAGGCGATTCCCACACCTAAAATCCACCAGTTTATCGTATCTTCTTGTTGGATATCCCCTATTATCATTTTGGACAATAAATAAAGAAGACCAATCCCAGCCGCTGCTAGCGTAGAGTGTGCTACTACACGCCATCCTTTTCGCGTTAAAAACTTCTTTATAATCATCGCTCCCTCCTTGCCCTTCTAACAATATTATACTCTGGGGAGGACATCCTGAAAAGTGGGAGAAAGCAGGTCGTTCGAATTGACAGCTTATAATTTGAGGGATAGGATTCAATGGATGGAGAAAATCGAGATAGAAACGAGAATCCAATGCAGGCTGAGTTGATATACAATCCTTCTGGTGGACAGGTGGCTATCAGGCACGAACTTGATAATGTGGTTACCTTTTTAGGGCGCCGCGGGTGGTCTGCCACCTTACGAGAGACCAGCAAACCGCTGGAAGCAACCCAGCTAGCCCGCCAGGCTGTCAGCAGAGGTGCCAGGGTGGTTATTGCCGTTGGCGGCGATGGTACTGTTAACGAGGTAGCAAATGGACTGGTGAACACCGATGCGGCGCTGGGGGTGCTTCCTGTAGGGACAACCAACTCGTGGGCGTTACAGATGGGTATTCCGTCCCTGAACCCCATGCTTCCGGGTACCCAGGCAGTCAGGATGATTGCTGCGCTGGAGGAAAAGATTGCGCACCCGTTACCGGCCAGCTACTATCGAAAAGTGTTGCTGGACGCTGTTCGAGTGCTCGTAGAAGGGCGCACCGTTGCTGTTGATACGGGTGAACTCTGCGGTCGCCACTTTTTAATGTGGGCCGGTATCGGACTTGATGCCACCGTCGCGAACAGCGTATCGCTGAAAGAAAAAAGGGCATTGGGTTCCTGGGCGTACGTGCTCCCGACAATTGAATCAGCTTATCGATACCCCGGCACCGATGTCTGTCTGAATCTGGACGGGAAGGTGGTAAAGGTCAGCACGCCATTAATCGTCGTTAGCAACATTCAAGTTTATGGAGGTGTGATGGCTATTGGGGCCAGGGCTTGTGTGGACGACGCCAGGTTAGATGTGTGTATTTTCAAGGGAAAAGGTTTCTTCACCTTTGTGCAACATGCCGTGAAGGTGCTATCGCACAGGATTCTCCAGGACCCAAAGGTGGAATACTATCAGTGTCGTGAAATAGTCGTTGAGTCACCGCACTCGTTGCCGGTTCATGTGGACGGTGAGCCTTTTACCAGGACACCAGTCGCCATCCATACTGTGCCTTCATCGCTGAGGGTGATAGTGCCCAAAATTGTGCCGGCTAATTTATTCAGGTTGTCAGCTTGCTCTTCATACCAGTAAGAATTTCAGAGTGGAGGGGGGTGGATGGGGCTGTTCATTTGAATGTCGGCTCAAGAATCACCTGCAATTTCCTGCAGTGCACGGTGGTAGCTTTGGTATGTCCGGGAATCGAAGAGCACAAACACGACATCCTTAAGAGAAGTCGCTTGCTCCTTAAGAAACGAAACGGCGGTGCTTACTGCTATTTTTGCCGCTTCATCCACGGGATAGCCATAGGCTCCGGTGCTTATGGAAGGGAAGGAAATGCTGGCCAGTTTGTTCTCGGTAGCCAATTTCAGGCACTCGTAGTAGGCGCTCTCCAAAAGCTCAGCTTCATTTCTGCCGCCACCGTGCCAGACAGGACCAACGGTGTGTATCACGTACCGGGCTTTGAGATTCCCCCCTGTAGTGATTACAGCTTGACCTGTGGGCAATCTTCCTTGCCGGGCGACAATTTTCTTGCATTCCTCTAATATTGCTGGTCCCCCGGCCCGGTGTATTGCCCCATCCACTCCTCCGCCACCCATTAAACTGGAATTGGCAGCGTTAGCGATGGCATCGGTAGCTTGCTCGGTAATATCCCCCTGGACAATAGAAACTTTTGCTTTATTGACCGTCACCTTCATCTTCTCTCCTTGCTCTGAAACACTCTGGAATGCCTAGACATTAAATAAGAAAGTAACTACATCTCCATCCTGGATGATGTAATTTTTGCCTTCTGTCCTGAGCAGGCCTCTTTTTCGGGCCTCAGCTAAATTGCCGCAGCTTTCCAAATCACTATAGCTGATAACCTCAGCTCGGATAAATCCCCTTTCCATGTCGGAGTGAATCTTTCCTGCCGCTTTTGGTGCTGGAGTTCCACCGGGGATGGTCCAGGCCTTTAGCTCCGCGGAAACTGTGGTAAAGAAAGAAACCAGTCCCAGAAGACTATAGGAAAGGTCGATAACCTGGTCAAGCGCCGGTTTGCTCAGTCCCATAGCTTCACGGAATTCTTTGGCTTCTTCGTCACTGAGCTGAGCTAGCTCCATCTCCAGCTTGCCGCAAAGGGCTACCACGGCAAACTGGGGGTAAAGGGAACTTATCTCACCTTCCAATCGTGAAGCCTGTGATATTTGCCCCTCTCCGATATTAAGAACTACCAGCATGGGTTTGGCGGTAAGAAATTGATAGTTGGCCAACATTTTGAGTTCTTCTTTAGCCAGGCCTTGCAGTCTTATCGGTATATCCTTCTCTAACTCCGCCTTGACCTTTTGAAGCAAAAGTTGCTCCTTTAAATAGGACTCCCGCTCTGCTGCTTTGGCTCCTTTTAAGCTTGTCTCCAGTTTGTCAAGCCTTCTCTCCATAATAGCTAAATCGGAAATAGCGAGTTCTAAATCTAAGGAAGCTATGTCTCGTTTCGGCTCTATGCTTCCTTCAGGATGGGGAACCTTGTCATCCTCAAAAGCCCGCACTACCTGGAGCAGGGCATCGGCAGTAGTTAGGTAGTTCAAGAATTCTCCCCCCGGTCCTTCCTTGCCGAAGCCTTTGAGGGAACCGGCAATATCTGTGTAACTCACCTCTGCGGGAACAGTCTTTTTGGGCTGGAATATGCCTTCCAGCACTGGTAGTCGGGAATCGGGCACTTTGGCCACGCCGGTATTGGGAGCCAGGGTCGGGGAATAAGCGGCAACTTCAGCTTTGCCTCTGGTTAAGGCATTAAAGATAGTCGTTTTGCCGCTCTTAGGTATCCCGATAATGGCAACCTTCATGATTATATCCTAGCATATTTTGCTTTTGAGGATTGATTAATAGCATTCGTTTGCCATTCCAGGTCTTTCCCCTAATGTCATTGCGAGCGAAGCGTGGCAATCTCTTGCCCATCCCCAAGATTGCTTCGTCCTGATAGATCGGGACTCGCAATGACGGAGCGGGGTGTCATTCTGAGCCGAAGTTCTGAGGGACACAAGCCCTACCCACACCTGCTATGATAGAATAGCAGAAAGATGTTCTACATTCTTTATGGTCAGGACGATTTCTCCCTTAACCAAGCTGTGGAGAAAATTAAAGCTGACCTGGGCGATAGGGAAACGGTAGCGACTAGCACCACCAGCTTGGAGGGTCAGCATCTAACTTTAAGTGAACTTAGAAATAAATGTAGTGCCGCTCCTTTTTTATCCTCACATCGCCTGGTTATAGTCGATGGCTTGTTAGGGCGCTTTGAGGTAAAACAAGGCAGACCACGGTCTGGCAAAGGCAAATCTGGAAATGGACTGGGGGAATGGGAGGGATTGGCTTCTTACATCGAACAAATGCCGGAAACGACTGTGCTGATGCTGGTTGATGAAGAGATGAAGGGTCATAATCCTCTATTAAAGAAGCTTTCACCGTTGGCTGAAGTAAGAACCTTCCCCTTGTTGCGAGGCAGAGATTTAAAGGCCTGGATACAACAACGGGTAAATGAAGAGGGCGGCGATATCACTCCCCAGGCCGTGAATTTGCTCGCTGAACTCGTAGGTGGAGACTTATGGGCGATGAATGGTGAAATCCAGAAGCTGATTCTTTATAGGCAGGAGCGCCCTATCGGCGAAGATGATGTTAGACAGCTGGTAAGTCACATCCAGGAGGCTAACATCTTTGCTCTGGTGGATGCCGTGGCCGAAGGTCGAACCGAGTTAGCCCAACGGATACTTCATCGGCTATATGATGAGGGTGTGGCACCAACGTATATCCTGGTTATGATTACCAGGCAGTTCCGCTTAATAGCTCAAGCCAAAGATTTGGAACGGGGACTGTCCCGCCTGCAGATTCAGGATAGGTTGGGGCTAAAATCGAGCTATAGCTTGGATAAAACGCTCGGCCAGGCCAAATTGTATGATTTTGAGGGTGTAAAGCGGGCGTACGATAAGCTTTTGGAAACTGACTCGGCTATCAAAACTGGCAAGTATAGCGATAAATTAGCTATCGAACTCTTGGTAACCGAACTTGCCTGCCTGAATCCGTGAGTGAAAGTCCTGGGCATGAAGGAGGTTTAGTATGAAAGCATGTGAAGGACGAATTGGCCGGGTTTTCGTGATACGGCTGGAAGATGGCGATGTGGTGCCTGAATGTATCGAGCGGTTTGCCGAAGAAAAGGGGGTGTCTGTGGGTCAGGCTATTCTGGTGGGTGGGATTGGAAGTGGGGACGTCGTTGTCGGCCCGAGGCGTTCGGAGGAAATGCCGCCGGAGCCTATGCTCCTGCCCATTGATGGAGCCCATGAGGTGGTAGGGGTGGGTGTGCTCGCCCCGAGTGAGGACGGCAAACCGGCTCTGCATATTCATGCTGCGCTGGGGAGGGCGGGGCGAACCATGACCGGCTGCCTGCGGCATGGCGTCACCACCTGGCTTGTGGGAGAAGTCATCCTCTATGAAATCCTCGGCACAAAGGTGGTGCGTACCCAGGACGAGCAGAGCGGCTTCGAGCTTCTGGAGCCCGGGAGCAATTAACGAAGAATTCTGCGGACATAATATCTGACTTGTAACAGGTGCAATTAATGTGGTGCCCCTGGATTTCGCAAGAAAGTCTGTTTTCTGCTACAATTGAGAGCCGAGCAATGAGTTACTTTCTGGGCGTAGATATTGGCTCTGTAAATGCCAAGCTGGCGCTCATAGATGAGAATGGCGGGGTCGTTGAGCTTGATACCGAGAAGGTAATCTCCAGTCCCAGGGCCGCCGTCATTTCGCTTATCGCCAGACTGGGCGAGAGATTCAATCTCGAAGAGATTGTCGCTGCCGGTGTATCCGGCTCGGGCAGGGCTGTTATCCCCAAAGAACTGGGCTGGACGGAATACAGCAGCTCACTGGCGATTGCTTCCGGCTTGCTCCAGCGTTACCCCGATGTTAAAACTATCATACAAATCGGCGGTCAGAGCACCCTGGTGGTAGAGCTGGAAGATGGCTTGAAGAAGCCGTGGAAGGTGGAATCCAATCCTCTCTGCGCCGCGGGCACGGGAAGGTTCCTGGAGCAGCAGGCATACAGGATTGGCATTAGCATGGAGGACTTCGCCAGCTTGGCTCTGAAATGTAAAGGCACTCCCCCCAGGATAGCCGCCCGGTGCAGCGTCTTTGCCAAGACCGACCTCATCCACCTCCAGCAGAAGGGCGTCGCGGTGGACGCCATGCTCTACGCACTCTGCGAAAGCGTGGCCCGGATGGTCTCCTCTTTGAAGAAAGGAACTTTCCAGGAGCCGGTCTATTTTGTGGGCGGCGTTGCCGCCAATCCCGCTGTGGCAAAATCCCTCAGTGATATGATTTCTGCCAGGAACGGGCATCCTGTCGAGGTAATCATTCCCCAAGACTACCTTCACATGGAGTCCCTGGGTTCGGCATTGCTTTCAATAGGGAAAATCTCTCAGGGCATTATGTTGTCGGGAACCGATGCCAAGCAGCGCCATTTTGAAATGCCCAGGCTGGAAATTGTCGCCGTTCAGGACGGTAAGGACAGCCAGAGGATAGAAGAACCATGTATTGGCTATCTCGGGGTTGACGTTGGCTCCACCAGCACCAAGGCAGTGATAATGGATGAATCGGGCACACGATTGCTGGGGAAGAATTACCTGATGACTGCGGGAAGACCGGTTGATGCTGTCAGGCAGGTCTTCAGGAACTTGCTCCGGGAGGGTGCAGACAAGGTCAAGATAGCTGGCGCTGGCGTTACCGGCTCGGGCAGATATCTGGTGGGTGGCTTCATCGGGGCAGACCTGATTAAGAACGAGATAACGGCACAGACCAGAGCCGCCGCCGAAATGGACCCCGAAGCAGACATCATCGAGATCGGCGGGCAGGACTCCAAGCTGGTCATCAAGAGAAACGGTGTTGTCGTGGACTATCACATGAACAAAGCCTGTGCTGCGGGAACGGGAAGCTTTATCGACGAACTGGCCGAGATGCTCGGCGTTTCCGTGACCAACGGTGAGTTTGCTGACCTGGCGTTTGCCGCCCCCCATACCATTGAACTGGGCACAAGATGTGCTTCATTTATGGGTCAGGCGGTGGCCTCGGCGCAGCAGGAAGGCGTGCCCCTGGAAATAATCACGGCCAGTCTGGCCAACTCCATAGCCAAGAATTATCTCTCCAAGGTGGTGGAACATAGAAAGCTGGGCGACAAGGTTATCCTCACTGGAGCGGTGTTCTACAACAAAGCCGTGGTCTCTGCTTTTCACCAGCAGCTTGAAGGTAAAAAATTGACTGTACCCGAGCACAAGGAAGTCAGCGGCGCAATAGGCGCAGCCCTCCTGGCAAAGGAGGCTAGCACTCAGGCGCTGAGTGCCGGCCAGGAATCGAAGTTCAAGGGTTTTCAGGAGGTTGTGGATAGTGAGTGTAAGCTTACTACGTTCGTGTGTAAAGGGTGTGACAATAACTGCACCATCACCAGGATGGAGATGCCCGGTGAAAAGCCTACTTTCTACGGCAGCAGGTGCGATAAGTACGATGCCATAGCCAGCCATGCAAAGAAGGAAACCTTCTTTGACAAGCGAGAACAGTTGCTCTTTCGAGAGTATAAGAAGGATTCCGGCACAGGGCCTACAGTGGGCATTCCCAGAGGACTTCTGGTGTACGACTATGCTCCGCTACTTATCGGGTTCCTCAACGCTCTTGATGCCAGGGTTGTCCTTACCAGCCAGACCAACAACGCAATCATGGACCAGGCCATCGAGTTAGGCTACACCGACAGTTGTTTTCCTATGAAGCTCCTCCATGGACACGCGGCGATGCTCAAGGACACTGATTACATACTCTATCCCTGTGCTATTCGCCTGGGTAGGAAAGATGGGGATGAGAGCCAGCAATACTCCTGTCCCTTGGTCCAGGCCTCCCCGTTCATAATACGCAATGTGCTTGACCTGGAGGAACGGCTGTTGATACCCATAATTGATTTCAGTCGAGGCGATGACGATGTGGTAAAGAACTTTGCGGATGTCGCCGTGAAGATGGGGTTCAGTAGAAGGAAAGGCAAAAAGGCGGCCCTGGCTGGTATGGAATCTCAGCGGAGGTTCGAGGCCGACCAGGCAGTGTTGGGCAAAGGACTATTGAAGCAACTGCGCCAAAGCGGCCAGTTGGGTGTAGTCCTCTTCGCCAGGTCTTATATGTCGCAGGATGCCGGGGCAAATCTGGGCATAGCGGAGAAGCTCGCTCAGCTTGGGGTGGTGCCTATACCTCTGGACTTCCTGCCCCTGCAGTCGGTGAATGCCAGGGATTACTCTGACCGTCCGTACTGGTTCTATGAAAACAAATATATAGCCGGCGCTGATATAACTGTCTCGGACCCGCAGCTTTATGGGTTGTGGCTGACAAACTTCGGGTGCGGCCCGAACTCCTTCATAATCCACATTGTGGAAGATATCATGGGGGGTAAGCCTCTGGGGCAGTTGGAAATAGATGAACATGCCGCTGAGGCTGGTATCGTTACCCGCCTCGAAGCCTTCGTCGACACCATTCAAGGGTTTGCTCAGTCTGCCGGGAAGCAGGAAGCGCCACGTAAACAAGATATCTATCGGAGAGCATTTCCGCCCATCATTGATACCAAGAAGACGTTTATTATTCCCAGGATGGCGCCGCACATTGAGCTTGTCGGTGCGCTTCTGGAGGGCAGTGGCTTCAGAGCGGTTGTGCTTCCTGAGGCTAATGAACGCAATCTATTCTATGCCGATAAGATAACGTCGGGCGTGGAATGTTTGCCTTATCGGGTAACCCTGGGCGACTTTCTGAGGTTCCATTATGAAGATGGCGCCGGCTTGAAAAATGTCGAGGCAGTTATGGCCGGGGCATACGGTCCCTGCCGCTTTGGGAAATATGCTCTGGAACAAATCAAGATACTTAAGGATGTGGGCATCGACCTTCCCATACGGACCACTGTGTCGAATAATGCTTATCGGGATACAGAGATTAACCCTCGTTTTGCCCGCCTTGCCTGGAAGGGCTGCGTGGCTATCGACTATCTCCAAAAGTCGCTCTGGCGCACCCGCCCTTACGAAAAGCGGCCAGGCTCAACAGACGAAATGTTTGATGAATATCTCGGCAGAATTATAGGTCGCATCCGTCAGAAGGAAAGTTTCAATGATGTCCTGAGCCAGGCAACTTCTGATTTCAGGTCTCTTATTGACCCTGAACTGCCCCGCAGGCCTCTGGTGGGCATTAATGGCGAAATCTTTTTGCGCTCCAACAGATTTAGCAACCAGGACCTGGTCAGGGAGTGCGAAAAGGCTGGGCTGGAGGTCGTCGTTGCTTCCATAGGGGAATGGATAAAATATATCTTCTACCGCCATGTTGAGGATGCTGTCAGGGACCGCAAATTCCTGAAGGCGTTGATTAGTTATGTGATAAAGCGTGTCTGGGAGCATGACGAGCACAAGGTAGTCAAACATTTCCAGGGCCTGGTGGATGTGAGAGAGCCCTCAACGGAGGAGGTACTGAGGTGGACAAGCGAGTGGCTTTCCCCAAAATGCGGAAGCGAGGCAGTTCTCAGTATAGGTAGTGGGGTCGAATGGATGGAGAATCCTAAGTTTGCTGGTGTGATATCGGTCATGCCTCATGGCTGTATGCCCGGTGGAATTGTGGCGGCGATGTCAGATAAGTTCAGTGCCTTGTATCGTAAGCCCTGGATCAACCTTACCTATGACGGCTTTGTGGAAAGCACCAACCTCACGAGAATTAATAATTTTGCTGAAGTCATCAGGTTTTGCAGCCAGGAAGGAAAGAAGGGCGCTTAGAGCAGCCCTCCCTTTTTGTCATTGCGAGCGACCTGCCCGCCAAGGTTTGGCAGGCGGGAGCGTGGCAATCCCTGCGGCTAAATTCTAAATCCTAAAGGCGCTCTGCTCCAAATCCTAAATTTCAAATTCGAAACCGTTTAGTCCTTTGAATTTTGGTCATTCGATATTGTTTGTGATTTAGATATTAAGATTTAGAGTTTCCCTTCTGGTGCTTGGGATTTAGGATTTTTATTCTTCCCTTTAATTAGACCTTTCGCCTTCAGGTGTCCGCTGGACTTCTGCCTCGTCTACGCATGAAAAAAATCACCAGCCCCACTGCTACTACCGCAGCTATAGCTCCGCCAATTAATGGCCAGTTGACTGGTGGAATCTCCTCGAAGTTGGCTGTTATGGAGTAGTAGCCACTCATGGTGATGTTGGTTGTGGGGACGCTCACACGGGCGATTGTGTCCACATCACCCGACCAGTTGGCAAAGCGGTAGCCATTCTCAGGCTCGGCCACCAGGTCGACTACCATCCCAACATTATAGGTAAAACTCCTCTCGCCAGGGGTGGTTACCGAACCTCCAGCAGTGCTGTAGGTAGTCAGGACACACTGGAAAGATGGCACCGCAAGTACCAGATTCCAGATGGCAAACTCGATCTCAGGGCCTGCGGTGACCACGGTGCCGTCGGCCTTAAGCCCCACCGTGTGATAGCCGCCTGCGGTGACTTGTACGATGTCTGTCCAGCCGCCGACATCACACTGTCCGGAGCTGTTGTCTCCCACGGCGGCTACGGTGTTGTCGGCCTTAAGCCCTACCGTGTGAGTCCAACCTGTAGCGACCTGGACGATGTCCGTCCAGTCGTCGACAGCGCATTGTCCGGAGCCGTTGGCTCCCACAGCGACCACGGTGCCGTTGGCCTTAAGCCCCACCGTGTGATACCGGGTTGCGGCGACCTGGGTGATGTCCGTCCAGCCGCTGACATTGCACTGCCCGGTTTCGTTGGCTCCCACGGCGACCACGGTGCCGTCGGTCTTAAGCCCCACCGTGTGACTCCAGCCTGCAGCGACCTGGGTAATGTCCGTCCAGCCGCCGACATTGCACTGCCCGGTTTCGTTGGCTCCCACGGCAACCACGGCGCTGTTGGCTTTAAGCCCCACCGTGTGACTCCAGCCTGCAGCGACCTGGGTAATGTCCGTCCAGCCACCGACATTGCACTGTCCGGAGACGTTGGCTCCCACTGCGACCACGGTGCCGTCGGACCTAAGCCCTACGGTGTGATACCGGGTTGCGGCGACCTGGGCGATGTCCGTCCAGCCGCCGACATCGCACTGCCTGTTGTCGTTGTCACCCACAGCGACCACGGTGCCGTTGGCCTTGAGCCCCACTATGTGCCGGTAGCCTGCGGCGACCTGGGCGATGTCCGTCCAGCCACCGACGTTGCACTGCCCGTACTTGTTCCATCCCACAGCGACCACGGTGCCGTCGGTCTTAAGCCCCACTGTATGGTAGCTGAGTGTAGCGATCTGGGTAATGTCCGTCCATCTGTCGACGTCGCACCGTCCGTGCATGTTCCATCCCACGGCGACCACGGTGCCGTCGGACTTGAGTCCCACTGTATGCTCTTCGCCTGCGGCGACTTGGGTGATGTCTGTCCAGCCGCCGATCTTGCGCTGTCCCCAGCCGTTGTCACCCACGGCGACCACGGTGCTATCGGCCTCAAGCCCCACTGTGTGACCGTCGCCTGCAGCGACCTGGGTGATGTCCGTCCAGCCTTCGACATTGCACTGCCCGTATTCGTTGTCACCCACTGCGACCACGGTGCCGTCGGACCTAAGCCCTACGGTGTGATACCGGCTTGCGGTGACCTGGACGATGTCTTTCCAGTCGCTTACCTCGCACCGCCCGTCGTCGTTGTATCCCGCTGCGACCACGGTATTGTCGGCCTTAAGCCCCACCGTATGCCAGCCGCCTGCGGCGACCTGGACGATGTCTTTCCAGCCTTCGATATTGCACTGCCCGTATTCGTTGTCACCCACAGCGACCACGGTGCCGTCGGACTTGAGTCCCACAGTATGAGCTGAGCCTGCGGCGACCATGGGCGTTGTCTGCCCTTGGGGTGCATTCAGTGCTATTGTCGAAGCAGCGCTTGAGCTCTCTACTGACAAATGACTGATAGAGCGATTATCTGGCCAATGCACGACTGCTGAAGCTCCCGCTACCGAAGCAGGAAGAATTAGGCTGAAGACCAGAGCGATAGGGAGCAAAGATGGTAAGAGCATTTTTCTAATTTTCATTGCCACCTCTGATTATCCGTCCGAGGTTGTTTAATTTTGGGCATTTTAGTTTCCCCAAAGTCTCCAGCTTACAGTATTATATCACTCCCTAACATAGTCCTCGCCATGTTGACAAAATAATATGTATTTATTACCATATGAAATAGCCATTGACTTTTAGGGCAGTGAGCTAGAGAACTGGGTAGTTAAAAGTCCGCTTGGATCGGCGGTGACTGAGACGGACAAGAAGTGTTGTCATGATAACCCTCTCGGTTATGCCGGGAGGTTTTTTAATTTATGGGTATGTATACCGGCGACTGAGGATGTGAGCAAGTGATAGAGACAGGCTTTATCGGCGCTGGAACGACGGGCACTGCTCTGGCAGTACGGCTTTCTCAAAAGGGATGCCCGGTGGTGGCTGTGTCCAGTCGAACCTTGTCCTCGGCACAGAAGCTGGCCAGACTGGTGCCCAAGTGCCAGGTTTGCCATGCAGCTCAGGAAGTGGCAGATGCTGCTGAGCTGGTCTTCATCACCACTCCTGACGATGCTATAGCCCAGGTATGTAGTGAAGTTCATTGGCATGAAGGACAGAGCGTTGTGCATTGCAGTGGCGCTCATTCCGTAGATATTCTGGGATCAGCAAGAAAACTTGGGGCTGCTGTTGGCTCTTTTCACCCATTGCAGACTTTTGCCGATGTTGACCAGGCCATAGAAAACCTGTCTGGCTCTACCTTCGCCCTGGAAGCCGAAGAACCCCTATTATCAACGCTGAAGGAGTTTACTCTCCTCCTGAACGGCAACTGGGTGGAACTTAAGCCAGGGGACAAGGTGCTGTATCACGCAGCAGCCGTTTTTGCTTGTAATTATCTGGTGACCCTGTTTAAGCTGGCTCTGGACTTGTGGCTGGATTTCGGGGTATCTTCGAAGGAGGCGACCAGGGCCTTGCTGCCCTTGCTCGCAGGAACGATAAACAATATTGGCACTATCGGCTTGCCTGACTGCCTTACCGGTCCTGTTGCCCGCGGGGATTCAGGTACTATAGAGAGGCACTTGAGCGCTCTTGAGACCAGGAATCCCTCTCTGCTCACTACCTATAAGGAGATGGGGCTTCAGACTATTCCTATTGCTTTAGCTAAAGGCCAGATAAATGAACAGAAGGCAGAAGAGATGAAAGCTTTACTCCGATGAAATCGGAGTAGGAGGGGAAATAGAAAATGAGAACTATGCTGAAAAGTAAAATTCACCGAGCCCGGGTTACTCAAGTCGATTTAGATTACGAGGGCAGTATCACTATTGACAGGGCTCTCATGGAGGCCAGCGACATCTTGCCTTTCGAAAGGGTGGAGGTGCTGAACGTTAACAATGGGGCCAGGTTCAGCACTTATGCTATTGAAGGTGAGGCAAATTCGGGGGTTATTGGTATCAATGGTGCTGCCGCCAGACTGGTGGCAAGGGGCGACATAGTTCTCATCCTCTCTTATTGCCAGGTTCCTGATGATGAGGCAATCAGCATAACCCCAAGCATAGTTCGTGTGGATAGTCAAAACAGAATCATTGGGCCTTTACCTGTAGTTCCTCAATGGGCAAGAATTCAGAAGCCAGTAGCCAGTAGGGGTGACCTCTGATTGCTAAATTCTGACTACTGTTTTAGGGGGAAACGATGCGGGTTACTATTACCGAGATAAAAGAGATGAAGCAAAGGAAAGAAAAGATACCTATGCTTACCGCCTATGACTATGTGACGGCTAAGATAGTCGATGAAGCTGGTATGCCTTTGATATTGGTTGGGGATAGCTTGGGGATGGTGATGTTGGGCTATGAGTCAACTATCCCGGTGACCATGGAGGAGATGATTCATCATATCAAAGCTGTAGTGAGAGGAGCTAAGAAGGCCTTAATAATAGGCGATATGCCGTTTATGAGCTATCATATCAGCGTCTCCGATACTTTACATAATGCTGCAAGGTTTATCCAGGAAGGGGGGGCACAGGCGGTGAAGTTGGAGGGAGGCGAGAGTGTTGCTGAGAAAGTCAGACGCCTTGTTGACTGTGGCATCCCGGTTATGGGGCATATTGGGCTTACTCCACAATATATACATCAGTTGGGAGGGTTTAAGGTACGGGGTAAGGTGGTGGAGGAAGCCAAAAAGTTGCTTGGCGATGCCCGTATTTTGGAGGAAGCTGGCGCCTTCGCTATCGTCCTGGAGTGCACCCCAGCACCTCTTTCCAGGCTTATTACTCAAAAGCTGGCTATCCCCACAATCGGCATCGGCGCCGGACCTGATTGTGACGGTCAAGTCCAGGTAATCAGCGATCTTCTGGGCCTTTATACTGAATTCGTGCCCAGGCATGCCAAGCAATATGCCAGGTTAGCAGAAGAAATCAGGACTGCTGTTTCTAGTTACATAGCTGAAGTTAAATCTCTCAGTTTCCCCACCATGGAACACAGCTACACCATGGATGAAAGCCTCGTCAAACAGCTAGAGGCCGAAAGCTAGCGGTATGCAGGTATAGTCAATTGCAAAACTCCTCATAATTCTCCCTCACCTTAATCCTCTCCCATCGAGGGCGAGGAATTTTATACGAGATTATGCGGTTAACTATAGTAAAGACCATACCCGAGATAAGGGCATTAAGGCAGAAGCTCGGCGGCACAGTGGGCTTCGTTCCTACTATGGGCTATCTTCATGAAGGTCATCTGGCTTTAGTAAAGCAGGCCAGGATAGAAAATTCCGCCGTTATTGTTAGCATTTACGTTAACCCCACTCAATTTGGCCTCAGGGAAGATTTTGGCGCTTATCCCCGAGACCTTAATCGTGACCTGGAGTTGTTGCGGAGAGAGGGGGTGGATATCGTCTTTGTTCCCTCCGATGATGAGATGTACCCGTCCGAATTTAGTAGCTGGGTGGATGTGGATAAGGTAACCGGGCGACTCGAGGGAGCATCTCGTCCGGGGCACTTTCGGGGTGTAGCCACAGTAGTGGCCAAGCTATTCAATATTGTCCAGCCAACAAAGGCTTACTTCGGGCAGAAAGATGCCCAGCAGGCGGTGGTCATTAAGCGAATGGTGGCTGACCTCAACATGGGGATAGAGATCGTTGTTATACCTACGGTCAGGGAGGGCGATGGCCTGGCCATGAGCAGTCGCAATATTTACCTCAGCCCCGGGGAGCGCCAGACAGCCACAATATTGTTCAAGGCTCTTACCTTAGCCCGGCAGTTGAGGCAGGGTGGGGAAAAGGACGCTGGAAAGATTCGCCGGCAAATGACCTCACTTATCCAAGAAGAACCTCTAGCCCAAATTGACTATGTGAGCATTGCTGATATCGAGACATTGGAGGAACTAAGCTTGATCGACCACCCGGCATTGGCTTCCTTAGCAGTCAGGGTAGGCAAAGCTAGGTTGATAGATAACATGCTCCTGGAATAAGCGCCTCAGTGTGTCATTGCAGGGCTCTTCTTACCCCTCGTCGCGGGGCTCTTCTTTTTAGCACGTTTTGAATGAATCGTAATTAAGACGATGCAAGGCTGCTCGGATTGGAGAAATCTATTATTAAGCCATGTTGATTTGTCTTAAATAATACAAATCTGTTACAATATATTGGCTTTCCAAACGAGTAAGGTCCCGTGAAATAATCAGGAGAGACTAAATATGACGGTAAAGTCCGAATCCGAAAATCTAACTTTGAGATTTTGGCGCCTGATGTACCAAACCTACACCCTGCTTAAGCGGTGTGAGGACCAAATATTCGGGGAGCATGGGCTTACTACAGAGCAGTACGGAGTGCTCGTGAGTATAGAATACCTCGGTGAGCCTGCAAAGATAACTGACGTAGCCCGCTGGTTAGAACGTAGCACGAACAGCGTCAGTATGATAATCGACCGCATGGTCAAAGCTGGTCTGGTCAAACGGGTAAGAGACAGGAATGACCGCAGGGCGGTATGTCTGAGTATCACCAGCAAAGGGAATAATGCCCTTAAACCAGCAACTCTGGGAGGATTGGAGTTTATCCAGAAAATCCTGTCGCCGCTGTCGTCTGAAGACAGGCGTAACTTTGTTAGTCAACTCGAGACGCTAAAATATGAATTATTAAGCTATCTCAATCCTGGAGTGGATACGGAAAAAGTGAAGAGAAACGAGATCGAGAAAAAGGCCAATTTAAGGAAATGGCTGGACCTGTACGCTTTGCCTTCCACTCCCGGGGCCAAACGCCAGGGTGGTAGAAAGAAAAAGGCCATATGATGAGGGCTGAGATTGCCACTCCGACAGACCAAACAAGCAGAGACAAATAAAATAGCAAGAGGAGATAAATATGCCGATAAAGTTCGAATTCGAAAATCCAGATAAGGGAGCGTGGGTCCTGCTGCGCCAAACCTACACCCTGGTTTTGAAGTGTGAGGACCGAGTATTTAGTGAACACGGGCTCACTACGGAGCAGCACGCGGTGCTTATGGCTATAAAACACATCGATGGTCCTGTAAGGCCAACCGACGTAGCCCGCTGGTTAGACCGTAGCGTGAACAGCGTCAGTATGATAATCGACCGCATGGTCAAAGCTGGTCTGGTCAGACGGGTGAGAGACAGGAAGGACCGCAGGACAGTATTTCTGACTATCACCAGCAAGGCGGAAAAGGCCTATGTAATGGCAACTGTAGCGGGCTGGGGGCTCATCCAGGAAATCCTATCGCCACTAGCGGATGAGGATAAGATTACCTTGATCAGGCTGCTCGAGACGCTCAGAGACAAGACATATGATTATCTTGGTTCTGAAGGGGTTATAGAGGAAGTGAGGAGGGATGTGACCGAGAACATAGCCCGGTTTATGAAACAGGCGGCCAAGTAAAAGTCGCTCTCCGTTCTTGAAACCAAACGTTAGGGTTTCGACAAGCTAGGACATGCTCTTAACCTTCTCCCGCCAGGGTAGAGGAGATTGCTTCGTCTCGATAAATCGGGACTCGCAATGACAAAAGGAGTTTGGGGGAGAGGCAATCAGGTTCGCAACGACAGATTGACGGATTTTGTCCTGGAAACTGAAAATATTAAATTTAACGACGTTTGGGTTTATTTGACAGCGAAAAGGCTGTGCTGTATAATGGGGATACTCCTGAACGGAGAATATTTTCGTACGTTAACAATTGAATAGGTTTTGTGTTCTGTCTGGCGTGGGTCAAGGGAGAAAGAGCATAGGGTGGATGCCTTGGC
>Ga0307435_1000508_pt1 | contig 17197 bp, 12 predicted proteins | sample SalMarWE160470MG_FD_202164 | JGI IMG/M metagenome (GOLD analysis project Ga0307435, IMG submission 202164) | Salt marsh sediment microbial communities from the Plum Island Ecosystem LTER, Massachusetts, United States - WE1604-70 | ecosystem: Environmental > Aquatic > Marine > Intertidal zone >... | reverse complement strand
CCTAGGGAGGCGCTAAATAATTACCTTCGACGATCCGCAACCTAGATAGAGAATCGAGGAGATGTAAGGTAATTAACGCCGGCATTGATGTGGATAACAAAAATGTGTAGACATGGCGGGAGCGAAGTGCGTTTCGCTCCCGCCATCCTGCATCTTAAGCGGTTTCCTTCATTCGCTTTATTTTCCCGGTTTACCAGTAGCAGAAGCGGTGTCCTTCATTAAAGTCGGGGGATAATCTCACCGCGTTGGAAGGTGCGCACGGCCAGCCGGGACGAATTGCTAGCCAGCTTTACAAAATTTATATATAATATATAATGTATTATAGTTAAAGAATATATAGGACTAAAAGTGCTCAATGCTTGAAAGGGATCGTGACCTAGCAGGCAGTTTAGAAGTAGTCTGATAGTCCCCTTCTAGGTCACATCAAGAAAAGTTAGGATGAAAGGGCATGGACAAGTGGCAGAGCATGACTATGATGGAGAAGGTAGAGATGGCGATTTTCTAAAAAGGAAGTCGCTTAAAGATGAGGTTTTCGAGCACCTGCATAGAAGAATTGTTGCCGGTAAATATGCGCCGGGCGAATGGTTACGCCAGGAGGAGATTGCCAATCAATTAGGGGTCAGCCAGACCCCCGTCCGAGAAGCGCTTGATCTTCTGGTCTCGGCTGGATTGGCCAGACGCGTGCCTTACAGGGGCGTACATATTATCAAATTAACCAGCGCTGAAATCGTAGATGCCTATGTAATGAGGTTGCTGATTGAGGGCGCGGCAGTCAGGGTGGCAACCAATATCATTGCTGAAGATCAAATTGCTGAATTGTTTGATATCCTGGAACAGACCAGGAATCTCGTCACACTCGACGACATGTCAACACAACGCCAATTGAACAAGCGATTTCACATGTTGGTGGTTAAAGCATCCAGAAATCTATTGATTCGCCAAATCTACGAAATGGTGTCAAATTCCTTTCCAGATTGGATGCTGTACGAATACATGTTTCGCCACCCCGAGCTCTTAGAAACTAGTCTAACCAGAGAATACCGGGAACATAAAGCCATCCTCGACGCTATCGCCGCCCGGGATGCCGAGACAGCCGTGAACAATACCATCCAACACATTCGCAACCTGAGCAAGGAGCTGAATTCTTTCCTGGGTGTTCCGGAAGAGATGTTGAGAGAGCAGGAAGTACTATTTGGGTTGGTTGAAACCCATTAACGCTGGCACCTTCACCTGAGATGAAATATTACTAATAGGACTTACGCAGTTGGTGGGAGGATGGGTGTGTTTGGGTGGGTGTTGCCCGCCCAAACACACCCGATTTTCCCCTGAACTGCGTAACTACTAACTAAATAGAAAGAACGCCGGTAATAATTGAATGCGGATGAAACATTAATCAGGCCGGTGAAAAACCAGAATATTGGTCGATCTATCGAAAAAAGTACGAATACATTTCGGAAAAGAGGAGAAACTTATGCATACTGAATTGTTCCAATCCATGGCGCAAAGCATCATCGATGGCGATTCCGAGGTTGCAGCAGAGTTGGCGCAGCAATCCATCGCTCAAGGCATTGACCCGCTGGATGCCATCAACAAGGGCTTTGTGGTGGGAGTTAATCACGTCGGCGACGAGTTCAGCTGCGGGATGGCGTTTTTGCCCGAATTGGTGATGGCTGGAGAAGCGATGAAAACAGCAATCAATGTGCTCGAGCCAGAAATGACCAAGCGTGGCACAAAAAGGCAAGTCTATGGCAAGGTAGTGCTGGCAACAGTCGAGGGCGATATTCACGATATTGGCAAGACCTTGGTGGGAACGATGCTTTCGGCTTCTGGATTTCAGGTAGTCGACTTGGGTGTGAGTGTGCCGATAGGAACGATCGTCGAAAAGGCCCGCGAAATTGAGGCGGATATCGTGGCGGTAAGCGCCTTACTTACCACAACCATGGTCCGCCAAAGGGATGTGGTGGAAGCGCTGGACGATATGGGGTTACGTCCCAAGGTCAAAGTGATGGTAGGGGGGGCGCCGGTCACACGCCAGTGGGTAGAAGAGATCGGTGCGGATGGATACAGCGAGGATGCCATCGGCGCGGTAAACATCGCCAAACAGCTGATGGCTGTTTAAAGGAGCTGCGAGTGGTCGGACAAATTAAATCTATCAGCAATCCAGCTTTGAGTTTAAATATCCTCACTCCCGTCGATGTGGATAGAATCCACCATGCCACCCTTGAAATCATCGAGAAGGTTGGAGTCCGGTTTCCATCCCAAAAAGCACTCGACATTTGGGAAGCCCACGGGGCTCAAGTGGATCGCGATCGCTCGATCGTCAGGGCGCCTGGGGATCTTATCGAAGAGGCTTTGAAGCACGCTCCGCCGGCTTATACTTTAGCGGCCCGCCATGAAAGCCAGGATCTACCGCTAGATGGGAATCACGTCTTTGTAGGTACAGATGGATGCGGGGTAGAGGTGCTCGATCTGCAAACCGGTCAACGGCGCAGGTCCAATTTGCAAGATGTGATCGACATCGTCCGGATTTCAGATTGCTTAGAGGAGATCGCCTTTCACTGGGTAGCGGTTTCGGCGCAGGATTGCCCGCCAGAAACGCGCGGTTTGTACGAATTGAGCGCCATCTGGGAAAATTCCACCAAACACGCCCAAACCGAAAGCATTTACAGCGTGAAAGAAGCCCGGGCAGCGGTGGAAATGGCTGAAGCGATTGCCGGTGGTAAATCAGCGCTACGGCAGCGTCCCGTGCTTTCTATCATGCAATGCACCGCGCCACCTTTAGGACAGGATGGCGGCAGCCTGGAGGCTGCCTTAATCGCGGCTGAATCAGGATTGCCAGTAGGTTTTATGACCATGGCTGCCTGCCTGACAACCGGACCGGCCACCATGGCCGGCACCCTGGCGGTAGGCAACGCAGAGGTGATTAGCGCAACAGCCTTAATACAGCTGGCTTTCCCAGGTGCTCCAGTATTTTACGCGGCTGCCCAGACCGCCTCAGACTTGCGCACCGGCGCTTACACCGGAGGTGGACCTGAAGATTTTCTCTTCGGAGCAGCCACCAACGTGCTGTCAGATTTTTATAATATTCCTCTTTCGATGGGATCATTTGCAACTGGCGCCAAGCAGCCAAACTGGCGAGCTGGCATCGAAAACAGCCTGTCAACCCTTATGGCCAGCTTGGTGATGTCCGATATGCTCTTAGGAGTAGGGTTGTTACACGGTAGCCGGATTTGGTCTTACGAACAAATGCTGATGGATTGTGAGATTTTTAATATCATCCATAAAATGATGGCAGGTATCCTGGTGAACGACGAGACTTTGACGCTCGATACCATAGAGGCAGTCGGACCGGGCGGAAACTTTTTAGCTCAAAAGCATACCCTCAACCATATGCGCGACCTTTTTATACCCCAATTCATGGACCGCCGTCCGTACAATGAATGGGAAGCTAAAAGAGATGGGGCCCAAGAATGGGCACGTGCCAAGGCTCAACAAATCCTGGCGACGCACCAACCCGATCCTCTGGAACCAAAACTCTCCGCTGAACTGAGAAAGATCATCGCCAGCGTCGAGCAAGAATGAAACCCAATGCAACCTAAACTGGAAATCCTTCCAAACCAGCTGGTTGGACGTATATTAGACGAAGCTTTCCAACTAATGATTAAACCTGGGATAAAGGTGCAATCCCAAGAGGCCAGAAAATTGCTGGCAGGCGGCGGCGCGCAGGTTGATGATATCGACCAGGTTGTGCACATTCCAGAAGCACTGGCGAGAACCGCATTGGAAACTGTGCCCCACCAGTTCGACCTGTACAATCGATCCGGCCAGGTCGCCGTCGATTATGGAGGCGATGCGGTCCACTTCGACCCGGGTTCATCAGGCGTCCATGTGCTCGATGCGGAGACCCTAGAACATAAACCGGCGTACACGCCGGACTTGATCCGCATTGTCCAGCTGGCTGAAATGCTGCCGCAATACGACGCCCAATCGACAGCGGTAGTATGTAACGAAATCCCGAAGGAGATAGGCGATTTGTACCGCCTGTACATTGTGTTGCTGTTTTCTAGCAAGCCGATTGTGACAGGGGCATTCTCAGCCCAGACCCTGCATTATATGATCGAGATGCTAGCAATTTTTACGGGTGGCCGGGAAGGGTTGCGCCAGAGGCCACAGGCGGTTTTCGATGTATGCCCTTCTCCCCCTCTGATATGGAGCGACTTCGGTGCCCAGAATTTGATGGAGCTGGCCCGGGCTGGTGTGCCAGCCCAAATCGTTTCAATGCCCCTGGCAGGCGCAGCTGCCCCGGTAACCCTGTTGGGCGCGGTGGTGCAGCACGCCGCCGAGTGCCTCAGTGGGATCACCATCCACCAGCTGGCCCAACCGGGTGCGCCGATTGTTTGGGGCGGCGCGCCGGCCATCTTCGATATGCGCCAGGGGACCACACCCATGGGCGCCATTGAAACCGCCATGATCGATGCATCTTACGCTCAGGTGGGTAAGTCACTTAACCTGCCCACCCACGCTTACCTGGGCGCCAGCGACTCCAAACTCGTGGATGCGCAGGCTGGACTGGAGAGTGGCATGAGCGCCTTGATGGGCGCTCTGGCTGGCATCAACATGATATCGGGCGCCGGAATGTTAGATTTCCTGGCTTGCCAGAGCCCGGAAAAGCTGGTGGTGGATGCCGAAGCGATCGCTATGGTCCAGCGTCTGCTGGAGGGACTGCAGCCGCGCACCGCCAGCCTGGCCGTCGCCCTGTTCGAAGGTATCAACTTCAAAGGAGATTTCCTGAAACAGAAAACGACCCGGGAGCTGTTCGCTCAAGAACAACACCTGCCTTCGGCGGTTATAGACCGCAGTTCCAGGCGCAGCTGGCAGCAGGCTGGCGGCCTGGATACCTTCCAGCGCGCCAGAGCGCGCTGCCGGCAGTTGCTGGCTGATTACCGGTCGCCGCAATTGCCTGCCGAGCAGGTAGCCGAGCTACAGGAGCTGGTCGCCCACCTGGCCGCTCTGGCTGGCATGCAACAGCTGCCCGCCTTGGAAAAGGGCATAGTTTGATCGCAGATGGGCTACAAACGCTTATAGAAGGTGTGGTGGGGCAAACCGTTGAAAGTGATTGTAATATTCGCCGGTGATTTATTTATATTAAGATTTACGCAGTTCAGGGGAAAATCGGGGGTGTTTGGACGGGCGTTACCCGTCCAAACACCCCCATCCTCCCACCAACTGCGTAAATCCTATATATAATAAAGGCTCTACAAGGTACAATATAGCCACCTAGAAAGAGAACATTTATCACTAGCCCTAACTGACCGAATGATTTATCGTGATTATACGGGCATAAATACCAGTAGATCGTTTTATACCAAGACTAACCTAATATCGGCAGATCATCCAACATTATTGAACCACACATCCAAGCTCTCTGACAGATTATCATCAAAAAACGAGGATCATCTTGGATTTGAAACCCCTTTTAGGGACAACCGATATAACCACTGCACCTCAGGATATAGCCTTGGAGCAAGGGGGTAATTTTCGCTGGCAGTTTAGCAACCGATCCACCAGCCCTGAACAGCTGGTTGAAGTCAATTATTTTAGTAGTTATGCAGTTCAGGGGAAAATCGGGGGTGTTTGGGAAGCAGAAAAAAGAAACAATTTTGCACCCACTCTTGGCGTGACCAGCGAAATCATCCTGCATTTCTGCGGCTATCCGAGGGTATCAGGGTCAACTTACCGGAATTAACCTACACCCCCTTCCGGGGAACCATGTAGGTACCTAAACCAGCCTCAGTCTGGGAGAAGATATGCGATAGAGAAAGGAGGGCAGGGAACCATTAATAAAAACGTAACACCATCCATTCAACAACCACCAATAAACGAGGGTGCCTGCATCCTCACCCCACCAACTTCACAAGGAGGGAAGTTGACATGAAACGCCAATGGATATTCAGTTTCGTAGTAAGTGTAATGATCGCTTCGCTGGTGTTGGCTGCCTGCGTTCCTGCCACGCCAGCGCCACCGGCTACCGAAGAGGTAGCTCAACCTACTACCGAAGAACAGATCGTTCAACCCACCGAAGCGCCCAGCGTACAACCCACGGCGGAGCCAACCGCAGTACCGCCAGCCGAGCGTAAAGTCGCCACCTTTGCCTGGACTCAGGAACCCGATTCGCTCAACACCTGGTATTCCGACATGTGGTTTGCGGACATTCTCCAGCAAATATGGTCTTGTTGGGCATGGCAGTACGACGACCAGAACCTGCCTTATCCCCATCTGGTGACTGAAATCCCCAGCATGGAGAACGGAGGTGTCTCTGAAGACGGGTTGACCATCACCATGCACCTGCGTGACGATATCGTCTGGTCAGATGGCACCCCCATCACTTCAGCGGACTTCGTCTTCACTTATGATATGGTGATGAATGAGGCCAATGCGGTCTCCTCCCAATATCCATATGACTATCTGGAAAGCGTCGAGGCCCCCGATGATCGCACAATAGTGATGACCTTCGCAGAGCCCTTCGCGCCCTGGGAATCTGCTTTCTGGCAGGGACTGTTTCCCAAGCACGTTCTGGAGCCGGTTTTCGAAGCCGACGGCACCATCGATCAGGCTGATTGGAACCTGGCGCCCACGGTTGGCTGTGGACCCTTTGTCTTCTCCGACTGGGAGTCGGGCAGCTTTATGCGCTTCGTCAAGAGCGATAACTACTGGCTGGGCCAACCCAACCTGGATGAAATCTTCTTCCAGTTTGTGCCAGACGATGCCGCCCAAACCGCGGCCCTGATGGCAGGGGATGCTGATCTGGGCACTTTCCCACCCCTCTCGGACGTCCCCGCTTTAGAGGACGCTGGCCTTAAGATCATCACCCAAAACGGCGGCTATTCGGAAGGCTGGTTCTTCAACTTCCGGGACATGGCCAGCCCCGCTATCAAGGACCTCAACGTGCGCCGGGCGATTGCCATGGCCATCGACCGGGAGGCCATCATCCAGGACCTGCTGCTTGGCCTGACCAAGCCAGCCGAAACTTTTTGGGATGCCCTGGCCGCGTATGGCTACGTACCTCCTGACATCGTGCCCTGGACCTACGATCCCGAGGAAGCCAAACGGGTGCTGGAGGAGGCCGGCTGGGTTGATACCGACGGCGATGGCATCCGCGAGGACGCCAACGGCAACAAGCTCACCATCACCCACGGCACCACCATCCGCGAGATCCGCCAGGATATCCAGGCTGTCGCACAGCAGCAGCTGGGCGAAGTCGGCATTGACCTGCAGATCACCAGCAACGACTCAGATATTTTCTTCGGCAGCTACGCCGACGGCGCCCCACCCGCGGTGGGCGATCTGGACATCATGGAGTGGTCGGACAGTACTTACTTCCCAGACCCGGATACGGACTACTGGCTATGCAGCCAGATTCCCAGCGATGAGAACCCCTATGGATACAACTACTTCGGTTGCGATGAGCAACTGGATGCGCTCTTCCAGCAACAATTGGTAACTATCGATTCCGCTGCGCGCACCAAGATCATCCAGCAGATCACCAAGTACACCCACGATCAGGTTTACTGGTATGGCCTGTATGTGGATGCCGATTACTGGATTGTGAGCGAGCACTTGACCGGAGTCAAGTTCTCGGGGGTGACACCTTTCTACAATATCATGGAGTGGGACATGCAGTAATGTCCTGAAAAGACTTGCGGCAGCCGGGACAGGTTGGTCCTGCCTCGGCTGCCTCTTTCAAATCCCGGTTTTATGGGAGGTGCCATGACCAAATACATCATCCGGCGGCTTCTGCAAGCCATCCCCCTGCTGTTCATCATCAGCCTGGTGCTTTTTGTGCTGATGCGCAACACAGGGGACCCGCTGGCGACCATGGGAGGGCGTAGGGCCACCCGCCCTGAGGACCGCGCTCGCTTAGCCCGCCAGCTGGGATTGGACCAGCCAATCTATAAGCAATACATTTACTGGCTGATCGGCAATGATTGGACCAAGATCGACCTGAATGGTGACGGCATCGCCGAGACCCAGGGGACCCGCCAGGGTGTATTACGGGGCGAGTTTGGTTTCTCGCTACTCAGCCGCGGCAAACCTGCCTTAGACATCATCATGGAACGCTTACCGAACACCTTGTTGCTGATGATTCCGGCTGAGGTGATCGTCCTCTTGGTCTCCCTGGCAGTGGGGGTTTATTCTGCCCTGCGGCAGTATACCTGGTGGGACCACTTTATCACCGCCGGCTCGTTCATCGGCTATTCTATGCCGATTTTCTTCGTGGCGTTGCTTTCGATGTATATCTTCTCGGTTGACTTCAAACGCTGGGGGCTGCCCTACCTGCCCACGGTGGGTATGTTCGACCCTCAGATTGGCAAAACCCCCTCCCAAGTTGCTCTGCATATGGTATTGCCAATTTTCTCTATGACCGTGATTACGGCAGCAGGTTATAGCCGCTTTGTGCGCTCCCAGATGTTGGAGGTGATAAGCGAGGATTACATCCGTACAGCTCACGCCAAAGGCCTGCCCTACCGCATGGTGATCACCGGTCACGCCTTGAAAAACGCCGCCCTACCACTGGTAACCATTGTCGGCCTGGATGTTCCCCTGCTGCTGGGAGGTGCGGTAGTTACCGAGAGTATCTTCGCCTGGCCTGGTATGGGTCGCCTGTTTATCGACCACCTCTCACGCTCTGATACCCCGGTGGTCATGGGCATTTTGATGATAATTTCCGTAGCGGTGGTGCTTTCCCAGCTGTTGACCGATATTATCTACGGCTGGCTGGATCCGCGCATTCGCTACAATTAGAGAAACGAGGCGCCATGGATACCACCGCCAATCAAAGCATCGCCAGCCTGCAAGAAGAAACCGAAGCGCCACCGCTGACCCCCCGGCAGCTGATCTGGCTCCGATTTCGCCGCCACCACATGGCGGTTTTCGGCGCCATAACCCTGATTCTGCTGCTGCTATACTCGATCGGCGGTGCCTTCATTTTCCCTGAAACCTTTTCCAATTACACCGATACCAAACTCAGACTGCAGCCGCCCTCCGCCGAACATCCTTTCGGAACTGATACCGTTGGGCGAGATATCCTGGCTCGTACCATCTATGGTGGGCAAATCTCACTGTTGATAGGTCTGTTTGCCGTGGTAGTGGAAACCATTGTAGGTGTGGTAATCGGTGCCATCGCTGGCTATTACGGAGGTTGGATCGACAGCCTGCTGATGCGCTTTACCGAAGCCATGTTCAATATCCCCCAGCTCTTCTTGCTTCTGGTGATGGCGAAATTCTTTGGCAATAAAATCCCGACCCTAGAGATGTTCGGCCGTACCTTCAGCGGTAGCGTTATCGTGATTACCGTGATCATCGGGGTGACTAGCTGGATGTATCTGGCTCGGATTGTGCGCGCCAATTTTCTCTCCTTTAAAGAGCGTGAGTTCGTTCTGGCCGCCCACACCATCGGCACCTCCAACATGTCGATCATCTTCGATCACATCATGCCCAACAGTATCGCCCCGATTGTAGTCTCCGCCACCCTGGGAGTGGCAAACGCCATTCTTTCTGAAGCTTACATCAGCTTCCTGGGGTTGGGAGTGCAGCCGCCCACAGCTACCTGGGGCAACATGCTAGACAAGGCCTACAATTACTTAGAAAGTGCTCCCTGGCTTTGGATATTTCCAGGCACGCTGATCTTGCTCACCGTGCTGTCGATCAACTTTATCGGTGACGGCTTGCGCGACGCCCTAGACCCACGCACCCTGATGGAATAGGAGGCTTGAGTGCAACCCATTCTCGAATTAAATGACTTGGTCGTGCGTTTTCACACCCTCGATGGGACTGTGAACGCCGTCAATGGGGTCTCCTATGCGATTTACGAGGGCCAGACATTGGGAATCGTCGGTGAAAGCGGCTGTGGTAAGAGCGTTAGTGTGCTCTCTATATTGCGCCTGATTCCCCAACCGCCTGGCAAGATCGTCGCCGGTCAGGTGCTTTATGGAGGAAAAGATCTACTGCAACTGGAAATGAACGATATGCAGCATATCCGCGGTTACGAAATCGCCATGGTTTTCCAGGACCCCATGACTTCACTCAACCCGGTCCTGACGATTGGGCGGCAGATCAGCGAGGCCCAGATTGTACACCTAGGAGTTGACTCGCAGGAAGCGCAACGCCGGACGGTGCAGCAGCTCGAAATGGTGGGTATCCCGAAAGCAGCCGATCGTTATGGCGACTACCCGCACCAGTTCTCCGGCGGGATGCGCCAGCGTGTGATGATCGCTATGGCGTTGGCCTGCAACCCCAGTGTTCTGATCGCAGATGAACCCACCACTGCCCTTGATGTAACCATCCAGGCCCAGATAATCGACCTGGTAAAGAATCTGCGCGACCAGATGGGTATGGCGGTGGTGTGGATCACCCACGACCTGGGGGTGATCGCCGAACTGGCCGATAACGTGGTGGTGATGTACGCTGGCTACCTCGTCGAAGAGGCTGATGTCTTCACCTTGTACAATGATCCCCGCCACCCTTACACCATCTCACTGCTCAAATCGCTGCCCCGGGTGGACAGAGTTAGCCATGAAAAGCTCGCCACCATCCCGGGTGTGCCGCCAGACTGCATCCATATGTCGGCTGGTTGTCCCTTCACCCCTCGCTGCGGCTACACCATCGAGCGCTGTCACCAAGAAAACCCCGTCCTGGAGACGATCGATAAAGATCACCGCATCGCCTGTTGGATAGATGTCACCACCGGAAGGTCGCGATGAGCGAGAACCAGGTGCTGCTGAGCGTCAGGGGGTTAAAAAAATATTTCCCGATTCTGCGCGGCATTCTGATCCAGAGAGAGGTCGCCGCGGTGAAGGCTGTGGAAGATGTCACCTTCGATATCTACCAGGGCGAAACCTTAGGGTTGGTGGGGGAGAGCGGTTGTGGCAAAACCACCACCGGGCGCACTATCTTGCAGCTCTACCGCCCGACGGCGGGGAAAGTCTATTTCAACGGGGTAGACCTGACCGAGCAGAAAGGCACTGCCCTGCGCAAGCTGCGCCAGCACATGCAAATGATCTTCCAAGATCCCTTCGCCTCGCTGAATTCCCGCTGGACTATCGCCCGCATCATCGGTGAGCCGATACGGGTTCACAACCTATATCCCCGCAAAGAACGGGTCGAACGGGTGGGGCAACTGCTTGATCTCGTGCAGCTTAACCACCTCTATATCAATCGATACCCTCACCAGTTCTCGGGGGGCCAGCGCCAGCGGATCGGCATCGCCCGCGCCCTGGCTTCTGACCCCGATTTTATCATCTGCGATGAACCCATTTCAGCTCTGGATGTATCCATTCAGGCGCAAATTGTCAATCTTCTAGAGGAGCTTCAGGATCGCCTGGGGCTGACCTACCTGTTTATCGCCCATGATTTGAGTATGGTACGGCACATCTGTGATCGCGTAGCAGTGATGTATCTGGGGATTATCGTAGAGCTGGCTGACCGCAACGAGCTTTACGATAATCCCTTGCACCCTTACACCCAGGCGTTGCTCTCAGCGGTTCCTATCCCAGATCCGGAAAAGACCCGCGCCCGCCAGCGGGTTATATTACCAGGTGACCCGCCCAGCCCGGTCAATCCGCCCGAGGGTTGCCGCTTCCACCCACGTTGCCCTCTCGCCATCGACCAGTGCCGGGTGGAGATTCCCGAGTGGCGAGAAGTCGCACCCAGACATTGGGCCGCCTGTCACAGGGTGCAGGCAGTCCCATAAGCATCCCCCAGGAATAGCCAGATAGGTAAGCCTGGTCGCGAGCACCTATTGCATATCACGACTGTCACCCCTAATTAAAATCTAGCGTTTATCAGCCGCCAGTTGGGTAAATCTCTCCGCCAGGCAAGGCCGCGGTGAACCCAACAACAATCTAACTTCGACACCCAGGAAGAGACTAAGATGCAGCAGCAACCCATCGACTTGAAAGCGTTATTGAGCGTTCCCTATGTCGACCCTGAAGGAGGTTTTGAAATCTCCCCTGACGGTAAATTCGTGGCTTTCGCCTGGAACCCGAGCGGTCAGTGGGAGATCTACGAGCTGCCCCTGGATCATCCCGCCCCACCTGAGCAGATCACTCATGGACCGGGCGGTAAATTTTCTCCGTGCTACTCTCCCAAGGGCGACCGCCTGGCCTATGTCTTGGACCTGGATGGGGGTGAATGCTTCGACATTTATATCTATGACCGGGTGAACGACCAGCATCGCAATCTTACTCCCGGCAGCCCGGAGACCATCCAGCCCAATCTGAGTTGGTCGCCGGACGGTTCTCAAATCGCCTACATCTCCGACCGCAGCGGTCAATTTGAGACATATGTGATGCCAGCTTCTGGCGGTGTCGCCCGGGTGGTTCTGGCTCAACCGTACCCCGGGTGGGTGGTGCGCTGGTCCCCGGATGGGGCCTGGCTTTTGGTAATCGCCGAGACGCACGGTCAAGATTACGGCACCTTTATCGTTCCATCAATGGGGGGTGAACCACGCCAGATCAGCGCTGGTAATGAGGCGATCAACGCCAAGGATTCCCGCTGGTCGCCAGACAGCACCCGTATCGCTTTCTCTTCGGACTTGCACGGATATTATGATGTGGGTATCTACCATCTGGAGAACGACCAGATCGAGTGGCTCACCTCAGGCGAGGGAGAAAAAGAGGCGCCTTATTGGTCCCCTGATGGAAAACAGCTGGCCTACGTGATTTACCGGGGACCAGATTCCTGGTTGGCCCTGCAGGCTCTTAACTCCGACTTACCATTCACCGATCAGGTCGAGCCGGGAGTGCACTATTCACCACGCTTCACGCCCGATGGAAAGCATCTCGTCTTTGTATTTGACAACTACCGCCGACCCGACGACCTCTGGCAGCTTACCCTGGCAGACGGTTCACTCCAGCAGCTGACCAGCTCCTTGCCCGTCGGGTTGCAGGAGGTAGCCTTTGTAAAGCCCCAGGAAGTATATTACCCCAGCCTGGATGGCACCCCGGTGCCGGCTTTGCTCTTCAAACCGCATGGTTTCAACCAGCCCAACGCAGCAGTTATCGTGATCCATGGCGGTCCTACCTGGCTATTCCAGTATCTGTGGTACCCCATTTTCCAGCACATGGCTAGCCGGGGGTGGGTGGTGCTGGCCCCCAACTACCGGGGCTCAACAGGTTATGGAAAGGTCTGGCAGCAAGCTAACCGCTTCGACCTGGGCGGTATAGATACCAAGGACGTGGTAGCCGGAGTAGATTATCTGGTTCGCACCGGTCTGGCGGATTCAAATCGGATCGCAGTCTCCGGTCGCAGTCATGGCGGTTACCTAACCATGACCTGCCTGACCCAATACCCGGAGCGTTGGTCGGTGGGTTCGGCAGTAGTGCCTTTCCTTAACTGGTTTACCTCCCACGCCAACTCACGCGAAGACCTTCAGCACTGGGACATCCAAAATTTCGGCGATCCAGAAAAGAACCGTCAACTATGGCACGACCGTTCGCCCTACTTTTTCCTGGATCGCATCCTGTCCCCCGTGCAGTTGATTTGTGGGGCCAATGACCCACGCTGTCCTGCCAGCGAATCGATCGCGGCTAAGGAAAAGCTGCTTGCGCTGGGCAAAGAGGTAGACTTCGTGCTTTATCCAGACGAGGGTCATGCCTTTTTAAAAATCAACAATGTCATCGACTCCGAGGTGCGTAGGGTAGCTTTCCTGGCACAGGTGCTCGAAAAAACGGAAGGATCACGGTAATGAGGCCACTGACCGTACTGACTGATCAAGAAGTCGAAGGGATTCATCAAGCCACTCTGCGTATTCTAGAAGAGACAGGCATCATTTTGAATCAATCTGAAGGGCGCGATATCCTAACAGGGGCCGGAGCCAGGATAGAGGGCGAGCGCATCCTGCTGCCGAGCAGTCTGGTGGAGAGAGAGCTGGCCAAGTGCCCCAGACAGGTAACCATTAGCGGAAGGGGTGGAGCGACAAAAGTACTCGGAGATGGAAGCCTGCATTGGCACAATCTAGGAGGCGCTCGCGATGTCTACGATCCCCGCACGGGACAGCGACGAGGGGCGTTGATAGCAGATGTAAGCGACAGCACCCGGCTGTTAGATGCCCTGGAAAACGTGACCACAGTCACGCCTTTCTTCACACCCCAAGATGTACCTGGAGAGCTCATGTCGTTGGCTATGTATCGGTATGCCTTGGGATATACCACCAAGCCGCTGCATGGACCAGGCGTGCAGACCAGCGCCGAGGTGGGTTACGCCGTGAGGCTGGCGGAGGTGATCGGAGCGCCGCGCCAGATCCTCTCCTTAAGCGTTTCACCGGTCAGCCCGCTTTTTTTCCCGGACGATGTAGTCGAGGCAACCATCGCAATTGCCCGCCTGGGCATCGCTTTCGCACCGCTACCCTGCCCAACTGCCGGCACCACCGCACCGTTTTCTCTGGCGGGGGCGTTGGCACAACAGAACGCAGAAGTGCTGGCGGGCATAGTGCTGGCACAATTGGTGCAGCCAGGATTACCAATCGTTTACTGCGGCCGACTGGCAATGATGGAACCGCGCACAGGCATTTCAGTATGGGGCGGTGTAGAGATGGGGTTGGCTTCAGCCGGTACCGTTCAAATTGGGCACCGTTATGGGTTGCCGGTGAACGTTTACGGATTTTCCACCAACTCGCATGTGCTCGACATCCAGAGCGGTTTCGAACGAGCCCTCAACGCGGCCATTCCGGCCCTGGCTGGCGCCGATGAGCTCTCTGGGATCGGGGAGATGGAAGCCGGTGTAATGGGCTCCTACGCACAAATGGTGTGTGACAACGAGATGGCAGCCAGTGTGAAAAGACTGCGGCGCGGCATAGTGGCTGACGAACAAGCCCTGGCTGTGGAGGTGGTAGCTGCTGTGATGCGTGGCACCCACAATTTCTTGGGGCAAAAGCACACCCGCCAGTATCTGCATGGCGGTGAGATCCAGCTCACCCAGCTGGCCGAGCGCGGCACCTGGGAAGCATGGGAGCGAAGCAGTCGCGCCAGCATGGCCGAGCGGGCTCAGGCTGAAGCAGAGCGATTGCTGAACGAGCACCTGGTCCCAGCGCTGGACGCTGAGCAGGAGGAGGAATTGGATGCCATTATGGTCGCAGCTGAGCGAGAATTGGTACCTTCCTGACAGCTTTCGCGAAATTAGAGCGAGTAGGTCCTCAATCCGTGTTTACCGGGTAGCCTAGTCCCCCTCAAACTGACCCCTGAAGACGGCCTCCGGCAAATTAGAGCGCGCAGGCGATCAAATGATGTTTACGGGGTTTGTGAAAAAAGCAAACCGTCATTCGTCTTGAATATCCACCAACACCGCTCGTACCACAGTGCGCCATCGGAATATTCCGCGGTCCTGATCATACACATGACATGTGATCAGCGTGAGCCAATCCAGGCTTTCGTGACCTAAGACTGTCATATCGCTAGGAGATACCTGTCTGTTTTCTTTGACTGTGTAGATATAACTTTGACCCCAGGCATGGATGATGACCTTATCACCCCACTTCAATGAGGGCAGCTGACTGAACGGACCTGGTCGGTCAGACGGTAAGGAAACATGGGCGGCAATAGCGGTGTTTCCCTGCCAAGTGGGGAAAGCAGTGCCCTCTAAGAAGCCGGCCTGATCCCAAAGCCAATCGACATCCCAACTGTTCCCGTTTTTTGGAACCATTACAATCGGGGTCTTTGTGTGCAAAGCCGGGATCTCCAACCACAGGTCGCCCAGATTTCTATAGACGGCCTCCGGGAAAGGGATGCGCAGTGCCAATTCCTTTCCGGGAGCATATCCAGTTTCGGGCAGCTGCATGGGGACCAGGTTGAACACAAAGACCTCCCCGGCCTCATTATACAAGCGGGGGTCTCTCCCGTCGGCTCCGATCAAAATTGTCTTCCGGTCAATCGCAACCGCCTGCCCGAAGTTGTCATCCGCAGATACGCTATCCGGGTATATCTGGTTTGCCTGTTCCCATTCCCGGCCCTTGCTCTCAAACATATACGCCGCCCCCGCGCGTCGGTAGCCTGCCCACTGCCTGCCAGTCGCACCTGCCACCAGCAAATCCCCATCAATCGCCACCGATTTCCCGAAGTAATCGAAGGACATGGCATCCGGCAGCAGCAGGATGGATTGTTGCTTCCAGCCGGTATTCCCGCGGGTAAAGACGTACACAGCACCGGCGTTTAAAATGCGACCACCACCCAGGTTGGAGTCGTGATAAGCAGCCCCAACCGCAACCTTATCGCCGGAGAGCGCCACCGCGTTTCCAAAGAAATCGCCACTTCTCCCATCGCTTGCCTGCAGTTTTTCATTTTGAACCCAATCTGCACCGCTGCGTGCGAACAGGTAAACCGAGCCCTCGCCGCTGGTAAGGAAAGAGCTCGCTTCGGTTGCGCCGATTGCTACCAGGTCGCCTGATATCGACAGCGAGGCACCAAATGCAGCTCCGATAGAAGGATCTAAAGGCAATAACTTGCCATGCGGATTCCAAGAGCCTCCCCGGCGGATAAAAGCATAGGCTGCGCCCGTATCCGGGATACCACCCAAGTCATACCCGTCCGCTCCTACCACGATCGAATTGCCGTCAATCCCTACGGAAACTCCAAAATAGTCGTCCTCGCCGTAATCAGAGCCCACCAGCCTGGCTTGCTGGGACCAGGTTGTCCCATTATGAACGAAGACGTATGCCGCTCCGGCATCGCTGAGGTTATCAAGGTCTTTACCGACTGCGCCGACGATAACGGTATTACCAGAAATCGCTACCGAAGTGCCAAAAGCGTCCTGTTCATCGGCATCTTTGGCGACTAGTTTCGCCTGCTGAATCCAACCACTCCCATTGTGTATAAAAATGTAGGCCGCCCCGGCATTTTTTAAGCGCGTGCCACCCACAGTCAGGTCTGCACGTGGTGCGCCGATTACGGCCGTATTGTCGTACAAAGCAAGCGACCACCCGAAGGAATCTGCTACTGCGGTATCTGATGCGATCAGGCGTGAAGTCTGTACCGTCCCAAGCCCTATGCTTTTGGCTGGAGCTGGCAGCCAGGTGGCTAGATCAGCGCCCTCATAATCTAAAGGAAGCACCTTGGTCCGAGCCTGCACCTCCTGGGGCTTGATAAGTATTCCAGGCCAGACACAAAACACCATCGCCATCAGCAGCACAACAGACCCGATAGGGCGG
>Ga0307435_1000499_pt1 | contig 17341 bp, 16 predicted proteins | sample SalMarWE160470MG_FD_202164 | JGI IMG/M metagenome (GOLD analysis project Ga0307435, IMG submission 202164) | Salt marsh sediment microbial communities from the Plum Island Ecosystem LTER, Massachusetts, United States - WE1604-70 | ecosystem: Environmental > Aquatic > Marine > Intertidal zone >... | reverse complement strand
CTCAGCGACTTTAAGCGAGCTCATTACAAGAGTGATGGCGAGTTCCCATTACCACTTTTTTGTAGTTGGCACCGATAATCGAATTTGCGGTCATATTGCACTAGCGACCTTACGACCTATCCTCAAGGATTATGAAACTGTTCGTGATGTGGTAATTGCCTCAGATCTCATGGATCACAATGTGACAGTGGTGAAGGCTGAGGAATCCCTTGACATGGTGATGCAGCTCTTTGGGAAGTCTGACCTTAGCGAGATCCCAGTAGGAAATAAAGGACAGTTGGTTGGCACGATACGGAGGAGTGATGTAATAGAGGCCTACAACAGGGAGATATTCAAATTGGATATGCCCTCTTCTTTCGCCACATCTTTCCGTCTCCAACAGAAGATGCACACTCGAAGGGTGTCCTTGGGCGGGGGATTTCAAATACTGGAGGTGAATCCCCCCGATGAATTTGTCGGCAAGAGCCTGGAGGAGTTACGGCTCAGGGAGCGCTTTAGCGCAACGGTATTAACTATCAAGAGGGAATGCGAAGCGGGAGATGAGAGGGTATCATATATACTTCCAGAGCCCTCTACGGTGATTCAAAAAGGCGATACGCTGATACTGTTCGGTCTCCAGAAAAATTTCTCACGCTTTCCTGCCGGGTAAGGGCACTGCTGGCCCTTATTCCGTCCGCTGCCCTGGCAGATAAAAAATTGAGTTGACAATTGGTGGCAGCAGGGATAGAAGGTACGAAAATCCAAGAGCTTATTTGAGTTCACAGTTGAGAGGTGTAAGGTTCAATGAGACGTTATGAGATGATTTGCATCGTTAATCCCAATCTCGATGCCGAATCCCTGAATGAGGTGGTCGCAAAGTTATCTGATATCATCACCAAGCTGAAGGGGTATGTCCTAAAGATTGATGAATGGGGAAAGAAGAAGTTGGCTTACGAGGTCAAGCATTTCGACAAGGGGTATTATCTGATGTTTGAGTTCTGCGGAGACCCCGATACGGTGAATACGCTGGAGAGAAATCTCAAGCTAGACGAGCGTGTTTTAAAATATATCACCGTGAAGATCGATGATGACGTTGACCCGGAAGAGTTGATGAGAGAAGAGAAGAAACAGGAGATAGTGGCAGAGGAAAGCCGCGATCAAGCAATTGAGGAAGAATAATGGCCTACGATGGGAGAGGTAAAGGTGTATTTATCAAGCACAAGATCTGCCGGTTTTGTGCTGATCCAAGCCTTCCGATAGATTACAAGGATCCCAAGACGCTTGTGATGTTCACTACGGAAAGGGGGAAGATCATACCAAGAAGGATCTCCGGAAATTGCGCCAAGCACCAGAGGGCTCTGGCGCTTGCCATAAAAAGGGCAAGGAACATCGCGCTCCTACCCTTTACCACGGCAAAGGTAAAGCTGAAGGAATACTGAGCGTTTCAGGAGATAAAAGGCATTGAGTCTTTCGGAATTGGTAGTGGGGGCTCTCAACAAGTCAAAGTGCGGGCTCCCTTCTTCGATGTAACGGATTGCTCCTTATCATACTGCCTGCTACCCTCTTTTCATTCACGTGTCTTAGGTAGGCTTTGAAGAGAATACATTTCCCTGACGAGGACTTCTCGTTGAGGATGCCGTGCAATTATCTCCATAATAAGAACTGTTTTTATGCGGCACCTATCGTGCAGGGATGGGGGGAGGAGTGAGAAGCCGGTTGAAACGGCCATGGCAAGGCTTCTGGTTGTAGCAAGAACGATATATGGATCGGAGACGCGGTATGAAGATTATCTTGATGCAGGATCTCGAGGCCCTTGGCTATGAGGGCGATATAGCGGATGTGGCGAGAGGCTACGCCCGAAATTATCTTATCCCCAAAGGCCTGGCCATAGAGGCATCCGAAGCGAACCTGAAGGCCCTTGAGATGAGGAGAAAGAAGATACTTGCAAAAAGGGCAAAGGACAAGGAAGAAGCCGAGCAGGTAATGGAAAGACTTTCCGGGATTACCGTGAGGGTGAGGGCCAAGGCAGGTGAGGATGGCAAGCTCTATGGTTCTGTGACAAGCCGGGATATAGCCCAGCAGCTCGACGCGCAAGGCGTGGTGGTAGACAGGAGGAAGATCATCATTCATGAGGCTATAAGGTCGCTGGGGGAGTTTCACGTTTCCTTTAAACTTCACCCCGAGGTGGTAGCCACGATAACGGTGGTGGTCGAGGGTGAGGAAAAGGCACAAGATGAGTCTGCCTAAAAACAAGGAAGATGCCGCCCATTCAACCTATAAGGTGCCACCACATAATCTCGAGGCAGAACAAGCCGTACTGGGCGGGATACTCATAAATGCCGACGCCTTTAACCAAGTAGCGGATATTGTTTCCGATGATGATTTCTACAGAGAGACCCATGCCCTCATCTTTAGAGGCATGCTCGCGCTCTATAACAGGGATGACCCGATTGATGTGATCACACTTGCACATGTCTTAACAGAGGGTGGGGTCCTGGAAAAAGTGGGAGGCACGGACTACCTGGCTTCCCTTGCAGAGGCAACATCGACATCTGCCGGCATAGTGTATCATGCAGAGATCGTCAAGGATCTTTCCACGAGAAGGGGGCTCATTAACAAGTGTGCCTCTATCTCAGAGGCCTGTTTCCAGGGTGCCAATGATACAGAGGAACTCCTCGATCTGGCTGAACAATCCATCTTTGAGATAGCCGAGAGGAATGTCGAACAAGTCTTTTCCCCGCTCAGTGAGGTCATCAAGGAGAGCTTCAAGAAGATAGAGAAGAGCACCGGAAGCAATATTACCGGTGTTCCAACCGGTTTTACCGATTTCGATAACCTCACCTCCGGCCTCCAACCCTCTGATCTCATCATTATTGCAGGACGCCCGAGCATGGGCAAGACGGCATTGGCGTTGAACATAGCTTACAATGCTGCGCTTGAGAACAAGATAGGGGTCGCGATCTTCTCTCTGGAGATGTCGAGTCTTCAGCTCGGCATGAGGCTCCTGGGAGCGGATGCCATGATAGACGCATCAAGGATAAGAAAGGGGTCCCTTCGGGATGACGACTACGTCCGCTTAACAGACTCAGCAAACAGGCTCTCGGAGCTGCCCATATATATCGATGATTCCTCCGGGCTCTCTGCCTTGGAAGTAAAGGCAAAGGCCAGGAGGCTTAAAAAGAAATTTGATATTGACCTGTTGGTGATTGACTATCTCCAATTGATGCAGAGCAAGAAGTCCACCGAATCGAGACAACTTGAGATATCGGATATATCGCGGTCCCTCAAGGCCCTTGCAAAGGACCTGAATATTCCCGTGATAGCCGTCTCCCAGCTGAACCGAAAGGTAGAGGACAGGCCCAACAAGAGGCCGCTTCTGGCTGATTTGAGAGAATCCGGCGCAATCGAGCAGGATGCAGACCTAATCCTATTTATTTACAGGGAATACCTCTACAACCAGACAGAGGAAAACAAGGGAAAGGCGGAGGTTATTGTCGCCAAACACAGAAACGGGCCCACTGGTAAGGTTGATTTAACCTTCAGAGAACAATACACGAAGTTTCAAAACTTTTATAGGGATGAGTCAGGAGAAAGGTAATGTCTATATGAGGTGAAGCTTCGTTAGGGCATTACGGATTTCAGAATGAATCTCCTCGCAGCAAGCTGCGGGCTATTCTGGCGAAGGAACAATAAACAGGTTGCCCTCCTCATTGCAAGCAGAGGATGCGGAATACGTGAAAGATATCATATTCTCATGCCCTGCCATCCTGTGGATTTGAGCTTGACATTGTTCCTCGTGACAACCAGGGCTTCACAGTGAGGCAGCGATTGTATCAAGTGTATGCCTGCTGCGGGATCAAGAGTAAAAAGCGTGGTTGAGAGCGCATCAGCCTCCATTGCCGTTGAAGCCTGAACAGAAACGCTCGCATTTATCAATGGCGAAAGCCCGGTTTTTGGATTCACGATGTGATGGAGGATCTTCTGGTCATCGAAGAATACCTCATAGTTGCCAGAGGTGGCAATGGAGCTATTCGTGATCCCAATGATATCGGGATACTTATGTTTCTTGAGGGGATCCTCGATCGCTATCCTCCAGGGGCCCTTACCTCCCTTATCGCCTACCGTCCTAATATCGCCTCCAGCGTTGATGAGGGCATGTTGAATGCCTTTCCTTCGCATTACTCCAATCGCCTTATCCACGATATAACCCTTGGCAATCCCGTCAAGGGTAATCCCCATGCCATGCTTTCTAAAGGCGATAGAGTCCTCTCTCACGATGATCCCCCCTGCATCTACAAGCTCCAATAGATGGCGGATCTTTTCCTCCTGAACCGAAATATTTTGTGAGCTCTGAGACAACTGCTTATACATATCAACAAGAGGCTTTACGGTGATGTCGAAGAGACCATTGCTGATCTCATGATACCCCATCGATTTCCTCACCACGAAAGAGAGCTCTGGCGGAACGTCTTTGAGAAATCCATCTCGATTAAGTTGAGACACCGGTGTGCCGGAATCATACCTGCTCATGAGTTTGGATAACCTCGCTATCTCCTCGAAGGAGAGGTCGATTGCCTCATAGGCCTGGTCCTTGGAATCATTGAGAACTGTCATAGAAACGAGCGTACCCATCTCAGGACAGGATTTCGAGACCTTATATAACTGCCTGTCGAATTTTGATGCCTCTGCCAGGGATGCCCCAATGGGGCAGGCTGCCAAACCAAGGCCAAGCACGCCAGATAGCCTCAGGAAACCTCTTCTGGTAATCGGTTCGTATTCCCCTATGCGATAGGACTTTTCAGACATGTTGCCCTCCTCGAAATTTTTTTCCGTCTATATCACGCGAGTTGTGAGATGACAAGTTTTTTCTCTCCGCATTTCAGGGAAAGGCGCAATTTACTCAATGCTCATCCTGTGGCACGGTTTCCCATCCTTGACGAAGACCGTGAAGGCAACCCCTTTCCCCTCTGTCATATACCGTTCCGACTGAGACCTCAAATCCTTGAAGTCCGCTGTTTCGAGAAAGGATTTGAGCAGTTCAATCCTTTCCTCGAGGCCTTTATCTCCTGGTTTTGCCTTGAGATATTCGTCGATGCTTCTCCAGTACTCCCGTTTGGCAGCCGTTTCGATACACTGGGATAGCGTGGGCATCAACTCGATACGAACCTCCGGTCTTCTCAGTTTAATCATCATTTCCTCAGCTATCTGAAAGCTTCCCGTTGGTGAGTGAACGAAAAGAGATGTGGTGTAGTACGAATACGAGTAAGCCTAAAAGGACGGTAGGGATAAATCCCGCTGCGTGCAGGATGATTGCCATTGAGAGCGCATGAGCGCGGCTGAAGCCGTAGAAGATCAATCCATACTGACATGCCACGTGGAATGTGCCGATATATCCAGGCGCCGATGGTAGGACAACACTAAAACACAGGAGCACGAGGATAAAGAATGGTGCCATAAAGGGCAGGGATAAGCCCATGGAACGACCAAGGACATAGATCTGCGCCGCAGACAGGCCCCAAAGCGCAAGGGAGTAGAAGATCACCGCTATGAGATTGGTTGGTCTTTTTACGAGGACGAGCCCCTTGCTGAAGCCATCCAGCATGGTGATGAGCTTATGCCTCTGTTTCTTGGGCAGGAAAACCAGCGCCTTTTCGAAAACCGCGAGAAAGGTGCTGGTTTTTTCCTTTAAAATGATGAGCAGGGCGATTGACGCTAAAAAGAGGAGAGAAAGGAATAGCCCGCCGGCTCTGAGGGCTCTCCCTGCTGAGACCCACTCCCCCGGAAAATCAATAAAAAACATAACAAAGGCGAAGATCAAGAGGATGGTAAAGGTGTCAAACAACCTCTCTACCACAATAGTGCCCAGGGACGAACTCTTGCTTATATGTTCCATGCGCCCGATATAATTCGCTCGAATAAATTCTCCGAGCCTCGCTGGAAGCACGCAGTTGGCTGCAAAGCCGATGACGGTGGAAGAGAAGAGGCTGTCTAACCCAATTTTTTTTATGGGCGCAAGGAGGTGAAACCATCGCAACGCCCTTATAAGATAAAGGATAACCGTGAGGAATCCCACCGTGATAATGAGGGGTATACTCGTGGATTGCATGGAGTGATAGATGAGGTGCAGATCGATATTGTGGAATGCGAGATATAAGAACAAGGCGCTGATCGCAGTGCCGACCCAAAATTTCCAGTTCATGTGCTGATCTTTGCTGTTCGAAAGAATTCCTGAGCCGCTTTGATGTCACGGGATATCTGCTGAGAGAGCTCCTCTGGACCGGTAAAGGCTATTTCATCCCGTAATCGAAAAAGGAAATTGATCCTGATCTCCTCCTTGACGATATTCCTTGACAGGCCGAGGATATGAGTTTCAATCATTAAGTCTTTTTCCTTGAATGTGGGGTTAAAACCTATATTGGTCAAGCCTTGGTAAAGAATGCCGGCTACCTCCACCAGAACGATATACACACCTCGTTTTGGGATGAGACCATCTGTTGGCTGCAGGTTCGCCGTTGCGTAACCCAAGAGAGCTTCACCCCTGTTTTTCCCTTTCATTACCTCACCCCGTATTTGGTACTGTCTGCCGAGTAACTGATTTACCTCTGATACCTTTCCCTCCAGAAGAAGGTTCCGGATGGAGGTGCTTGATACTAAGGTTTCCCCCACAAACACAGGACCTATCTGATGCACAGCAAAACCGAACTCCCGTCCCATCTCCTGTAAGACCTCGATGTTTCCTTTTCTGTTGTGTCCAAAGGCATAATCATATCCGACGACTATCTCCTTAACAGCCAATCTATCCACTAATATGCCCTTAATAAACTCCCTGGCGCTGATGGCAGCGAATTCCGGGGTGAACTGTATCAAGAGCAGAATATCGAGTCCAAAATCGGTGACGAGCTCTTGTTTTTGTTCTAAACCGGTTATCAGGGGCTTTAATCTACGAGGTGACATCACCTTTATGGGATGAGGATCGAAGGTGATGACAAGGGAGGTCCCATCGATATCGGATGCCCTCTCGATGACCTTTTTGAATAAGGCCTGGTGCCCCTTGTGCACCCCGTCGAAGTTCCCTATGGTAGCTACGGGATTCCTGATCTTCTCGGGAAGCTTATCCAGTGTATAGACATGGGTCATAGGTGAGTAACCTTATTTTGAGGAGTTCATGGAGAATATGATCTTCAAACCCTCAAGGGTTAGAAATTCCTCCACGTAATCTATAGCTCTGGCCTCGGAACTTATGAGCGGTGCAAGGCCGCCTGTTGCAATCACCATAAGATCGGATCCCATCTGATCCTTTATCCGTTCCACAATTCCGTCAACGAGGCCGGCGTACCCATATACGAGGCCTGCATTGATGCTGCTGATGGTTTCCTTTGCGACCACCTCTTTCGGCTTCGCAAAGATCTCAACCCGAGGCAGCTTAGAAGCCTTCAAGAAAAGGGCCTCCGCGGAAATGATGATTCCGGGGGCGATTGCTCCCCCTTCATAGACGCCGCCGGCAGAAACGTAATCAAAGGTGGTAGCGGTGCCGAAATCCACGACAACGAGAGCGGTTCTATATTTATGATAGGCAGCCGCTGCATTTACGATCCTATCAGCGCCCACCTCCTTTGGGTTATCGTAGTTGATGGTAATTCCCGTATCTATGTCCGCGCTCACGATCAAGGGCTCACGGTGAACTGCGAGAAGGCAGAACTCCCTGAAGGCACTGAGCAAAGGCGGCACCACGCAGGATATGATGACATCCGTGATGCTGGTTACCTCCAATCTTGCCGGTGTAAAGAGGTTGTTCAAGAGAAGGCCTAACTCATCACTGGTCATATCCCTTTCGGTCCGTATCCTCCAGTGCGCGTGTAACGCCTCATTCTTATAGATCCCGATCACGATATTGGTATTTCCCACATCAATACAAAGCAACACAGTACACCTCACTCTCGTTACGGATACTCGGTTGATAGTGGGGGAGAGAAGGGGTCTTTTCAGGACAAAGGGGCGGAAGCACCCGCTTTTATCGCATCAATAATAGTTACCGTTTCCTTGGCTTCCCTCACATTATGAGCTCTGATGATATGTGCCCCATTCATCACCGCAGCTGCAATAGTCGCCATAGTCCCCGTATCACGTGATTCGACGGGAGAGCCGAGCACGTGGCCTATAAAGGACTTATTGGAGGTGCCCACCAGGATCGGGTAGCCGAGGGAGGAGAATCTCCGCAGATCTCTCAGGATCACCAGATTGTCATCAAAGGCTTTTCCGAAACCAATACCTGGGTCGATGATGATGAGGTCCCTCTGAATTCCCATGGAAAGCGCCTTATCCGCAGCCCCCTGTAAAAATTCTATGATCTCTCCGAGCAGATCCTTATAGGTGGGGTTGCTCTGCATGTTCTGGGGTGTTCCCTTCATGTGCATGAGGATAATGGGAACTCCTGCTGCTGCAACAATGCTGCCTATGGCGGGATCGAACCTCATGGAGCTGATATCGTTGACCATTGCAGCGCCGGCCTCTAGTGCCCGTACGGCGACCTTGCTCTTGTAGGTATCGATGCTTATGGGAATCTCGAGCTCCTTTGAGAGTGTTTCTATGACCGGTATAACCCTCTTGAGCTCTTCGTCAATAGGGAGAGGATTCGAATAAGGCCTCGTAGACTCTCCGCCCACATCGATGATATCAGCACCCTCCTCTGCCATTCTCAGGGCTTGCGTTACCGCGTCGTGGAATTTGTGGTACCGTCCGCCATCGAAAAAGGAATCAGGGGTAACGTTCAGGACACCCATTATGAGGGTTCTCGATTCAAGCTCGAGGCAGTAACTCGACCATTTCAGGATGTTACTGTTTTGTAGCTGAGGAATCATCGGTTCCCTTCCCCTTGGTTGCCCCGGGTTTTCTCTTTTTCCGCGTGTTTCCCACTAGTTCGTCTATCTCAGGGCCGTTCAGAGTCTCCCGCTCTAATAAGGCCTTGGCTAGGTTGTTCAAGGCAGTAAGGTTTTCGCTTACCAGCGTATGCGTCTTTTGGTAGTTTTGGCTTATCAAGTTGTTCACCTCTAGGTCGATTTTTCGCGCCGTCTCCTCGCTGTAATCCCTGTGCTGGGTAATCTCGCGACCGAGGAATATCTCTTCCTCCTTCTTTCCAAAGCTCAAGGGACCGAGTGCCTCGCTCATGCCGTACTCACAGACCATCTTCCTCGCTATTTCGGTGGCTCGCTCGATATCGTTGCTCGCGCCGGTGGTCTGGGTGTTCAGGGCAATTTCCTCCGCAATCCTGCCTCCCATGAGCACACAGATGCTGTCTATGAGGTAATCCTTGGTGTAGGTGTGCTTGTCGTCGAGAGGGAGCTGCTGTGTCAGCCCAAGGGCCCTCCCCCTGGGGATGATGGTCACTTTATGGATCGGATCGGTATTGGGCAGGAGCTTGGCGACCAGGGTATGGCCCGCCTCATGAAAGGCGGTAGTCCTCTTCTCCTCATCGCTGATGATCATGCTCTTTCTCTCGGTACCCATGAGAACCTTATCCTTGGCATCCTCCAGGTCAACCATCTCTATCTTGTCCTTATCCCTTCTGGCAGCCAGCAGGGCGGCTTCATTGGTCATATTCTCAAGGTCTGCGCCGGTAAATCCCGGCGTTCCCCTCGCGATGATGGAGAGATCGATATTATCCGCCAGCCTCGTCTTTTTGGTATGCACCTTCAGGATGTTCTCCCTTCCCCGTACATCCGGCACCGGGACTACTACCTGCCTATCAAACCTCCCTGGCCTCAGAAGCGCGGGATCGAGCACATCAGGCCTATTGGTGGCGGAAATAAGTATTACCCCCTCATTGGACTCGAATCCATCCATTTCCACAAGGAGCTGATTGAGTGTCTGCTCCCGTTCATCGTGACCACCGCCTAACCCAGCTCCCCTATGTCGCCCGACAGCATCGATCTCATCCAGGAAGATGATACACGGCGCGTGCTTTTTCCCCTGCACGAAGAGATCCCGTACCCGTGATGCGCCGACACCTACGAACATCTCCACGAAATCCGATCCACTAATGCTCAGGAAGGGAACCCCTGCCTCTCCTGCTATCGCCCTGGCAAGCAAGGTCTTTCCCGTGCCAGGGGCGCCCACGAGAAGCACGCCTTTAGGAATCCTGCCTCCTAGACGCGTGAACTTCTTGGGATCCCTTAAGAATTCGATGATCTCCTGGAGCTCTTCCTTTGCCTCTTCTATGCCGGCAACATCGTTAAAGGTAACCTTGTTTCTCTCATCGTTCACAAGCCTGGCCCTGCTCTTGCCGAAAGACAAGGCCTTTCCTCCCCCCACCTGCATTTGGCGCATAAAAAAGATCCAAACTGCTATCAACAGGAGCATGGGGAACCAGGATACCAATATCGTCATATACCATGGGGTTGCGTCATCGGGCTTGGCGGTGATCTCTATGCCCCTCGTTCTGAGGATTTTTATGAGCTCAAGGTCTTTTGGGGCAAAGGTCTTAAATGATTGGCCCTGATTGGCAGCAAAGGAGATTTTATCGCCTTGAATAGTGACATGGTTCACGTCCCCCTTTTCCACCATATTGAGAAATTGGCTGTAGCTTAATTCACCAGTTGACCTCGTTTCCTTTTTAAAGATCTGAAACAGCAGGATCATCATCAGGCTGATAACCAGCCAGAGAGTGAGATTTTTGGAAAATGTATTCAACTACCTCTCCTTTAGATAGATTAGATAAAAACATCCCCGTTGTTAGATGCGTATCCATAACATATAATCACTTACCACGTTTTATTCAATTGTACATCTTAAAATTCTCCTCGTATCTTCCCTCACTCGATAGCGGTGATCGATCCTGATCCCACCTACCCACACGATATCACCATAGCTCTCGATTATCGGGATCCTTCTCCTCTCATCATAGGGAATCTTTTTGTCGATGAATAGATCTTTCAGCTTTTTAAACCCATTGAGGCCGAGGGGCATGAATGTATCGCCTGGCCTGAAATTCCGTACAATAAGTGGCCATCTCAGGGCTTCTAGATCAAGGAAACACTGCCAACCGGATGGAGAACGCCCTGTAAATTCATCTCTGGGGATCTCCTCACAGGTTATCGTGCGGTTGATAGGATCCAGATGAAACCTGCCCGCACCCCCTAAGCGATATGAGAACTCAGTCCTGTGCATCTCCTCTCCCACGCAAAAACGAAGCTTTTTATAGCGCTTCTTCACCACGATATGTCCGGGAAGGTTTATCCTTGCCTGAGGCCTCCGATTAGCAATGAGTTCAATGATTGCCCTGATGTGCCCTAAATCCATTCTCCTGAGGTTTCCCTTTGCCCTCCGTATCACCCCCCTGATCACACGGTACTGGAGGGGGACCGGAAGGCCTTTCAATGCGTCAATGGATATATCGAACGATTGCTCCGGGGCGAGGATTATCATCTCTTGCAGCCATTTCTCCGCCTCTCGTTCCATAAACCGGTTCTCCTCCCTGCAGAGGAACGCGAGATCTTCCAAGTGGTCTATGAGTCTCGGCTGATACGTTAAGAGAATTGGCATCAGCTCCAGGCGTATCCTGTTCCGTAAATACCTCTTATCGAGATTCGAGCTATCCGTCATATAGGACAGGCCTTTTTCCCTTACATATGCGAGGATTTCCTCCCTAGTAATGCGGATCAAGGGCCTGATGTAGCAATTATCTCGAACGGGAGGCATTCCGGATAAACCTGCTGATCCGGTTCCCCGCAGCATATTCATAACAACCGTTTCCGCCTGATCATTCTTATTGTGTCCAAGGGCAAGCCTTTGAGCGTGGTACGTGTCCAGAACTCCTTCAAAGAACCTATAGCGTATCTCCCTTGCCCTCTCCTCGAGGCAGGTTCCATGGGCATTCGCGAGCTGGGTGACCCTTTCGTAAGCACAGGGAATACCTGATCTCCGCGCCAGGGTTTCCACAAATTCCGTTTCCCTTTCATCCTCTCCAGGTCTGAGCCCATGATCGAGATGCGCCGCAATCAAGCTGACGTTGAGAGTCTCTCGAAGTCGGAGCAGTATCTCCAGGAGGCAGACTGAGTCCGGACCTCCTGATACCGCAACAACAACCCTGTCGTCGCTCCCGATCATCTCGTGCTCGCGGATTGTTGACAGGACCAACTTCTCTGTAGGGTGTAAGTTCATCATAGAAAAAGAGTCCTCAGGATCTATTGGCTATGAAATGACCTTTCTCCATATATCCCGGGTTGGTCGGTTCGCCGTTCACGGTTCTGGTTGAAATGCCCTTGAACCTTTACCCCGTGAAATTCGCGATAGTGACAGCGAAGCGTATTTCACTGGGGTTTGAACCCGGAACGCTGAACCAGGAACCGCTTATGCTAGGCATATATGAAATCTCAAATCCATTATTTATCTTAGCAAATATATGGCTGTTTTGCCAAAAGAACATCTGCTATACTATTTACAAAGGCATACGAGAGGCACCTTGATCCTCTCGGTGAGGTAAACATGGGTTATCGTTTCACCTTTGTCTGGATTTCACACGTGCGGAGCAGGCCGGGAACATGAACAAGAAAAACACCTTGCAAGACGTAAAACAGCACCTTTGTCTTGAAGAAAAAGACAGGCTTTCCCCCTTTGCCACCCTGAGCATGCATGCCGTGAGGAGAATGGACGAGGAGGAGATCGTGAGCGGTCACAGGGAGAATTTTTCCCTTGATGCAGACAGGATACTTCACTCACGGGCCTATGCCAGGTACATCGATAAGACGCAGGTCTTCTACCTCGTGAAGAACGATCACATTACTCACCGTGTTCTCCACGTCCAATTAGTCTCCAAGATCGGGAGAACCATAGGGCGTCTGCTCAGGCTCAATGAGGATCTCATTGAGGCGATCGCGCTTGGTCACGATATAGGACATGCCCCTTTCGGACACGATGGCGAGGGTTTTCTCTCCGATCTGTCTCAGGAATACCGTCTAGGGCACTTTTTGCACAACATACAGGGGGTGCGGTTTTTAGACCTGATTGAGAGAAAAGGGATTGGCTGGAACCTCTCTCTTCAGGTCCTGGACGGCATACTCAGCCATAATGGAGAAGTACATAATCCAGCGCTCTCTCCGGAGCGAGATAAGGATTTTAAGCGATTTGAAAAGGAGATAGCGACATTGACCAATGACGCAGCGTATCCTATATGGCCGATGACTATGGAGGGGTGTGTGGTGAGGATGGCGGATACCATTAGCTATATAGGCAGGGATATAGAGGATGCAATCAGGCTCGGCTTAATACAGCGAGGAGATATGCCAAAGCAGTGCATGCGCCTGCTCGGAGACACAAACGGCACGATTGTGTATACCCTGGTTGAGGATTTGATCTCAGAGAGCCTTGAAAAGCCTTATATTTCCTTCAGCACCCAGGTTGCAGAGGCGCTTGGGAGGCTCAAGGAATTCAATCAAGAGTTCATATACGCCAACCCGCGCGCGAAACATCAGACCCATAAAATTAGATTAATGTTCAGGCTGCTCTTCGAAAACTACCTCAAAGACCTTGAATCAGGCAACGAGGATTCGGCGATCTTCATGGAATTTTTAGAAGGCATGTCCCCACAATATTTGGACAAGAATCCTCCTGCCATGATTGTCCGAGATTTTATCGCTGGCATGACAGACGATTATTTTATCCGTCAATGCCAGGAGAATCTCATCCCCCAGGCCATATCGGATCATTACTGATAATATAGGAATTTACCAAGAAATAACCGTTAAATATTGGCAGCTAATTCTTAGCTATATTGTAACTATTTCATAATACTATAAGTTTTCAGCTTAAAAAAAATGTTGACAAATCATGAATAAATCAGTAAATGCACCATGCAAGCATATAGTTCATTTAATGAATAGGCCCAGCGACGATGAGCTTCACATTATTCTCTGCTAACAAAACGTTTACTCTCACTCTGACGCGTATATTTACTACGAATAAGAAAAAGCCTGTGATGTGAGTTTCCCATCACAGGCTTTTTTATTTCTTTTATCATAAGAAAATTCTATACACCATGATCGGAGGCTTATCAGGCATGAATACCACAGGCGAGGTGCAGGAAGGAGAGGTTCTTCTGAAGCTTGAAGATATCTTTATGGCCTTTGGAAAGGTGCAGGCCCTCAACGGGGTATCTCTGGAGGTAAAGAAAGGAGAGATACACTCCATTATCGGGCCGAATGGTGCCGGCAAGACGGTGATGATGAACTGTATCAACGGCCTTTATCACCCGCAGAAGGGAAATATCTATTTTAAGGGGCAGAGAATTAACGGGTTTTTACCCCATAAGAGGGCAGAACTCGGAATTGGCAGAACCTTCCAGAAGTTGGAGCTCTATGGGGGAATGACCGTGCTCGACAATATCAAGATGGGTTCCCATATCCATCTCAAATCCGGGATCCTCAGTGGCTCCTTTTACGTGGGCAAGACAAGAGCTGAGGAGATAGAGGAGCGGCAGTTCATCGAAGAGGAGATAATCGATCTCCTGGAGATCGAGGGTATCAGGGATCAGGTAGCCCATATGCTTCCCTATGGCTTGCAGAAGAGGGTTGAGCTTGGAAGAGCTTTAGCACTCAGGCCGGATGTAATCCTCTTGGATGAACCCATGGCGGGCTTGAATTTAGAGGAAGTGGAGGACATGGCACGGTTCATCCTTGATATCAACGAGGAGGAGCGCTGGAAGGTAACCTGCGTATTGGTTGAGCATGATATGGGCGTGGTAATGGACATCTCCCACAGGGTGCTGGTGCTTGATTTCGGCAATATGATCATTGATGGGCCGCCGGAGGAGGTGAGCAAAAACCCGAAGGTTATCAAGGCATACCTGGGCGAGGAGGATCTCTACATATCGAGGAAATGACATGGATGAGGAAAAGATAGAGATATCAAAGGATCTGACTATCCCTCAACTATTTTACCGGCAATGCAAACGGTACGGAAGCGGGAAGGTTGCCATGAGGGAGAAGGAGTTTGGCATATGGCGACCTTTTACTTGGCAGGACTATTTTGACAATGTGAAGTACCTCTCCCTGGGAATGGTGAGTCTTGGATTAAAGAAGGGGGACAAGGTTGCCATGATCGGGGATAACCGCCCGGAAGGTGTTTGGGCGGAAATGGCGGCCATGTGTGCCGGTGCCATTCCGGTGTGGCTTTTTCAGGACTGCATGATGGAAGAGGTCAAATACATCGTCGATCATTCAGACAGCAGGTTCTTCGTGGGAGAAACCCAGGAAGAGGTGGATAAGGCCTTGGCCATTATGCCCAGGTGCCCGAAGCTGGAATATATTATTTGGGATGATCCCAAGGGGATGAGGCGCTACAATCAGGAATTTTTAATGAGCATAAAGAAGACCCAAGAGCTTGGAAGAAAGCTTGATCAGAAGGAACCGGGGCTTTTCGAGAAATTGATCAACGAAGGCCATGGGGAGGACATTTGCTTGCTATTTTATACATCCGGGACAACAGCCCTGCCCAAAGGGGCCCTGCTGACCCACTACAACATGCTGAGCATGGGCCAAAATCTCATGGCAGTTGATCCCTGCTACGATACCGATGACTTTGTATCGTATCTTCCCTTTGCGTGGATCGGGGAGCAGATGATGTCCATATCCTGCGGCCTTCAGATCGGCTATACCCTTAATTTCCCTGAGGAGCCTGAAACAGCACAGCACAATATTAGAGAGATAGGGCCACATGTGATGTTCGCTGCTCCAAGGCTCTATGAGGGCCTGACGCGTCAGGTTCAGGTAAAATACTTGGACTCCACCTGGATAAAGCGGAAGGCCTATGAGGTGGCCACCAAGATTGGGTATTATGTGGCAGACCTCAAATTTGAGAAAAAGCCTATTCCCTGGTACTGGAAGGTCTTGAATTATTTTGCGAATATCATTCTACAGAAAAAGCTCAAGGACCACCTCGGTATGTCTCGCCTGCGGCATGCCTATACCGGCGGAGCTGCCATGGGGCCTGATCACTTCCGCTTCTTCCATGCCCTGGGTGTGAACCTCAAGCAGATTTACGGTCAGACCGAGATAGCTGGAATATCCGTGGTACACATGGACGGCGACATCAAGTTCGACACCGTGGGAACCCCTATCCCTGAAACCGAGGTAAAGATCACAGAGGATGGAGAGATTATCTCAAAAAGCCCCTCGGTCTTTCAGGGGTACTATAAGATGGAGGAGGAAACGAAGAAGACCCTGAAGGATGGATGGCTCTACTCAGGGGACACCGGTTTTATCGACGAGGATGGCCACCTGGTGGTGTTCGATAGATCAAAAGACGTGATGGTCCTTAACGATGGACGACCCTTTGCCCCACAGTATCTGGAGAGCAGGTTGAAGTTCAGCCCTTACGTCCAGGACGCCTGGGTTATCGGGGATAAGCTTCCCCATGTGACTGCTGTGATGTGCATTGATTATTCCGTTGTCGGCAAATGGGCAGATGAACATAAGATTAACTACACGAGCTATCCGGAGCTCTCCCAACACCCCGAGGTTTACAATCTGATCCAGAAACAGATAGAGGAAGCCAATAAGGGCCTACCAGGTCCTGCCAGGATATATAAATTCGTCAATCTCTTCAAGGCATTCGATGCCGATGATGATGAGTTGACGAGGACCAGCAAGCTCAGGAGGGGCTTTATGGCTCAGCGCTATAAGGATATCGTTGATGTCCTTTATAAAGATCAAGGCAACGTCCACCTCGATATGACCATCACGTATGAAGACGGGAGGATACAACCTATCAAGACTGATCTGCGAATTCAAGAAATCGCTATGTGAAATAAGTAGTAGGGAGTAAACAGTTGGCAGTAAAAGAAGGGATAAGGACTTTGAGTTATAAACACTAAAATCTAAATCCGAAATACTAAACAAATCCAAAGGACCGAAATTAGAAATTCAAAACAGTATGATTTAGAAGAACGGACTTTAAAATTCTCAAAGGAGGTAATAAAGTTCGTGAAGAATCTTCCAAAGACCATAGCTAACATTGAGATAATAAAGCAGCTTATCCGCGCTTCTGGCTCTATTGGACCAAATTACATTGAAGCAAATGAAGCTTTGAGTAAAAAGGACTTTGCAATGCGGATCAAGATTTGCCGAAAAGAATCTAAAGAGAGCAGATATTGGCTGCAACTTGTTGAAGTAAATGGCGAACAAGGCGAAGAACAAAGACAATTATTGATCAAGGAAGCAACTGAGCTAATGAAAATATTTGGTGCAATACTGAAGAAGACAAAATAAATTTTGATATTGTGACTTTATATTTTGAAATTGTTTAGTGTTTAGAGATTAGGATTTAGGATTTTTCATATTATTGTGTATTACTGCATACTGCTTAGTGACCA
>Ga0307435_1000497_pt1 | contig 17423 bp, 13 predicted proteins | sample SalMarWE160470MG_FD_202164 | JGI IMG/M metagenome (GOLD analysis project Ga0307435, IMG submission 202164) | Salt marsh sediment microbial communities from the Plum Island Ecosystem LTER, Massachusetts, United States - WE1604-70 | ecosystem: Environmental > Aquatic > Marine > Intertidal zone >... | reverse complement strand
ACGCCGACCCGGAACAGGACCTCAACAGTTTATGGTGGGACCTTGTTGAGAAATATCAGCTTGTCAAACGTCCGCCCGGGCCTGTGGATGCCGGCTGGGCATCGAAGCTTCATTTTGTAAGTGCACCGTGTTATTATCATAACTATATGCTCGGCGAGCTCTTGGCCAGCCAATGGCATCATTATTTAGTGCATAATATTTTTGGGCTGGATCCTGATGAAAGTGTAAGCTATGTCGGCGACAAAAGAATAGGTAAGTATTTCAGAGAAGAAGTTTTCGAGCCGGGCGCGGTATATCACTGGAGCGAGATGATAGAACGCTCGACCGGTGAAAAGTTAAATCCTAAATACTTCGTTAATCAATTTGTAAAGCACAAATAACATCACATTCTTTAATAGAGAAACGAAGCAGCTCTTTAAGGCCGCTTCGTTACCTAATTTTCACTAAGCACACAGACCCAAACTCTGCATACGGATTGCAATTATAAAACCGTTCAGGGCAAGCGCATAAAAAACAGGGCTGGGTTGCGGAGGGAGGAGACAACGAGATTTCCCAGCCCCGTTGACTTTATATATTATACAGCATTTAACAAAAACCGCTTCTCAGGATTTCCCTGATTTCGGCGGTATAAATACCTGATTAAAACACACATACATAAAAACTAAGGGCTGGGTTGCGGAGGGAGGGAGGAGGAGACACCCAGCCCTTTTGATAACATACACTATAATACCAGAAAACAATGAGCCTGTCTACAAATTTTGGCAAAAAATATTCAATTTTCAAAGAAAATTACGAGATAAATCCTATTATAAAGTCACCTTATACAGCACCGATTAACAAAAAATAAATCACGGTTACGAGGAACAAAGAGGAGCACAAATCACAGCCGGTGATACCGTCAAAGCCCCTCGCCACCAAAAAAATCGATAATACTCACCTTCGCCAAGCAATAGATAAAACCCCATTGGAAATGAAGGATACAGCACATAGAGCAAAGTTTCCAGTAAAAAATTTAAATAAAAATTCAATTTTTACCCCCCAAAAACCAGGGCTTAGCTTATACCAAATATTAGAAGGTCATTATTGACTAATCCGCCTTTATAAACTATTCTGACTTGCTGTAAACCCTTGTCCTGACGGAAAATTACGGAAAAAAGCGAAGTTTTGATTTTTGAAAGAATTCACAATGCTGAAAAGGACACATAATTGCGGCCAGCTCCGTCTCGAAGACGACGGGGCAAAAGTAATCTTGGCAGGATGGGTCAAGTCATACCGGGACCACGGTAACCTGGTCTTTTTCGACCTTCGTGATAGATACGGTATCACACAATTGGTCTTTGACCCTGAAAGCCAGCCTGAAGCCCACAAACTCGCAAGAGCTGTCCGCTGCGAGTGGGTAATCGCTGCTGAAGGTACCGTTCGTCCAAGAGGAAAAGGTCTTGAGAATCCCAAGCTTGCCACAGGCCAGATTGAGGTTATAGTAAATAAACTCGAAATCCTCAACCAGACAACAACGCCGCCGTTCGAAATCGAAGATGCAGACAAAACAGCCGAGGAGCTGCGCCTCAAGTACCGTTACATCGACCTGCGAAGACCAAAGATGCAAAAAAACATAAACATCAGGCACAAGGTCACAAAAATCACAAGGGATTACTTCGATGAAATCGGCTTCTGGGAAATAGAAACACCAATGCTGGCAAAAAGTACCCCCGAAGGAGCAAGGGATTTTCTCGTTCCGAGCCGGCTTGTCAAAAATGCTTTTTACGCCCTGCCTCAATCGCCGCAGCTTTTCAAACAAATACTTATGGTTAGCGGCGTCGATAAATATTTCCAGATTGTACGCTGCTTCCGCGACGAAGACCCAAGGGCTGACAGACAGGCTGAATTCACACAAATCGACGTCGAAGCGAGCTTTGTCGATGTGGACGATATCATAAATATTAACTCACAACTCGTTGCCAGAATCTTCAGAGAAATCCTCGGCGTTGATGTTGCCATTCCCATCAGGCGGCTGAGTTATAAAGAGGCGATGGATGACTACGGAACCGACCGGCCTGACCTGCGATTTGGTATGAAATTAAAAGACGTATCCGACATTGTAAGAGAAAGCAGCTTCAAAGTCTTTGCTTCGACAATCGAAGCCGGCGGTGTTGTCAAGGGCCTGTGTACACCATCGACACTGCCGGACGGAACACAAATCCTCACAAGAAACTACGTCGAAAAAAATCTTACGGAATTTATCGCAGATTATGGAGCAAAAGGATTAGCCTGGCTGAAAGTCACATCAAAAGAAGGCAAACTAACCTGTACAAGCAGTATTGCAAAATATTTCTCTGCAGAACAAATTGACGCACTAATCGAGTGCTTTAACGCAAAAGAAGACGACCTGCTGCTTTTTGTCGCAGATACTGAGAAAAGTGCCAACAAAGCACTTGCTCCTTTAAGAAACAGGCTCGGCAAAGAGCTAAAGCTTTATGACCCAAAAACTTTCGAGTTCGTCTGGATAGTCGATTTTCCTCTTTTCGAATGGAATGAAAACGAAAAACGTTTCGACTCGCTGCATCACCCTTTCACGGCACCGGTTGAAGAGGATATTGTGAAACTGGATACCGACCCTGCAAACATCAAATCGCAGGCCTACGATATTGTCGTCAACGGCTCCGAAATCGGCGGGGGGAGCATTCGTATTCACAATCCGAAAGTACAGCAAAAAATCTTTGAACTGCTGAACATCTCAAAAAAACAGGCTGAGCAGCGTTTTGGCTTCTTTCTAAAAGCCCTAACATATGGAGCACCGCCGCACGGCGGTATAGCTTTCGGACTCGACCGAATCATTATGCTCTTGATAGGAACCAACAACATCAGAGACGTAATCGCTTTTCCGAAAACTCAAAGGGGACAATGCCTTCTTACCGATGCACCCAGCGAGGTCGATATAAAACAGCTCGAAGAACTCAACCTCAGGACCCAAAAGCACTCTCACAAAATCGAACAAGATACTAATGAATAAAAAAATTGTATCAGAAAAAATCAAGGGAGGGCTCAGAGCGGCGGGCAAAATTTACCGCAAAGTTATCGTTTTTTTACATCTTTCGCCGCTGTCACTTGCAGAAAAATGCAGAATAGCTTTCGGTGCCGCTGTCATTTTAATTCTTGGTCTGGCCCTTATCATCCCTTACGTCTGGATGGGCAAGCTCACAACGCTAAGTTACCTCGACGCTGAAAGAGCAAGAATCGAATCACTGCTTCCCCGAAGGCACTTTCAGATGGAAAAAGCAGGCGAAGGTCAGCTTCCTGCACTCGACAGTACCGGTGTTCCTATTGCTCCAAACGACCTCGACATCCGCTGGCTGCGATTCGAAAGCGATAAAGAAGATGTGCTCGGAGAACTTACACCAACCCAGAAAGAACTTGTTAATGACCTCATATCTGATGAACGCAGCGACCATAAACTCGTACTACAGAAAGAGGATGGAACCGTTTACAGCAATTACGTCCGCATTTTCAGGGCAACGGATAATTGCATCAGCTGCCATAATCCTCAGGGCTCCGCAAGGGCTTTTACGCGTAACCAGATGATAGGGGTCGCCGTCAGTAAAAGACCTCTTACAAGTGATTTTGGCAAAACCGTCTTTCTGAACCGGTTCTGGATAATTATCGCAGGGCTTATCGCCGGTGCCGGCGCTATCATCGCCTTCTATATCATTACGCAGCGCGTGATTTTAAGCCCTATCCGCCAGCTAAGGGCTATCGCAAACAACGTTGCCGAGGGAAATCTCGACATCAGAAGCTCAATCAAGACACGTGACGAATACCAGAAACTCGCCGATGCCTTCAACAACATGCTCGATGCCCTGCAAAAAAGCCAGGAAAAACTCCGGCAGGCAAACAAACAGCTCGATGCAAAAATTGCAGAACTTTCCGAACGAAACATAGAACTATTCAAAGCCAATAAAGTTAAAGGCGAATTTGTCGCAAACGTTTCTCACGAGCTGAGAACACCTTTGAACTCAATACTCGGATTTGCACAAATCCTCAGGGAAAAACCGGCATTGCTGAAAAAAGAAAAAGGCCAAAGATACGCCGAGCACATCATCACCAGCGGAAAAAGCCTGCTCAATATGATTAACGACCTGCTTAATCTGGCAAAAACAGAAGCAGGGAAAATGGAACTCAGAATTGAAAAAACATCTGTCCGCAAGCTTTGTGAAGACATCGTTGCCACTTTTTTTGAAATGGCAAAAGAGAAGAAAATCAAAGTAACACTCTCTGCCGATGACAACATACCAGCGGTTACGACAGATGCGGGCAAGGTTCGCCAGATTCTGTATAATTTTCTGAGCAACGCCATAAAATTCACGCCCACAAGAGGAAGAATCGAAATAAACGCCTTTATGCGTGATGAAAACACAGTTCGGCTTGCGGTAACCGATACCGGCTGCGGCATCCCGGAAGCCGATAAAGAAAAAATCTTCTATGAATTCCAACAGGTCGACGGTTCAATCACCCGCCAGGCTGCCGGCAGCGGCCTGGGGCTGACTATCAGCAAGGAATTGGCAAACCTTATTTCCGCATCAATCGGCGTTGACAGCAGGCTCAATCAGGGCTCGACATTTTGGCTTGATATACCCGTAACTATTAAAAAAAACAAAGACAAGAAAGAAAAAGACCAGTAACATTTGGCTTCGCTAAATCCCGCCTGGATAAATTTGACGTACGCGGATACGAAGTTATAATAGCCTGTTGTTCTTTATGCGCAAAAAATCAGCAGCTCAGAAATATGAACGAAGATTAAAAAATCAAAGGCAGAAAAATGAAAAAAAAGTTCATCAGGGCAATTTTCCCCGGCACTTTTGACCCCATAACGAACGGCCATCTCGACGTAATCGAGAGAGGCTGCAAGCTCTTTGACGAACTCATCGTCGCTGTCGGGACAAGCCCCGTTAAAGACGCACTTTTCAGCCCCGCTGAAAGGGTCGAAATGATAAAACAAATTCTCGCCGACAAGCCGAGGGTAAAGGTCGAAAGCTTTGACGGCCTGATGGTCGAATATGCAAAGAAAAAGGATGCAGACGTGATTCTGCGGGGAATGCGCTCGCTGACCGACGTCCAGTATGAGTTCCGCCTGGCTATGACGAACCGCGCTGTCGCAGGGCTGGAAACCGTTTTTATTATGACAAGCGCGGAATACGGCTTTTCAAGCTCAACGCTCATAAGACAGGTCGCATCTCTCGGCGGGGATGTTTCAAACCTGATTCCAAAAATTGTTTACGACCGCCTGAGAAAACGATTCTCAAAAATTGAAAACGAAGATTAATTGTCTTCAAAAATCAAAGACACCGCTAAAACGGAGTTCTGATTTGTTCAAAGTTACTGTTCAAACAAGCTTCTGGGCGTCGCACCAGTTGACATTACCCGACGGCAAAAAAGAACCTGTTCACTCACATAACTGGAAAGTAACGGCTGAGGTCAGCGGCGAAAAACTTAACCACACGGGCTTGCTCATAGACTTCAATATGCTAAAAGAACTGCTCGATAACATCACAGAACCATTCACAAACCAGCAGATGGAAAACCACGAATACTTCCGGAACAGCAACTTATCAGCCGAAATGATAGCCAAATACATCTTCGAAAACCTGCAACCTCAATTGCCTGAAAATCTTATATTGGACTGCATCAGCGTAACTGAAGAACAGGGCTGCACGGCTAAATTCCTGGAAAAATCCTGAATAGCGGAACCGGCTTTACTGACTCATCACAAAATTTTTCAAAAAGACAATAAATAAGGAAACTTTTTACTGTCCAGACACATAAATAATATTCAGAGAACTGCCTGATTTGTCGATATTTCAAAGCATAAATTTGGTTGTAAAAATCACAGAAAAGCTAATTTTAAGAAAGTGTACTCAGGCTGCTATTGACATATAAAATCACATTTTGGTATAATAAAAATAGAACAACGGCCGAACCTTAGAGATATGTCAAATTCGACAGACAGCCTGAAAGGGATTTGCGAGCAAATAATTTAAAAAGGTACGCAGCCATGCAATGCCAGATTTGTAATGACAATGAAGCTACAATCCACCTTACCGAGATTTCCGGCGGGGAGCGCAAGGAAATGCACATCTGCGAATCCTGCGCCGCAGAACAGGGGATAATCGTAAAAAGTCAGATACCTATTAACGAGCTGCTGAGCGGCCTGCTCGCCTCAACCCCACCTGAAGATGAGCTTTCAGGCTCCGCAGAAACAAAACTCCAATGTCCGAGATGCGGACTTACTCTCGAAGATTTCCGAAAGGAAGCCGTGCTCGGATGCCCTTATGACTATGAGGTTTTTGAAAAGCCGCTATCGAACCTGATTGAAAACGTCCAAAACGGTAAAACCGTACACTGCGGCAAGGTCCCGTCAAGGGCACCTGCCGATGCGAAAAAACAAATCAAGCTGCTTAACCTGAAAAAACAGCTCGATGAGGCCGTCAAAGCAGAAAATTACGAACAGGCTGCAAAATTAAGAGACCAGATAGAGAAAACAGAAAAGCCAAAACAATAAAGGAAAAAATCAATTAGTCACTATGAAACTGACTGAGATAAGCAACAACATAAACGAATGGTTCAGCGGCAAAGGCCCTTCCTGCGATATTGTTATTTCATCAAGAATACGCCTGGCGAGAAATCTGGCCGGCTTCAAATTCTTGAGCCGTTGCTCAACCGAGGAAAAAACCCAAATACTCGAAAAACTCAAAGACGTACTTACATCACTCGACCTCGGCCAAAAAGTCTTTTACATAAGCATCGACCAGGCGCCGGAACTCGACAAAAACTTCCTTATCGAAAGACATCTGATAAGCCGGCACCACGCCTACGGCAAAGGTCCCAGAGGTGTCATCATAGCAAACAGCGAGTCCTTTACAGCTATGATAAACGAAGAAGACCACCTGCGAATCCAGGTCCTGAAAGGCGGACTGCAGCTCGGCAAGTGCGCCGAGATAATCAATAACATCGACAATATGATAGAGCAAAATGTCGAATACGCTTTCAGTCCAAGATTCGGATACCTGACCGCCTGTCCGACAAATGTCGGAACCGGCATAAGGGTTTCTGTTATGCTGCATTTGCCCGCCCTGAAGATAACAGGCCAGATAAAAAAGTTCTTAAACGCCACAAAGGATATGAACCTTGCTGTTAGAGGCCTGTTCGGAGAAGGTTCAGAAGCCGCCGGCGATTTCTATCAAATCTCAAACCAGGCAACTCTCGGTATCTCCGAAACGCAAATCATTTCCGAATTCGAGAAAGTAATCATACCGGAAATCGTCGAATACGAAACCGAAGCGCGAAAAAAACTGCTCGAAAAAGATGCCGAAATGCTCGATGACAAAATCTCCCGTGCAACCGCACTGCTCAGAAGCGCCAAGCTGATAAGCTCACAGGAAGCACTGCTGCTGCTAAGCCATCTGCGTCTCGGCCTGAATATGCACGAGTATATGGGAGCATCAACACCTGCCATTGAGCAGCTCTGCAATCTCAAGGCCCAGGCAAAGCGAACCGGTGAGTCGGCGAAAATCTCAATTACTACGATTAATCGGCTGTTTATGCTGACACTGCCCGCTCATCTGCAGATAAACTACGGCAAAGCCCTTGACCCGACCCACAGAGATGTCCTCCGTGCAAATATAATACGCCAGAGCTTGAATCAATAAACCCAGTTCCATCTGCCAAAATGGCATAAAATAAGGTGCGAAAACAATCCTAAAAGTACCATCCAAAAGCTAAGTCCCTTAAAAACAAGAGCTTATCCTGCTTATAATTTCCGGAAGTTGTAACTGGCACAGCTTTTGCACATCTTTTAGAAGGAATTTAGTACTGACCCTTATATGCGAAAGGAATTAATTATGGCTAAAATAATTGGAATAGATTTAGGTACAACAAACTCCGTCGTTGCCTTGATGGAAGGCTCCTCACCAAAGGTACTTATCAACTCTTCCGGCTCGCGTCTTACACCATCGGTTGTCGGCTTCACGGATAAATCTGAGAGGCTGGTCGGTCAGATTGCGCGCCATCAGCAGGTAACGAATCCGGAAAATACCGTCTTCTCTATCAAGAGATTTATGGGCAGACGCCACAATGAAGTATCCTCGGAAGAAAAAATCGTGCCCTATAAAATAGTCGGCGGGCCGAACGAGCTGGTAAAGGTAGGCGTCCGGGGCAATGAATATACACCGCCGGAAATCTCCGCTATGATACTGCAGGATTTGAAAAAAACCGCTGAGGATTATCTCGGCGAAAAAGTCGAGCAGGCTGTGATTACCGTCCCGGCATACTTTAACGACTCTCAGCGGCAGGCAACAAAAGACGCCGGACAAATTGCAGGCCTGAAGGTCGAGAGAATCATAAATGAGCCGACCGCTGCAGCTCTCGCATACGGCCTGGAGAAAAAGAAAAATGAGAAAGTAGCAGTCTTCGATTTCGGCGGCGGAACATTCGACATTTCAATCCTCGATATTGGTGACAATGTTTTCGAAGTCCTCAGTACCAACGGCGACACCCATCTCGGCGGCGACGACCTCGACGAACTGCTGATTAACTACCTGGCGGACGAGTTCAAAAAAACCGAAGGTATCGACCTCAGAGGCGACCCGATGGCCCATCAAAGGCTCAAAGAAGCTGCCGAAAAGGCGAAATGCGAGCTCAGTACCCAGATGGAAGCTACGGTGAATCTGCCCTTTATCACAGCCGATGCCAAAGGGCCGAAACACCTTCAGATTACAATCACACGCAGCAAATTCGAAGCCCTCGCAGAACCTGTCTTCGAAAGACTTAAGGGCCCCTGCCATAAGGCGCTCGAAGATGCGAAACTTGAGCCTTCGAGCATTCAGGAGACTCTTCTTGTCGGCGGCTCAACAAGAATCCCGAAGGTCCAGGAAATCGTAAAGTCAATATTCGGCAAAGAACCGAACAAAAGCATTAACCCGGACGAAGTTGTTGCCCTCGGAGCTGCCATACAGGGCGCGGTGCTCGCCGGCGATGCTGGTGTTAAAGACATTCTGCTGCTCGACGTTACTCCATTATCGCTCGGCGTTGAAACCTTAGGTGGAGTTATGACAAGACTCATCGAACGTAACACAACCATACCGACAAGCAAAAAGGAGGTATTCTCAACAGCCGCAGATAGTCAGACAACCGTCGATATCCACGTACTGCAGGGTGAACGTGAATTCGCAAAGGACAACCGGACGCTGGGCAGGTTCCAGCTTACCGACATCCCGCCTGCACCAAGAGGAATACCGCAAATCGAAGTGGCCTTTGACATCGATGCCAATGGAATCCTCAATGTCTCCGCAAAGGACCTGGGGACAGGTAAACAGCAGTCCATCGAAATCAAATCCAGCTCGGGACTGAGCGAGCCGGAAATAGAGAAAATGAAAAAAGAGGCTGAGTCCCACGCCGAAGAAGACAAAAAGAAAAGAGAAGTCGTTGACCTAAAGAACCAGGCTGACCAGATAATATACTCAACTGAAAAAACCCTTAAAGAGCACGGTGATAAGGTACCAGCTGATACCCGCAGTAACATCGAAAACGCCATCAACAACCTGAAAGAGGCCGCGAAAGGCGAAGATGCGGATGCAATCAAAAAAGCCATCGAAAACCTCTCGAACGCCACACAGGAACTCGGCAAAAAGCTCTATGAAGAAGCCGCTAAAAAACAGGCGGCAGCCTCAGCCGACCAGCAGGAAAAGACTCAGCCTCCACCGGAAGGAGAAGTCAAAAGAAAAGGCGGCGACGACGTAATCGATGCTGAATTCGAAGCCAAAGACAAGTAATTGAGAAATTACCTGATAACCATACAATTTTTACAGCCGGTCCTTACAGGGGCCGGCTCTTTATTTGCCTATGCAGAACCGGCTGAAAATATTCTCCAGAATCTGCTCATCGATATCCTGCTGCTCAATATCACTTATCGATTGATATGCCGACCGCAAGAGCATCGCTGCAACCTCATCACCAGCTTCTTTAAGGGCGTCTATAGCCTGACTGAGACTTTCTATCGCCTCAGTCACCGATTGTCTGTGACGTGAAGTTAATCCCACCCAGCTTTTCGTATCGGCCTCAACGCCGCCACGGCCTGCCGCAACAGCCGAGCCTGTCAGCTTTTTGTCTATCGACTTTTTCAATCTGTCGATACCAAAACCAGTTTTTGCACTGGTAGCGATAAAGTCAAGGCCAAATTCTCTGCAAAGTTCTTTGATACGACTCCCAAGCAGGCTCGGCTCAAGCAAATCCGACTTTGTCGCCACGGCCAGAAGATTTTTCTGACTTACAAGTTTTATGATGGAAATATCATCAGCCAGCTTTTCTTTTGGCTTTGATAAATCCACGCAGAACACAACCACATCGCTGTGTTCCAGCGCTTCGATTGCCGCCTGCTGGCTGAGCTCATCGATAATATTCTCCGCTTCACTTACCCGCCTCGCGGCGAGGCCCCGGGTCAAACCCGCACAGTCGAAAAGCACACACCTGTTTTGCTCAAGTGACAACTGGCTGGTCAAAATATCCCTTGTAGTTTTACGCTGCCTTGAGACAATACTGCGTTTTTTGCCCAGCAGCATGTTAACAAGCAGACTTTTTCCTGCATTCGGTGCCCCTGCCACTCCAACCGAAGGCAAATCAATCACCGCTTCATAACTAACAGAGGCGTCTAAAAGCTGCTGAAGCTCCTTTTTGATTTGCGAGAGTCTGCCGACGGCATCGTCTCTGCTGATAAACTCTATTGTCTGGTCGCTGAAGTCCAGGCCGGCCTCTATCAGACTTAGACAATCAAATAGCTGTGAGCGGATTCTATGCAAGGCCTGCCCTAATCTACCGCTTAAAAGCCTCTGTGCAGCGGCAAGCTGAATCCTGTTGCTGCTTACGATAATCTCATTGACCGCCTCAGCCTGTGCCAGGTCCATCCTGCCGTTAAGATAGCCTCTGGCGGTAAACTCACCCGGCCCGGCCATTCGAACATCACCCGCCATAAGCCTGTAAACAACAGCTTGCGTCACAGACGAATTGGTAAATATATGAATCTCTACGACGTCTTCCGCTGTATATGAGTGGCCAGCTAAAAAAAGATAAAGCCGGGCTTCGATTTTCAATTCATCATCGATGCAGACAAATCCTTTTGTTATACCAGCCTGGGTTTTTGGAAAAGACGGCTCAAAAATTCTGCTCGCTTCTTCGATTGCCGCCGGCCCGCTCAATCGAACTATAACTTTGCCGTCCGTGGTCGGTGAACTCACCGCCGATATGGTATCAGACAGTCCGTACATCTTTTTTACATTATCGCCATAAAACTTTGCACCCGGAGCAATAACAAATGACTACATATTCCTGAAGAAAGGCTTGGGTTTTTTCTTTTTGACCTTTCCGCCGGTCTTGCTCGTCGCCGAAACCAGCCCTGCGGATTCGGCCTCTTCTTTTTCTTTAATATGCCTGCGAATAAAATACGATTCAACAACACCGGCAAATACGCTCGACATAATATAAAGATTCAAACCCGACGGTGAATTATAAAGCAAAAGTGGAAACAGTATCGGCATCATAAACATCATTATCTTCTGCTGCTGGGCCATCTGCGGATTTGTCGCTGCCGCTGCCTGCTTCGGCATAAGCTTCTGCTGCAGATAGAACGCAACTCCCATCAGAATCGGAAGCAGGTTAAAGGATTCAACCTTGCCTAAAAGAGGGATACTCACCGCCGAAAATCTGAACAGCGCATCCGGAGCAGACAAATCAGTAATCCAGAACGGCAAAAACGGCTGGCCGCGAAGCGAGACACTTGCCAATATCGAGCTATACAAAGCAATCCATATCGGCATCTGAATGAACATCGGCAGCATTCCTGTGAAAGGTGACGCACCCTGCTCGCGATAAAGTGCCATTATCTGCTTGTTAAGCTCAGCCTTGTCATTGGCGTATTTTTTCTTTATCTGTTCCACCTTCGGTGCAAGCTTGCTCATTTTGCTCATCGAGACCTGCCCCTTTTTCGTCAAGGGATGCAAACAGAGCCTGACAACAAACACAAGGATAATTATCACAACACCGTAATTCGGTATAAAGTAGTACATCCATTCCATCAACGCCAGTACACCGAACGCCAGCGGCCTGATTATCGCAGCAGGACAGCAGCAGCAGGGCATCAAAGTAAGAACATTATAGAAGCCGAGCTTTTTATAAAGCTCGTCCTTGTCAAAAAGTCTCTTATCCTTCGGCCCGAGGTAAAGTTGAAATCCATAACTTTTTGAGCTGCCGGCCTTGAGCTGCTCTGCTGCACTTGCCAGTTTTATCCCTATCGTCTCATCGCCGCTTTTAGCCTTATCGTCTCCATCAGGATTATAGAACTGGCACGTCCCGCCGCTCAGCCATTTACAATATTGCTGACCCTGCTGGGGAACCGGTCTTACAATAGAAGTAAAATATTTGTTGGACGTCGCTGCCCATAACATTGGCCGATTCTTATACTTGGTCGGCAAATTATAACCTATTTGCAGCTTCTTATATGCCTCGCTAATCTGCGCCTCGTCACCGGACTGCACGGCATTGTGATACTTTGTCGTAGTGGACTTCAGGTCAACCCCTCCTGAGAAAACATTCATAGGAAATCCGGTTACAAGGTCTCTTCGTGACGAAACAATCCTGCCATCATCGACCAGGAATGCGCTTACGACGTTTCTCATATCTGAGCGACGGCCTTCCCTGTCGATGCCTATCGGGCCATTGATATTAAATTGAATCTCCTGGTCACCTTCGGCAAGATTTTCAACCGCGATATCGCACTCCAAAAGGTAACTTCCCCGGACAATCTTATATGTCTTCGTCAGCTTTATAACCGCCTTGCCGTCTGATTTATTTACAATCTCAGCCTCAAAACCGGCTGCGGTAGAACCATCTTCACCCTCTTCAAACCCCAGAAATTTCCAGTTAAGCTTATCCAGTGCCAAACGCTGTTTGTGTTCGACAAACTCGAATGTACTGTTTGCCATCGTAATTATTTCGGTTCCATCATTAAGTTTCAGCGGGGAAAGCAGAACCAGAGGTTGTGGATTTTTGTAATCGCAGTCATCAAATCCCTTACCGCCACCATTGCTGAACGTAACTTTTCTTATCCCTGCCCCCTTTGCACTAAGTTCCAATTGATACCTGTAGCCGGTCTCGGGGTCTTCTGTACAAGGATCCTGTGCGCCTAAAATAACCGAGTATGGGGTACTATTATACGCCCCAAACGAGGATACAGCAGACTCTTTCTGTTCCGGCAAATCTTCCTGAGCTCCGGTATTCGGTTCTCCGCTGTCGTTTGCGGTTATAGTAGATTGCTGCAAAAATATTAAACTTCTCTGCCGTGAAAGGTCGGCCTCGAAAAGACCGCTATCGGCAACTAAAAAACCACAAAAAACAACAAAGCCGGCCACTATCAAAAACAAAAACGTCGTAAAACCGAGTTTACCGCTCATAGCAATAAAATCCTATTTATCTTTTTACACATCCATAATAACAGGCAGGCGGAAGCAAACAGCCCTTCATCTGCCTTCTTTAAGACGGTCAGCGTGAAAATCATCGAGCTGCTCTACCGCTTTTATCTTCTCGACAGTCTTGTCAACATCATACTCCACCCTCACAAAGTGAAGCCTGTCCTCCTCAACATAGGCATAACTTGCCCGCCAGTCCTTGTCTCTCGGCTGGCCCACCGAGCCGATATTAATAATTGCTTTCTCACCATCAACTATAGGATATACATTATTCAGCTCATCGGGCAGATAAAAGTCAGGCTCGTTTAAGAATACGCCGGGCACGTGAGTATGGCCGACAAAACAGATATGGCTGACGCGGTCGAACAATACACGAACCTTAACGGGATTGGTATAAACATCATCGGGGAATATGTATTCATTAATAGGCCGGCGGGGCGAGGCGTGTACAAAATCGAATGTTACAATCCGTCCTCCAAGACGAGTCCGCAGGCTGCGGCGCATCGGAAGTATCCCCAAAAAACGCCACCACTTTCTGCTTTGCTCATTTGGCCCAGCCGCCTCCATTACCTCGCGAGTCCAGAAACTCGCCTGCTCCGCCGCATAATTAAAGTTCGTCGGCTCATAAAAAACCGCATAATCGTGGTTACCCAGCACGCACCATTTAGTCCTCTCAATTATCAAGTCGAGGCATTCGCCGGGATTAGGCCCGTATCCGACAACATCACCAAGGCAGTAAATAGTCTCAATACCGTGTTTCTCGATATCATCAAGAACAGCAGTCAACGCTTCTAAATTGGAATGTATATCGCTTATAACAGCAAACATAAACCACAATACCTAAAAAGTATCAATCTTATGTATTTACAAAGTTTTACTTAATAACAAAAAATCAAGCAAAATGCCAGAACATTTATCTGCCGGTCGTAAAAAGAGTTTCAAGCAAAAACTCTGATAAAAAAGCGAAGCCGGCCGCTATTTATTTGCTTTGTGACAGAACATTGTTATAATACCTGCTAAAAAGTGCTGAAGAACAATATAAAAGGTACAACAAAATGAACAATTCTACTCTTCTTGAAACTCATAAGCTGGTAAAAAAATATTCCGGCAGAACGGTCGTCAACGAAATCTCCCTCACAATCGCTCGAAACTCCATCGTGGGACTTCTCGGCAGAAACGGGGCGGGAAAAACAACAACCTTCAGAATGATTATGGGTATGATTGCTCCCAACGACGGCTCGGTCGTATTCGAGGACAATGACATTACAGCCCTGCCGATGTACAAAAGAGCCCGCCTCGGAATAGGCTACCTGTCACAGGAACCGAGCATCTTCCAAAGGCTGTCCGTAAGAGATAACCTCCACGCAATCCTTGAAACTATGTCTTTGACGTCAGAAGAACGAACGAAAAGGGCAGATGCGCTAATAGAGCGATTTGCACTGACAGAAGTCGCCGACAGCCAGGGAAGATTCCTCTCAGGAGGTGAACGAAGAAAGCTGGAAATCGCACGTGCTATGGTAACAGAGCCATCACTAATATTGCTCGACGAGCCGTTTAGCGGCGTGGACCCAATCGCAGTCGAAGACATCCAGAAGCAAATCCGTCATCTCGTTGCTTCCGATGTAAGTATCCTCGTAACCGACCACAATGTCGAAAGAACACTCGAGGTTGTCAGCAAGGCTTATATCATTGACCATGGAAAGGTCATAGGCTCAGGAAGCCCGGCCGAAATCGTCCGGAACGAGACCGTCAGAAAACTGTATCTTGGCGAGTCATTTACAGCACACTATTCATAGAGAAAATAACAGGCAAAAAGAAATTGACTGATATTGAGAAATGCAAAATTACGCATTACCCGACCGATGTGCTGGCCAAACCGGCTGAACCTGTTAGAGAAATCGACGAGTCAATCCGCAAACTCGCCGAGAAAATGACTGAGATTATGCTCGAAAACAAAGGTATCGGCCTGGCAGGTCCGCAGGCAGGTGTGCCGCTGCGAATCTTTATCATTTCTCTCGATGGAACCAAAGAAAATGTGAAAGTATATATCAACCCGACAGTAACCTGCAGCGGAAGGCTCGAAGCAGCCGAAGAAGGCTGCCTGTCCGTCCCGGGCGTATACACAAAGGTAAGAAGGTACAAAAAATGCACCGTGACAGCCACTGACCTTGACGGAAACCGGTTCACCGAAGAAGCAGAAGGTCTGTATGCGAGATGCCTGCAGCACGAATACGACCATATCGGCGGCATAACAATCGCTGACAAAATGTCAACTGCTTCTAAAATAGCCAATCGAAGAAAACTAAAAAAACTTACAGAAGAACAGCAGCCATAAAAAATGAAAATCGTCTATCTCGGCAGCGGCCAGTTCGGTATCGAATCCTTAAATGCACTGGAAGAATCCAGCCACGGAATTGAACTAATCGTAACCCAGCCTCCTCAGCCGGCAGGCAGAGGAAGAAAGCCAACACCAACACCGGTAAGCGCGTGGGCAAAACAACACCAGCTCAAGCTCATCGAAACAGAAGACGTCAACAGCCCGCAGATAATAGAGATAGTCACCGCTTCAAAACCTGATATTCTCGTCGTGATCGCTTTCGGACAGAAGCTCGATAACAAACTTATAAATATCGCCCCCAAAAAAGCGATAAATGTTCACGCATCGCTGCTGCCGAAATACCGCGGCGCTGCTCCTATCAACTGGGCGATAATAAACGGCGAAAGACAGACCGGTATCAGTATTATCACACTCGCCGAAAAAATGGATGCCGGCCAAATCATAAACCAATTAGCGACCGATATCGCACCCGACGAATCAGCGGGAGCTCTTCACGACAGATTGGCCCAAATGGCCGCTCCTCTGCTGCTCGATACCCTTTCTTTGATTGAAACAGACAAGGCCGTTTATAAACCTCAGGACGATTCAGAAGCGACAAGAGCACCAAAACTTAAAAAAACCGATGCCTTTATCGATTTTGCAGAGCCTGCAGAAGCCATCAGAAGGAAAATTCTTGGCCTGTGGCCCTGGCCGGGAGCAACCGCTTATTACTTTCCGGAAAAAACAAAAAAATCTGAACGCACAATAATCGCCGATGCAAGAACAATATCGCATAACAATCCTCAAAATCTCCAACCCGGCACACTTGATGAAAATCTGGACATTATTTGCAGCCAAGACGCCCTTAAAATTACAAAAATAAAACCGGCTGGCGGAAAGCTTATGAATTTCAGGGATTTTGTTAACGGCAGAGGCTGCCGGCCGGGTGACGTTTTCACTAAAGTAGAAAAATAGCCTATGGCTAAAGCTGCTAAGAAAATTTTAACATCCTCAGCCCGCTACGCAGCAGCAACCGTACTAAATCAACTCGACCCGAAAACAAATTATGCTGAAACCATCCTTGACAAAATTATGTCACCAACAGGCCGAACTCAGCAGACCACCGACCTTGTTTACGGTACATTAAGAAACCGTCAGGCCGTCGATATGGTTATTGCTAAATTCGCCAACTGCCCTACAACAAGAATACCGGCTCAAATCCTCAACATCATACGAATCGGCGTATATGAACTTATCTATTGCCCGAACACGGCCGAATACGCAATAGTCAACGAAGCTGTCGAAAACACAAAATCTATGGCAGGAAAAAAACAAACTGCTTTTGCAAATGCAGTCCTTCGCAAAATCTTAAGCCATATAATAAAAAGACAAACCAAATTGTCGGACGCCAAACCACAACTCACGCTGCCCCAAAGCCCTGGCTTCGGCTGTGAGTTCGACACCGATTTGCTGCCGGACACACAAAAGCAGCCGGAAGATTTTCTCGCCAAAGCATTTTCACTGCCAAAATGGTTGATTACCGAATGGCTCAATGAATACGGCCCGCAAAAAACCCGGCAAATCTGCTTCGCCTCAAACCG
>Ga0307435_1000496_pt1 | contig 17426 bp, 13 predicted proteins | sample SalMarWE160470MG_FD_202164 | JGI IMG/M metagenome (GOLD analysis project Ga0307435, IMG submission 202164) | Salt marsh sediment microbial communities from the Plum Island Ecosystem LTER, Massachusetts, United States - WE1604-70 | ecosystem: Environmental > Aquatic > Marine > Intertidal zone >... | reverse complement strand
AGGGTTCCCCGGGCAGGTCTGCGTGTCACCTGGTGGGGGTTCGGCGGCGAACGCAATCAGCACGGCCGTTTCCGTCATCACGATCTCAGCACCGAGGAGGCGTTCGCCTGGGGCTTGCCCACCGAGGGGGATCTCAGTCGTTGACGAGCACCACCCGATAGCGGGCCCTCGGCAGCGACATCATCCAACGTGGACGACGCCGACCCGCTACGAGGCGGCGGCCTTCACCAGCGCGACGACTTTCTTCTGAACCGCTGAGGTCCATCGCCACCGGCCTCGGCACTCTGGGGACAATGTCTACGTCTTCCTCTGCAATGGCCTTGGAGAGGAAACAGGATGGCGGGAATTCGCCGTCCCTCACCTACTCCGCGCCCACTTCGTGGTGACGCGTCACGAGCCGCCGCCACCACCTCGGAAGACGCAGCGATCAACGCGACCGGACCTGGCCGGCGTTGATCCACGAACGGCACGTCGCCACGAGGCTGCCCTCGGCAGTCTCGCCGGTCCCCGAATGAGCGAAGGTTGCGCTCGCCGTGATTTCGTCGCCGTCGACGCCAATGGTCAGCGTGTCCGACTGGGCTCGCCACTCCTCGTCGGCGGCAACGTCGTAGAGCTCGAGATAGGTGTCGGGATCCTCCCATCACCGGTACCTTCTGGTCCTCATGTGGTCCCGGTGTGGTCGCGGGACGTCGTCCACCGCCGGAGGCCCATCTCCCTCGACGAATGGGACGTCGTACCCACGACACTGCAACACCAACCGTAGACCCCGCGCCAGCGGTAACCCAGACCCCAGTGGGCGCACACCGCGCTCGCCGATCCCTTGAAGCCGATCCACCCGGAGCTGGCGGTGAGCTCGTTCCTCAACAGGCATCCTCTCATGAGCGCGCGCGGACGCCCCTGTTCTCACCGATCGCGAGGCTCAGCCTCCGGAGTGCGACGCCAACCCTTGACACCGGCTGGAGGAGCGGGTTACACTCCGTCGAACCGGTTCGACGAACCGGTTCGATAGGAGGAGGTTCCTGGCATGGCGACCATCGGGGATGTGGCCAAGCACGCCGGGGTGTCCCGTAGCACCGTCTCCTACGCCTTGTCTGGCAAGCGAACCATCTCGGTGGCCACACGACGCCGGATCGAGCAGGCGATCCTGGACTTGGGCTTCACCCCCAACGCGGGGGCACGAGCCTTGGCTACCTCCCAAACGATGGTCCTGGGACTGCTTCTGCAGTTCCATACAGACGAATTCGCACCTGCGATGCTCCAGTACGTCTTGCCGGTCTCCGAGGCCGCTCGCGAGCTCGGCTACGACATCCTCATGGTGACGGACCCCGATGGTGAATCGGCGATCCGCCGCATCGCCGATTCGCGGATGGTCGACGGGCTGGTGCTGCTGGATGTCACCGCCGAGGACCCCCGACTGACCGCGCTGCGCGCGGTCACCGCACCGGCTGTTCTCATCGGGCTTCCCCGAGACACCGAAGGGCTCGACATCGTCGACCTCGACTTCGGTGAGGCAGCCCGCATGCTCGTTGACCACCTGCAGGCCAAAGGACATCGCGAGCTCGCCCTCATCTCGCCGCCCCATCACGTCGTTGAACGCGGCGGCTCCTACGTGTGGCGCTTCAGGGACGCCGCGGTCGAGCGGGCTGCCCGCTATGGGCTGCGAATCCACGCCCACTTTGGCGAGTCGCGTCCGCCGGCCATCGGTCGCTCCGTGAACGCCATCCTGGATGCACACCCGGACGCGACCGGGCTGATCGTTCACAACGACGCCACGATTGCGGCGTTGCCGACGATCCTGCAGGAACGGGGCGTCGCCGTCCCGCAGGACCTCAGCGTCGTCAGTCTCTACTCGCGAGACTTCGGCGAGGAGTTCTCGCTGCCATTCACCGCCGTGGAGTCGGCGGCCAACGAGCTGGGGCGCAGCGCCGTTCCACAGCTCGTTCGACGCATCACCGGAGAGGGGGCGAGCCCGCCCGCTGTCCGGTTCGTTGCTCCGGTCCTCACCGATCGAGGCAGCACTCAGTAACACGACAGTCTCCTAGTCATGCAGTACAACAGAGCCGGTGTCGAACCGGTTCACCGGCCCATAACACGGAAAGGCAGACCAGTGTCTATTACCCACACGATCCGGCGCATAGCGGGCATCACCTTGGTGGTGGTTCTCGTTGGCACCATCGCGGCCTGCGGCGACGATTCGTCGGGCTCTTCCGATCAATCGACGACGACGGCCGCGGCGACCGCGACCACAACAACTGAGTCGACCGCGATCACAACGATTGAGTTCTGGGATCCCTATCCCCAGCACGAAGCTGGCTCGGACTGGGCCAATTACGTCGATTCGTGCGCGCCTAGCGGTACCACCATCAACAGGAGCGCGGCCGCGACCTCAGATCTCCTGAACAACCTCACCACAGCAGTGAGGGAGGACAACGCCCCTGACGTCGTCCTGCTCGACAATCCGGCCGTCCCTGAGGCGGCGAGTTCGGGGCTGTTGGCACCGGCAGATGAGGTCGGCATCACGACGACGGGCGACGACCCGAACCTCGCCGGTCCGGGCACCGTCGACGGCGTCACCTATGGTGTTCCGGTCGGGGCGAACACCCTGGGCCTCTACTACAACGAGAGCATCCTCAGCGACGCCGGCGTCGACCCGGCGAGCGTGACATCGTGGGAGGGCCTCAACGCCGCGTTGGAGAAGGTCGTAGCAGCCGGACATAAGGGCATCACGTTCTCCGGCATCTCCGGCGAGGAAGGCGTGTTTCAGTTCTTGCCATGGTTCTGGGGCTCCGGTGCGACTCTCCAGGATCCCGGTTCCGCCGAGGCGGTCGAGGCAGGGCAGCTCCTGTCCGACTGGATCGGGAATGGCTATGCGCCCAAGTCCGCCACGAACGACAACCAGTCCGCGTCGTGGGATCTCTTCCTCACGGGCGAGTACGCGTTCGCTGAGAATGGGTCATGGTTTGCCAGGGCCGCCTCCGAGCAGGACTTCCCCATCACCATGATCCCGATCCCGGGCAAGGACGGCGGTGCAGCCCCGGTTCCGACTGGAGGCGAATTCGCGCTCGCCCCGATCCACGAAGCCGACGCGGCTGCCCACTACGCAGCCGCCAAGCAGGTCATCGAGTGCCTGCTCGGTGAGGGCAACCAGATCACGACAGCGGACGCGCTCGGCTACTTCACGGCGAACAAGACGACCCGTGAGCAGCAGATTGCCTCCGACGCGATCTGGGCGCCGTGGGCAAATGCGATCGACAGCGCCCAGGGACGCACCACCGACCTTGGTGCCGCCTATGTCGCCACTTCGGCGGCGATCTCCACCGCGCTGCAGACCGCGCTGAATGCCGCCGGTGACGCGGACGCGGTCAAAGCGGCCTTCGAGGCCGCGGGCCAAGAAGCCAACGGCTGAGATCCTCCCATCCGTGGTGGGCGACCCTGACGGGTCGCCCACCACGGCCCTCCCAGGATCGATACTGTCGTGGTGAGCAAGAACCCTGCAGGAGCGACATCGATGCTGCGGCATCGCGGGAAGAACCCCGCGTCGAAGCGGACGCCCCGTGGTGATCGCCGTCGATTCCGCCCACGTCGCGGAACACTCGCGGGAATTGCGTTCGTCGCGCCGCTCGCGGTGTACCTGGTGTTCTTCTATGCCTACCCGCTCGTCGAGAACGTCTCGATGAGCCTCCATCGCTTCACACGGGCAACATTCGTATCCGGCGACGCTCCGTTTGTCGGCGGTGCGGTGTACCGGGAGGTCATCACCTCGGCGCATTTCTGGCCGACGGTGCGTCAGACGGCGATCTTTGTCCTCGTATCTCTGCTTTTCCAGTACAGCATCGGGCTGGGATTGGCTGTGTTCTTCCATCGCAACTTCCCCCTTTCCATAGTGCTGCGCGGCCTCTTCCTCGTGCCGTGGCTGTTACCGATCATCGTCTCGGCCACCACGTGGCAGTGGATGATGGATGCCGACTCGGGCATCCTCAACCGGTTTCTGGGCGTGTTCGGTCTCGACCCGATATGGTGGCTCAACGCCAACCACTCACTGTGGGCGGTCACAATCGCCAACATCTGGCTCGGGATTCCTTTCAACCTCGTCATTCTCTACTCCGGGCTGCAAAACATCCCCAGCGACCTCTACGAGGCCGCGGCAATCGACGGCGCCGGGGCCTGGCGCCGCTTCTGGTCTATCTCCTTTCCACTGCTGCGTCCGGTCAGTGCGATCACGCTGCTGCTCGGGTTCGTCTACACCCTCAAGGTCGTCGACATCATCTGGATCATGACCACCGGGACGGGGACATCTCAGACGCTGGCCACCTGGGCCTACGGAATGGCGTTCGGCAAGGGCACCTCGGCCGTAATCAAGTACTCGCAGGCCTCGGTCGTGGGCACGATCCTGCTTCTGGCCGCCCTCGTCATGGGCCTGGTCTACGTCGCGGTCCAGCACCAGACGGAGAACTGACGTGTACAGGGCGAAGCGCAACTGGTGGAAGACCGCGATCGGCCTGGTGCTGACGGGAATCATGCTCTTCCCGTTGTACTGGATGATCAACGTCTCGTTCACACAGCGTCGGGCCATCCGGGGCGGCGGTCTGTACCCACACGCGTTCACCTTTGACCACTACGCGGTGGTGCTGCACGACCAACTGCCGTATCTGGGTACCAGCCTGGTCGTTGGCTTTGGCACCGTGTTGCTCACGCTGCTCATCTCGGCGCCGGCGGCGTATGGGCTGTCCTCACTGTTCGTTCCCGGCCGGCGGCTCTTCAACTTCCTGCTGATCGTGGCCCAGATGATCCCTGCGGTTGTCATGGCTCTCGGCTTCTACACCATCTACACGGATCTGGGCCTCCTCGATACGGTCCCCGGGCTGATCCTTGCCGACTCTACGATCGCCGTCCCCTTCGGGGTGATGCTCTTCGCTGCCTTCATGTCCGGCATCCCGCGCGTGTTGCTCCAGGCCGCCGAGGTCGACGGGGCGTCCGCCTGGGCAAGGTTCCGCTGGGTCGTCCTGCCGATCTCCCGCAACTCGGCAGTCACCGTTGGTCTCTTCGCTTTCCTATGGGCTTGGTCGGACTTCCTCTTCGCATCGACCCTCAACCGCGGGGGTGGTCGCCTGCGGCCGATCACGATGGGCCTCTACGACTACATCGGCTCCCAGAACCAGGAGTGGGGCCCGCTCATGGCAACCGCGGTCCTGGCCTCGATCCCTACGGCCATTCTCCTTGTGGTAGCGCAGCGGTACGTCGCTGCCGGCTTGACGGCGGGTGCCGTCAAGGAATAGCGAGGAGCGCCAGAATCTCTCCCACCGCGGCGCAAGCCGCCTTCTCACCGAAGGAACTCTCACTGTGACTCCCACCGCCAGACCCGAGATACCGGTCGAGGACGTCGTCCGCTTCGACCTATGCGAGATCCCGTTCTCCCGACGCGGTTCCTGGCTGAACCTCTCGCCCGTGACCGCTCTACGGACGACCGCCGACGTGGTCCACCTTGTCTCCCATCGCAACGGCATGAACGCCGTACTTGCCCTGACTCCGGAGTTTGAAGGCTCCCCTGTCGATGCACGATGGGAAGCCTCCGCCTCGACCGTTGCGTGGCGTACCGAGGCCGGGGCCGTCGAGGCGGTGTTCTCCGACCCTCTCACCCTTCGCCTGCGGGGAGAGAACCTCAGTCTGCGGGTCGAGTCTGTCACCGCTGGACTCACGTCGTTCGCCGGCACCTACCTCTTCACGGATCCGGTGGACGGCGCGATCGAGTTCACCAGCTACGAGACGGGCCGCCGCTACCGCGTCAGCATGCTGAATGGTTCCGCCCGGGTCGGCGGCGACGAGGCGCTCGGAATCGCCGAGCGTTCCGTATTGCTCGGCGACGATGCCGGAGTCTGGGAGGCCGAGATTCGGGAGACGACCTCGGCGGCCGTGAGGAGGCGGGCGCTGCGCACGTTCGACGAAGCCGTTGCCGATGTGGCCGACGACTTTGCGGAATTCCTCGCCGCGGTGGCACCGTGGCGTGACCGCCGCACGCCGGCGGCGGCGCTGGCGGCCTACGTCCTGTGGTCGGCAATGGTCGCACCTGAAGGACTCATGACTCGTGAGTCGGTGCTCATGTCCATGCACTGGATGGACAAGCTCTGGAGCTGGGATCACTGCTTCAACGCCCTCGCCCTTGCGCCCGGGTTGGCCGACACCGCCCTCGACCAGCTCCTGGCGCCCTTCGACCACCAAGACGAGAACGGCGCCTTACCCGACTCAATCACTCACTCGGAAGTCCTCTACAACTACGTCAAGCCGCCGATCCACGGATGGGCCTTCCGTCGAATGCGCCTCCGCCTTGGCCGCGACTTGACGCGGGACGAGCTGGAGGAGATCCACGACCATCTCAGTCGGTGGAGCACGTTTTGGCTCGAGTCTCGCCGCCATCCGGGCCACGAGCTGCCCTACTACCAGCACGGCAACGACAGTGGATGGGACAACTCCACGACGTTCGACGCGGACCGGGTGATCGAGGCGCCGGATCTGGCCGGCTTTCTCGTCATCCAGCTCGATGTCCTGGCGGAGTTGTCGGCGGAACTCGGCCGACCGTCGCAGCCGTGGAGCGCGGCACGCGACCGGATCTCGCAGGCGCTCATCGACGAGCTGTGGACCGGGGAGTCGTTCGTCGCGCTCGGTGTGCGGTCCGGCCGGTCGAGTTCCTCCACCAGCCTGCTCAATCTCCTGCCGCTGGTGATCGGTGATCGGCTTCCCACCGACGTGCGCGATTCCCTGGCGGCGCGGGTCGTCGAGCACCTGACTGACTTCGGGCTCGCCACCGAACCGGTCGATTCGCCGCACTACGAACCGGACGGCTATTGGCGTGGGCCGATTTGGGCTCCGGCGACGGCCCTGATCGAGGACGGGCTCCGCTCCTCGGGTTACCCGGAGCTGGCCGACGACGTCAGCGCTCGCTTTCGCGCCCTTTGCGAGCGCTCGGGATTCGCAGAGAACTTCGAGGCGACCACGGGGCGCGGTCTCCGGGACGGCGCGTACACCTGGACGGCCTCCGTCTACCTCATCCTCGCGGCGGCGTACGTCGAGCGTGCCGGGAACCTCACCTGATCGGGGCCGCGACGAAGCCCCCTCTCTTCGGGAGCGCGGTCGCCGACTGGTCGTGGTCGTCGTTGTATGCCTCGTCCTGGCCGCGTGGCTCATCGCCAAGGGAGGAGCACGGGGCGGGTATCATCCCCCGACCTGCGCCGACACGATCGGCCGACGCCGTGGAGGAGGATTCATGGCGACGTCGGCCGGCACCTTCCTCGCCCCATTCGCCGGGGCTCGCAGGTCGCCAACTGCGGTTGGTTCCCGTCCTTCTGCCATCAGGCCCGAAAGGTACGACTCGTGACCCCACTTCCGCGCACCGACGAGCAGCGCCACAACATCGAGACGTTCACCGCCGTCATCCAGGCGGGATTCAACGAAGGCGACTTCGAGGCCCTCGACGATCTCTTCACGAGCGATTTCGTGGAGCATCAGCGGGGCTTCCCGACACCGGACCTCGCCGGGCTGAAACGCGGCATCGCCGGCTTGCGCCGCTCCATCCCCGACCTCCATCTCGAGATCGTCGACACGATCGTGGAGGGCGCCAAGATCTGCTTCGTCCTCCACGGTCAGGGGACCCACGGCGGCCCGCTTGGGCCGCTTCCCGCCTCGGGCACTCCCCTGACGATCGACGTGGTCGACGTATGCCGTTTCCAGGACGGCAAGGTCGCCGAGCACTGGGGCGTCGCCGACCGCATGGGGATCATGGAGCAGATCGGCATGCCCCAACCCCCGAGATGGCTCATGGGGTTGCTCGTGAAGGCGAGGCGCCGCCGCACAGGTCGTTGAGTTCCGGGCGCGTCAGATGACCTGGTCGATCAGGACTGTGGTGACGATGGCGGCGGCGAGGACCAGCAGCGGGAACAGGGAGGCGTGACGGGACCGGATGCGGCCGCGCCGGAGGGCCCACAGCAGGATGCCGGTGGAGGCGACGAAGAAGCCGGCGGTGAGCCCGTAGGCCAGCGCCCGGTTGGCGTCCTGGGGTAGGTCGTCGAGTCCGATCGAGAGCAGGGCCCGGGTCACCAGCAGCACCGTGATGACCGCCGTCGCCCCGATCTCGGCGATGAAGGCGCCGCGGCCACGCCCGGTCCACGTCGGGCCGGAGGCCGGGGAGGCGGGGGCGGCGGCGGGCCATCGCCGCAGACCCCACACCGCCGCGCCGGCCATCACCATCGCGGCCAGCAGCGACGCCAGCCACAGTCCGGCCGCCTCGAGGGGGAACTCGCTCTGGGGGAGGTAGGCGTCCATGAGGGCGAAGAACCGGGTCTCGTAGTCGGCCTGGCTGATGCCCATGTGGCGCTCGAACGCCTCGGCGAAGGGGACGTCGTCGCCCATGTCCCGCATCACGGCGGCGAGGTCGGCGGGGGTCTTGTCCATGCCGCGGGGATCGAGCAGGTACTCGACGGCGAGCTGGGCCATCGGGTAGTAGTAGTTGGAGTACGCCCCGGGGGCCAGGTCCGAGAAGGGTATGTCGACCTGCCACGAGATCGGGTTGATCCGCCCGTATTCGGCGATCAACTCGTCGACCTGGTGGAGGGTCCGCGGCGCCCCGCCGGTCGAGCCGCCCGAGACGGCTTCGGCCGTCCCTTCGCTGAACCACACCGGCATGCGCCGCGGGTCGCCGACCGGCACGTCGCCCACGAACCGGCCCTTCAGCAGCGCCTCGGCGACGTGGACCAGCTCGTGCTTCAGGTTGATCCGCACCGTTGCGGTGCTGGTGGGCTCCCCGATCTCGTTGTCGAACGACGCGATGATCACCCCGGCGTAGTAGCCACGGGCCCCGCCGCCCTCGATGACGTGGGAGCGGTTGGCGTACAGGTCGATCTTGTCCTGACCGGCGGGGAAGGTGAACATCGTGACCGGATCGAGGCTCATCTCGTCGATGATCTCGCCCCAGACCTCTTCGGCAAGGGTTCCGAGACGCTGTCGTGCCTCCTGGCCGGCGCCGTCGCTGTAGACGACGAAGTGCGCCGTCTCGTAGGGGTGCCCGTCGTGGGGCCATGCCTCGCGGACGTACCACGACCCGCTGTCCACCATCTGTGCCGCATCGGGAGGTTCGGATTGCGGCGCCGACTCGGAGCACCCGGCGACGGCCCCGATCAGGAGGACCCCACCGACCAGCATCGCCCGCGCCCGGAGGCGGCGGGACCCGATCCCGGACCCCGCGGCGCCGCTCGGTCGCTCGGCGTGTCCCATCCGCGCTCCTTCGCTGCCTTCATCGGCTCGCCGGGCGGCCGTGGTGCCAACCTCCCCAACTCGCCTGACGATGCGGGTGCCGCACGACACGGCGGACCGGTTCCAGCCGAGAACCGCCGCCAGCATCGAGGGTATCTCCGGATTGGTCAGCCGGTGGGTCGTACTGCGTCTGCCGGGTTCATGGTGGCGGCCCGAACCGCAGGGTAGAGGCCGGCGACGATGCCGAGCAGAAGCGCGACGCCAATGGCAGCGGCGAGAATGCCGGACGGTATCGCCACAGTCCAGCCCTGACGGTGGGCGTATGCGTACGTGATGGCGGCGCCCAGCGTGGTGCCGGTCATCCCGCCGATGGTGGTGAGGGTTGCCGCCTCGACGACGAACAGGAGCCCGATGTGATGACGGGTGGCTCCCAGGGAGCGGCGGAGGCCGATCTCGGTGCGGCGCTCCAGCACGGAGATGACCATGACGTTGGCGACCCCGACTGCGCCGACACCGAGCGCAACCAGCCCCAGGCCGATGAGGAGACGCTGGAGCCCCTCGTCGACACGGGCCCGCTGATCGCCAACCGATTGAACGACCGGGCGCACGAGTTCATGCCGCCGAGTCTGCTGGCATCCCAATTCGATGCACTGGAACGACCCGCCGCCGAAGACGATGTCGTCGTCGCCGACATCGAACTGCCCGTCGCCGACCTGGTGGCGTTCGCCACGGCGCGGCTCGGAAGGGATTGAGCTCCTTCCACAACGAGGGATCCGTCGGATCAGGACGCGTCATCGCGTGTCCCTGCTGGGATCGAGCCAGCCCCTCGACAACCGTCCTCGAGACGAGCAGCGACAGCTGCCCTTCAGGGGCTTCTGCGCTGTAGGCGCTCCCAGGATCGAACCGGTGACCTCTGCCGTGTGAACGCGAAACCGATACCACCGGTCATCAACGGCCGCCCCACAGACGTACGAGATCGATCGCCTCAGGTACGAGCAGCATCCCGCTCCGGTCCCTTCGTTGCACGGCACGATTCGTCGCGGCGCGACAGACGGTTCAGTGGCAGCGGCATCGATCTCTTCGCTCGACTCGCGGGTACGCGAGGGCCGCCGGGGGGGGCACGTCCTCTCGCATCTGCGGCGGTCCCCGGTCCGGCCATCACCTAGGATCACACCCAACCTGACAGCCGGGCCGTAAACCACACGTGCGCGACATCGCGGCTCGACGAGACAAGGCCGGGAGTTGGTCTGACGCCTGCCATGGAACCGACTCACAAGACCTGGGCAACATCGGAGCGGTTCATACCCAAGGCCTTCATCAGGCCACTTCTTCGGTTCGGCCAGATCGAGGCGGCATCGGGCATCGTGCTGCTCGTCACAGCGGTCGCCGCAGTCATCTGGGCCAACAGCGCCGGCTCCGACACCTACCACTCGATGCTCGACGCTCATCTCGTCATCCACTTCGGGGCGTTCCACCTCGACGAGTCCGTCCTCCACTTGATCAACGACGGGTTGATGGCCATCTTCTTCTTCGTCGTTGGCCTCGAGATCAAACGCGAGCTGGTTGCGGGCGATCTCCGAGATCCGAAGGCGGCGGTCCTCCCCGTTGCGGCCGCCGCAGGAGGCATGATCCTCCCTGCGCTCATCTACGCGTTGGTGACCGCCGGCAAAGGCGCCGACGCCGCAGCCGGCTGGGGAATCCCCATGGCAACCGACATCGCATTCGCCCTCGGGATCGTTGCACTGGTGGGACCACGCATCCCGTCGGGGGCGAAGCTGTTCCTTCTGGCGGTCGCAGTCGTCGACGACATCGGCGTCATCGCCGTGATCGCCATCTTCTACACCACCGACCTGAACGCCGGCTATCTGGCAGCCGCCGTTGCCGGGTTGATCGTTGTGTGGGTAGCGAGCAAGGTCCAGGTGCGGGCGCTCTGGTTCTACTTACCGCTCGCCGTCGTGATCTGGTACATGATGCTCGAGTCAGGGGTCCACGCCACCCTTGCCGGGGTGGCCCTCGGCGTCATCACGCCCGCCCGGCCCTACTACAACAGACGGGACTTCGAACAGCGGGCGGAGGCGATCATGGAGCGGCTTCCCGCCGACGAGGCAGACAGCCAGCAGACGCAGGAGCACATCGATCACATGACCCTGTTGATGTCCAGGATCGCCGGTGAGTCGGTGTCGCCGCTCAGCCGCCTCGAGCACGCCCTCGTAGGTTGGAGCTCGTTTGTGATCATCCCGATATTCGCCCTCGCCAACGCCGGGGTCGATTTCCGCGGGATCGACCTCGCCGATGCGCTCACGTCACCGGTGTCACTGGGCGTGGGCGGAGGACTGGTGGTCGGCAAGGTCGTGGGGATCACCGTCGCCTCGATCGCCACGGTGCGGTTCGGCCTCGGCCGCCTTCCGTTGGCGACCACCTGGCGCCACATCGTCGGCCTCGCCGCAGTCGCCGGTGTCGGTTTCACCGTCTCGATGTTCGTCACCGGCCTTGCATTCACCGATCCTGCCCTCGGTGACCTCGCCAAGGTGGGGATCTTCGCCGGATCGCTCATCGCCGCCACCATCGGCGCCCTGGTGCTGAGAGGAGCACGGCGGATTGGTACCGATCCATCCTCTCTCGAATCCGGAGCGTGACCTTACACGCCCAAGGCTCCCCGACGAATCGGCCGAGCCCTAACTGACACATGTCACAAGCTTGAGGTTCTGTTGCCTAGCACTGCTTGTTGTCTGAGCCAGACAACACTATGATGTAGACAACATGGCTGATCTGTCCCCTACCCGAACTGCCGAGGCGAGATCGTACCGTCGTGTCATCGAGCAGGCGATCGCAGTTCTCCGCGAACAGCTCCCGACGTCGTGGTCCGTTGCCCTCGAACTCGAGCCAGGGTTCGACAAGGACTGGCGACCCGACGCGGTGATCACAATCAAGGGGTCAGGCACCCGGAAGTCGAGTCGGTTGCTTGTTGAGTACAAGAACGACGTGACACCGCGAGTGGCTTCGAACGCTGCCGCCCAGCTGAAGGCCTTCCTCGGTCGAGACCCGGAGGCCGCCGGTGTTGTCATCGCCCCGTGGGGAAGCCGGCGTACTCGCGAGGTCCTCAGGCAGTCGGGGGTCGGTTTCATCGACCCCACAGGGAACATCGACCTGGTTGTCGAGAATTCTGGCCTGGTCGTGCGTGTCGATGGTGCCGATGACAATCCGCTGGGGAAGCCGGCGGCGTCTCCGAATCTCCGCGGGCCTAAGGCGTGGTCGCTGATGAAGACCATGATCGAGGTGAAGCCACCGTACGGAGTCCGTGAGCTCGCAGACGCAGTCGACACCGATCCGGGCTACACGTCTCGTGTGATCCAGGCGCTCGCCGAGGAACGCCTTCTGTCTCGCCAGCGACGAGGACCTGTCACGGACGTCGACTGGCGAGCGATGCTGACTCAGCTCACATCCACATACGGCCTGCTGGACGCCAACACCACATCAACGTGGATTGCCCGCAGCGCGGTCCGTAGCCTCCCGCAGAAGCTCGCAGGATCTCGCCTACAGACGAGGTGGGCCATCACCGGTTCACTCGGTGCCTACCTCATCGCGCCGGTTGCCGTTGGCGGCGGAGCCTTCATCTACGCCGACGATCCCGCCGAGGTAGCTGAAACCCTCGACCTGTTGCCGGCGGACTCCGGGATCAATGTCATCGTCGCGAGACCGTATGGTGACGCCGCCTACGTCCGCAACTGGCTCGCCGACGGAGCCACCTACGTCTCGCTCCCCCAACTTGCCGCCGATTGCTTGACCGGCGGCGGTCGCATGCCGTCAGAGGGCGAAGCACTCGTCGAATGGATGGCCGCCAACGAAGACCGCTGGCGAGGATCCGGCTTCGACGACGACCCGAATCCGCTCGACCGCTCGTGAACCTCCACGATCCCACCTACGTCGCGGCACGGACGGTGCTCCTCGACGCGCTCGACGCGCTCGCAGACCACCGCAACGCACTCATCCTGGTCGGTGCCCAGGCCGTGTACCTGCGCACCGAACCGCTCGACGGCTACCAGGACTTCACCACCGACGCCGACCTGGCCGTCGACCCCGGCATACTCGGCGACCGGCCGGGCCTCGAAGAAGCAATGCGGCAAGCCGGGTTCCGCCTACTCAACGAGAACACCGGCAAACCGGAACCGGGGATCTGGGAAGCTCGGGTGCCGGCCCCGGATCGGACTGAAGACTTCATCATTCCAGTCGACCTGATCGTGCCTGAAGCGGTCGCCCCGCCAGGCGGGCAACGGGGTGCAAGACTCGGCGGCCAGCACGGGAAACGGGCTGCTCGCCGAGCAATCGGGCTCGAAGGCGCCCTGGTCGACAACTCGCCCGTCGAGATCCCTGCACTCGCCGCAGGCGACCCACGAAGCACAGTCATCAAAGTGGCGGGAGAAGCCGCGCTGATCGTGTCAAAGGTTCACAAGATCGGAGACCGAACGACCCGGCCGGACCGACTCAGAGACAAGGACGCCGCCGACACCGTGCGTCTCTTCATGTCGTCAGATGCTGCGGAGATCGCCGTTCGCTTTGCTCTGCTTCTCAACGACGATCGATCGGCCGGCGTCACAAGGCAAGCAATCGATCGTCTCGACCCGCTCTTCGGCACGCCCCGGAGCCTCGGCACCGCGATGGCCGTCCGAGCCCTCCAAGGGGCACTTCCTCGCGATACCGTCGTTGCGGTTTGCTTGGCCTTCGTCACCGACCTCAGACGCCGCCTGAAGGAGGCTGGCCTCATCTGATCGGTGCCCCGTCGACCTCTACCGTGTGAACGCAAGACCGATACCACCGATCATTCACGGATACCACCGGTTGTCCAGTGTTGGTGGGATTCTCACCACCGGTTGTCATCGGTCATCACCGATCACTTGCGGTCCTCATGTGGTCGCGACGTGGTCGCGGGCATGGCTCACCGACGATGGGCTACTCCCCCAGCAACAACTCGGTGGCTTCCTCGACGCTCATCGCCTGACCCTGCGCGTACAGCCGCCGGTACGCGACTTCGCCGAGGACCACCGTTGCGGCATCAATCCCTGGCCTGAGCTGGCGATCCCAGAATGATGGCATCTCCATCGACATGTGGCGATCACCGGCTCCGTAGAGCACTGCGTCGTCGTCGGCCCAGAACCTGGCTCACCCACCACCTCTTGGGCACCCCAGCGTGAAGCGGCTCGGTGGATCAAGCCGGAAAGGGGTTCCAATCAGGGCCGCTTCCCATACAATGGCAATGGTGAGGTTCTGATGAGGCGTATCACGACAATTGTGTTCGTCTTCACGATCGCGGTGGCTTCCTGCACGCAGACCTCCGACGACGGCACGACCACTCGCGTCTCAACCGCAGCCTCCGATACCACCCACACCGAGGGATCGACGCCTCCTGCTACCGGCGGCGGAGTGTGGAGCAACCCGAACGCCCTCACCGCGCTGGCCGTCGGGCCCGACGGCACGATCTGGGCGGCCGGCCTGGGGGGCGTCACGGCATGGGATCCTTCCTCCGGTGACCATCGAGTCTTCACGATCGCCGACGGTCTCGGTGCCAACCTCGTGCGTGACGTCGCCGTCGACGCGGCCGGGCACGTCGCCGTCGCCCACGGGTACCCCTACGCCGAGGACACGTGGTTGGTCGACGTGTCCGTGCTGGACGGCGGCGTGTGGACCTCGTACGACCTGAGCGGCGACTACCCATACACCGGGCAGTGGTCGGTCGACCTGGACCCGTCGGGCCAGCTTCGGGCGGTGTCGGACGCCGGGGTGTATCGCTACGGCAATGGTGCGTGGGAGCAGACCACGGAGGATCCCGATCTCGTTCCGGTCGCGACCGTCACCGATGACGACGGGAGGCTTTGGATGGCCTTCTGGGACGTGGCGTTGATCCGTCTTCCCGCCGGTGCGGTGCCCTCGGAGGAGGCGATCAACGATGAAGACGTCGAGATGCATGCCGTCGCGCAGTACCTGAGCGAGTACGAGCCAGCCGTTGACGCGGGTGCGATCGCTGCGCTGCATCTGGTTCCCGGTCTCGAGTACGTGGTGGGTGCCGCCGTGACAGACAGCCGCATATGGGCGCTCGGAGGTCCGGGCACCGCCAGCTGGGATGGGGAGCAGTGGACCCGGGTCGACGCACCGGAGCTATTTGACGTCGACGTCGTCGACGTGGTCGCGTCCGACGGTGTCACCTGGCTCGCCACGGGCGAGGGTCTCATCCGGCTCGCCGATGCCGGAGTCGAGCGCTGGCTCGTGCCCGGCTCCGTGGGATCCACCGCTGCCCATCTCGTCCCCTACGGTGGCGGCGTCGCTGGCATCTTCTTCGATGCAGAGTACGGCGGCGCCCCTGACTCCTTCCAGGTCGCAGCGTTGGCTGGAGACGAGGCCACGATCCTCCTCACCACCGCGTACGACCAGAACACCGACGCGGGCGGCGGGGCCGTCGTCCCCAACGTGGTCGTGGACGCCGATGGTCGGCTCCTTGGAATCGACGACCGCGGCGACCTGATCGATGTTGTCTCCGGCGACCTGGTCGCGGAGACGGAGCCGTACCCTCGATCGATCAACGAGCTGATGGTCGACGGCGATGGCGGGATCTGGGCCGATGTCGTCGACGCCCTCTGGTACCTCGAGGGTGAGGCGTGGGTCGAGGTCGTTTCGTACGGCTACATGGCCGATCCACGATGGTGGATTCGCGAGACCGAGGCGGACGCCTCGGGTTCCGGTGCCTGGCTCGGCGCATGGGACTCGAACGCATCCGAGACGGCGTTGTACTTCGTGACGCCCGACGGCACCGTCACCGAGGTGGAATCTCCGCCCCTTCACTCGATCGGTGCGATGACCGTCGACGGGACGGGCGTGCTCATGGCCAGCTTCAACAGCTTTAGCGACGACGGTGTGATCGTCGCCGGGTACGACGGATCGGCCTGGGAGGCCTGGAGGCTCGCTGATGCGCCGGACGCCATCACCGTCCTGAGCCGCACATCGGACGGCACGATCTGGGCGGGCACCGGACACCCCGATCCGAGCGTCTCGTCGGGTCGGGGACTCGTCGCGATACGAGGCGACCAGTGGGGTCTCGTCACGACAGGCATCCCCAGCCCCGACATCATCGCCATCACCTCTACGGGTCCCGATGAGCTCTGGGTCGGCAGCGCTGGAGGAGTTGCCCTCGTCGACCCGGGTGCGGTCACCTTCTCCGAGACCGGCGAGGTCGTCGCCGAGACGTCGACCGGGTCGGCCACGACCACCGTCCCCACCAGCACCACCACGACCACGGCAGCCACGACCACCTCCACCTCGGTGCCGAGGCAGTTCGAGGTCGGGGTTCCCGAGTATCAGGTTCCCGCCCTCTCGGGATCGGACGGGTACTACGGGTCCGGATGTGCGCCCGGCACCGACACGCTCCCCGATGGCATCTGGTTCGGCGGAATCGAGCGAGCTTCCGAGACGCTCATCGAGTTCGACCTCATGTGCTTCGGGCCGCCCGACGCCGCCAGCCCCGGAGCCGGAAAGATCACCAACTCGAATCCGAAGCTACGGCAGGTGCCGGTCGATGCTTCGGCCCTGGTCTACGCCATCGCCGATGACGGGGGATGGCAACTGGTTCCGTACCCCGCCTGGTACGTCGATCCCGGCCACGACACGTTCTGCCCACCGGAGGGTTGCTGGAGCGTGTGGCTGTACGTCAACGACGGCGCTGTCACCGAGATCGTGCAGCTCTGGTTCACGTGACATGAATACATGCCCGGCGGGGCAAGCGCCGGTTCGGGCCAATCGTCGGGTCCCGGAGTCAGCAGCACGCGTCACGGTTCCGCTCCCCAGCTGACTGGCCTCACCGGGCTTTCGTTCCGTAGTGGACCTCTTCCGCAGAGGTGACAACGTTCTTCTCGTACTGGTGGGATCGGACAACGGACCGCGAAGCGGTCCGCGACCTCTGCCGTGTGAAGATACGGCAGGGCAGTTCGCTGACCTGGGGGTTTGGTCAGAAACGGCGTCGTAGCAGGCTATTCGAGCTTGGCTCGACTTCGCCGTTTCGCACTGTTTCGCGGCGGCTTGTGTCAGATCTGTGTCAGATCCAATCTTTGTCGCGGCCACGGTCAGGTCCAGAACGGCGGCCGCTGTAGGCGTCACGGAGCAGCGGCATCGAGTCGGACGATGAACCGCTCACATACCTGTAG
>Ga0307435_1000495_pt1 | contig 17429 bp, 8 predicted proteins | sample SalMarWE160470MG_FD_202164 | JGI IMG/M metagenome (GOLD analysis project Ga0307435, IMG submission 202164) | Salt marsh sediment microbial communities from the Plum Island Ecosystem LTER, Massachusetts, United States - WE1604-70 | ecosystem: Environmental > Aquatic > Marine > Intertidal zone >... | reverse complement strand
ATAGGCACCCCTAACAATTGTCCTGATGCATCGTATCCTCCATGGGCCTGCAACAGATGAAACATGAAAAATGCCCTCAAAGCATAGGCTTCTCCTTTATGTCTTTGATTGAATAAATAATTGACCGTGTCACTCAGGTATGACCATTCAACACTATCGGTTTCAGCCAGAAACCTGTTCAGGTAAGTGATGGACGTGTACGCATTTTCCCATTGATCCACCGGATTATTGATTGCAGACCACTGACCCGTAGCCATTTGAAGCAAACTGCTGGATTTATCATTGGTTACCGCATTGTCAGTTGCAACATCATTAAAGCTGTAGCTGTTTGTAGGAATTCTTGTGTACGCGTTTAACAACAATCCTTCTGCAAAAATAGCATCATCATAAATATCTTCCAGTGTGCGATCATTTTCATCCACCGGAGTGATAAGTTCTTCACAACCGGCAAATACAAACGCGACCGATAAAAGTATTAATATTAATTTATTCATGACTATTAATTTTTTATTACATTTCAATATTAAAAGTTAGCCCTCAATCCCAATTGATAATTCCTTAGCCGTGGTGAACTACCAATATCCAACTCCATTATATCCTTGTTTTTTGCAATGGTAAGCAGATTTGATCCACTGATGAATATTCCCAGTTCACGGATATAAGTTTTTTGGCTTTTATTTCTTATTAAATCATAAGAAATTTGCACTTTTTCCAAATCAAATCGATCTGATTTATAAATCCAAAAATCCGAGTACCTGTAATTATTGTTGTTCTGCAAGGAACTTAAACGAGGATAGGCTGCAGTGTTTCTGGTTTCCTCAGTCCACCTGTCAAGTACAACTTCTGAATATTTATCGTCACCATCTACCCAGTAATAGTTTTCAGTTTTTACCCCGTTTCCACCAATAGAACCAGTAGCCCTCACAAACAAAGTTATGCCTTTATAAGATGCCGAGAAAATAATACCATAATTGAAAGGCGCTATCCGTTTTCCAATTTCAACTTCATCCCTTGAGTCAATAATATTATCGCCATTTTGATCAACATATTTGATATCTCCGGGCTTAACTGCACCAAATACCTGTACAGGACTGTTTTCTATATCGGTTTCATCTTCAAAAAAACCGTTGCTTATCAATCCGAAAATAGCATCCACAGGCTTGCCTGTCCTGTTCTGGTAATCATCAGCGTATAGCTCATCCCGTTTCACTGCTTTTGAATTCGCATATATTGCATTTACACCCAGATTAATTTCCAGTTCGCCTACTTGCCTGTTAATGTTCAACATCATATCCAAACCGCTGCGTTTGTCACTGTTAAAATTGGTATATGGAACCAGGTCGCTAAAATAGTTTGGATATTGGGTAAGCCTTTGGGTGGGCATACCGTCCATCTGGTTCACAAAATATATAGTTTGAAACCAGATAAGCTTATTGAAAAGTGATGCTTCCAGCCCAACATTGATTTCCTTTCTCTTCACATAGGAAAGATTTGGGTTTGCCCCTTGCTGTGATGTGGTTGCCTGGTTATAAAATTGACCATCATCCCATGAATAATAATTACCCGGTGAATAGATATTTTCATATAGATAATAATCATTGATATCCAGGTCAGTATTAAGCATACCTGCCGAAGCTGATAGTTTAAGATGGTCGATCACAGATGATCCGGACATAAAATCTTCGGAACTGATCAACCAGGCAAGGCTCATGGTTGGAGAAAAAGCAATTCTTTTTTCTTCAGGCAATTTTGTTGAATTAACAACGGCCCCGCTAAAATCAACCCAGTATCTGTGATCGTAATTGTATCCCAGCTGCAAACCCAGGTTGGCATTATTGTCTGGCTGAGTCACTCTGGTTTGGCGTATTGAAATGCCATTAGATAACAACATGGCAGAAACATTATGAACCTGGCTAAATGTTCTTTGGTAATCAAAATACATCGATAATCCAACACTTCGTGTCTGAGATGAAGATTTTATATTTTGGTTTCCCGTTCTGACATCACTACCATATTTTGTGAGCCCTCTAATCACATAGCTTTCGGGTTCCAAATCCCATGATGGTTGATAAATAGAATAGTCATTATCAATTGACTGAGTATAACGGTTATTAAAGTCCACATTAAACCTGGTATGGAACGCCAAACCTTCCAACAGCCCCCCAAGATCAACATCTACTGTATTGGTAATTTGCAGAAGCCTGTCAATGTTTTCATCGTACCCGCCTGCATATAATTCGGCAAAAGAGTTGGTAATATATTCCTGACTACCGCCCAATATATATTTGCCATCAATTATGTTACGGCTGTTATTTGCAAGATCAAGTACTTCGGTAGAATCCGCAGATATCATATTCAACGGGATTAAGGGAGAGTATTTATATGGCAAAACAGTTGCCGCATCATCCCAGTAGTTGCCCAATCCCCTTCTGCTGTTTTTCATCACGGCAGAAATGTCAATGGAACTTGAAATATATTTATTCAGGTTTAAATCCACGTTTCCACGAATGTTAAATCTGTTGTCAGTCTCGTTTTTTGCTTCACCGACATTTAATATGGTAGTATTGTATAACCAACCTATATTCGAATAAAACCGGGCACTTTTATTTCCTGCATTAAATTCTGCATTCAAATTGTTATAATTCACATAATTATTTAAATATTCCGAGGAATAATAATCCAGGTCGGGATACCTGTAAGTGTTACCGGTTCTATACAAACTTATCAATTCATCGTCAAAAGTTGGTTCAAGGCCATCGTTTACACGTGCTTCATTATAAAGCTCCATGTAATCTGCGGAGTTTAAATATTTTGGATACGATTTTGGGGTACCGATCCCTTTGGAAGCCCAGACTTTAACTTTACGTTTATCGGCTTTTCCTCTTTTTGTGGTGATCAATATCACCCCTTTAGCTGCATGACTGCCATACAAAGCTACCGCATTCACACCTTTTAAAACAGTGATCTGATCGACTTCTTCAAGCCTGATATCATCGAAATTGCGGGGTACCCCGTCAATCAAAATCAAGGCATTCTCCATACCCCAAATATTATCTGACCAAAGCAGCCCGCCAATTCTTGCACTTAAACCTTCAGAAACATCTGAACTGTAATCGATATTGATATAGTCATCAGTATTCAGGACATTGATGTCGCAATTGAGATCCCTGCTCTCAATCTCTCTAAAAGCAATATTAACTTTTTCTGCAATACTGTCTTTTTCAAGAATATTTTGATATGCATCCGCCTGCGCATTCACCTTTCCGAAAATGAAAGCGAGCGTTACACAACAATAAATTATTTTTTTTATATATTTCATTTTATCTATTTTTTAATTATGGGATATTTAAGATATTTAACTGTCTGTCTCATTTTATAATCAGGTAAATTTTATATCTCAGTAACAGTTTTTACCACGCCATAGATTCAGTTACCATCCGGGGTTTTGTCCAAATTCACGATAAATACTTACCTGATCGGTTGGCAGTGGCAACCAGTAATGTCTATCTTCAACAACCCTTGTAACAACTACTCTTTCTTTCATATTAATTGCTGCGATTTCTCCATCAATTGTATCACGGTCAAAATCAATTGCGGTTTTTTCCCTGTATTCCATATTCTTTGCAAGTAACCATCTGCGCAAGTCACAGAACCGGATATTTGCCTCGCACATTAATTCAACTGCCCGTTCCCTGATTATTTCACTCATAAACGCATCTTTCGATCCAAGAAACCTCGCGTCAACGGCACCGACATTTGCCCTGCCCCTCACGATATTGACTGCGTCCCCGGCAGTTAATACATAATTACTTTCGCCGGGATAACTGCTTTGCGGGGTGCCATATCCTTGTAACACGGCTTCCGCGTACATGAGGTATACATCTGCCAAACGCATATAGGGAGGAAGGTTTATCCTCAGCTGGTTTTCATTATCTGTAGGGTTGGCTGTCAGGTTGATGAATTTTATTAACAGATAACCGGTACGGCTTCCATTATTCTCAGAACGATAATTTCCATCGGTATACAGGTTGGCATAGCGCCTGTAATCTTCACTTGCATCACCTCCCTGAATTACCCGTTCGCCATCATGCACGATACTTTCGTAAAAACGCGGATCCCGACCGGTCCATGGATGGAGAGTATCATAACCTGAACCCTCGGCATCAAGTGGCAATCCATTGGCCATACCAAAGTTCTTAACATAACTGTGTGGCGGGGAGACCATATTTCCATCAAGGTTTCCTCCTAACACCGGAGGCAGCCACAGCGAATTTGAAGGATCATATCCCGGGCCGTTCCAGAAAAATCTCGGAGACAATAATGATTCAGGATATCCCGGCAAATCATTGCTTAAGGTGTAAAAGTTTTCATGATACCTTTCCCATTCAATGAGCCGGTAAGGAGCTTCACCTGTGTGAGACAGGTAAAGGCATTTGTAGAATGCTTCCGCGGCCTTTTTACACAGTTCTTCGTCATACGTTGCATTTCCCGTAGATTCCTTGTTCATTAACGGACTCCCGGCATACAGGTAGTTTTTACCCAGATATCCATAGGCAACCGATTTTGTAATCCTTTGAAAATTTTTTCCCAACGTGGCCCTTCCAATAGTTGTTTTATCCCAATCTGTTGGAAGAAACAATGCTGCCGAATCCAGATCTCTTGCAACTTTTTTTGCCGTTTCCTGGTAACTCAGCCGCGGAAGATCCAGCTTACCTGAACCAAGTACTTCTTCAATATAAGGAAGGCCTCCCCATAAACTCATTAATTGAAAGTGAAAAAAACCACGGAAGAATAAAAGTTGCCCTTTTATTAGGTCTTTTTCTTCCTGGGTTGCCTCAACCAGTTTATCCAGATTAGCCAGACCAACATTGGCTTTCCTTAATCCGTACCAGCTCAAATCCCATAATCCTACCTGAAACCAATCAACAGGTGTTGTAACTACGCCATTACAAGCCTTCAGGTAGCTTTGGTTCCATCCGCAGGCAGTGGTTAACCAGTACCAGTAATCTCCATTATCAAAATGTGTAATCAGCCTCCAGTCAACCGTGGTGGGTATAACTTCGTCTGCCAGGTTCCAGTCGGCTACCCATGTAGATTTTGTATAATCGGGTATACAATGATACATCTCTTCAACAAATCCCTGGAAACTCTTGAAAGTACCAAAGACCTCCTCTTCTGAAATTTCAGCCTCCGGTGCTTTGTCGAGGTATTCTTCACATGATGTCATTAATATACATGTTAATACAGTATATGTGTATAGTATTTTACTTAAATTAATTTTCTTTTTCATATCTAATTATTTTACAGAATAATTTTTACTCCAAGATTAATTCGTCGTACTGTGGGATAAGACCCTTGTCCGCCCCATCCACCAAGATTTGATTCACGGTCATCCGGCATTTTTGTCCATAAGAGAAGATTGTTTCCATTAATGTAAATTTGCAATGAATTCATTCTTAATTTATTGATCAATCCCGAACTGAAAGTGTATGCCAGTTCCGCATTCTTTAAACGTAAATATGAACCGTCATAAGCATAATAATTACCTGTCATACTAGTTTGTGCTATAAAGCGCGGCAGAAAAGAATCGGCATTTTTGTTGTCTTTTGACCAGAATTCACCCTGGTCAAATACGACATTTTTTTGCCTCGGGAAATTGCCAAACGAAATATACCTGGTCACATTGTTTACACCATAAAATTGGACAAACAAACTGAATCCTTTATAATCAATGCCAAAACTGGTGCTATAGGTATTCTGCGGTCTTTCAGGAAAACCATTGGGAGCCTCGTCATAATCATTTATTATCCCGTCACCATTAAAATCTATGAAATTATAATCGCCGGGCAATTTCAATCCGTCGTTTGCATTCCATTCCGTGCTAGCATATACTTCATCCCAGGTATTGACAAAATCCGAGATCATAATCGATCTGTACTGAGCTATCTGATACCCTTGCTTTTTTTTATAATCGGGATATAATGCCGGATCATCTGCAGCAAGAATTTTGTCTTTTGCATGGGTCATGCTGCAATTGATCCAAACTCTGAAACTGTTTGCAAACCTTTTATTCAGTTTTGTTTCAATTTCATATCCTTTAACTTCCGTTTCTCCAAGGTTTGCCGTGGGCGGATCGCCACCAAGGTAAACCATCACAGCCCTGTCGGAACCATTTACAAGAATATCATAACGGTAATCTTTGAAAACATCGATACTACCCTCCAGCAATCCATGAAAGAATGCATATTCAATACCTAAATTTTTCTTTTCAACTGTTTCCCAATGAATATCAGGGTTGCCGATTTTACCTTCACTATACCATACATAAGGGCTTCGGTCGGTAAAAGTCGTTCCCAGATAAGTCTCGCCTCCATATTCCCATGGTGTCTGGTACAACCACCTGGCGCTAACGGCATCGTTTCCAACACGACCCCATGATCCACGGATTTTAAACTTATCCAGCCAGCTTATATTCTGCAAAAAACTCTCATTGCTGATCATCCACCCGATTGCAGCGGATGGAAAGAATTCGAAACGGTAATCTCTTCCGAATCTTTCAGAACCATTATATGAACCATTGAATTCAGCAAAATACCTTTCATTATAATTATAGGTTGTTCTGAATACCCAGTCTTCCCGATAATGGGGAAACTCACTTCCTTTTGCGTATTCTTCGCGACTGAACAGCCCCATGGCTGTTATTTCATTTCTGCCGATTTTGGTGCTGTAATCCGATTGTAACTGATAGAATATTTTCCTGTAAGTTTCTTCATATTGTACAGAGTCACTTTGATATGACCATGGACCAACTACAAAATCATATCTGTTACGTCCGCTTTCATTTAAAAGAAATACCTCTCCATCAGGAGATATCCATTTTGCATAAGTACCACCCCAGTCAATTACACCACTTTCGGAAATAAAACTGTTATCCAAAGAGAAAACACCTTTCATTTTCAATCCTTTTAACAGCATCCCCAGGTCCTGGTTAAGCGTAAAATCAGTATTGACATTCGTGGTATTTACTTTTTGGATACCCGAGTTTGAGAAATTCGATACAGAGTTTACAACACCAACAGGATCTTTGGGATAAAACCCCCATGCTCCATCACTATACTGAATAGGAAATGCATCGGGAGGGTTTCCATAAACACCCTGCCACATGGTATATTCGAAATTTGACCACGTATCTTGTTTTTGGCCATAAGAGCCATAAAGATTGGCAGTAAATGTTGTGGAGTTTGTAATATTCAAATCAAGGTTACTTCTGAAATTCAATCTGTCATAACCATAACCAGGAGTATAGCCCTTCCCATTGTCTCTCACATTCATAATGTCGCCTTCATTAAGATAATCTACTGAAGTAAAATATTTTACTAATTCTGATCCCCCGGAAATACTGATGTTGCTATTATATGACATTGCATAATCCTTGAAGGATTCTTTCTGCCAGTCAACATTCGGATAACGTTCGGCCTCTTCCAGACTGGAAGGATTTCGATACTTATTCAACTCTGCTATAGGTGTAATACTGGCCCATCCACCTGGTTCCACACCTAATTCCCTTTCAATAGCCATGTTCCTTATTCTAAGAGCATCATAGGAATCATACTTATTGGGAATTCTTGAAGGAATTTTCATGGTAGCGCTTGAATTAACAGTAATGTTTGCTTTTCCCTCGCTTCCCCTTTTTGTGGTTATCAGGATAACTCCGTTTGCTCCTTTCACTCCAAAAACTGCTGTTGCAGAAGCATCTTTTAATACTGAGATACTTTCAACTGAATTTATATCAAGTCCGCTCATGGAGCGTTCGATGCCATCTATTAAAATAAGAGGCTGGCTATTATTCCAGGTTCCCTGCCCCCTGATATAAATTATCGGGTCTTCTTCTCCTGGTTTTCCTGTACCCTGTAATGTAATTAAGCCAGGGATATTACCTGTTAAGGCAGCTCCCAAACTATTAACGCCACCTGTACGTTCGAGCACTTCGGCTTTGGTTTGCGATATGGCTCCAACTACACTTTCTTTCTTTTGTCTTCCATAACCAACAACAACAACATCAGCAATTTCAACTAAATTCTCAACCAAAACTGCTTTGATATAGTCTTTTCCAGTCATGTCAATTTCTTCTCCCAACATCCCAATAAATGAAATAACAAGAATTTGATTGCCTGATGTTGGTATGTTCAATGAAAATTCACCATATTGATCTGTCGTAGTACCGATTGTAGATTCTTTTAGGATGACAGTTGCTCCTGGGATCGGGTTTTCATTATTATCAACAACTAATCCCTTTACGATACGATTTTCCTGTGCAAAGGAAGATGTACTAAAGAGAATTATTACAGAAAATAAAAAAACCCTCAATAACTTTTCCCTTTTTGAATTTGAAAGAGAAAAGAATTGAAATAGTCTTTTGTTAGTTTTTCCCATTTTTCTTTTTTCTTTAATTAATTTTTTATAATCTAAGGTCATTTAATTCAACTTTTTTTGTGCATACTTAAAGGCGGACTTACATTTGTTTGCTGGTTGCATACATCCCGATAGTGGTCCCTGTAAATCCAAAAGAATTTGCTGTTGAAAGAAAGTGTGCACTAACATCCTGGCATACCGCCTTCCATTGATTGTCATCACCTTTGGCGAAATAAAAATCATAGTACATACCTCTTGAAACAACTTTTAATTTTACAGGATCGTCAAACATAATTACCTGTTCACCAAGAATTTCAATTCCATCTTCAGACAGTTTTTCAACAGACACCTTTCTATTGTTATCTGATTTTTTAATGGATAGAAAATATTGATGTGTCTCGTCTTTATATAATAAAAGACCAGCTGCTTCCTTGTCATTATTCGGATTGAATATAACTTTTGTAGAGCACTCAAAATTGTGGTGTTGCATCCTTCGGCAAACGAATGCAGGGGTTTTCTTTTCAGAAGCATTAACATCTATACATTTCAAGGTAAGATATCCGGGTTTTTCAGTTAATGAATATAGATCTTTTGCCGGGGATCTTAAAGTTATCCAATAATCGGGTAAAGTATATGAGTCAAATGATTCATTTTTTTCAAAATTGCCAAAAGTGACTTCTCCCTTTTTCTTTACCTCTTTTCTTTTAAGAATCATTGGGACTGTTTCCTCACCTTGCGTCATATATGGAAACCCGTCTTCACTCCACCTTACAGGCATCAAAAAGGTCTCTCTTCCTAAATTTTCAAATTTATTTTCTATAGGACGGCATGCTAAAAAAACAGACCACCAATTACCTTCTTTTGTCTGGATCAAGTCTGCATGTCCTGCACATGTAATTGGATTTTTCCTGTTAGGTTCGAGGTGCCTTTGCGTTAAAATAGGATTTTTTTCCCAGGGTTTAAAATCACCCATGGGAGAGTCTCCTTTAAATATAACCTCAGAATGCCATGGGCCTGTGCCACCTTCTGCAGCCATAAGATAATACTGCCCATTTATTTTGTATATGTGGGGACCCTCAATCCATATTGGTTTTTCTTCTGGCCGGACACCACCATTCACAATTTCTTTTTCAGGCCCAACAATCTTTTCGGTTTCAACATCAAACTCACGGATTTTTATTGCCCTATGTCCGTCATATAAAACTGGCCCTTCGGGTTCATCATTGTTTAAAATATATGCCTTGCCGTCATCATCAAAAAAGAATGAAGGATCTATTCCCCTCAAATCTCTCAACCAAACAGGATCAGACCAGGAACCAAAAGGATCTTTTGTTTTTACAAAAAAGCTTCCTGCACCAACATTGGTCGTAATCATGTAATATGTCTTGTTATGGGGATTGTAGCTTATAGCTGGTGCAAATATACCCCCACTTGTGTGTTGTCCTTCAAAATTTATTAATTGCGAAGGACGATCAAGAACATGACCAATTTGTTTCCAGTTTACCAGGTCGAGGCTGTGGAATATCGGAACTCCGGGATAATATACAAACGTTGAAGTAACCAAAAAATAGTCTTTCCCATTTGAACATATACTTGGGTCCGAATACCAGCCCGGTAAAACAGGATTGTAAAAATATTCTTCATCAGGTAACGGATTTTCTACATAAAATTGATCTTCTCCTTTGTATGTAAAATAATCAAAATATGCAGATGTACTGTTAGCAGTATTCAATTCTTTTATATTATCTTGATCTTGAGACTTTAAATGGCCTGTGTCTAAAAATAAAAAAATCATTAATAAGATAACATGTATTTTATTCAATTTATAGTATCTTTTTTTCATTATTGATTAAAATTAGTGGTACTTTGATATTTTGACAGTTGTTTCAAACTATTAAAAATCTCCGAATGGTTTTAGAGTAAGTAACAATAAAAAATAATTTATGTAAAGCGATTGTTTGTGATAAATTGTAATAGGTAATAAACTTTTTTCTTTGAAATTTTAGCAGTAATGTTTTCATAATAGTAGTTTTAACAATTAGTATTTATTAATATCAAATATATTGATATGGTATGTTATATTGCTTATTTATAGGTAACAATAAATGGTATCAGGGTAACAACAATTAGTTAGTTATTCTGTAATTAACAGAATTTCAGGCATTAGCTCGTCAGAGAGAATCAATTAATAATGATACTAAGACAGTATTCTCAATAAGACAATTTTGACATTTTTTGGCAAAAAATGAAGTTTTCAATAAAATATTATTTCAGATTCTGTTTTTACTGTTTTGACCTGTTAAAAGATAATCTTAACAAAACACAATAATATTATTTTGTCAATAATTAATTACTTTCGGTTTGTTTTTACAAAATTACTTGGCGATTGATTAAACTCTCTTTTAAAACATTTCGTAAAGTTTGATGGTTCTGTATATCCCACAGATAAAGCAACTTCGGCTATTTGCATATCTGTAGTCAATAATAGTTTTGCAGCTTTTTTCATTCTCATAGTCCGGATATAATTGTAAACGGTTTGATTTGCTAATGCAGAAGCCTTTCGATAAAGCTGCATTTTACTCATGGCCATATCTGATGCCAATGAAGGCGGACTAAAATCAGGGTTGTCAATATTTTTTTCAATAATCTTATTAAGTTTTTCTAAAAATTGAGAATCAAGTTTATTAGTAACAATTTCTGAATAATCAAAATCGATTCCTTTACTGAAAAGTTTCCGCAGTTTACGGCGTTGTTCGATTAGGTTATTTATCCGGGTTTTCAATATCGACATATTAAAAGGTTTTGTGATATAATCGTCAGCACCAATGTCGTAGCTATTTTGTATTATTTCTTCAGAATGCCTTGCAGTTAATAAAATAACAGGTATATGGCTTGTGCGTTCATTATTTTTAAGTTTTCTGCACAACTCTATTCCATCCATTTTATGCATCATCACATCGCTCACAATCAGGTCGGGAATCCTGCTAATCGCTTCTTTTAATCCTTCCTGACCATTTGCCGTTTCTATAACACGATATCTTAATTGCAATTCATTGTGTAATAATTTTCTTAAATCCGAATTATCCTCGACTATTAAAATCAAGGGTTTTATGGCAGAGAATTTTACTTCATCCTTTTTATCATCCTCTGTTGTCTCAGCGCTTTTTTCAAGATTCATTTCACTTGTGGTGATTTCATCTTTTTTATTTATATCAGATTCATTATTTGGTTCTGATTCAAAGATTGGGAGATAAATCGTAAAAACGGAACCTTTGTCAACCTCACTTCCTATTAAAATGAATCCTTTATGATTCTCAACCAATTCTTTGGTCAGTGAAAGACCAATCCCTGTACCGGTACTTCCGATTGGTTTGTTTTTGTATACTTGCTGAAAAGGATCAAAAATTTTAGAAATTGAATCTTTTGGTATACCTATACCGGAATCTGATAATTTGATTTCAAGATATTTATCGGCTAATCCTTGCAACGGGACTGACAAAGCATCTTTCACATCCAGCTTTAATGAAATAGTACCGAAGTCAGGAGTATATTTAAATGCATTTGAAATTAAATTAAACATAATTTTATCCAATTTATCTGAATCGAAGAATGTATATAACTGGGAACAAGAGGCTTGAAAAGTAAAATACATATTCCTTTTCTCAGCATAATTTTCAAAATTTGTATAGATCTTTTTGATAAAATCAATGATATCCCCTTTTTTCCATTCCATTTTAAGATAACCTTCTTCTATTTTCCTCAAATCAAGCAATTGATCAATTAGCCTTTTCAAACGCTGCACATTTTTAAGCATGATTTCATAATATGATTTCATCCTGTTGCGTTCAACATTTTCATTCAACAATGTTTCCAAAGGAGCGGAAATTAGTGTCAACGGGGTACGTAATTCATGGCTAATATTGGTATAAAACTGTAATTTCATTAAATCCATCTCATGAATTCTTTTTGCATTCATTCGTTCTATGGCCAGGGAATGTTTTTTCTTTTCTTCATTCAAAAAATACATATAGGTATAAACTATTATAAAAACCAATAGAATAAAATATGCGATGTATGCCCATGTAGTTTTCCAAAACGGGGGATTCACTATAATTTGTAAAGATATTTCTCTGGAATTATTGATATGACCGGGACTAAAAGCCCTTGCCCTAAATATGTAATGACCAGGTCTTAAGTTTGTATAAGTCATTTTTCTTTCTTTATCCAACCTGTTCCAATTGGTTTCAAGTCCTTCTAAAATACAAGTGTACTGTAAATCATCATTTTGCTTATAATCCAACGCAGCAAAAGCTAAAGTTATATAATTCTGATTATGCTTTAAAGTGATTTGATTTAATATACTTATATGTTTTTTTAAAGGAGAATCTTTATTATGAATGGTTACAGGCTTATTAAATAGTCTGAAATCAGTAAATACCAGATTAGGTTTAAAAGAGGATTGAATGACATGATAAGGATTAAAATAAGTTATTCCCTTATTTCCTCCAAAATATAGTTTATCTTCTGTTTTGCAATTTGATACAAAAAAGAAATCGTTTGAGATTAATCCATCTGCGGTTTTATAAATGTTAAATGAGAAATTAGATGGATCAAATCTACATAACCCATTATTAGTGCCAAGCCAAAGTATACCAAGAGAATCTTCAGATATAGAATTGACGATATTATCATGAAATCCATTTACTGAATTGTACTCGCAATAAATCCCGGTTTTAGTGTCCAATGAACAAATTCCTCCATCCTGCGTAGAAAACCAAATATCGCCTTTCTTGTCCTGAAAAATTACAAGTATTTTCTTTTCGGTAAGCAAATCTCCTTGTTCATTCTTAAAATTATGCTCAAATTGATATCCTTTTACAGTCCTGATAATTTTATTCATACCCGCCTGGGTACCTACCCATATGTTTCCGTCTTTATCTTCCAATAAACTCATTATAATATTGTTACTAATGGAATGTTCATCTGCGGGATTGTTGTATAAATTTTTAATAATGACATTTGATTGAACGGATTTCCTTAATTCAAATGAATCAATTAAACTTAGTCCCTGCCATGTCCCAATCCAGATGTTTGTGTGTTTGTCCTCCAAAAGACACATAATATAATCATCAGGTATTGGGTGATCGGGATAAGGTGCTGGGTATTTCCTGTAATTAATGGTACTTCCTGTTGTGTAACCGGCGTTTTTATCCGGAGTAAATTTAATTACACCTTCTCCTTCTGTTCCTAACCATAAGTTGCCCTGAAAATCACATATGATTGCCTGAATATTTTTTCCAATGTTTTCCCTTTGGTTTTTTAATACTACATCAGTAATTGTTCCATTTTCAATATTGAATTTTTTCAAACCTTCTCCAATGGTACCTGTCCATAAAAAACCTTCTTTCGAATCTAATAATGACCTGATTCCCAGTGTTAATTCAGGGTTAAGTCTTGATCTAATTGTTTGCGCATTGAAAATATCCGGCTTAATTCTTACCATTGCAATACCTTCTTCTGTGCAAAGCCAGATGGCGCCGTCTCTCGATTCATAAATTTTATAGATTACATTTGAATTTAAGTTTGCATACTTGTTGTTTTTGTTCGAAATCAGAATGGTTTCGGAACTATGAGTGATAGATTCCATAAGTATTAACCCGACATTTGAAATACTTAACCATATATTGGAATTGCTGTCTTTAAATACATATCTGGTCTGTAAATTTTTAGATTGCCCACTAATTTTAATATCTCTGAGTGAATAATTTCCAGTATTAAATATATCCAATCCTGTTTCGAAACAACTTTTCAATATATGAATCGAATCAAGAAAAAAAAATGAAGAATTGGCTTTCAATGCCATAAATGTTTCCAGGATGTTTTTGGAAGGATCAAAAAAACCAATATCTGTCATGGTAAGAAACCATACCTTTCCGTCCTTTGATTCTTTGATATCTATTATTTCACTTGAGATTAGATTGGAATTGCTTCGGTCAAAACGTTTTAACAGTTTAAGACTGTTTTTTTTATTTTCAATTTTTTTAACCTGAAACAAACCATTATTGGTACCAACCCAAAATATTTCATTTTTATCCTTGTACAAACAATTTACTGATAAATTTGAAAAATCAACCGGTAAATTTAACGACAAGGAATTATACCTTTCTGTTATTGAATTGAAAAGAAGCAAACCTTTATTATAGGTACCAACAAGCAACATGCCCGGTTCATACTCAATTATCGCCCTAATATCTGATTCCGGGAAACCAATGAAATTATTCTTTTCTAAATCATATTTTGTAAAAGTATTAAGATCAAATTTATAGAGTCCATTTGCCATTCCAAACCATAAAAAACCAATAGAATCCTGAAACATACAATTGACCCTGTTTTTGGGAAGCCCATACTTTTCATTGATATCTTCAATGATGATATTGAATGCTGAAAGCTGCTGAATAAGCAAGATTATAATCAATACAAGTAATATTACATACTTCTTCATAAATTCTCATCCTTTATCCATTCATTAGCAAATATACTAAAATATAAAATTTTAATTCATTTAGTCAGAATCCCTTTGTTTTAATAAAATTCTCTGAAATTGAGATATCAGAATTCAACTTTAACAAGTTTGTTGGCGCTGTAAATAATGTAATTGTTCCTGTTGTTGAGTATGCAAGATCAAGGGGAATGTACGTTATAATCCTGCCACCCGGGGTTTGTCCCCAGAGAATTGACGTTAATGATTCCTATTACAATTATTTGATGACCGTTTGGAATTATGTGTCACAGCATGCCAAATTAAAAAATGCCGATAATGTTATGTTCGAGTTGGCAAACGAACCGGTCGAGATTTTAGGCACAAACGGAGTTTGGGGGCAAAGTGATCAGGCCCATTTTGATAAGCTGAAATTGTTTTTTCAACCAATAGTTGATACAAACCGTGCAAATGGCGCAAATAATGTTATTTCCATCAAAGAATTTGATATAAAAAGAAGAAAATGAGAAACAAGATTCTGAGAATAATTTCAATTTGTTTAATCTTTGAATTTTTGCCAGACAACAAAATAGTTGCTCAAAAAAGGCATAGTGACAACGGAGATAGAACGTATACCAACCCTTTGATTTTTGCAGATTTTCCCGATCCTGATGTTATCCGGGTTGACTCTGTTTATATGGTTTCCACAAGTTCTGTTCCCGCAGGATAATATGGCTCCCCCTCCTTCGGGATTCGATAGTTAAAAGGCAGATATTGCCCATGGTACAATCGAAGCGGTATTCTGTTACTCAACCACTGCTGGTGTTAACCGAAAGACAAGAATTTATTTACCTCCCGGATATACAACAGATTCAACTTATAATGTCCTTTACCTCTTACATGTTATAAGGAGCAACATAAATGAATGGTATAATTACAGTGCGCCTCTTAATATATTAGACAGTCTGGTTGCATGGGGTAGAATTGCCCTAATAATTGTTGTATTTCCCAATGGCCGAGTGATTGTCGACGATTCACCCGGCAGTAATATCTTTCCGGCAGATAAAGTTTGATTTTCAATTTACTTTTTTTATCCCAAAACAAGTATGTTATTATTTGCACATACACTTACAAGGTGTGTTGAGTAATTAACTATTTCACAACAAGTTATTCACTATTGTTAAAAAAGTGCTTCTTAAAATTCCTCTCAAATCTTTTGTTAATAAACCTTAATTTTTTATTAATATCATTTCTTTTTAGAGAATTTTTATGCGCTGACCCTGAATAAAAGATGGCAAAATTTGATTTTTTAAAAAAAACTTATATATATTTGTTGCGAATATCGGCATCAAAAAAACTTGTTTTTAGAGTTACCCTTAAAAAATATTAATTAATTACATCATATGAAATGATTATAATCGTTTAACCTAAAACTTGATTCTATGAGAAAAATTACTTTTACTTTTGCTTTATCAGTGGTTTTAGCCTTTGTGCTTAAAGTAAGCACTAGCAATGTTGTTTTAGCTGCTGACCCAGTTGCGCACTACACATTTGCCTCAGATGCCAGTGACGTCACTGGTAACGGTTATGACGGTACATTAATAGGCGATGCCAAGGTTGATTCGGGATATTTGTATCTTGATGGCGATGACGACGGTGTTGAGATACCTGAGATAGGTATCCAAAATGAATTAACTTACGCCATGTGGGTTTATCCTACTGCTGATCTAACCACAATAGAATTTTCCGGCGGTATTAACATTAATAGCTGGCCTGAAAACGGTATCCACTTTAAGCTTCATAATGGTTTGGTGAATGTCGGTATCAACAACTTCGGTGCCGATGTGGAAGGCACAACCGTCGTTTTGCCAAATGAATGGAGCCATATTGCATTGACAGTATCAGAGTCAGATGCGAATATCTATCTTAACGGTGTAAATGAGGGAACCAAGAGCCTCGATAAGGTATGGGACCTTATTGTTGGAACTGCGTATATAGGTGCATGGAACAATAATGGCACTATTGAGAGGGAGATGGCCGGTAAGATGGATAATGTCTACATCTTTGACGTGGCTTTGGATGAAGACGAAATCGCCACTTTGGCTGAGGATACGCCAATTTATGTTTCAGGTATATCAACTAAAACATTTGAATTAACAACATTATATCCGAATCCGGTTAATGATGTATTGTATATTGAAAATGCATCTGGTATTGAAAATGTCGAAATTTATGATATTGTTGGTAATTTGGTATTAAATGTTAAAAACGACAACAATGCATTATTGCCAATTAATGTAAGCAGCTTTGAAAGCGGCGTATACATGATACGTGCGTATACTTCTGAAGGTATTAGTATAAGCCGCTTTATCAAGCAATAATTCATTGATTGAATAAATAATAAAGTGTGCACAATTATTTCTTTCTATTTTTGCTGATTTAACTATTTACTGAAGCTTTTATCAGATGATTATAAATGAGACATTCGATAAAACCTATAACCCTATATATTAACTAACTTAATTTAAAACTTATGAAA